>Ga0224505_10002411_pt1 | contig 10977 bp, 9 predicted proteins | sample SF_Jan12_sed_USG_FD_169102 | JGI IMG/M metagenome (GOLD analysis project Ga0224505, IMG submission 169102) | Sediment microbial communities from San Francisco Bay, California, United States - SF_Jan12_sed_USGS_4_1 | ecosystem: Environmental > Aquatic > Marine > Sediment | place: USA: California...
CGTCGCCGCCGCTCTGTCCGACGCGCGCACCAGCCGCAAGCTGCTCGACCGGTGGTCGTCCGCCGCTCGGCGGATCGACCCCCACGAGCTGTTGACACAGTGCGCCGCGGCGGGCGTCGGCGTCGTGACGAGGGGAGAGGCCGGCTACCCGGCCCGGCTCCTCGAGGACCCGCAACCTCCTGCCGTGCTGTTCTTCCTCGGCAGCCTCCGCTCGATTCAGGAACCCCTGGTCGCGATCGTGGGGACGCGCCGCGCCACGCCCTACGGGCGAGCGGTGGCGCACGAGCTGGGCGAGGTGCTGGCCAGCTGTGGTGTCACGGTGGTGTCGGGTCTGGCCTCCGGAATCGACGCCGCCGCCCATCGGGGTGCGTTGCGTCACGCCGCGCTGGCGCCGCCGGTCGGCGTGGTGGCCACCGGTCCCGACGTGGTGTACCCGCCCCGGAACCGCGACCTGTGGGAGCACGTGGCCGAGGTCGGCCTGCTCTTCGGTGAGACACCCCCTGGCGTGCGGCCCGAGCGATGGCGGTTCCCTTCGCGCAATCGGCTCGTCGCCACCCTGGCCCACGTCGTCGTGGTGGTCGAATCCCACGAGCGCGGCGGCGCGCTGATCACCGCGGAGTTGGCGCTCGAGCGGCAACGTCAGGTCGCGGCCGTGCCGGGTTCGATCCGCTCTCCCGCATCGCGGGGAACCAACAGGCTCCTGTCGGAGGGCGCGCACGTCGTCTCCGACGTTGCCGACGTCGTGGGACTCGTGGGCAATTGCGCCCAGAGCGTCGGTCTCGACGTTGGCGACGCGGCCCCGGCGGGGCCTTCGTCCCATGACGAACGGCGGGTCCTCGATGCCCTCGGTTGGGAGCCGGCAACGTTCGACGACGTGGTCGAGCGGAGTCGATTGCCCTTGGTAACAGTGACAGTCCTACTCGATCGCCTCGAGGCTCGTCGTGTGATCGCGCGGGACGGCAACCGCTTCCACCAGCTGTGACGGCGCGAGGCATGGCGGTCGCATGACGACCGCAAAGAAATTGTAGTCGAAGTACCTAGCGAGGCTACTTGACCGCTATGAGTGATGAGTGGTTACCCTCTCACACAGCGGCGACCAATCGGTGGATGGTGCTGGGCGTGCCACCGGTGGGGTGCTTCCCCGTCCCTTTGGTCGACCGCGGGTGGCTCGACGTTCCGCGCGTCGTTTCACTCCCGGCACGAGGGTGGAGGTGCGCGGACAACAATGGTCACACTGACCCAGGACGACGTCAAGATCGGTGAGCTATGGGAGGAGTTCTGTAGGAACGAAGACCAGGAAATCCGAAACAAGCTACTGCTGTACTACGCGCCGCTGGTCAAGTACGTGGCCAGCAGGGTGGCCGCAGGTCTACCGCAGAACGTGCAACACGAAGATCTGGTCTCCTATGGGTGGTTCGGCCTGATCGACGCGGTGCAACGATTCGAGCCGGCGCGGGAGATCAAGTTCGAGACGTACGCGATGCAGCGCATCCGCGGCGCGATCCTCGACGAGCTCCGCAAGAGCGACTGGGTGCCACGCTCGGTTCGCCAGAAGGCGCGTTCCATCGAGAAGGCCATGGCCAAGCTCGAGGGGAAGCTCGGCCGCAGCGCCAACGACGAGGAGCTCTGCGAGGAGCTCGAAGTCACGATGGCGCAGCTGCACAAGATGCTGACGGAGATCTCGAACGCGGGCATCATCGCTCTCGACGAGGTGCTCGGCCCCCATGGGCGACAGGGTGAGGCGCTCGCCCTCGTCGACACGCTGGCGGACAGCTCCGATGGCCCGATGGGCCAGTACGAAAAGCGCGAGCTCAAGCAGATCCTGGCAACCGCCATCAACAACATGGGCGACCGTGAGAAGTGGGTCCTCATGCTGTACTACTTCGAACGTTTCACGCTGGCCGACATCGGGAAGGTACTCTCGGTTACCGAGAGCCGGGTCTGCCAGATCCACACCAAGGCTGTCATGCAGCTCCGCATCCAGCTGAGCCGCCGGCTCACCGACGGCTGAGCGAAGTCTCTACGAACCCACGAAACCTCCGCTTCCCCCTTTCTGCCGACGCGTCGCGAGCGACGCGCACCGAAAGGGTTCACGCGGTGCTGACAAGCTTCTTCGTTCTGGTCCAGATCGCGTTGGCCCCCTTGTTCTGCGGGACAGGGGGGCCGTTCGCGCCCGGGGTCCCGAGCTACGACGCCCCGGTCGATTCGCCGATCCACCGGGGGTTCGACCTGCCCGCCGGCCAGTACGGCCCGGGCAACCGCGGGCTCGACTACGACACGCCGTCCGACCGGGCGGTCCGCACGATCGGCGCCGGTGAGGTGACCTTCGCCGGTCCGGTCGCCGGCCGGGTCTTCGTCACGATCGCCCACCCCGACGGCTTGCGGTCGAGCTATGGCCCCCTGGCGCACGCCGCCGTGCGCGCCGGCGAGGTCGTGGGCCGCGCTCAGACGATCGGGCGCACGGCGGGCCGACTCCACCTCGGGGTTCGGCGGGGCGACGAGTACCTCGATCCGGCGCCGCTGCTGGGCGGCCCGGTGCCGATCCGGGTCCGCCTGGTCGACGAATCGCGCTTCGACGCGGAACCGGCTCGATCCCGCTGCGACGCGCTCGGCTACACTCGTTCCGGCCCGTGAGCCGCGCCAGCGGACGCAACAGGTTCACCGCCAGCGGATCCGCCTCCGGCGGCCGTCCACCGGTGCCAGCCTGTTCGTCTCGCCCCGTTCCCGGACCAACCCAGTAAGACCAACCCAGCAAGACCAACCCAGTAAGACCAACCCAGCAAGACCAACCCAGACCAACCCAGACCAACCCAGGCCATCGTCGGCTTCGGTCGCCTTCGGGCGCAGACGATCCGGCCGTACAGAACCGAAGGAGCATCATCATGGCAGTCATCTCCATGCGCGAGCTGTTGGAGGCAGGCGTCCACTTCGGACACCAGACCCGGCGCTGGAACCCGAAGATGAAGCGGTTCATCCACGGCGACCGCAACGGCATCTACATCATCGACCTCGAGCAGACGCTCTCGCGCATCGAGGTTGCCTACAGCTTCGTGCGCGACATGGTGGGCGGCGGAGGCAGCCTGCTGTTCGTCGGCACCAAGAAGCAGGCGAAGGACGGCGTGCGCTCCTACGCCGAGCGCTGCAACATGCCCTACGTGAACGAGCGGTGGTTGGGCGGCATGCTGACCAACTTCCAGACGATGCACAAGCGGGTCGCGAAGATGAAGGAGTACCAGCACATGCGGGACTCCGGCGACTTCGAACTCATGCCCAAGAAAGAAGCCCTCCTCATCTCGCGCGAGCTGGCCAAGCTCGAGAAGAACCTCAGCGGCATCCGCGATCTCGAGCGCCTGCCCGAGGCCATCTTCGTCATCGACACCAAGATCGAGGCGATCGCGGTCACCGAAGCCAACAAGCTCGGCATCCCGATCGTCGCCGTCGTCGACACCAACTGCGACCCGGATTCGGTCCAGTACGTCATCCCCGGCAACGACGACGCCATCCGTGCGGGCAGCCTCATGTGTCGCATCATGAGCGACGCCGTGCAGGAGGGGCGGTTCATCCGCTCCCGCCGCGGCGGCGACTCCGGCGGCCCGGCCGTCCGCAGCGACGAGGAGCAGGCGCGCATCGACGCCATGCAGGCCCAGGCGCGGATGGAAGCCGCCGCGCAGGCGGCCGAGCGCGAGGCGCGGATCGCGGCGGGTCGCACCAACCCGGAGGCCCCGGGTGCGCCAGCTCCGGCCGAACCCGCGGCCGCGGAGGTGGCCGCTCCGGCCGCTGCCGAGCCCGCGCCCGCACCCGAGGCACCCGCCGCCGACGCCTGATGACCTCAGCGCTGGCCGGGCCGGCCGGTGCGCCGCTCATCAGCACGTCGTAAGCGACCACACGCCGAGCGTCGCCCGCCGCCGAGCGCGGCCTCGGCCCATCCGCCCGTCGCGACCGGTCATCGGTCGCGACCCGTCCCGACCAGCCCCCCCATTCGAGTTCGGCCCCGCCAGGAGGATCACCACGCCATGGCCAACTTCACCGCCAAGGACGTCCAGCAGCTGCGCAAGAACACCGGCGCCGGCATGATGGACTGCAAGAAGGCTCTCGAGGACAGCGACGGCGATTTCGAAGCCGCCGTCCAGTTGTTGCGCGAGAAGGGCCTCGCCAAGGCCGGAGCCCGCAGCGACCGCGACGCCAGCCAGGGCACGGTGGCCATCGCTGCCGACGGCAATCGGGCCGCGTTGGTCGAGCTCAAGGCCGAGACGGACTTCTCCGCCAAGGCCGAGGACTTCGTGGCGCTGGTCGACGAGCTCGCCCAACTCGTCCTCGCCGGCGGCGAGGAGGCCGTCGCGCAGAAGCAGACCGCCATCGAGGACCTGAACATCCAGAAGAAGGAGAACATCAGCCTCGGCAAGGTGGTGCGCTTCGAGGCCGCCGAGGGTGCGATCATCGATGCCTACCTGCACCGCCAGGACGGTCGGGGCGTCATCGGCGTGCTGTTGGAGGCGACCGGCGTCGATGCCGAGACCCTCCACGAGATCGCGCTGCACGCGGCGTTCGCCAAGCCCCGCTTCCTGCGTCGCGACGAGGTGCCGGCCGAGGCCGCCGCCAAGGAGCGCGCCAGTCTGCTCGAGATCACGAAGGCAGAGGGCAAGCCCGAGGCCGCGTGGGAGAAGATCGTCGACGGTCGGTTGAACTCCTGGTACGGCGAGTCGGTGCTGCTCGAGCAGGGCGTACACGGCGACAAGGAGACCGTGGCCCAGCGGATCGGCAACGGCACCATCACGCGCATGGCCATCGCGGTCATCGGCGGCTGAGCGAATGCCGCGAGCGCGCTGGTCGCGGGTGTTGCTGAAGGTCTCGGGCGAGGTCTTCGCGGGTGAGGCCGGCTACGGCATCGACGGCCTCGTGGTCCAGCAGATCGCGTCCGAGATCGCCGAGGTCCGTCACGATCTCGGTGTGGATATCGCCGTCGTCGTCGGCGGGGGCAACATCTGGCGCGGCCGCACGGGCGTCATGTCGGGCATGGACCGCGTCCAGGCCGACCACATGGGCATGCTGGCCACCGTGATCAACGCGCTCGCTCTCCAGGACACCCTCGAGCGCCAGGGCACCGAGACCCGCGTGCAGACCGCCATCGGGATGGCCCAGGTGGCCGAGCCCTACATCCGCCGACGAGCGCTGCGACACCTCGAGAAGGGCAGGGTCGTGATCTTCGCGGCCGGGCTCGGCGACCCGTTCTTCACCACCGACTCGGCGGCTGCGTTGCGCGCCGTCGAGATCGAGGCCGACGCGCTGCTGAAGGGCACCCACTCGGGCATCGAGGGTGTCTACACGGCCGATCCTCGCGAGGACCCCGACGCCGAACTGCTGACCCAGGTCAGCTACATCGACGTGCTGAATCGAGGCCTCAAGGTGATGGATTCGACTGCGATCACGCTCTGCATGGACAACGATCTGCCGATCGTCGTGTTCGACCTGCTGGCCCGCGGGAACGTCCGGTCCATACTCGAGGGTGCCGATGTCGGTACTCTGGTGGGGTGAGCGCTGACACCGTAGAGGGCATTCTGGCCGAGGCCGAGGACAAGATGCGCAAGGCGGCGGCCCACGCGCGAAGCGAGTTCGGCACGGTGCGAACGGGCCGAGCATCGCCGATCCTGGTCGAGAAGCTGATGGTCAACGCCTACGGGCAGGACCTGCCGATGCAGCAGGTGGCCGGGTTCCAGGTGCCCGAGGCGCGCACGCTGTTGATCACCCCCTACGACCGCGCCAACCTCGCGGCGGTGGAGAAGGCCATCCAGAACTCGGATCTCGGCCTGTCCCCGTCCAACGACGGGAACACCGTGCGGTTGAACTTCCCGCCACTCACCACCGAGAGGCGCAAGGAGCTGGTCAAGCGGGTCAAGTCGATGGCCGAGGACGGGCGCATCGCCATCCGCAACGCCCGCCGCGACGCCCGCAAGCAGCTCGACCAGCTCGAGAAGGCCGGCGACATCTCCAACGACGACCATGGACGGGCCGGCAAGGACCTCGATCGGCTCACCCACGAGCAGGAAGCTGCCGTCGACGCCGCGTTGGAGGAAAAGGAGCAGGAGTTGCTCGAAGTCTGAACGGCCTGTCGGTGCCGCGCCACGCCGTCGGCCGGCACGGCCCCGTGACGGCCACCGCAGTGGTCCGGGCTCGGCGATCACGCCGACCCGAACCGTCCCAACCATCGGCAGAGCGGGCTGGCGGGCCCGACGAGGAGCCGCAGAGCTATGAGCGACAACAACGACGGCGTGGAGGGCGTGCAGCGCCGCTCCCGCAGCGAGCAACTCCGCATCGTCGGAGCGGAGGAGGCCCGCCGCGCCGTGGCCGACGACAGCGACGACGGTCTCGTCGCCTTTCCCCGCCGCCGCTCGGTGTTCGACCAGATCCCCGATGCGCCGTCGTCCTTCCTCGACGACTTCTTCGACAGCGATCCCAGCGACGAGCCCGCCTCGAGCACGGCCGACGACGACAGCGATCCCAACCACTTCGGGTCGGTGCCCGTCATCCGCGTGGCCAACCCCACCCCCGACGAGAGCCAGGAGCTGGAACTGCCCCACTGGACGGCGCCCGCAACAGGCCAGGTGCCCTCGGTGCTGGCTCCCGAGGACAGCACCGGCGAGCAATGGTCGACCTACGGGGCGTCGCCGCGTTGGCGCGACCAGTCGACCGATTGGGAGGCGGACGACTACGCCGACGTGTCCGACCTGGGAGACTCCGAGGCCAAGCTCGGGGCCCTGGCCGACCGCGAGCGCCCCGCCATCGACGACTTCTTCGACTTCGACGACAACGATTCCGAGGCCGTCGAGCGGGTCGCCGTCTCGCCGGCCGGGTCCCGCCGCGGTGGCGAGTCGCCCAAACCCAGGTCCGCCGCGTCCGCCCGGGTGACCTCGCTCAACGAGCGCCGTGGCGACGGCGCCGGGCGCGATGCGGGCCGGCGCCCGCCTGGCGCCACCGAGCGCAACGTGCCGCTCGCCATCGCGGTCGGGGCCGGTCTGGGCGTCGCGGCGCTGCTGCTGCTGAAGATCGGGCCCGCGGCCATGATGCTGCTGGTCAGCGCGGTGGTCGCCATCGGCGCGGCCGAGTTCTTCCAGACGGCCCGAAAGGCCGGTCACCATCCGGCGACGCTCGTCGGGCTCGGGGCCGCCGCGCTGCTGCCTGCGGCGGTGTACTGGCGCGGCCCGGCGGCCGTACCGCTCGTGATGTTCCTGGCGGTCGTCTTCTCGCTGATGTGGTACCTGTTCGGCGTCGACACCGAGGAACCGGCGACCGGCGCGGCGATGACCCTGCTCGGGGTGGCCTACGTCGGCGGCCTGGCGAGTTTCGCCGCGCTGCTGCTGCGCGCCGGCAGCCCCCGGGGCACCGACCTGCTCCTCGCGGCCATCATTCCGACCGTGGCCGCCGACGTGGTCGCCTACGTGGTCGGTCGCAACGCGGGCAAGTCGCCGCTGAGCCCGGCGAGCCCCAACAAGACCGTCGAGGGCCTGCTCGGCGGCATCGCCGGCGCGATCATCGGGTCGGTGTTGATCAACGGCCAACTCCTGGGTCTGGTGACCGGGTTCCGCAACGCGTTGGCGCTCGGCCTCGCCGTCGCCGTCGCCGCTCCCCTCGGCGACCTGTGCGAGTCGCTGCTCAAGCGGGGCTTCGGCGTCAAGGACATGGGCACGACGATCCCCGGTCACGGCGGCGTGCTCGATCGCTTCGACGCCCTGCTCTTCGTGCTGCCGACGGCGTACTACGTGTACCTCCTGCTGGATCTCCTCCCCTGAGGGCACCGTGACCATCCGCGTCGTGCTGTGCGGTTCGACGGGGTCGATCGGCACCCAGACCCTCGAAGTCGTCGCGGCCAACCCCGATCGCTTCGAGTTGGTTGCGCTCGGCGCATCCCGCTCGGTCGACCAGGTCGTGTCGCAGGCCCACCAGGTGCGGCCCGCCGCCGTGGCCCTGGCCGATCCCGTGGCGGCCAGCTTGGCGGCGGACCGCCTGCCGGGCGGGGTCGAGCTGCGCGGTGGTCCCGACGCGCTCGCCAGCTTGTGTGAGATGGGCGATGTCGTCGTCAACGGCGTCGTGGGCTTCGCAGGCCTCGGCGTCACGATGGCCACGATCCGCGCCGGCAAGCGCCTGGCTCTCGCCAACAAGGAGTCGCTGATCGCCGCCGGTCCCGTGGTCCGCGCTGCGCTCGCCGCCCACCCGGGCGCCGAGCTCGTTCCCGTGGACAGCGAGCACTGCGCTATCCATCAGGCGCTTCGCGCGGGAGCGGCCAGCGAGGTGGCGCGCTTGCTCTTGACGGCGTCCGGCGGCCCGTTCCGGGGGCGCAGTCGCGCCGAGCTCGCGACGGTGACCATCGCCGAGGCCCTCGCCCATCCGACGTGGTCGATGGGACCGAAGATCACCGTCGACTCCTCCACTTTGATGAACAAGGGCCTGGAGGTCATCGAGGCGTGCGAGCTGTTCGGCGTGGGGCCCGACCGGGTCGAGGTCGTGGTGCACCCGCAGTCGATCGTGCACTCGATGGTGGAGTTCGCCGACGCATCGGTCATCGCGCAGCTCTCGCGGCCCGACATGCGCCTGCCGATCGGCTACGCGCTCGGTTACCCCGATCGGCTCGGGACGCCATTCGGTCGCATCGACTGGACCGCCCTGGCCCGACTCGACTTCGAGGCCCCCGACCCCGAGGCCTTCGAGTGCCTCTCGCTCGCCTACGAGGCGGCGCGCGTCGGTGGCACCGCGCCCGCGTGGCTCAACGCGGCGAACGAGGTGGCGGTAGCGGCGTTCCTCGATGGCCGCTGTAGCTGGTTGGGCATCGCCGAGGTACTGAAGGCCTCGCTCGCACGGCATGATGGAACGGCGGCCGAATCGGTCGAGCACGTGATCGACGTCGATCGAGCCAGCCGCACGGCAACCGCCGAACTGCTGGCCCGGGCGGCGGTCTGAGCCCCCACCTGCGTGAAAGAAGCCCGGAACCGATGACCGACGTGGACCCGAGACTCGAACACGGTGCGCAGCGGAACCCGCCGGTTGCCGGCCCGACTCCTGGCGAGGTCGTCTCCGAGCCCCAGCGCGAGCGCGCCCGGCGGGTCCCTGGCCCGACCGGGAACGGGCGGCTCCGGCTCACCCTGCTGGCGGCGGCGGTCGTCGCGCTGTGCGTGTGGTCGGGCCGGTCGATGGCCGTGATGATCCTGTCGCTGATCGTCATCATCACCCTGCACGAGCTCGGCCACTACCTGACGGCACGCGCCGCCGGGATGAAGGTCACCGAGTTCTTCTTGGGGTTCGGCCCCCGGCTGTGGTCGGTGCAGCGCGGCGAGACCGAGTACGGCGTCAAGCTGATCCCCGCAGGGGCCTACGTCAAGATCGCCGGGATGCACAACCTCGACGATGTCGATCCCGCCGACGAGGCGCGGACGTACCGCCAGAAGAGCTATCTGCGCCGGCTGTCGGTGGCTGTCGCCGGATCGGCGATGCACTTCGCCATCGCCCTCGTGCTGCTTTTCACGGTCCTGGTCGGCTGGGGTGCTCCCGGCGCTCGGCTGTTCTCGTCCGATCAGGAGCAGAACTGGCAGGTCGGCCTCGTCGAGCCCGCTTCTGCGGCCGCGACCGCCGGTCTGCAGGTCGGCGACCGGATCGTCGCCTTCGACGCCGGTTCCGTGGAGACCTTCGAGGACCTCGCCGCCTTCGTCGCGGTCAACCCGGGGCGCGAGGTCTCGGTGACCGTCGATCGGGGCGGCGAGTTGTCCACCCTTCCGCTGACCATCGGCACGCGTCCCACCGGAGACGTCAACCAGCCCGAGCGCGGGTTCCTGGGCATCGGCCGCGGCTACCGCATCGAGCGGCTCGGCCCGATCGAGGCCGTGCCCGCGGCCTTCGCCGACTTCGGCACGCTCACCTGGGAGACCGTCAAGGGGATGGGACGTATCTTCAGCCCGAGCGGGCTGTCGAGCTACGCCCGGCAGGTGTTCACGCCGTCGTCGACCGATGACGGGGTCGCGCAGGGACCGGTCGGCGAGGAACCGGCCGAGGACGGCCGCCTGGTCTCCATCTACGGTGCCTCCCGCATCGGCGCCGGCCTGCTCGACGCAGGGGTCGACCGCTTCCTCGTGTTCCTCGTGCTGCTCAACGTGTTCATCGGGCTGTTCAACCTCGTGCCGCTGCTGCCTCTCGACGGGGGGCACGTCGCCATCGCCACCTACGAGCGGCTCCGCGAGATCGGCCGGGGCGGGCGGCGCTACTTCGTCGACGTGGCCAAGCTGCTACCGGTCACCTACGCCGTGGTCACGGTGCTGGTGTTCATCGGGCTGTCCTCGCTGTACCTCGACATCGCCCAACCGCTGCCGACTCCCTGACACGCCGCTAGCCTGGTCGGCGCATGGATGTCGGCTCCGTCCAGTTCCCCCGTCGCCCCACCCGCCAGATCCACGTCGGAGGCGTTCCCGTCGGCGGTGGCGCGCCGATCACCGTTCAATCGATGACGGTCACCAAGACCGCCGACGTCGAGGCGACCCTGGCCCAGATCTTCGCTCTGGCCGCCGCGGGCTGCGACATCGTGCGCTGTACGTGCAACTCGGTCGACGCGGCCGAGGGGCTGGCCCGCATCGTGCCCCGCTCACCGATCCCGATCATCGCGGACGTCCACAACCAGTACCGCATGGCGCTGGCCGCGCTCGACGCCGGCGTCGCGGGTCTGCGGCTGAACCCGGGCAACATCCGCCGGCCTGCCCACATCAAGGCCGTGGCCAGCGAGGCGCGCGACCGGGGGATCTCGATCCGCATCGGCGTCAACGGCGGCTCGCTCGACGAGGCGCTCTACGCTCGCTACGGGGGCAGGGTCACGCCCGAGGCCATGGTCGAGTCGGCCCAACAGGAGCTCGCCTACTTCGACGAGGTCGGCTTCGACCTCGTGAAGATCTCGGTGAAGGCGTCGAGCGTGCCGTTGATGATCGAGGCCTACCGTCAGGTCGGATG
>Ga0224505_10002412_pt1 | contig 10974 bp, 4 predicted proteins | sample SF_Jan12_sed_USG_FD_169102 | JGI IMG/M metagenome (GOLD analysis project Ga0224505, IMG submission 169102) | Sediment microbial communities from San Francisco Bay, California, United States - SF_Jan12_sed_USGS_4_1 | ecosystem: Environmental > Aquatic > Marine > Sediment | place: USA: California...
GAGAGCGAAGGTTCTGAGCGATCCATCCGATCCTAATGTGTTTCTGCCGAGAAGGATCGAGAACCAGTTTCACGACTCGAACGGGAACGGGGTTCAGGACCCGGGTGAAGCCAGTACCACTCTCGCTGAACGTCAGGCATACTGGTACCGGGACGCGTCGGTCAAAACCAATATCAGTCCGCGGCTCGGGATTTCATATCCGATTACCGACAGAGGGATCCTCCATTTCTCGTATGGACATTTCCTTCAGATTCCTTCGTTCATCCATCTGTACCAGAAGCCTGACTGGAAAGTGACGACGGCAAGCGGCATCCAGGGTGTGTACGGAAATCCGGATCTCAAGGCACAGAAGACGATCATGTACGAACTGGGATTGCAGCAGCAGTTGACGGATGAACTCAGCTTCGATGCGACACTCTTCTATCGGGATACCCGTGACTGGGTGACGACGAGCCCGTCGATCGATGTCGGCGATCCCGGGAGTTCCACATCCGCGTATGTAGTCTATGTGAACAGAGATTATGCCAACTCACGGGGGATCACCATCTCGGCGAACAAGCGCCCGAGTGACCTCTGGACGATGAATCTGGCTTATACCTTCCAGATTGCGGAAGGGATCAATTCGAACCCCGATGACGAGCTTGCCGCCCAGCGCGACAACACGGAGCCGGCCCGGTCGTTGACACCGCTGGATTGGGACCAGACTCACACCGTCAATCTTACGCTGGGGCTGGGCGAGCAGGATTGGGGCGCTTATTTCATCGGCCGCTACGGCTCCGGGCTTCCGTACACGCCGTCGATCAATCAGGCGGAGTCGCAGGGAGTCGATGCCGCCCGGATCGTGAGCAACAACAGTCGGCGCAGGCCGCCGACGATGAATATTGATGTTCGCCTGTTCAAGAATTTCACCGTTGAGCCACTGAATCTCAGTCTTTTCCTTAGAGTGTTCAATCTCCTGGACAGAAGGAACGAAGTGACGGTCTACGGAGAGACAGGACGGGCCAGTGCGAGTGTCCAGAGCCTCGGTATTGGTGAAACGACAGGCGACCGGCTCAATCCCGTCAGCGCATACATAGTCCGACCCGATTTCTATTCCGAACCCCGTGAAGTTCAGCTGGGCTTGGAGGTTACCTTCTGATGATCCACAATACCATCTCTTCCGGAACCTGTATGAAAAACTATCTCCTGCCCCTCCTTTGTGCATTGATTGTTCTCACCGGTGCAGGGAGTTCTGACATGTTCGCCCAGAATCTGCCGACCGAACTTCGGGTCGATCCGACACTGAGGAGAAGAACCGAGATCGACGGGAACAATGTCCGCACCAGTGTGTTCAACTTTGTCTTCTCCGGACGGACCGGGGCAGGTCAGGGGATCCCGTACGAGTTTCCGAAGAACACCGGCCGTTTCTACGTAGCCCTTGTGGCGTTGTTCGTCGGTGGCGAGGTGGTTGACAACACCGGCACAACGGTCCGGGTTGTCGACATACCGGCATTCCGGACGAATCCTGCCACAGGTGAGGACTGGAATATCGGTCCGATTCCCGGCTACTTCAATCCTACCGTCGGCCGTCTTGCGAAGAGCGACGAACCGGACACCTGGCCCATGACATGGCCTGACAAACTGAGCGATTCACTCGATCCCGGTTGGCCCGGGAGCTGGAACGGATTCTTCGGCAAAGATCAGTTTAACGCGGACCAGGAAATGTTTTACCGCGCGGGGGATGACAATTATACACGGTGGAACTACAGTCCTGATGCCAACTACCCCGACCGGAGGGGGCTCGGGATGCTGATAGACCAACGGGTTCTCCAGTGGTCACAGGTTTCCGTCGCGGACGCTGTCTTCTTTATCTCTGCGGTCAGGAACGACGGAACCAAACGGATAAAGAAAACCGCGGTCACCCTCTGGCTTGCCGATTTCGTCGGAGGCGACGGGGACTCCCAGGACGACACGCCGACGTTCGATCTGATCCAGGACATTGCCTTCTCTCTTGATGCGAACGGGATCAGCTCCAACCCCGCCTTCCTCGGGGTCTGTGTCGGCGCGGCGGCTACACTCTACCTTGAAACGCCGGGGAACGCCGTTGACCGGATCGACAATGACGGAGACAGCCCGGAGTATGACCTCGGCCCGAAGGTGACAGGGGATTTCTTCCTCGCCCAGATTCCAGGGACGATCGCGGAAATCAGCGGAGACCAGATCGACAACAACCTCAACGGACTGATCGATGAAGATTCAACGCATATTGCGTTCGGAGCACAGCGTGGTGTCGGTTACGGCGATAGAATAGACAATAATGATGATGGGGAGGGAGAGAGCCCGGTTGTCACAGCGGCTATGGTGAGCGAAGCGGGACTTGATCCGTGGAATCGGTGGCCGGCCAACCCGGAAGCTGATGCATTTCAGGACAGCATTATCCATCTTATCGGAGTCGGCAGTGAGGATGAGGGAAAGAAATTTGCAGACAATATCGACAATGACGGCGATGCAGTCGCCGATCTTCCGACGATCACGCAGGCAATCGTGGATGCCGCAGCTGCTGATCCTCTGAAACGGTACCGGGTTCCCGGTACGAGCGTGATCCTGTATAGCGTCGGACCGGAGGACCTTGGCCGTAAATATCTGAATGACGACGGGCTTCGTGTTACGGGGATCGACGAGAATATCGACGAGATGGTGGATGAGGGAAGAAATGACGGGATCGATAATGACGGGGACTGGAATATCTTCACCGATGATGTCGGTTTGGATGGTGCAGAGGGGACCGGTGATTTCGGCGAGGGGGATGGACGGCCCACTTCGGGTGTGGGAACGGACCTGCCAGGCGAGCCGAACATCGACAAGACTGACGTTTCAGAGGCCGACCAGATCGGTCTGACGAACGTCCAGTACCTGGCGGCAGGTGCAATCGATTTCGGAACGACCCCCGATGTCTTCTTCTGGCAGAATTTCATGCTCCCCGGGCGGTTCGTTGACCCGGAGACAATCCCGTCGCCGGGTGAGTTTGACCTGTTCGTCTCATCAGGCGTATTTCCCATGAATCCCGGTCAGATCGAACAGATCTCGTACGCCGTCGTGTTTGGCAACGCGTCAACCTGCCCCGGCAATGCCGATGTTACAGGGGCGAAAGCGGACGCCCTTCGCAAGAGGGATGCCGCCCAGCTTGCTTACGATGAAGATTATCAGTTCGCTCAGGCGCCGCTTGAACCGACGGTCACAGCGGTCGCCGGTGCACGCCTTGTGAACGGTGCCTGGCAACCGAAGGTGACACTCTACTGGGATGATGTTGCAGAAAGTTCCGAGGACCGGTTCCTGAGCGGCATTGTCGGGATGCCGGTGAAAGATTTCGAAGGATACAAGGTATACCGGTCGACTGATCCTGCTTTTGAGGATGCACGGGTGATCACCGATGCGTTCGGCAACCCCGCTCCATGGCTCAGCCCGCTCGCCACGTTTGACCTCAGGAACGGGATAAGCGGCTTCCATCCGGTTCCATTCAACGGCGTACAGTTCCATATGGGGAACGACGTTGGGTTGTCACACACGTTTGTCGACACAACTGCGAAATTCGGTCAGACATATTACTACGCTGTTCGCGCCTACGACCAGGGTTACGCACCGTTGAACATCACGCCGGCAGAGAGCAACCTGAAGATCAGTATCGATGAGCTGACAGGCGAGGTTACATCGCTCGGCAGTTCGGTTGTCGTCGTCACTGCGGAAGCGCCGGCGGCAGGGTACGTTGCCCCGCTCGTATCAGACATCGATCTTGTCCAGGGGACAACCACCGGGACGATAGGCTATGTCATCATCGACCCGCGGGATATCAGAGACAATCACACCTATCGGGTCACCTTTCAGGATACCGTTCTTTCGGGCGGTGCTTCCAGGCCGGACACGTTTCTGACCAAGAATTTCACTCTCGCCGATGTCACAAACCCGAATGCCCTGGACACGCTGATTGACAGGAGCACAGCGGTCACTGATACGCTCGAGCAGCCTGTGACGGACGGTTTCCGGCTGGAACTGCACAATGAAACACAGTTCGGGCTGAATTCGGAACTCTCCGGATGGAATGCGATCGATGTGAATAACTTCATCTTCGCGCAGTGGAAATTCGGATTCGAAGTCGGTCAGCAGAAACCATCCGATTATCTCCTGGTATTTTTTGATCAGGCCGGAGCAGACACATCGACCTTGTACAGGGCGGGGAGCACGACCTGGCCTGCGATCCCCGTGAATTTCAAGGTGTACAACGTCAGCGAGGACCGGCAGATTGATTTCGGTTTCATTGAACTGGATGTCGTTGACGGACCGGGGCTGATGAGTGTTGCCAATGTGAACAATCTTATCCGGACGGACCGGATCATTTTCCTTGAGCCAAACCAGAATGACTCTCTGGTCTCAACCTGGAATGTCAGTCTGTCGTGGGATGTTCTCCGCCGCCGTCCCATGGCGGATGATTCGCTCACGATCATTCTCTCAAAGCTGTTCCGTTCCTCTGATATCTTTGAGTTTACCACAACGGCTCAAAAGGTCGAAAGCGATCTGGCGAAGTCTGATCTGCAGAACATCAGGGTGGTCCCGAATCCCTATGTGGCCGCAGCTGAGTGGGAGCCAAAGAATCCGTTCACATCCGGTCGCGGCCCCCGGTCGATTCATTTCACGCATCTGCCGCAACGATGTACGATCAGAATCTTCACCGTGAGCGGTGAGCTCGTGCAAACCATCATGCATGAGAGCACGATCGACAACGGAACGGCGGACTGGAATCTCCTGACGCGGGACAACCTTGCGGTGTCGTACGGAGTGTATGTATACCACGTGGACGCATTCGAACTGGGTGAGAGAGTTGGAAAATTTGCGATCATCAAATAGGGTGCCTCCTCGTACAATGGCCGATCGTCGACATGGAGACAACGTGAATACATTTCAAAAAGCGGTTCTGCTGATGATGGTTGCTGTGACGGGAATGGTCTCCGTCGCGGATGCCCAGGTAACGAAGGTTGGCACCAGTGCGGCGAAATTCCTGAGCATTCCTGTCGGAGCCAGGGCGCTCGGAATGGGCGGTGCATTTGTTGCCGTAGCGGATGATGCGTCGGCGATGTTCTGGAACCCCGCCGGCATTGCTCAGAACTACCAGGCCGAGGCGATGTTCTCACACTCACAGTGGATCGCGGATATCAATTTTAACTACGGAGGGGTGACCAGCCCGCTTGGCGATTTCGGGACTCTTGGACTCCATTTTACCTCTTTGTCGCTCGATGAAATGGAGAGGACCACAATCGACCAGCCGGATGGGACCGGGGAGTTCTTTTCTGTCGGAAGCATCGAAGTAGGGGTCTCGTATGCCCGGTATCTGACCGACTGGTTTGCCATCGGGGCGAATGTCAAATACATCAATGAGCGGATCTGGAATTCCACGGCGACAGGCTGGGCAGTCGATATCGGCACCCTGTTTACCACCCCGTTCGACGGCCTGAAATTCGGCGCGTCTATTGCCAATTTCGGAACAAAAATGCAGATTGACGGTGACGATCTGCTGACCCAGAAGGATATTTCGCCCATCTCCGGCAACAACGCGAACGTCAACGCGAGGCTGACCACCGATCGGTTCGACCTGCCGTTGACGCTCCGGATCGGCCTCTCCTATGAGGCGATCGAGGATGAGGACCAGCAGCTCCTAGTCAACATAGATGCGATGCATCCGAACGACAATACCGAGAGTGTCAACATCGGTGCTGAGTACACACTGTTCCGGAAGATTTTCGCCATCAGGGCCGGATACAAAGCCCTCGGTATCAGGGACAGCGAAGAAGAATTTACATTCGGCGGCGGGATCAACTACAATGTCGCTGCGGACCTTCGCCTGAAATTCGACTACGCGTTTGAAAGCTTCGGCATCCTGAACAACGTTCACAAGTTCACTTTGGGTGTATTATTTTAACAGAGCTGTCCATTCTCAGGGAAGGAGGCGCGATACGAAGCAATTGATGTAAGAGATGATTCGACCACTACTGTATACTGTTGTTAACGTTCATCTAATAAAAGGAGGAAGCCATGAAGAAAACGTGGCTAACATTTATCGTGGGGGCCTGCACTCTGCTCCTCACCGCGGGGTTTGCTGATAGTGCCCGCGCTGCCGGCGACGATGCCGGCAAGGTGCTGTCAGGGATCGGGAGCGTGACAGTTGCCACGAATCCGGTCACATTCCAGGTTGATATGAGGGTCCGGATCTGCGAGGGCCTGATGACGGTCGGCGATGAGGTCAGCGTTCCCGGCGATCATAACGGCTGGACGCCCGGGGCGACGGTTGCAACCGACCCTGACGGCGACAGCATCTATGTCGCCATCGCCGATATCGGCGTCGGTACGATCTCATACAAATTCCATGACGGCAACGACTGGGAGAACGACCCGAACCGGACGTTCACCGTGAATCCTGACTCGATTGCCAACATCATCCCGGTGGTGTATTTCAACGATGACGATGTGTGCGATATCGGCGGAGCGGATGTTCCTGTCGTCTTCCAGGTCGATATGTCCGTGAAGATGATTGAAGGCAGCTTCGCACCCTCACTCGGTGAATGGGTCGGTGCCCGTGGAAGCTTCAATTCCTGGTCACCCGGTGATACCCTCACCGACGGCGACGGCGATTCGGTCTATACCGGCACCATGATGCTGGCAGAAGGAAGCGATATCGAATACAAGTTCGTTATCCGGAACGATGACGGGTCTGACACATGGGAAGACAACATCCCGGGGAACAGAGCGTACACCGTGCCGACAGGCGGAGGAACCATCCCGGTCGTTTACTTCGACGACGATGACGTGGTGAGTATTCCTGTCACGCAGAACATCCTGATGAAAACCGACCTGAATACCTTTTTCGGTATGGGTTGGTTTGATCCCAGCGCGGGAGATCAGATCGAAGCCCGCGGTGCGTTCAACAGCTGGGTCGGAGGCGACGTCTGCCAGGATCCGCTCGGCCTGAACGAGTACGAGTGGCTCGAGAGCGGCTTCTCAGCGTTTTCCGGGGACAGCTACTTCTATAAATTCTTCATCAAGTTTGACTCCCTCAGCGCCATCACCCGGTTCCCGACGTATGCAGACGACGTGGATGGACACAGCTACGAGCATCCCGCCGAGCGTGGAGACGGGAACAGGGTCTTTATTCATCCGGCGATGGATGGTGATGTGGGACCTGACACGTACTGGTTCAGCAGTATCCATCCCAGCGGCGTGATCAATCCGACGGACGGAAGCGGAGGTGACGTTGTCGAGGTAACGATCACCGCCGACATGACTCCGGCCATCACGCTTGGATTCGATCCGGCAGTCGACACAGCGCAGGTTGAGCTCTGGGACGACCTCTGGGTTGCCGTTCAGGTACGTGAGCAGGGTTCATTTCCTGCAATCATGAACATGACGCGCGTCGGTATGACGAACAATTTTACAGCCACATTTGACGTGGTCGGAACCACCCACTATAACCTGATGTACCACCTCAGGTTCTCACAACCGGGTGGAACCATTCTGGGTGAAGGCGGCGGATTGGGTGTTCAGAATCCCTACCGTTCCCGCTACATTCAGCCGCTTGGTCCGAACTCGTTCCCGACAACGTACTCCACCCCTGTCGATACGTGGGATCTTGATGGCGCACCGCTCGTTGCTGAGGTGGCACCATTCAGCATCCTCACGAGTGTGGAGCCGGATCCGGTATCCGGTCAGCCTGTTCTCTACAGGTTGAATCAGAACTATCCGAATCCTTTCAACCCTTCGACCAGAATCAAGTATCAGATTCCGGAGCGGTCGAAGGTAACGCTGAAGGTTTACAACCTCATTGGACAGCATGTCTCGACCCTGATCGATAATGTCCAGGAGGCGGGCAGCTATGTTGCACTGTTCGAGGCAAACGACCTCGCCAGCGGCGTATATTTCTATGAACTGCAGGCAGGTGACTTCCGACAGACGATGAAGATGCTCTTCATGAAGTAATGTCATCCTCTCACAGGCCGCCCCCTCCTGGGGGCGGCGGTGAGTTGAGACCGAGGCAACCACGATGTTTGGACGATGGACACAGATTCTCCTCACCGGTCTGGCCGGGCTCTTCCTTCCCTTCTCCGTTTCCATTGCAGATATACTGTTCGCTGATGTCACCGGGTCGGCGGGACTGACCCATTACATCAACGGTGAAGGAGTCTGCATCCTCGACATTGATAATGATGGACGTGAGGATATCTTCATTGCAGGAGGGAACGGACGGAACCTTCTCTACCGGAACCTCGGGGGAATGGTGTTCGAGGAAATTGCTCACACCGCGGGTGTCGACAGCACCGGATGGACGAGGCTCACAATTGCTTCCGATTTTGACCGTGATGGCTGGATTGACCTGTTTCTCGGATGCCACAATCTTCCGTCGCGTCTCTTCAGGAACCGGGGGGACGGAACGTTCGAAGATGTCACATCATTGTCCGGCATCCAGAATATGGCGAACACACGCGGCGGTGCCTGGTTCGATCATGATCTGGACGGCCTTCCGGACATTTACGTCGGCAATTTCTCGCAACCGAATATTCTCTGCCGCAACAACGGGGACGGGACGTTCTCGGAGATCGCAGCTGAGGTCAATGCACGCGGTCCGCTGACGTCAGGGCTCGTGATGGGCCTCGCCGTCATTGATTACGACCGTGACGGGGACGGCGATATTCTGATGGCTCAGGACGGCGACCGTGGCAACATCCTTCTCCGGAGAGAAGCGGACGGGTTGTACACCGATGTGTCAGACGCAGCGGGAGTCAACCTTCCTGTCATGGGGATGGGCGTGGCTGTCGGCGACTACAACGGAGACCTTTTTCCTGATGCCTACATCACCAATCTGGACGAGAGCACCCTCCTTCGGAACAACGGCGATGGAACCTTCAGCGATGCCACAGTGGAAGCGGGAGTGGGCGACCTTCCGGCCCATATGGGATGGGGCACCTTCTTCTTCGATGCAGACAACGATGGTTGGCCGGACCTGTACAACAACAATCAAACGGGATTCGGTGGTATTCCCAACTCGTTCTACCGAAACAGGGGGGACGGCACGTTCGAGGATCTGAGCGGACCTTCCGGTTTGCTTTGTTTCAATGATGGACTCGGATCCGCCTTTGCAGACCTGGACAACGACGGCAGGCTCGATATTGTTCTTTCGGGTGGTCCTTCAGCCGCCGGGAATCTCAAATTGTTCCGGAATATTTCCACGGTGGACAACCACTGGATTCAGTTGACCGTTTATCCCGCCGGGTTGCATCAGACGGCGACCGGTGTCACCGTTGAACTGTATGTCGATGGTGTGCCGCAGGTTCAGACTGTGGCGACCGGGAATGGCTATGTTTCCCAGAATACAGCCAGACTGCACTTTGGAACCGGTGACGCGGCAGGTATTGATTCCGTTGTGGTATACTGGGTTGACGGGACGATGGAGCGGTTTATCTCTTTGAGCACAGACATGCACCATCACCTCCATCAGGGGTCCGGAGTGACAGGCATCCGGGGCGAGGAATCCGCGCCAAGTGCCTTCATCCTTTCACAGAACTATCCGAACCCATTCAATCCCGGAACAACGATTTCATATGAGATCAGCAGGCGGGCGAGGATCGTGCTTCGTATAACCGATATGCTTGGTCGCGATGTCGCCACGATCGTGGATGCCGTTCAGGAACCGGGCCGGCATTCTGTCGTATGGGAAGCGGGTGGACACGCGAGCGGTGTGTATTTCTATCGGCTTCAGGCCACCGACAGTTATTCGGGGCAAAGCGGAACGGCATCCGGGAAAATGCTCCTGGCACGATAGCGACTCATTCCCCGAGAGATTCCAGCATCCTGCGTGCTTCCGCGAGTGCCGGGTCTGCCTGGAGTGCCCGCCGCAGGGACCTCCTTCCATCTTCGACCCTGTCCAACCGAACAAGCGCATATCCCAGCATATAATGAGTCGTGCCGAGGGCACGGTCCGGCAGTTTGTATCCTGTTTCCCGGTGAGCCTGCAATGATTTCTCCAGCTCCATCACAGCGGCTGAGAGATCGTTTTGTTCCAGAAGAATGCGACCGGTCTGATAATGGGCAAAGGGATTCTCTTCCGCTGTCGCTGATCTGCGGTATGCAATCAAGGCCCCATCTGTGTCTCCTTCCATCAGAAAATAGTCCGCAATCCTCAGGAGGGGTTCATAGGAAAAATAAAGGATCCTCGAAACAGCAAGCGCTTCGTTGCGGGCCAGGCCGAATTCTCCAGACTCCAGGTACCGGTCTGCCATCTGATATCGTGCGGCCTGCCACGGGATTTCTTTGTTGACGAAACGGAAGGCCAGGTTCTCAACCCAGCCGTCCGGCCTGAACTGATACCCGTTGGACTCTTCAGTAAATGGCCACTGGTGGCGGAGGTAGGAGATCCGAATCCTCCCCATCGCTTCGTCGAATTTCGTGACGGCGGAGAGGGAAGGCAACTCGTCGGTGAGAATCGCCGGACCGATTCCCGGGGGGAGAAGGTGATATCGAAACATCGTGTTTTCCCAGCTCTTTGCAATAAGAGCATACCCATTGATTCTGGGGTGGACATGTTCAAGGAAAAGGTGGTTCCCCGGAATTCCATCAGGCGATTCCGCAAGGAACGCTGAATCGATCCGTGCAACAGCAACCCCGTGGTCATTGGCAACCCGCAGGAGCTCTCCGCCGAAATCAGTTGCCATCCGGAACCGCAGCCCGTCGAGATCCCGGGCCATGGTATAGGCGTGGCGTGCCTCCCTCGTTCGGTCTGCTTCCTGCAGCGCTTTTCCAAGTCCATACCAGATATCTGCCCGTCCGGAATCCAGCGAGACAGCCTGCTGATAGGTGATGATCGCCTCATTGAGGGCTCCGCTTCCGAGAAGTCCTTTCGCACGGGTCATGATCGGATCGATGGCATCCTGATCGGTGTGAGAAGATGGAAGGGGAACG
>Ga0224505_10002413_pt1 | contig 10973 bp, 2 predicted proteins | sample SF_Jan12_sed_USG_FD_169102 | JGI IMG/M metagenome (GOLD analysis project Ga0224505, IMG submission 169102) | Sediment microbial communities from San Francisco Bay, California, United States - SF_Jan12_sed_USGS_4_1 | ecosystem: Environmental > Aquatic > Marine > Sediment | place: USA: California...
CCTTTGGTCGTCCAAGCGACAACGGTTGTCCCGTGCGAACGTCTCGCAGTGAAAATTGCGCCAGCGTTGTTTGTCCGACCTGAGCCTCCTGACGTCCCTCTGTTTTTTCGACAGCCTGCAAGGAAAACTCGATTCGCACCCCGTCTTGCTCGAACTGTTGGACCTGCTCCAGCGCCGTCGCGTGTGAAACGATCGCATCTCGAGCCGGCGCTATCTTCGGCTGCGGCAAAGAATCGGCCAGGACCTGGCTGGCCAAAAGAACCCCACTAGCCAAGATCCCGGCCACTCGCATAATCCCCATTACCAACCCATACACATCAGCCCTCATTATGGGTGTGCGCTACTATCAGTCTTAGGCATCTCAACCTTACAAGCATTCGGGTTGGTCTGAAGTGCGGCTTGTGGATTATCTTTTAGTAAGTACTCGCCTGCAGGATCTACCCGGAAAATTCCCCACAGCCCACCACTGAACATGAAGCCTTCCTGAGTGCGATACAGATAGTCACCTGGCACGGCACAGTCGCCACCTGCCCTTGTAAGAATATTCAGATGACGAGCCGGTCCGATACCATTTGTCGATCCAAAACGTGTCGGACTGTCTGGGTTGTAACCCATAACGCGAGAACGATTCTTCCATGGACTAAGCGCCCAATCATGCCCGAAGATCGCCAGAGCATGCTGACGCGGATGTCCACCAGGATGAGCGACTCGGAACCGTATAAGCTCACCAGCAGTTGCAGAGAAAAGTGGTGTTTCTGGGTCGCAATCCGCTTTCTTGCAACCGAAAGCAGAGCTCAGCACATTCGACCAGTCATATCCGTTCATCACGTCAGGCTCATCGGCAGCGCTCCCCCCTAATCGGGCCCAGAGAGGTTCGGTGCGATAGTTGAATGCTTTCTGTCCTGAATCCTCAGCATCATCTCCATTTCTAAGATTGGGGATGGGTTCTCCATGTTGCTGTAATGCAAGCGCATCTTGATAGAGCAATACAAATTCTTTAAAGCGGTGGACCCCGTCAAAAGGTTCTTCAGCATTCCACCACTTGCTCCAGGCACTAGGCCAGATGGATAACGGGGGCCATAACCCAGAAGTGGTGGCCGTATGCATCCCTTTCCGCAAGCGCGATACATTCGTGCGTTCCGCTGGTTTAGCCGGGCATTGATGTGTCTTGGGGTCGGGCTCCCACCACGTCACCATCGCTTCAGCCTCTTGTGCCTGGGAGTCAACCACGGTTTCTGAGCATTGTGGCTCGATTACAAGCGCACCGATCGCCCCATGGGCAGGATGCTTGATGACATCTCCCTGATCAGTCAGGGGAATGACCCCGAACTCAATGGGCGTACCAATCATTTTCCCTTTCCTTATATGAAGATCGCCAGCATACCAAAGATACGTTTTGCTCTCATTAGGGCCGATGGTTGAGTCCTCATTCAACCCAACATGGGATCCTCCCAGCTTTCGTATATTTTGGTCAACGAGACCTGCGTGCAACCCCACCCGATTAGAAGAGCGAATCTGATTAAAGTTAAAGCCCTCAACGATAGGCGGCAGCATGTTGTAGGACCAGGTTTTCTGCCAAAGCTGAAACATCTGATCGTCTGCGGGAGCCGTACCTGTCAGAAATCTTTGATCATCCGGCATTTCCACAGGAAGTTTATTGGTGAGTGTGACTTGAATGCAATCTCCTGCTCTTGCTCGTAGAATCAATGGCTCAGGCCTTTTCTGTCTATCCGCCATATCAGGCTTTCGATCATGCTCCACAAAGAGAATGGCATGCGGATCCGTGATGTCAAATTTTTCGTTGTACACCAATCCCTTCTTTTCGAGATATTCTTCTTTTCTCCAGAGTGAACTAAAGAATCCTTTTCCTTTCTCAGGCAAATCCTTCACCATCCAAGCCTCAACCGAAAAGGTTTTGAGAAACTCTTTCCGCGCTGGGTCCATACAAAAAGCTTCGACAGGATCCTCTACTTCCTTTACTGCAGTTTTTATCGTCTGAGGCTCCGCAATATCCGCCTCAACTCGTTCATCGAATTCAGGGTCACGAAACACCGAGGCAAACGGATTTTTATCGGTATTCCCCGGCAAACGAGCAAGCACATGACTGAGGTTTTCCTCGGCTGGATAGACCCGCATTAAACCCCACTGACCATCCCAAAGATTATCAATAGCAGACGAACGAAACAGGAGATCAGTGCGACAGGGCTCCTTTTTGCCATCGGGTGACTCGACTTTACATGGCTTCGTTTTGACACCTTGGCCAAGTTCAGCAGCCGGAAGGGCAGACAGCCCGAGCATCCGATCATTGAACTCAAAGTGTTCAGAGATACCAATATGCTGCGCATTGACATAACCACTGTCTGGAGAATCGGGTTGCGCGAGCCATCGTGCCCCATCCATCGTAAAGACATGTTGCTCTTCTTGGGCACCTTGAATAAGGCGAATTTGAACTCGGTCACCATCGTAGGCTTGTAACAACGGCGTAGCAGGATCACCAGGCTGACGGCCAAATAATTCTCCACTAATACGCTCCGTGAAAAGATGTGACCCAGTGCCCTTCTGATAGTCATGAACTCTTGAACTAAAAACATGCGCCATGTCCCCATCAATTTTAACGCAAGACTTTTCATCAGGCTTATTTTCCAGCTTAGTACATGACCACCTCGCATCCATGACGACCTTTGCATCGACAACTCTATTTTCAGCCTCCTTCTGCACAAAACAGGATTTCGATCCAATCGACGAAGACAGACAGGACCACGGACTTGTTACTGTGTCGCCTGACTTAAACGGTTTCCACTTCCCAATTCGAAGTGGAATTGGTTCATTTCTATAATTAATGAGCTGAGTACCAGGATCTTTCGTCGAAATGCCTTCCGGCAACGGAACACTGCTTGGGATAACAGGAGACTGCACTCCCCCTTCTCCGTGGCTCGGAGGATTGACGGGTCTCAGCCTATTACCTTCCGGCTCATCTTCTTTTTTCAAATCGGAAGTATAGACAATGGCAAAGTCGGCAAAGGCAAGGTTGAATTCCCGTCCGGTGCGACGACGGTCAATACTGGCTTTGTGGTCAAGCTGCTGACTGCACTCAATCGTCGTCAGGTTCAAACAGGCTTTGCCTTCGTCGCGAACAATGATGTTAGCAGCATACGATGTAGGACCGCCGTCCTGATGTTCTTTACCCGTCTTTGGGTCTTCAACAGGAACAGGCCTCCCATGTTCATCGACACCACCCATCTGTTGGCCATTAAGGAAATACCATTTGGAGTTCCGAGGCTCTACGACAAGAGCTGCATAGAATCCATGGTGTTGATGTGAACTAGGCCCAAAGTGGTCATGGGTGAAGACAGTTCGCAACGTGCGATCCTTCACATTCTTGGCTTTGGTTGTACTGCGATCTTCCCCTTCCTTTTCCTTATCACCAGGTTTCCCGTTCAGTAGCGGATCAGCCCACCAGCGCTGGATAGTAGTCTGGGCACCACACCAGGGATGTTCTTTCGTCGCTTTTTTACCCCATTCTTCCCACCGTTCAATCCAATCTTTTTTTATCTCCTTGATCTTTTCTTTGCTCACCTTGCTATCCCAGGAAATATCCTGAGGGATACCCAAACATAATCCACGTTTGTCTTCCCCTTTTGGGTCGTACATCGCTCCGCCTTCTCGGAAGAGACGATGAGTCCTAGGCTTGAGTGGTATTGGCGCTTTATCGTCCCCCGCTGATTCAATAAGGTAACGGTTGTAGGCAATGATCCGTTCACGTACCTCATCTGCAGCCAATGTACCGTCCTCATAGTTCCAGCCATTGCCGGATCCATCCGACGACGTTACGTCAAACTTGACGAGGTGAATATGTTGACCAATGGTGTCGGTTGGCGAATAAACCTGAAAATCATCCAGATTGAGGTTGCTGGGGATAAGATTAGTCGCCTTGAATTCGATGCATTCGCCGGAATTGGCCCGGAAAAACAGTGGCTCAGTTGGACGTGACCCATCGAGTGTTCCTCTAACATCCTCTTCTAATACTGGGAAACGCGCCTGAGGGTCGTGCCAGCCAGCCTTGTTCACCGTCATATCCATTTGGATGTACGCAGCCCTGTACTTTCTGGTCTCAACATCACGCACACGTCCGTTTTCATCGACGAAATGAGTTGGACAGGGATTGGCAAATGGAGCGCCCGGCATACCAAGCTCTGTCTTGGCACTTACAGAGTTCTCATGATATTCGCCGCTACTGTTTTGCGAATTACCTTTGTTATGATTATTATCGTCGCGCTTCCCGGGGCCACTGACACGAAATAATATGGGCTGATTTGATCCGTCCTGGTCACAAACAAATCCCTCTGCTGATCCTGGCTCAATACGACACGTCTTGTAACCCGGAGCATCCCAGTTGTAACTGGTATGGGTCCAACCGTGCTCTCCAGACCTGACTACCTGGCCAATACTCTTAGAAGAATCAAGCTTTCCAGCATGAAACTTCATGGCAGCACTTTCTTGTAGTTCACCCGCCTCTTCAAGAGATTTAATGTGTACACTCTCCAGTTGGCGAGCAAGTCCGAAAAAATCTCGATTCTGATTGTCACGAAACACACGGCGGGCGATATAGGCTGATAGGTCTTTACCGTTTTCATACAGTAGAGATCTACCGGCTTCCGACTGGCGGTCCGGGATGGAAAACTTATCTTTTGGATAGAGCACTGGCTTGTGATAAACCACTTTCCCATCCGCGCGCTTGAGTACACCGGCACTTGCCTGCACATCCTCAATAATGGACTTAGGCTCGTCAGCCGCTATACCATCGGCTGAGGTCCCACCAAGAATAATGTGCCGACGCAATGTTTCTTTTCCTATTTCATTCCTTTTAGCCTCATCCTTTTCATACCCATCAAGATCAAGGGGGGGTTGCGGCGGCCGATGACCTGGCGCCGCCGCAATATAAAATGGATAGCCACGAAAACTCTTTGAACGATCCTCTTTTTCTACTTCTTTTCCATCCTTTATTTGTTTGGCTACCATCGGCATGGGAGGCAACGGAGTCCGAGGCAATGGAACAATCGCGGGGTTCGGTGTTCCTTCTTCAATTTCAGCATCAGGAAGATTCCGCCAACGGTGATTATTATTGGTTTCGCTGATCAGCTTTTCAGGATCGTATGCCCTTTTACCGAACATTCCATCCTCAAACACATCGTGCGTGCGCCACAGTTCCCACATCCCTTGTGCAAAGTGCGGATAGAGGTGGCAATGAAAGATAGAATCGCCCGGTCCTAAGTTCCGGTTTCCTGATCCCCCATAATGCACTTCGTAACTAAAAGTTGAGCCAGGGGAAATCGTTTGCGAGTCGAGATAGTGCGATGAGGCATCATGTTTATCTTCCACCCACTGGTGGGCATGCAGATGGAATACATGCGTCTCTTTTGGTCCTGCATGCATATTGCGGAATCGCACCGGATCTCCAAGGTATGAATGGTGGACGTTTGATGGATCGTCTGGATATTTGGCTTCTTTCTGGAAGAGTGGTCGACCATTTGCATCGTAGACCGGTTTACCATCTTTTCCTATGACCGGTTTGAGACTACCGTCCTCGCCTCTCTTATACCCCACTACCATCGCCGGATCGCCATGGACCCAGGACGTGAGAAAGAATTCCTCCAGCTTACATTCCACACAATCACGTGAAGGACCAATCTTTTTACGGTTGGCAATTACCATGGGGCCAAGACCGGATGCTCCATAGTTAATTCCCATCCCATCCCGGAGCGAACTCACCCCCGAGCTTTCATTATCGAGCTCTTCAAAGGCCTGCACGGCTGTGACTTCATCGTGAAAAATTACTGAAAATTCCCGATAGGGTTTTCCGCAGGCATTCCCCTCACCCTGTTGCTCACAATTTCTTTCATGCTGAATATCAATCACCGCATTCAGGTCCGAATGTACAATCTCGTAAACAGCAGGCAATTTGCAGGTCCATTTGATCTTATGGGTAACAGGATTTTCCTCGTGCTGGGTCTGATATTCTCCCTTTCTGCAGGGTGCTTGGTTGCTAATTTCTGCCTCTTTCTCGTACTCAACCTGTTGTTGTTTTTCCTTCACCATGTTCAGAATAGGCATATCACTGCCCGCCACCACCTCATAATTGATCACAGGTTGGCCGTAGTTTGGCGTTGTCCTCACTGTCGCCTTTAATAAGTCATCATGAGTGACTTGCGATCGGTACCACTTTGCATCCTTTGGTTGCACGTTGACCGCTCCAAAGAGCCCTAACCCTAGTTGGCCACCATCCCCTTCGCCACCAGCCGGTGCTCCCATTGAATAGAAGAAATAGGTTCCCTCCTTCTTCGCATGCCACTTGTAGGTCCGAGTTTCTCCGGGAGCAGCCAATGCACACAAATTCTTGCCAAAATCTAGAGGCTTAGCGGAACACTTCGCGTCTTTATCCTTGATCCGCTCTCCCATGGAGTTAAGCACATAGGTTCCGTCGTCATTGGTCTTGTACCAGCCGTTTCTCCCAACGTTCGCTCCTTGCGAGTCAATTAAGTCGACAAGACTCAAGCCGTTCACATGCATCGAAGCATGACGTGTGGCTGGTTCATCGCTATCGTTCGCATCTTTGATCGGTTTTGGCTTCTTGTCTCCCTTCTCGTCCACGACTTGTTGGGGATGCGTCAGACGGAATGCCGGATCGTTTATGACTTCTTGCCCATTTTCATAGGGAGCTAAAAGATTCGCAAAGGTGACGTGCAAACAATCGCCTTCATTGGCCCGCAAGACTAATGGGCGTGGTCGCTTATCGGAGCGAAGCTTGACATGTCCGGCTAAGTACCGATCGAGATTTCGCTTCCCGTCCAAAGGAAGATTGATCTCTGAGGCCTTCTGTATATTGACATCAAGGTCAAGGTCACCATTCACTACTTCAGGTTTTTTCTCATGCTCTTCTTGCTCGAACTTTGTAGAAGCTTTGTCTTTCGAGGTCTTCTTGTCGGCTACCAGAAGGAGTTCGTGTAGCTCCACCCTGTTCTTTTTCTTAGCTGCTATAATCTTTTTCGTGGCAGCTTGATCCAAATTCGGCCATTGCTGTAGTTCTTTTTCCAGGGATTTGATATCGTCATCTAATGATTTAATGATCTGCTCTAATAGGTCCCGCCTGTCTTCCCTCTTGGCGTTTAGAATCTTTGTCTTAGCGGCTGGATCGGCTTCAGGCCATCGCTCTAATTCATCCTCTAGGGAACTAATAACAGTGTTTAACGATTGTATGACCTCATCCAACGACTCGCGGTCTATGACCACATCACGCCGTAAAGCATACATAAGCCCGGCTGGGTTAAACGATCCGAAGCGGTTGTAGTAATAGACTTGTTCAAGAGAGACGACATCGGCTGCAATGATTCTTTCACAGGTCGGTTTTACGAGTTCATGACTCAACGGTTCATGCTCGACAGGCTTAAGTGGGTTAGGTGGGATAATGCTCGAACATGCCCCCAGTGTCCCAGTCAGGAAAGTAAGCAAAAGCAACTGCCCCAATTGGCGTCTGCCAATTGGGGAACCCTCTGAAAACCAACCAGGCGCACGAAAACCAGCTGAGCCAAGTTGTTTGTTCATCGCGTTATGGTTCCTCATTGTCGTCCTCTCCCTAAATCGCATGGCATATCAACCTACGGCTAATTTGAGCAGGAAAGTGCTGATGGAGATATTCCTGGCCAAGGTGACAAAGTTTGAATAGATGACAACCCGGGCAAGGCCCATCCATTCACGAGAAAAGCCAAACATTGAAAATTTAATGCCGGCAATGGACCGCCCTGCACTCCAGTTGGTTCGGGGAAAATATATTCCCCAATCGGCGCGACATAGATCCCAGCCGTGAGCCCATTGGCAACTTTGGGGGATTCTGGGATAGCGCTGCCATCAGGAAATGGATTGTCGTCATTAATCCGTGCCATCAATTCACGAGTGGCACCTTTCAACACACCTCTGCTGTCAAACAATACCCCCGCATTCTTTCCAGTCACATACCGAAACCGTCCCCAGACAGCCTGGTCCTTAGCTGTGTTGACTAGACCGACACCGTTAGGGTTCGGCGTATTCGTAAGTCTACGCGCAGTCTGGGCCCCGCCAGGTACAGCAACATCGACCGCGTAAATATTGACTGTTCGATTCGGATCAGTGGTAAAGCCTTCGACCTTGATTCGATCCTGACACTCCGCCGTTGAACCACAGAGGACAATATTGCCTTTAGTTCCGAGCAGCGACTCATCTAACGTGACATATGCTGGGCCGCCTGGACCCGTGTAGATCCCGACATTCGCAACCATCGTGTGCACGGAAACATATCGCCCAACAGTATCCTCCGCGAGCGTCCCCGCATAGGTGACATAATCCCCAACGACAAAAGGTGCCTGTTTTTCTGGATTACACATATTAAGGCTCTTAGGCCCACATGGTTTAACAGGATCGGCACCGAAGTTAGCTGGCGGAATTAGAACGGTATTATCCATCACAAAAGTCCTGAGAAAATTCCCCTCTAGGTCCTTAGGGCGGTTCCCCGCCGGGCATTTATCATCTGTATTCAGTCGAGGTACACACATCGGATAGCCAGTTAATGCGTGGACAGTTGGGTTCCCTTGATCGACTGTAAAGCGTGGATCGGGGTAGCGCGAGTTGGGATCATCCGCACATAGATCTGACGGAAGCGGCAGGACTCTGCACCCATCAGGGTTCTTCATTCCATAACGGCCATCATTAAAGGCAACATCTGCCGTATCAGTAATCTTAGGATCGTTCAGTCGAATCCGCGCATCGCCGGTCTGACATGTTGTCGCTGTCGGACTTGCCCCCACGCACATCATACCGGTCGCTGGAGTAATCCCATGGATAAAGCCAGCACTGTTATTCAGCGACTGCTGCGAGATGCTGACCAGACCAGCTCTATATTCTCCTCCCACAATATTTCCGGCAATCGCCACCTCGAAGGCCGCCAGTGGCGGTTTTTGATCCTCTAATGCAAGTCCTGATTCTTTATTTTTCTTCGATATCCCTTGCGCGTTCTCAAATACCTGCTGGGCCGTGAAATAAGCCGCCGGGAACTGAATAACCAAGTTCCTTGGGATCGTTACCTGGATCCCATTCACCGTAAGCTTCGCTGCAGAAAACGGATCCGTTGGGGTATCAAGCGTGAATTTCTGAATGTGTCCCACCAGATCGAACGGCGTGACTTGCGCCTGTACCGGCAGCCCAATTCCCACACATGCGAATACCACTACGCCTACCATTAGGTTCAACACATGCTGTCGATTCATGGGTTCCCCCTTCACATCAGATCGTCACTAACAATGTCTCTGGCTTTTCTCTACTCTTGATCTCCAGAATTGAGTGTCTCACCATCATGCAAGCCCGCCCTTTTATACCTATCAGTAGATGTCTGGCAAGTGTTCCTACGTGCACGGCGTGAAGTACTGCAAGCTTAGTACCATGGAAAGATGCCGGTATTGTAAGGGTCTGACGCGGCTATTCTGCTAGCAAAGAGGCCTAAAGCGAAGGAAACACAGTGCCGTGGGAGCGTCGGGGTGAATCGAAAACGATACAGGGAGGTGAATCTAAACAGATACGTATGGGGTCCCAGATCTGACAGCGCTACCAGGCAACGGCGAAGTCTTCCGCAGCCCCGTCGCCTATCGAAGTTTCGCCACTGTCACTCCATCGCCTCCCTCTGCTCGATCACCAGGGCGAAACGCTGCCACATAGGGCGATGATTTCAAATAGTCTCGCAGAGCAGACTTGAGTCGGCCGGTTCCGTGACCGTGAATGACACGAAGGAACGGCGCACCATCGAGCGTCGCTCGATCCAACGCCGCCACCACTCGATCCAGAGCCTCGTCCACAGCTTGGCCTCGCACATCCACGACCATCTGTTCATCTAACCCTAGTCCATTACTTGTCATACTACGGTGAGAGGGTGCTGTCGCGGCAGTTGGTTGGAACTGCCCCAAGTGAGATTCACTGACGATCCCAACAAGATTCGAGACGGTGGCAAGAATCTCCCCTTCTCCGACTTTGACACGAACACGTTTCTTCCCTTGAGGAGTTTCCAGCAACGTCCCTGTCATGCCCAAGCCGGCGATTTCCACCGTGTCACCGACAGCAAGCTGTTCCAGTGGGATCGATTCACTCGGTGGTGCAAGCTCGTGCCTGGTCTTCGTCTCCAGCTCATGCAGCCGCTGCTTCGTCTCTTTGGCCTTGATGAGTTTTTGCTCACGCTTCAGCGAATCCACAGTGGCTTGAACCTCGGCTCGGGCCCGTTGAAACTGCTCGCCAAGTTTCTTCTTGAGCCCCCGTCGAGCTTCCTGCTCCGCGGCTTCCAGTTGAGCCCGCAGCGCGTGGGCTTCGCGAGCCGCTTGTTCGGCCTCCTGCCTGGCTCGTTGGGTCTGTTCCCGATCATCGGCAAGCTGGCGATGCTTGCGCTGCAAATCAGCCATCAATTCATCAAGCCGTTGGTTCTGGCGATGCAGACGCTTCCTCGCCTCATTCACCAGGCGCTCATCCATGCCGAGGCGCGCGGCGATCTCCAGCGCCGACGAGCCACCTGGAATGCCCATGAACAATCGGTAGGTTGGCGCCAGCTGTTCAACATCGAATTCAACACTAGCATTCCCGAAACCAGCAGTCGTTTGTGCGAGCTCTTTGAGTGCCCCATAGTGCGTCGTCGCCACGACCTTCATATTGAGTTCCGCCAAGCGACAGAGCAGCGCCTCCGCCAATGCGGCCCCCTCTTGAGGATCTGTCGAAGTCACTGGCTCATCAAGCAGCACCAGTGAGCGCGGTAGAGCGGGAGCCTCGGCCGTTGAATTGGCATCACGCTCTGACAGGAGCCGGATCATCTGGGTCATGTGCGCAGAAAAACTGGAGAGGTCGCGACTCAGGTCCTGGGCATCACCAATATCGGCGTACAGATCGGTAAAGAGTGCCATCTCCGACTCTGG
>Ga0224505_10002414_pt1 | contig 10972 bp, 11 predicted proteins | sample SF_Jan12_sed_USG_FD_169102 | JGI IMG/M metagenome (GOLD analysis project Ga0224505, IMG submission 169102) | Sediment microbial communities from San Francisco Bay, California, United States - SF_Jan12_sed_USGS_4_1 | ecosystem: Environmental > Aquatic > Marine > Sediment | place: USA: California...
ACATCGCCCGCGCCCTGGACGAGCTGCACGCGCACACGACGGTGAGCTCCCGTCACGTCCGCCGCTCGTGGGCGGGCCTGCGCACCTTCGCGCCCGACCGGGGTCCGGTGATCGGTTTCGACGGGGCGGCGCGCGGCTTCTTCTGGCTGGTCGGCCAGGGCGGTACCGGGATCCAGACCGCCCCGGCCCAGGGCCGGGTCGCTGCCGAACTGTTGCTCGACGGTCGCCTGCCTGCCGACGTGGCGGCGCTCGGTCTCACCGCTGCCGAGTTGTCGCCGGCCCGTTTCGACCGCTGAGCCCGCCTTCGACCGCCGAGCCGGCCTTCGACCGCCGAGCCCGCCTTCGACCGCTGAACCGAGCCCGTCTCTGACGCCAAAGCCCGCTTTCGACGCCCGGGGACTCCGGCGCCCTCAGGCCCCCCGGTGGGCGACGGCGAAGATCCGGCGGAACGGGAAGTTCGTCACCCCGTCGGGGCCGGGCGGGTACGCCTCGACCAGGGCCGCCGCGTACTCGGCGGTGAACGCGTCACGCTCGGCGCCTTCCAGCACCGACAGCACCGGTCGCAGGCCGGTGCCACGCACCCATTCCAGCACCGGGTCGGGGCCGTGGAGCCGGTGCAGGTAGGTGGTCTCCCACACGTCGACGTCGAGGCCGAGCCCGGTCAGCAACTCGGCGTACTCCGCCGGGTCGCGTACGGCCAGGTGCCGCTCGGCGCCCTTGCCGACCCGATCCCTCCATCGAGGCGAGAGCCGTAGCGCGGCGAGGCGGGCGTGACTCGGCGAGCGGAAGTTGCCTGGCACCTGGAAGGCCAACCAGCCGCCGGGGGCGACAAGCCCGGCGAGGCGGACGATCTCGGCCTCGTGGCCGGGCACCCACTGCAGCGTGGCGTTCGACACGATCACGTCGATCGGCCCGGCGACGGGGTGTTCCCGCAGGTCGCCGAGCTCGAAGCTGAGGTTGGGACGCACGTGCGCGCCGGCGCGCTCGATCATCTCGGGTGAGCTGTCGACCCCGACGACCCGGGCACCCGGCCACCGCTCGGCCAGGGCCGCGGTCAGCTCGCCCGGCCCGCAGCCGAGGTCGACGACCAGCCGGGGTGAGGAGGCGTCGACGCGGGCGACCAGGTCGAAGAACGGTCGGCTCCGCTCGTCGGCGTAGCGACGGTACTGGTCGGGGTCCCAGCGGACGCGGCTCGACGGTGCACTCGAGGCGCTGGTGGGAGGGTCGCGGTCCTCGGTCACGGCGGCTGTCTCCTGGGCTGGGGTGGGGCGCCCAGCTTGGCACGGGGTGGGCGCCGCGTCGCTCCTTCGACACGGGGCGGGCGCGCCCCTACGCTGGTCCGTCGATGACGTCACCCCCCAGCTCGGTGGACGAGGTCCGCGCCGGCCTCGAAGCGAACGGCTACCTGCCCGACGACGGCCTCGCCACGGCGGTGTTCCTGGCGTTGCGGCTGCACCGCCCGCTGCTGCTGGAGGGCGAGGCGGGCGTCGGCAAGACCGAGGTGGCCAAGGCGCTGTCGCGCTGGACCGGTGGCCGCCTCATCCGGCTGCAGTGCTACGAGGGCATCGACTCGTCCCAGGCCGTCTACGAGTGGGACTATTCGCGCCAGCTGCTCCACCTGCGCACGGCCGAGGCCGTCGGTCGGGCGAGCGAGACCTCCGAGTCCCAGCTCGAGGACGAGCTGTACTCGCCGCGCTTCCTCGTCCGCCGGCCGCTGCTGGCCGCGATCGACTACGGCGAGGGCCCGCCGCCCGTGCTGCTGGTCGACGAGGTCGACCGGGCCGACGACGAGTTCGAGGCGTTCCTGCTCGAGATCCTCTCCGACTACCAGGTCACCGTGCCCGAGCTCGGCACCTTCTCGGCCGAGGTGCCGCCGCTGGTGGTCGTCACGTCGAACCGGACGCGCGACGTGCACGACGCGTTGAAGCGGCGCTGCCTCTACCACTGGGTCGAGCATCCCGACTTCGAACGCGAGGTGCGCATCGTGTCGGTCAAGGCGCCCGGAGTGGCCGCGCCTCTGGCGCGCCAGGTGGCCCACGCCACCCAGGCCATGCGCGACATGGGCCTGTACAAGCCGCCCGGCGTCGCCGAGACCCTCGACTGGGCCGAGGCGTTGCAGCTCATCGGGGCCTCCGAGCTGACCGAGGCCAACGTCGACGCCACGCTCGGCGCCGTGCTGAAGTACCGCGAGGACCAGCAGCGGGTTCGCGCCGACGGGATGGCCGCGGTGCTCGCCGCGGTCCGGGGCGCCTGAGTTGGACGACGTGGCGGGCGACGACCACGAAGGACCAGCCGAGGCCGACGCGGCCGCGCTCGCGGTGTTGTTCACCCGGGCGTTGCGCCAGGCCGGCCTCGAGGCGGCGCTGGGGAGCGTGATCATGTTCCTCGAGGCGATCGAGGCGGTCGGTCCCACCGATCGGCGGGCGGTCTACTGGGCGGGCCGGTCCACGCTGGTGCATCGCCCCGAGGACATCGAGCTCTACGACCAGGTCTTCGACGCGTTCTGGGTCGGCAGCCGGCCGATGCCGGCGCGCGTGGTCGTCACCGAGCAGGTCACGATCGCCTACGACGACCCCGACGACGCCCAAGGCGGGGAGGCGCCCGAGGCCGAGCCGTCGAGCCAGCCGACCCTGCGGGTCCGCTACTCCGACGTCGAGGTCCTCAAGGACAAGGACTTCGCCCTGTGCACGGTCGCCGAGCTCGACGAGGCCCGCCGGCTCATGTCCAAGATCCGCCTCACCGGTGCGCGCCGGCCGTCGCGCCGACCCCGACGGTCGAAGACCCCGACGTCGCGCCTCGACCTGCGACGCACGGTGCGCCACGCGCTGCGCTCCGACGGCGAGGCGCTGCGCCGCGCCTACCGCACCCACGGCGAGCGAAACCGCCGCCTCGTGCTGCTACTCGACATCTCGGGCTCGATGGAGGCCTACTCACGTGCGCTGCTGCGCTTCGTGCACGCCGCCGTCGTCGGCCGCACCAAGGTCGAGGCGTTCACACTGGGGACGAGGTTGAGCCGGCTGACCCGCGAGCTGCAGACGCGCGACCCCGACGAGGCGTTGGCTCGGGCCGCCCGCTCGGTCGAGGACTGGTCGGGTGGGACGCGCCTCGGCGAGTCGCTGCGCCGCTTCAACGACGAGTGGGGGGTTCGCGGGATGGCTCGAGGCGCCATCGTCGTCATCCTCTCCGACGGCTGGGACCGGGGCGAGCCCGCCCTGCTCGCCGAGCAGATGGAGCGGCTCGAGCGGGTGGCGTTCCGGGTGATCTGGGTGAACCCGCTCAAGGCGTCACCCGGGTACGCGCCGCTGGCGCAGGGAATGGCGGCGGCCCTGCCGCACGTTGACGCCTTCATCGAAGGTCACTCGTTGGCGTCTCTCGAAGAGCTCGCCGACGTCATCGCCAGCTAACCAACCCCCGCGGAGCGAACCATGCGTGAAATCCTCGACGACATCGACCGTTGGCGCAGCGCCGGCAGGCGTGTCGCGGTCGCCCGGGTGGTCGACGTCTCGGGGTCGGGCCCGCGTCTGCCGGGCTCGGCGATGGCGGTCAACGAGGACGGCGAGGTGGCCGGGTCGGTCTCGGGCGGTTGCGTCGAGGGCGCGGTGGTCACCGAGGCGCTCGACATCCTCGCCACCGACGAACGGCGCATGGTCACCTACGGGTTCTCCGACGACGAGGCCTTCGCCGTCGGGTTGACGTGCGGTGGCACGATCCATCTCTTCATCGAACCTCTGGACTGGTGACGCCATGGCCTCCGAGTCGCTCTACGACATCGTGACCGAGCTGATCCGGGCCGAGGAGCCGGTCGCGTTGGCGACGGTGGTCCGGGGCGTCAACGTCGGCGCCAAGCTGCTCGTGCGGCCGGCGGCCGAGCCTCGTGGATCCCTCGGCCATCCCGATCTGGACCGCGTCGTCGCCCGCGACGCCGCTGGCGAGCTCGAGGCCGGGCGCACGCTCGTACGCCACTACGGCGCCGAGGGACAGGCCCGCGAGGAAGCGGTCGAGGTCTTCATCGAGAGCTTCGCCCCGCCGCCGCAGATGCTGATCTTCGGCGCGGTCGACTTCACCGCGGCGCTGGCCCGCGTGGCGAAGGTCCTCGGTTACCGCGTCACGGTTTGCGACGCCCGGCCGGTGTTCGCCACCCGCCAGCGCTTCCCGATGGCCGACGAGGTGGTCGTCGACTGGCCGCACCGGCTGCTCGAGCGGGTCGGCGCGGGTCTCGGGCCCCGCGACGCCGTCTGCGTGCTCACCCACGATCCCAAGTTCGACGTTCCCGCCGTGATCGCCGCGCTCGCGACGCGCGCCGGCTACCTCGGCGCGATGGGCAGCCGCCGCACCACCGAGGACCGCAACCGTCGCCTGCTGGACGAGGGCGTCGCCGAGCGCGATCTCGCCCGCATCATGGCGCCGATCGGGCTCGACATCGGCGCCCGGACACCGGAGGAGACCGCGGTGTCGATCTGTGCCGAGATCATCGCGTCGCGCACGGGCCGGCAGGGTCCCAACCTGCGCGACAGCGAGGGCCCGATCCACCGTCCGACCGACGTCGTCGGCTGAGACTCGGCCAGACCTCCGTCGGCGACAACCTCGGTCGGCGACAACCCTCGTCGGCGAGCCAGCCGTGTCGGTCAGCCCGCTTCGAGCTGGTTCCAGCCGTCGGGCAGGCCGATAGCGGGATCGACGAACTCGTTGGTCACGATGTCGCTCGGTTGGAGCCCCGCCGGAAGTGGGTCGTTCCGCTTGGCATAGACGTCGCCGACGATGCCGAGGAGGCGCCCAACCCGTGCCTCGTCGAAGTTGCCGAGGGTCGCGTCGGGCCCGTTGGAGGCGATCTCGTACTGCTTGAAGATCTCGATCGCTCGCTCGTTGAGCGCTTCGGACACCTTGAAGAACGTGTCGTAGGTGTCGAGGATGTCGACGACCTTGCGGCTGGTCGGCCCGGGGTCGACGAGGAAGTCGGCCCACGCCCGCTGCATGACCGGCACCAGCGCGGCGAGGCAGTCGCGCTGGGCGGCGACATCGCCGCTGCGGGCGACGATCATGGCGGGATAGTTCTCGTAGCCCAGCCAGTGCAGGAGGAAGAAGTCGACCGGGCGCTTCCACGCGTCGAGCTCGGACTCGTAGGTGAAGACCTCGTTTGTGGCGAAGCCCTGCTGGATCACGTCGCCGTCGCTCTCGAGCCAGCGCGTCGGGCTGCCGTCGTAGCCGTCGTCGAGCTGGTCTGCGGTGAGGTAGCCCTGGGCGACGAGGTAGTCGGCGTAGGTCGACCCGGGGAAGTACAGGAACTTGGCTCGCGTGCGGGCCAGGTCCTCGAACTCGAGCGGCGAGTACCGGGCCGGGTTCCACATCAACATCTGGGGGCTGAGCTCGAGGGTTGCCATCACGCCGACGACATCGCGTCCCTCGCGCCGCGCCGCGATCACGTCGTCGGTGTTGACGTAACCGAGGGTGATGTCGGCATCGGCGTCCATGGCGTCGAGCACCGAACGCTCGATCGCGGCACCGCCGGCGCGGATCTCGACGGTCGCCACGCCGTGGCTGCCCACGTAGCGGGGGTCGAGCGGGCCCGAGTACGTCGCCGTCGCGGCGTCGGCGTGGCCGTCGTCACCGATCAGCTGGTAGGTCCCGCCGTGCTCCATCTCCGGGAACCAGTCGGTCTGGATCACGAGGTTGGACGGGCAGGGCCCGTCGGGCACGACCACCTGCGCGCCGTCCGTCGCGGAGCCACCCGTGCACGCCGCCGCGCCGAGTCCGGCGGCCGCCAGCGCGGCGACCAGGCGCAGGCCCCGGCGCCCGCGCCGCACGGTCGACGATCGTGGTCGTTGTCGAGCCGTCCGCTCACCGTGCACCGCCACCAGGCACCGCCTTCCTGGCTCCGCCAACGCTCCAACCGCCCTTCTGGTGCCGAACGCCCTCGCCACCGGCTCCCCGGTGCCCGGGCCGGCTCCAGGCTAACCCCGCGGCCGGGCGATCACGCCACCGGCTGGGCGCCCAATCCGACCCGGCGGCTAGCGTGCTCGCAACGGCCACCGAGCGAAGGGAACGGCATGGAGTTCTCGGTCAATCCCGACCACGAAGCGATCCGCGAAGGCGTGCGCAAGGTCTGCTCCGACTTCCCGGACACGTACTGGTCCGAGAAGGACGAGAACCACGAGTTCCCGTGGGACTTCTACAACGCGATGGCGGCCGGCGGCTGGATCGGCATCGCCATGCCCGAGGAGTACGGCGGCGGCGGTCAGGGCATCACCGAGGCGACGATCGTGCTCGAGGAGGTGGCCCGCTCGGGGGCGGCGATGAACGGGTGCTCGGCCATCCACCTGTCGATGTTCGGGATGAACCCCGTCGTGAAGTTCGGCACCGACGACCAGAAGCAGCGCTACCTGCCGGCGGTGGCCGAGGGCAAGCTGCACGTCGCCTTCGGCGTGACCGAACCCGATGCAGGCACCGACACGCCGTCGATCACGACCCGGGCCCGCAAGGAAGGCGACCACTACCTGATCCGCGGGCGCAAGGTGTGGACGACGAAGGCTCCCTACTGCGACAAGGTGCTGCTGCTGGCCCGCACCACACCGCGCGAGGAAGTGAAGCGCCGCACCGAGGGCATGACGCTGTTCCTCGCCGACCTGCAGCGGCCCGAGGTGACGATCACCCCGATCCCCAAGGTGGGGCGGAACGCGGTGGTCAGCTGCGAGGTGGTCTACGACGACCTGCCGGTCGCCGACGACGACCGCATCGGCGAGGAGGGGATGGGCTTCACCTACCTGCTCGACGGGCTCAACCCCGAGCGGCTGATGGTCGCCTCCGAGGGGCTCGGTTGCGGGAAGGCCGCGCTCGACAAGGCCGTCCACTACGCCAAGGAGCGCGAGGTGTTCGGCCGGCCGATCGGGAAGAACCAGGCCATCGCCCATCCGCTGGCCGAGGCCTACGCCCGGTTGAAGGCGGCCGAAGGCGTGCTGCGCCAGGCCAGCTGGCAGTACGACAACGGCTACCCGTCCACGATCGTCGGCGAGGGGGCGAACCTGGCCAAGTACCTGTGCGCCGACGCCGGGTTCCAGGCCGCCGACCAGGCCATGCAGACCCTCGGCGGGTTCGGCTACGCCCGTGAGTACCACGTCGAGCGGTACTGGCGCGAGGTCCGGCTCATGCGCATCGCGCCGATCAGCCAGGAGATGGTGCTCAACTTCGTCACCGAGCACGTGCTGGGCCTGCCCCGCAGCTACTGACCCGGGCGCCAACCCGACCCATGGATAGCACCTGGATCGAGGCCACAATGGCGGGTTGATGACGACGGCCGCCCTGCTGCTCGCCGCCGGTGGCGGCTCCCGCTTTCGCGGCGGCAGTCACAAGCTGCTCGCCCCGTTGCGCGGGCGTCCCGTCGTCGCCCACGCGCTGGCTGCGGTCGATGCCGCCGGGTTCGACGAGGTCATCGTCGTGCTCGGTGCGGTCGATCTCGCCGCGTCCGGCTTGCTCCCGCCCGCCGTCACCGTCGTGCGCAACGAACACTGGTCGCAAGGCCAGGCCACGTCGCTGCAGGCGGGGATCGCCGCCGCTCGCCGAAGCGGGCACGACGCGGTCGTCGTCGGGCTCGCCGACCAACCGTTCGTGACCACCGAGGCGTGGCGGGCGGTCGCCGCGAGCTCGGGGCCGGTGGCGGTGGCCACATACGGCGGCAGGCGCCGCAACCCGGTCAAGCTCGCCGCAGAGGTCTGGGACATGATCGCCTCGACGGGTGATGAGGGTGCGCGTAGTCTCATGCGGGCACGTCCCGACCTGGTCGCCGAAGTTCCCGTCGCTGGTGACCCGGGCGACATCGACACCGTGGAGGACCTCCGTACGTGGAACTGACCAACGAGTTCGAGGTGGACCGCCCGATCGGGGAGGCGTGGGCGTTGCTCACCGACCTCGAACGCATCGCCCCGTGCATGCCCGGCGCGCAGCTCACCGAGATCGAAGGCGACGAGTATCGCGGCGGAGTGAAGGTCAAGGTCGGGCCGATAACGGCCCAGTACAAGGGCGCCGCCACCTTCAAGGAGAAGGACGACGCCGCCCACCGCGCCGTGCTCGAGGCCAAGGGTCGCGACTCGCGCGGTCAGGGCAACGCGTCGGCGTTGATCACGGCCCAGCTCACCGAAGCCGGCGGTCGCACCCGCGTGAGCGTGCACACCGACCTCACGGTCACGGGCAAGGTCGCCCAGTTCGGCCGCGGCGTGATGAAGGACGTGAGCGAGAAGCTGCTGGGTCAGTTCGTCGACTGCCTCGAGTCGAAGATCCTGGCCGAAGCAACCGTCGCCGCCGGCTCGTCCGCCACTCCCGCCGGCGCCGGAGCGGCGCCCGGCACGGGTTCGATCCCGCCGCCTCCCGCCGCTCCCGACGCGTCGGTCATCACCACCGACGCCCAGGCCGCGTCCACTCCGGCGTCGTCCTCGGGCACCGGTTCGGGTTCGGCCTCAACGGGCGTTCGCAAGATCACCCCGGTCGAGCCCGTCGAGCCGGTCGACCTGCTCGACGCGACGGGCATGCCGCTGGCCAAGCGCCTCGGCCCGCTGGCCGGCGTGTTCTTCGTACTGTTGGTGCTGCTGCGGCTCGCTCGTCGCAAGCGTGGTTGAGGGCCCGGCTCCTCCAAGCGCGGCCGATCGTGCCGCGGTGGAAGCCCTGCTGGGTCGACCGGCCCAGGGTCGATTCGAGGTCGTGGTCCGCGACCGCGACGCCGCCCCGGTCGTGATCGCCAACGCGCCGCTGCTCGACGACGGTACCCCCATGCCCACCCGCTACTGGCTGGTCGGGCGCGACGAGTCCAAGGCGGTGGCACGCCTCGAGACGGCCGGCGGGGTGAAGGCGGCCGAGGCCGCCGTCGCGCCGGACGAGATCGAACGGGCGCACCGGCGCTATGCTGCCGATCGCGACGCGCTGCTGGCTCCGGGCCATCGGGGGCCGCGACCCTCGGGCGGCGTGGGTGGCACCCGCCGAGGCGTCAAGTGCCTACATGCCCACTACGCCTGGTACCTGGCCGGAGGCGACGACCCCGTCGGTGCCTGGGTGGCCGAGCGGTTGGCCGCCGCGCCCGAGGCGACATGAGCACGGCCCGTGCGGCGATCGACATCGGGTCGACCAGCGTGCGCCTGCTGATCGTCGGCGACGTTGGGGACCTGGCCCGCGAGACGACGGTGTGCCGCCTCGGCGACGGCGTCGATTCGGCCGGTCGCCTCGACCGGGCGCGGGCCGCACACACGCTCGAGGTGCTCGACGGCTACCGCGCCCTGCTCGAGCGCCACGGTGTCAGCGAGCTCACGGTGGCTGCGACGTCGGTGCTGCGGCGCGCCGGCGACGGGGACGCGTTCCTCGGCGAGTGCGAACGGTTGGTCGGCGTCCGCCCCCAGGTGCTCTCCGGTCGCCAGGAGGGCGAGGTCGCGTTCCGGGGCGCGGTCGGCGTGCTGGGCGCCGGCACCGCCCCGTACACGGTGGTCGACCTGGGGGGCGGATCGTGCGAGTTCGCCTGTGGCGGCGTGGGGGACGGGCCGCCGGGCGTGTTCTCGGCCGAATTCGGCGCCGCCCGCCTCACCGAGGCCTACATCGAGTCCGACCCTCCCCGGCCCGAGGAGCTCGTGGCGGCGTTGTCGGTGATCGAGGCCCATCTCGACGACGTCCGCCGCGAGCTGCCCGAGGTGGTCGACACCGGCACCTGGGTGGGTCTGGGTGGCACGTTCACCACGTTCGCCGCGGTCGAACTGGGCCTGGTTCCCTACGACCGCGAGGTCGTGCAGGGCTTCCGCCTCGACCGGGCCGCGGCCGAGGACGTCTTCCGCACGCTGGTCACCGAGCCGCTGGCTGACCGGGTGCACAACCCCGGCCTGCCCGCCGACCGGGCCGAGGTCATCGTGGGCGGCGCCTGCGCGGTCGTGGCCATCATGCGGTTCTTCGCCCTCGACGAGATCGTCGTGTCCGACGCCGGCATCCTCGACGGCCTCCTCGCAGGACCGCTGCCGCCGGGCTGAGTCGGCCTCCCGCCCGGGTTCGCACGACCGCCCGGTCGCATGACCTGGAACGATCGCCTTGCTCGTGTGGTATCGATGTATCAGCCGGGCCCCATCGAGGCTCGGGGTACGTGCGACGGGAGAGTCGCACCGACGCGGAGAGACACGGCGGGAACGGGCCGCCGTGGGGAGGGAGGATGTTCGATGGGAACCCTACGGAGGGCGCGCGCGCTCGGTGTCGTCACGCTGGCGTCGGTGGTCGCCGCGTGCGGGGGCGGGAGCGACGGGGGCGGCAGCGCCGCCGGGGACGGCCCGGCCGCCGAGATCAGCGCCGTCGGTGGCTTCGCGGCCGAGACCACCGAGGCCCCCAGCGCGACCGAGGCGACCGCGAGCGAGGACACCGACGCCACCCAGACCACCGAAGCGACCGACGCGGCCAACACGGCGAGCACCGACGCGGCCACGCCGGCAGGGGCCGACCCGGGCAGCGAGCGGAGCGATCCCGCCAGCCGGGTACCGCCGGCCGGCTGTGATGGTGGGCGCCCCAGCGCGTACACGCCCAAGGCGCCGGCCGACGTGGCTGCGATCCAGACGAACGAGATCGTCACCGGTGAGATCGAGCGCTTCACCGTCGACAACTGGACGGTCCACCTCTGCGCGGGCCAGTCCGTCTTCATGGACAGCCTGTTGCAGTGCAGCGGGGACCCGTACTTGGATTGGCGGTTGATCGTGCCGGACGGCGACAAGGCGTTCCCGCTGAACTACCTGATCGGGGGTGGTTCTCGGTGTGGTGGCGCGACCGGTCCGATCGAGATCGCTGAGACCGGTGACTACACGGTCGAGGTGTTCTACGACGGGACCGACGATCGAAGCGGGGTCTACAAGTTCGAGATCTTGAACGTCCCGCTCCCGGATGTGTTCGACGTGGCGATCGGCGACGAGATCGGCCTCGGAACGCCCGGGCCAGGTGCGGGGGCACTCGAGTACCCGGGCAGCCGTGACCA
>Ga0224505_10002415_pt1 | contig 10971 bp, 9 predicted proteins | sample SF_Jan12_sed_USG_FD_169102 | JGI IMG/M metagenome (GOLD analysis project Ga0224505, IMG submission 169102) | Sediment microbial communities from San Francisco Bay, California, United States - SF_Jan12_sed_USGS_4_1 | ecosystem: Environmental > Aquatic > Marine > Sediment | place: USA: California...
GTCTGATCGTGCATCTCCGCGCCCTTGGGACGAGCCCTAGACGAGACCCAGCTTGCGCCCGGCCGTCTCGAACGCCCCCAGCGCTCGGTCCATGTCCTCGCGTGTGTGGGCTGCGGACAGTTGGCACCGGACGCGGGCCTCACCCTGCGGGACCACCGGGTAGCCGAACCCCGTCACGAAGACCCCCTCGTCGAGCAGGAGCTCGCTCATCCGGATGGCCTTGGCGGTCTCGCCCAGGATCACCGGCACGATGGGCGTGGCTCCGGCCAGGGGTTTGAAGCCGCGCGCGACGAGTTGCTCGCGGAAGTAGCGGGCGTTGGCGTGCAGCTGCGAGACCATCTCGGGATGCGTCCGGAGCTCCCGGACGGCGGCGCGGGCGCTGCCGGCCACGGTGCAGGGGAGCGCGTTGGAGAAGAGCTGAGGCCGGGCTCGCTGGGTCAGGTAGTCGCACGTGGCGGCGGAGGCGGCGATGAACCCGCCGGCCGCTCCGCCAAGGGCCTTGCCCAGGGTGGACGTGATAATATCGACCTCTCCCACCATGTCGTAGTGCTCCGCGGTGCCCCGTCCGTTGGCGCCGAGTACCCCCGTCGCGTGCGAATCGTCCACGGCGACGGTGGCATCGTACCGCCGCGCCAACTCGACGATCTGGGGCAGGGGAGTAATGTCACCCTCCATGCTGAACACCCCGTCCGTGACGACCAGGCGCGTCCGCCGGTCGCGATGGGCCTTCAGCTTTGCTTCGAGGTCGGCGAGGTCGGCGTGGCGGTACACGGTGGTCTCGCACTTCGCGATCACCTTGGCGAGCCGGATGCCGTCGATGATCGACGCGTGATTCAGCTGATCCGAGATGATCACATCCTCGGGTCCCAGCAGCGTGGCAAACAGCGCCTCATTTGCGTTCCAGCACGAGACGAAGGACAGCGCGGCGTCGGTGCCGACGCACTCGGCCAGCGCCGTCTCCAGCTCGCGATGGATCGTGAAGGTGCCGCAGATGAACCGGACGCTGGCGGTACCGGCTCCGAACCGGTCGAGCGCCGTGTGTCCGGCCGCCACGACCGCCGGGTGGTTGGAGAGACCGAGGTAATTGTTGCTCGACAGGATGATGACCTCGCCGCGTCCTTCCATCGTGACCCGAGGGGCCTGCGGCGAGTCGAGGTGGTTGAGTCGTTTGTACACCCGGTCGGTCCGGAACTGCTCCAACTCGGCGAGCAGACGTTGTTCGAGCGCGGAGGCCATAGGGGTCAGGTCCCGACTTCGAGGATGACCTTCCCGGCCGCCCCGGACGCGATGGCCTCGAGGGCGGGATCGATGTCTTCGAGCGGGAAGCGATGGGTGATCACCGGGGTCGGGTCGAGGTGGCCGGTGCCGAGGAACGTGCGCATCTGGTGCCAGGTCTCGTACATGCGACGGCCGATCACGCCGTACACCGTGATACCCCGGAAGATGACGTCGTTGGACAGGTCGAGCGGCACCTCGCCCTTCGGCAGGCCGAGGAGGTTGACGCGACCGCCGAGCCGCGCGGCCTTGAACGCCTGAGCCAGGGCCGTGGGATGTCCGGACATCTCGCACACCAGATCGGCTCCCTCGCCCCCCGTCTCGGCGAGCACGCGCGCCACCGGGTCTTCGGAGCGGACGTCGATGACGACATCGGCCCCCATGCGCCGGGCGAGCTCGAGCCGGGTGGGGTTCACGTCGGTGCCGATGACCCTCACGGCCCCGGCCGCCTTGGCGATTCCCACCGCGAAACACCCGATCGGGCCGCAGCCCAAGATGAGCACCGTGCTGCCCGGGACCTCGGCGCCCGTGAGCACCGTGTGGAACGCGTTCCCCATGGGATCCATGATGGCGCCCACGGTGGTTGGAATGTCCCCGAGGGCCATCACGTTGGTCGCCGGCATGGCGATGAAGTCGGCAAAGGCCCCGTTGCGATCGACGCCGATGATCGACGTGCGCTGGCAGATGTGGCCGTTGCCGGTGCGACACTGCCGGCAGTGGCCGCAGATGATGTGGCCTTCGGCCGTGACGAGCTCCCCCGGCGAGAACTCGTCACCCACGTCCTCGCCGACCTCCACCACTTCGCCGGCGAACTCGTGACCGAGCACGACCGGTGGGCGAATCCGCCCCTGCGCCCACTCGTCCCACTGCGCAATGTGCAGGTCGGTCCCGCACACTCCGGCGTGATGGACGCGAATCAGGACGTCGCCGGGGCCGGGGATCGGCTTGGGAACGTCGCAGACCTCGAGGCCAGGCCCGGGCTTGGTCTTCCGGATGGCGCGCATGCGTCCTCGCCGCGTGAGAGTTGCGGGATCGAGTCGGCGGGACCGCGTCGTACGGTGGCGTTCCAGCTTCCCGGCGGCGCGCATCCCGTCGCCCACCCGCCCACCCGTCTGACCGCCTTGACCGCCTTGACCGCCTAGAAAATGCTGCGCGTCGAGCCCCCGTCCACCTGGAGCACGGCGCCGGTAATATACCGCGCGGGCTCGGACGCAAGGAACGCGACCGCGGCAGCCAGCTCGTCTGGATCCCCGATCCGTCCGGCGGGCACCGTGCGTACGAGGTCCGCGCTCACGTCGGCGGGGGTGCGTCCGGCCCGGGCCGCCCGCACGTCCATGAGCTCGGTCAGTCGCTCGGTGCGCATGTAGCCGGGACAGACGGTGTTCACCGTCACCCCGTCGGCCGCGACCTCGTCCGCCAACGTCTTCGCGAAGCCGAGCACGCCGGCCCGGGCCGTGGTCGAGAGGATGAGTCCGGGTACCGCCTGCTTCGCGGCGACGCTCGTCAGACAGATGACGCGGCCCCAGTGGCGCGACCGCATTCCGGGGACCGCGGCCCGACAGAGATGAATGGTGGACAGCAGACTCACGTCCAGCGCGCCCTGCCATTGGTCCGGCTGGGCATCGGCAAACAGCACCGAGGGCGGGCCGCCGGAATTGCAGACGAGGATATCGACGCCGCCAAACTGCGTTTCGGCGCGTGACACGAGCGTCGCCACGGCTGCCTGGTCCCCGACGTCTCCAGCGAGACCGATCACGTCACCACCGGTCTCGCGTGCCAGCGCCTCAGCGGCCGCGGTGGTTCGGTCCTCCGTCCGTCCATTCAGCGCCACGCGGCAGCCCTCGGCAACCAGCCGCGCGGCGATGGCCCGGCCCAGGCCCTGCGTCGATCCGCACACCAGCGCGCGGCGTCCGGCAATCCCGAGATCCATTGGGCTCAGACCTCCGCGAGGACGTCGACGGCTTCGAGCCGGACCGCGCACACCTTGAGCGAGGCCATCTTGGCGTGCGGCTCGAGGACCGGGTTCGTGAGCAGGTTCGCGGCCGCTTCTCGGAAGTGGAACGGGACGAACACTTGCTTCCGTGCCACGCGATCCGAGATACGCACCGAGATCAGCAGGGAGTTCCGCCGGCTGGTTATCCGCACCGGGTCGCCGTCGCCCACGCCAAGTTCGGCCGCGTCGTCCGGGTTCACCTCGACCGTCGGTACCGGCTCCCGGGCGTCGAGTCCCTTGGACCGACGGGTCATCGTTCCCGTGTGCCAGTGATAGAGCTGGCGCCCGGTTCCCATGACGAACGGGTACTCCGCGTCCGGCAGCTCGCCCGGGTCGGCGTACTCGACGGCGTGGAACCGCGCCCGTCCGTCGCTGGTCGGGAAGCGGTCCGCAAACAGGAACGACGTCCCGGGGTGGGCGTCATCGGGCACCGGATACTGCAGTCCCCCGTTCGCGAGCCGCGCGTAGGTCACCCCCGTCCACGAGGGCGCGAGCCCGCTGATCTCGGCCATGATCTCCTCGGGCGATCGAAAGCCGGTCGGGAGATCGACGCGGTTCGACAAGTCGACGAGGATCTCCCAGTCGGGGCGGGCCTCCCCGGGAGGCTCGACCGCCTGCGTGGACAGCTGGATCCGCCGCTCGGTATTCACGAACGTCCCGGTCTTCTCGGCGAACGATCCGCCCGGGAGTACGACGTCCGCGTAGCGCGCCGTCTCCGTGAGGAAGAGATCCTGCACGGTGAGGAACTCGACCGAGCGGAACCACGCTTCGGCGTGGGCGATATCGGGGTCGGAGATGATCGGGTTCTCGCCCATGATGTACAGCGCGCGGATGGGGGAACCCTCGCGCGCCATCTCCGTGACCTTGAGTCCGGGGGTGAGGGAGAGGCGCTCTGCCGCGACCCCCCAGGCGCGCGCGAACTTCTCGCGGATCGCCGGGTCGCTCACCGACTGGTAGTCCGGATAGACGAACGGGATCGCGCCCATGTCAGATGCACCCTGCACGTTGTTCTGCCCGCGCACCGGCAGCATGGCGGCGCCCCACCGCCCGATCATCCCCGTGGCCAGGATGAGATTCAGCAGGGACGTGACCATGTCGTGTCCCGTGAGGTGCTGTGTGAGTCCCATCGCCCAGAGGGTCGAAGTGCTCGGGCCGCGCGCGTAGCACTCGGCCGCCTCGCGGATGCGCTCGGCCGGGATGCCCGTGATGGCGGCCGCGCGCTCCGGCGTGTAGGGCGCGACGGCCGCATGGACCGCCGCGAAGTCCACGGTGCGTGCCGTGATGAACTCCCGGTTCTCCAACCCCGCGGCCAGCACGTGATGCAGCATCGCGTTGAACAGCGCGACGTCCGTGCCCGGCTGCATCTGCAGGTGAATGTCTGCCCGGGCCGCGAGTTCCGTGCGCCGGGGATCGGCCACGATGAGGCGGGCACCCCGGACGTGAGCGCGCTTGATCGCCGCGCCGAACACCGGATGGGTCTCCGACGTGTTGGCGCCCGCAATGAAGATCACGTCACAGGCTTCTTCGATCTCGCGCATCGAGCCGGACGCCGCGGCGGTGTTCAGCGCGTCCTGCATGGCCGACACGCTCGTCGAATGACAGAGCCGCGTACAGTGGTCCACGTTGTTCGTGCCGAACGCGCCACGGAACAGCCGCTGCAGCAGGTAGTTCTCCTCGTTCGTGCACTTCGCGCTCTGGAACACTGCCATGGCCGCCGCGCCGTGCGACCCGTGGATGCGTTTCAACTCCTGAGCCACGAGCTCGAGGGCCTCATCCCAGGTCGCTTCCCGGAACGGCTCGTACCAGGATGCCGGAGTCGTCGCGCGATCGCGCACATCGAGCGCGGCGCGCTCGAGCAGCGGCAGATCGCGGAGTCGCTTGCCCTGTGCGCGTGGGGGAGCCGCGGGCTTGGACGTTCCGCCCTCTTCGGTGATCGAGTGCCACGGCCCCGCCCGTCGTGCCGCGTCCGTGGGTCCCGTCCAGATCCATCCGTCGCCCCGCTTCTCCCAACCGCGCCGGATCAACGGGCGCGTCAGCCGGTCCCGGTGCTGCGTGAAATCGTATCCGAACCGCCCCTTCACGCAGGTCGACCCGTTGTTGGGCGTGATTTCGTCGAAGGTGGGCGACGTCACGCGCGCCACCGTGTTGTCCTTGACGTGCAGGTCGATCTGGCAGCCGACACCGCAGTAGGGGCACACGGAGCGGACGACCCGGTCGGGCGTTACCCGAGCGGTGCCAAACCGCTCGCGCGGCATCACCTCGAAGATGGCCCCGGTTGGGCACACCCGGACGCACTCGCCGCACCAGGTACACGCCGCCCGGTCCGGGTCGCCGTCGTTGCCCACGATGATCTGGGCATGCGCACCGCGGTGCGCGACGTCGAGGACGCCCACGACCTGGATGTCGTCGCAGGCGCGCACGCACCGCGTACACAGGATGCACAGGCTCATGTCATGCGCGATCATCGGATCGCCGGGCCGCTCGTCACCGGTGCGGAGCGGGAGGGTGCGCGTCGGTCGGGGCGTCACACCGTAGCGCACGGCATAGGCTTCGAACTCGTTCTGTGCCGCCGCCCCCGCGCGGAGGTGCTCACCCGGATAGCGTTCGAGGAGCATCTGGAGCACCCCACGACGGGCCGCGACGGCGGCGGGCGACTCCGTCGTGACGGCCATGCCGTCGGCGGCGGCCGTGGCACACGCGGGCAGCAGTTTGTCCTGTCCGGCCACCGAGATGACACAGAGACGGCAGTTCCCGACCACCGGGAGTTTCGGATACCAGCACAGCGTGGGGATGGTGACGTCCGTATCCCTGGCGGCGTCGAGGATCGTCGCGCCCTCGGGGACCGTAACGGACCGGCCGTCGATCGTCAGCGTTGGCATGCAGGGAATATTGGCCGGCGGTCAACGGGGCACGCAATGCCGTGCCCCCGTGCGCTACGGCTTGACCGCCACGAACCAGCGGCTCCCGCTGCGGGGGCCGCGGCTGATCTGCCAGCCGCTGTAGTGGTTGAGGAGGGCTTCGGGGGCCAGGGAGCGCACGGCGCCACGCTGATCGACGGGTAGCACCAGGTGGAGACCACCGCGGACGGTGGCCTCGAGGAGCGACGCCATCGTGCGCACCTGCGCCGAAGCGTCCTGGTGGGCGAACACCATGGGATCGAGGACCACCACGGCCGGGGCCAGGTCCGTCGGCAGCCATCCCAACTGCACGGCGTAGACCTGCACGTGACGCGTGAGCGCCTGATCGGCCGCCCGTGACTCGATGGCCTCGGCAGCCTCCACCGATTCCGCGAGCGCCGTTACCTCCACGTCGTGCGCCGCGAGGAGAAAGGCCGCGCCGGCCGCGCCTCCGCCTACGGTCGCGGTGACGTCACCCGGCTCGAGACAGCCGACGAGACGTTCCAGCGGCAGGTCGGCCGGAAGCCCCCAGTGGTTGGGCTGGCGTTGCGCGGCGCGGAGGCGCTGGTGGAGCCCGGTCCACCGGCGGAAGCCGGGCAACCGCAGCCGCTTCTTGATCAACCGATCGACGTGCTCGAGCACGAGCACTTCGGTGAGGACGAGCTGCCCATCGGGGCCGGCCTCGAGTTCCTGCACGGACTCGTCCGCCAGCGCAAGTAGTTGTTCCCGCGCGAGTTGGTTCTTGTAGTCCTCGATCCGTTGGAGCACGAATTCCGCGTACTCCTGGCGTGGAGAGAGCGGCGGTCGCCGCCGCCGCTGCGGGATCGGATGGGTCAGCACGGAAGGGTCGAGGGGGTACCTGAACTCCGCCGGTGCGCCGGCGGCACCTGGGCCGCGCCCGTCGGCTCGCCGGTTGCAGCGAAGGGCATGCTGCAACCTCGCGAGCCCTGCCCAGCGTGTCAACGGAGCGGTGCCGGTTCCCTACGCGAGCACCCGCAGGAGCGCGCCCTTGAGATAGCCCGTCTCCGGGATCGTCAGCACCTCTGGATGATCCGCGGGCTGCCCGAGCAATCGCTCGAGCACGACCTGGCGCCGCGCGTCGGCGGCGGCGTCGCCCAGCATGGCCATGAACGCGCTCCGTCCGACGTGATACGAACAGGACGCCGTGAGCAGCAGCCCGCCGGGTCGGAGCAGCCGGAGTGCGCGGCGGTTGATTTCCTTGTATCCGCGAAGCGCCCCGGGGACGGCCTCACGGTCCTTCGCGAAGGCCGGAGGATCCAGCACGATCGTGTCGTAGCGCTCGCCGCCGGTGTCGAGTTCCCGGAGGAGGTCGAACACGTTTGCCTCACGCCACTCGATGTTGGTCCGACCGTTGCGGCGCTGGTTCTCGGCGGCAACACCCAGCGCCTCCGCACTGGTGTCCACGCCCACTACCGATGCGGCGCGTGCCGCCATGTGCAGGGCGAACAGGCCGTGGTAGCAGAAGAGATCCAGCGCCCGCCCGTGCGCGAGCCGACCCATCAATCCGTGATGTTCGCGCTGATCGAGGAACGCCCCCGTCTTCTGTCCGCGGTGGGGTGCTGCCAGGAACCGGATGTCACCCTCGGTGACCTCGAGGGGGTCGGGCACGACGCCGCGCACCGGTTCCACGATGAGGGGCAGGCCCTCGTGCCGCCGCACCGAAGCGTCATTGCGGAGCAGGATGCCGGCTGGGGCGAGCACGGCGTCGATGGCCGCAAGGACGTCCGCGCGGACCGCTTCCAGGCCGGCGGAGAGCAGTTGGGCGACAACGTACTCCCCGTAGCGATCGACGATCAGTGACGGCAGACCGTCGCCCTCGGCGTGCACGACGCGGTAGGCACTGGCCGTCGGGTCGAGCGCCGCTCGGCGCGCATGGGCGGCGCGGAGGCGCTCCGCCCACCACGCCGTGTCGATTGGGGGCTCAGCCGCGGTCAGGAAGCGCAGACGGATCTCGGACGTGGGACTCCACAGGGCCTGGCCCAGGAACGCGCCCCGCGCATCGATGACCGCGACGATCCCAGCGGTCCGCGGCCCGTCCACCACGTCGCTGCGGTAGATCCACGGATGCCCGTGCCGCCAGCGCGCGGATCCACGGTGGCTCACCACGGCCTGTGCGCTCATGGCACGCCGGCCGCGTAGCTTGGAGAGGTCCACGGCAGGTCCGCCGTGGGGTGGCCGTTCATGGAGCGATCCTCATGTCACCCGACGTTCGCCTCATCGCCATTCTGGATCCCACGGCTCTCGGGGCCACCGCGCTCGACGCGGCTCGCGCCGCCGAAGCCGGGGGAGCCACGATCCTCCAGGTGCGAATGAAGCATAGTGCCGCCGCCGATTTCCTGGCGTGGACGGAGCGGTTGGTCGCGGCCCTCCGGATTCCCGTGTGGGTCAACGATCGTGCCGACGTCGCGTGGCTGGCGGGGGCGGCCGGCCTCCACCTTGGCGCGGACGATCTTCCCGCAGGGCGCGTGCGTGCCTGCGCCCCACATCCGGTACGGATCGGCGTCTCGGTCGGCACGGTGGTGGAGGCCGAACGCGCGCGTCCGCTGGGGGCGGACTACTGGAGCCTGGGATCCGTGTTCGCCACCGGGAGCAAGGCCGACGCGGGCGACCCCATCGGCGTGGACGGTTTCGCTCGGCTGGCGCGACTGACGCCCGCCGGTGTGCCGTGCGTGGCGATCGGGGGCATCACGGGCGAGCGGGTGGCGGCCGTGTGTGCCGCGGGTGCCCGGGGCGTCGCGGTGATCGGCGCGGTGTTCCCGGGGCCCGAGGTCGAACGACGAACACGCCGGCTGCGGGACGCCGTCGACGCGGCACTGCGGCCCTAGGGAGTCCGGGCGCCCTGCACCCGGTCAACTGCCGCGCGGTGCTCGGCCAGGGTGCGCGAGAAGATGTGGTGACCGTCGGCTTGGGCGACCAGAAAGAAGAAGTCGGTACTCGCGGGATACAGCGTGGCCGCGATGCTCGCCGCCGAGGGCTGGCCGATCGGGCCGGGCGGGAGTCCGTCATTCAGATAGGTGTTGTACGGCGACGACCTGAGATAGTCTCGCTCGTACAAGCGCCGCCGCCGGCCCAGCGCGTAGATCACGGTCGGATCCGCCTGCAGCCGCCACCCTGCCCGCAGCCGGTTGTGATAGACGGAGGAGACGTAGGCGCGGTCCCGATCGCGCCGCACCTCGCCCTCGATGATCGACGCGAGCGTGACGACCTGGTGGCGTGTGAGCCCGAGCGTGTCGAGCCGCGCCGTCCAGCCCGCCTCCCACCGAGTCTCGAATTCCCGCACCATCTGCGCGACGATGGCGCGGGCGTCGGGCGGGACCGGGATGAAGTAGGTGCTGGGGTAGAGGTATCCCTCGAGGCTGGCGGCCCCGGGCGCAACCTGGTCGACGATGGCGGTGTCCCGCGTCGCCGCGAGGAGACTCTCGGCGGGGACGCCTAGCTGGCGCTCGACTTCGGCCGCGATCTCCGTCAGCATGAGCCCTTCCGGAATCACCAGGCGCTGGTACGCGGCGCGCCCGGAGACGAGTGCGGCGAGCACCTCCGACACGGGGCGGTGCCGGTAGAAATCGTACACGCCGGCCTGAATGGCCCGGTCCCGCCGGCGCACCGTGGCGTACAGTCGGAACCACCGCGGGGACTCGACGATCTGATAGGCGTGGAGCGTGTCGGCGACGGCGCCGAGCGTCGCCCCGCGGGGGATGGTGATGCGCACCGGCTCTCCCGACGGCGGCGGGGCCGAGCATGCCCCAAGCGCGAGCGCGCCGGCGAGGAAGAGTGGGCGGGCGCTCACGGCCGTTCCCGCTCGAGGTACCCCTGCAGCAGGATGGACGCTGCCCGTTGATCGCGGTCCACGCGGCCGCCGACGGCATCGGCTTCCGCCGCGCGGGCCGTGGTCATGCGCTCGTCCATGAGAATCACCGGCAGGCCCGTCTTCTCCGCAATCAACTCCGCGACGGCCCGGGCGGCTTGGGCCGCGGGACCTTCCGCCCCCTCGGGCGTCAGCGGCAGGCCCACCACGATCCCAACCGGGCGGTACTCCTCGAGGTAGGCGCGCAGCGATTGCATGGGGAATCGACGGCCGGCGCGGCGGGTCAGGGTCGCCAGCGGTTGGGCGATCGTGCGGGTGGGGTCCGTGACCGCGAGCCCGATGCGCTTCTCGCCCCAATCCACGGCGAGGAGACGGCCTTCGGGAGGGAAGGCGGGCGGGCGGCCCGTCGTCATCATCCCTGCTGCATCGACGCGAAGAACTCCTTGTTGTTCTTCGTGCGCTTCATGCGCTCGAGCAGGAACTCGATGGCCTCGACCGTGGGCATGTCCGCCAGGAAGTTGCGCAGGAGATAGACCTTGTTGAGCTCTTCCTTGTCGAGCAGCAACTCCTCCTTGCGTGTGGAGGTTCGCTGAACGTCGATCGCGGGGTACACGCGCCGATCGGCGATGCGCCGGTCGAGCACCAGCTCCATGTTGCCGGTGCCCTTGAATTCCTCGAAGATCACCTCGTCCATGCGGCTGCCGGTCTCGATCAGGGCCGTGGCGATGATCGTGAGCGATCCGCCGCCCTCGATGTTCCGCGCCGCGCCGAAGAACCGCTTCGGTTTCTGGAGGGCGTTGGCGTCCACACCCCCGGACAGGATCTTCCCGGAGTGCGGGATCACGACATTGTGCGCGCGCGCGAGGCGGGTGATGGAATCGAGCAGGATGATGACGTCACGCCCGTGCTCGACCAACCGGCGCGCCTTCTCGATCACCATGTCCGCCACCTGGACGTGGCGATCCGCCGGTTCGTCGAAC
>Ga0224505_10002416_pt1 | contig 10965 bp, 10 predicted proteins | sample SF_Jan12_sed_USG_FD_169102 | JGI IMG/M metagenome (GOLD analysis project Ga0224505, IMG submission 169102) | Sediment microbial communities from San Francisco Bay, California, United States - SF_Jan12_sed_USGS_4_1 | ecosystem: Environmental > Aquatic > Marine > Sediment | place: USA: California...
GTGGCCACGGCGGGGGCGGCCAACACCACGATCAACCCGACCTACGGCCCGGAGGAGGTGCGGTTCCAGCTCAACGACGCCGGAGCCGGCCTGCTGATCACCACCCCGACGTTCCTCGACACGGCCCGGGCGGCGGCGGAGGGTACCGCCGTCACCGACATCGTGGTCATCGACGAGCTGGAGACGCTCTTCGGAGATCAGATCGATCAGGTGGCGGTGGATTACGCCGAGACGGTAGTGGTGCTGCCCTATTCGTCGGGCACCACCGGACTGCCCAAGGGCGTGATGCTGACCCACCGCAATCTGGTGGCCAACGTGGTGCAGCTGGAGCACGTGCTGCACTACGAGCGGGGCGAGGCGGCGCTGGCTGGCCTGCCGTTCTTCCACATCTACGGGATGCAGGTGCTGATGAACGCCCTGCTGGCCAACGGCGTGCGGGTGGTGACCATGCCCCGGTTCGACCTGGCCGAGGCATTGGACCTGGTGCAGCGGGAACGAATCACCCGGTTCTTCGCTGTGCCCCCGATCGTGCTGGGCCTGGCCAAGGCCCCGATCGTGGGCGACTACGACCTCTCGTCGATCAAGCAGATCTTCTCCGGGGCGGCGCCCCTGGGGGCAGAGCTGGCGGCCGAGGCGGCGGCCCGGGTGGGGTGCGAGGTGGTGCAGGGCTACGGGATGACCGAGCTGAGCCCGGTGAGCCATTGCACGCCGGAGGGCGGCTTCCGGCCCGGTACCAGCGGGGTGACCGTGTCGAACACCGAGAGCCGCCTGGTCGATCCGGTGACCGGCGAGGACGTGGGTGTGAACACTCCGGGAGAGCTGTGGGTGCGGGGTCCGCAGGTGATGAAAGGGTATCTCAACAACCCGGAGGCCACGGCGCTCACCCTCGACGCCGACGGCTGGCTGCACACCGGCGACGTTGCCGTGATCGACGACCACGGCCACGTGACGATCGTCGACCGGATCAAGGAGCTCATCAAGTACAAGGGGTTCCAGGTGCCGCCGGCCGAGCTGGAGGCGCTGCTGGTGACCCACCCCAAGATCGCCGACGTGGCCGTCATCGGGGTGCCCGACGTGGAGGCGGGCGAGCTGCCCAAAGCATTCGTGGTGACGGCGCCGGGCCAGAGCGACCCCACGCTGGCCGAGGTGCGGGAGTTCATGAGCGGGCACGTGGCCTCCTACAAGCAGATCCGGTTGATGGAGGTGGTGCCCGCCATCCCCAAGAGCGCCTCGGGCAAGATCCTGCGGCGCGAGCTGCGTGATCAGAGCTGAGGTCAGTCGACACCGGGCGGCGGCGCACCACCTACCGCCCCGACCACAGCGTGATCGTTCCCGGTGAGCCGGTGGAGCAGAGCCCGGCCACGGCCACCGTGACCACCGGCCCCGGCGACAACCATGAGATCACGTTCGGGACCTACACCCCGGAGGATCCGGCCCGTGGTGTCCTCCAGCCGCCCGATCCCACCGGCGCCGACGGCGCGCTCGACACCGTGCTGATGGTCGGCAAGTCGTACCTCCTGTCTCGACGGACGCCGGCGCCACGTTCACCGAGCACGACCCCACCACGTTCCTTCCGGCGGCTGCGGGCAGGGCGGTCGACCAGGTCATGACGTACGTGCCCCACCGCCGCCTCTTCGCCTGGATGTAACAGCATGGCGTCGATGCCGCCGGCGACGGCACCTTCCGCCTGGCGGTGGCCGGAGCCGATCGGGTGGCAGCCGACGTCGAGACGGCGTGGACGGTCTACGACTTCACGTCGTCCGACCTGGGGGCGCCGAAGACGCCCACCGACCGCCAAGACCTCGCCTCAGCGAGGGCCGCCTCTACATGACCACGAACCTTGTTGGTCGAGGGCGGGGTGGTGATGACGCTGTCGCTCGACGACCTGGCCGCTGGTCGGGCCCTGAGCTGGGGCTACACCAACCCGCTGGACGGGATGTACCAGTTCTCCGACCTGTCGCAACAGAACGGGCAGAACGTCCACTCGGTGGCGATCAAGGACACGTCGACGCTGCCGGTGATGCTCCTCGATGACGGCAGCGGCACCTATGACTTCCACGACGTGACCGTGGGCCAGTTCCCGGCGGCGGCTGACCTCATGTCGCTCGATCCTGACGTGAAGGATTGGCTCACCCGGGGTGTGGCGAACGTCTCGGCCTCGGTGGTGGCGGGCAAGGACCTGTGGGTGCCGTGGGACGCCGCCGCCAGCGGCCCGGGCGAGCAACCGGACTTCCCCAACGCCCACGTGCGTCTGGCCCGGATCGACCGGGGCACCTGGACCCGGGTCGAGGAGCGCCAGGTCTGGAACCCGGACTACGCCTTCGCCTACGGCTGCCTGGCCGTCGGACGCACGGGTGACATCGGGTACGGGGTCGGTGTCGGCGGCAGCCGGGACTACCCCAACTCGTGCTTCGGGATCCTCGGCGACTACGTCGTGTACTTCCGTGACACCTCGACCGCAACGGCCGGGGCGGCGTCGGAGCCGCGCTGGGGCGACTACCTGACCGTGCGGCCCTCGGTCATCGACGACCGCCGCTTCGCCGCATTCGGCTACTTCACCGTGAAGAACGGCACCGGTGAGCGCCAACGCCCCTACTTCCTGTCCTACGGACGGCCCTGACCAGGCGGGGCGCAGCGTCATCAGGGGATGATGCTGCGCCCCCGCCCGTTCACCCCGCCAGCACGGCGAGCAGGGCCTTGCTCACGGCCTCGGGTTTCTCCTCATGCGAGAAGAGCCTGGCCCCCTCGATCACCTCGATCCGCCCGTCGGCGAACGTGCCGGCCATCTCGCGGGCCCAGGCCACGGGGAAGAACGGGTCATCGGCCCCCCACACCAGCTGCACCGGCACCGTGATCCGGTCGTGCAGCGCGGCGAGGGCCCGTACGTGCTGCTGGCTGAAGCTGTCGAGCACCGAGATGGCCGCGTCCCGCCGGGTCAGGTCGGACCGTAGCGGCGCAAGGAACAGCTCGTCGAACTCGCCGTCGAGCAGGCTCTTGTCGGCGAACGCCCCGCCCAGCACGAGGTCGTTGCGCCGCAGCGTCCGCCGGCCCAGGGCCCAGGCGAAGCCGGCCCCGAACGCCGGGAGATGGCGGGCGGCCAGGAACGCCTTGAACCGCCAGTTCAACCCCTGTGGCTGCTCGGTGTCGATGAGGCCCATGGCCCGCAGGCGAGGATCTCCAGCCAGGGCGTGGCGGGCGATGAGGCCGCCGCTGTCGTGGCCGACCGCCGCGACCTGATTCAACCCCAGCAGATCCACGACGGTGCGCACCGCCGCGATGTGCCCGTCGATCGACAGAGGAGCGCCGGGGCTGAACCGGCTGGCGCCGGCGCCAGGCAGATCGATCACATGGCACGTCACCTGGTCGGCCAGGAACGGCAGGAGCCCGCGGAAGGTCGCGCCGCTCACCGGCCAGCCGTGGACGAACAGCACGTCGGGCCCGGTGCCCACTCGGCGGTAGGCGAGCTCGCCGGCCGCTCCCACGTCGAGGAACCGATCGGGGGCCTGTCGGAACAGGTTCACAGCGTCAGCCCTGCTCAGTGCCGGCATTAGACTCTCCCTCCGCGATGCTTCGCAGGCTTTGTTGTAGTGGTCACTGCGAATTATAATCGCAGTGGTCGCTACAAACAAGGGTGCGATGGGTCACAAACACACCAAGGAAGAGATCCTTGCCGCCGCCCTGGAGTCGGCGTTCGACGATGGCCTCAGCCAGCTGACCTTCGGCCGCCTGGCCAAGCGGCTTGGCATCAGCGATCGCATCGTCGTCTACTACTTCCCCACCAAGGACGACCTGATCACCGAGGTCATCACCTCGCTCGGCCGGCAGTTGCAGGAGACCCTGGCCGCCGCCTTCGCCGCTCCCGCCGCCGGCCATGTGGCCCTGGCCCGGACCGCCTGGCCGGTCCTGGCCCGGGCCGACGTGGACCCCGTGTTCGCCCTGTTCTTCGAGGCAGCCGGCTTGGCCGTCGCTCGGCGGGAGCCGTACCACACCCTGGTGCCCCAGCTGATCGAGGCCTGGATCGCCTGGGCCTCGGCCCTCATCGAAGGGACCCCGGCGGTGCGCCGGGCCGAGGCAGAGGCCGCCGTGGCCCTGATCGACGGGCTGCTGATCATGCGCCTCACCGCCGGCCCCGACCAGGCCAACCGGGCCGCCCGCCGCCTCGGTATCCGCTGATCCCCACGCCAGGTGTTGGCACGGCCGATCCGGCTAGGCCAGGCTAGGAGTTATCGCGAAAGACGAAACAGGGGGTCGACCCGACATGCCGATCAAGCAGATCATCCCTGGTGTCAGCGTCATCGACACCGACACCCACTGGTCGGAGCCGCCCGACCTGTGGACCTCGCTGGCCCCGGCCAAGTACAAGGATCTCGTGCCCCAGATCAAGGAGCACAAGGGGCGCCGCCGCTGGGTGGTCAACGGCGACATCCCCCTGGCCGGCGATTCGGCCGTCAGTGCCATCGCCCCCGACGGCGGCAAGATGCTCGGCCTCAAGTTCCTCAAGCACAACATCGACATGGTCCACCCGGCCAGCTACGACTGCCAGGCCCGGCTCGACCTGATGGACGACATGGGCGTCAGCCACAACATCGTCTACCCCAACGTCGGCGGCTTCGGGAACCAGAACTTCCTGCGCATCGAGGACCGGGCCCTGCGCATCGCCTGCGTCGAGATCTACAACGACTGGATGGCCGACCTGCAGCAGCGCTCCGGCGGCCGCATCCTGCCGATGGCTCTCGTGCCGTGGTGGGACATCGAGGCCTCGGTGGCCGAGATCGACCGGATGCACAAGGCAGGCGCCCGGGGCATCGTGATGTGCTCCAACCCCCACGATTCGGGAATGCCCGACTTCGCCCAGCCCGACTGGCGCCCGTTCTGGGAAGTCTGCGAAGCGCTGGAGATGCCGGTCAACTTCCACATCGGCGCGTCCGAGGGCGACATCGACTGGTCGGGCAAGGTGCCCTACAAGTCGTGGCCGGGCGACGTGAAGATCTCCCTCGGCGGGGCCGCCATCTTCCTCGGCCAGCTCCGCTGGATGGTGAATCTCCTGGTCAGCGATGTGCCGGAGCGGCACCCGAACCTCAAGTTCGTGTCGGTGGAAAGCGGCGTGGGCTGGATCCCATTCCTGCTCGACGCGCTGGACTACCAGTGCGGCGAGACGGCGCCCGAGCACCTGGCCCATCTGTCGCTCAAGCCGTCGGAGTACTTCCAGCGCCAGTTCTTCGGCTGCTTCTGGTTCGAGCACCGCACGCTCAAGAGCGCGGTGGAGATCCTCGGCGCCGACAACATCATGTTCGAGACCGACATCCCCCACCCCACCAGCCTCTACCCCCACGGAGTGGAGCGGGTGCAGGCCGCGATCGCCGATCTTGCCCCTGACGTGCAGCGCAAGATCCTGCAGGGGAACGCGGCCAAGCTGTACAAGATCGGGGTGTAGCCGTCCGCGCCGTGGGCTCAGTCGCCCCGGGCTGTGCCAGACTTGCGGCATGGCCCACGACGAGCCCACGGCGGGCGTTCCCGAGCCGCACCCCCACCAGCCGGTGCGCTACATGGACCGCACACGGGCCTGGTACGCCACGCTGGGGTACGACCCCTACCGCTGGCCCTGCTACGCCGATGTGCCCTTCCGGCCACTGGCCAAGCCCCTGGCCGAGAGCCGCCTGGCCCTCGTCACCACGGCCGCCCCCTACCGGCCCGAGCTGGGCGACCAGGGCCCCGGTGCCAGCTACAACGGGGCGGCCAAGTTCTTCGAGGTCTACACCCGGCCAACCGAGCCCACCACCGACGACGACCACGACCTGCGGATCTCCCACATCGGCTACGACCGCAACCACACGAAGGCCGACGACCGCAACACCTGGCTCCCGGTCGAGCGGCTGCGGGAGGCCCGGGACGCTGGCCGGATCGGGGCCCTGGCCGAGCGCATCTACGCGGTGCCCACCGTGCGGCGCCAGCGGTCCACCACCGAGGAGCACGCCCCCCGGGTGGCGGCCCTGCTGGCCGAGGACTCAGCCGATGTCGCCCTCCTGGTGCCGGTTTGACCGGTGTGCCACCAGACCGTGAGTCTGGTCGCCCGCCACCTTGAGGCCGCTGGCATCCCCACCGTGATCATGGGGGCGGCCAAGGACATCGTGGAGACCGTGGGCGTGCCCCGCTTCGTGTTCTCCGACGTTCCCCTGGGCAACCCCGCCGGCCTGCCCCACGATGCCGACTCCCAGTGCATGGTGCTGGAGCTGGCCCTGCGGGTGTTGGAGACGGCGCCCGGCCCCCGCACCACCGTGCAGTCGCTGCTGGCCTGGCCCGGTGAAGACGGGGACCCTCACGCCTGGAAGCGGGACTTCATGAACCTCTCGGGGCTCACTCCGGACAAGGTCGCCCGGGCCAAGGCCGACTTCGAGGAGCAGAAGCGCCGGGCCGGCCTGGGCTCGCCGTCCTAGTCGTCTCTGTTGCGGGGAGGGGCGAAACGTCAGGTCCCCAGCGGGGACACCTAGGCTGGCGCTCCATGAGTGACCACCCGATCTCCCGCTTCCCGGTGCCCACCCTCGATGAGCTGCCCGACGACATCGCCGGCATGATCCACACGGTGTCGGAGAAATCGGGGTTCGTTCCCAACGTGTTCCTCGCCCTGGCCCACCGGCCGGCGGAGTTCCGGGCCTTCTTCGCCTATCACGACGCCCTGATGGACAACAGCGAGGGCCTGTCCAAGGCGGAACGGGAGCTGATCGTGGTGGCCACCAGCGCCCGCAACGACTGCCTGTACTGCGTGGCCGCCCACGGGGCGATCCTGCGCATCCGGTCGAAGCGGCCCCTGCTGGCCGATCAGGTGGCCACCAACCCTCACAAGGCCGACCTCAGCGAGCGGGAGCGCCACATCGTGGCCTTCGCCCTGCGCATGGTCGACGACTCGGCCTCGGTCACCGACGCCGACATCGATGACATGCGGGCCAAGGGCTTCACCGATGACGAGATTTGGGACATCGGGGCCATCACGGCCTTTTTCGCCCTGTCGAACCGGATGGCCAACCTGACCTCGATGCGGCCAAACGATGAGTTCTACACGATGGGCCGGAGCTGATCGCCCGAGCGGGCCGGGGCTGACCGCCTCGGCATCACGGGCCGTCGTCGCCGGGGGTTTCCTCGACGACCTTGCGCCAGGCCTGGAGCTGGGACACGTAGGGGAAGTCGAACTGGTCGCCGAGGCCCGATACGATCTCCCGGGCCTGCTCGGCCACCGCCTCGGCCTTGTCCCGCGTGAGGGCGGCGATGAAGCTGGTGGACAGCACCCGGTCGACCACACCCTCCACCGTGGTGGGAGACGGGTTGGCGATCCGCCACTCGTCGACCGAGCCGAACCGGGCGTCGGAGTTGATGGCGCGGCGCCAGTGCATGTCCCGGTAGCGGGGGGTGTTGCCGGCGAACCGATCGACCAGCTCAGTGAGGGCGGCCACCCATGGCTCGCTCTCGTCCCGCACGTTCCACACGGTCACCAGATGCCCGCCGGGTTTGAGCACCCGGTGGATCTCGTCGAGGGCCGGGCGGTAGTCGAACCAGTGGAACGACTGGGAGGCCACGATCGTGTTGGCTGTGCCGTCGTCCATCGGGATGGCCTCGGCCGAGCCGATGCGGACCTCGGCCTCGGGCACGCTCTCGGCCAGCAGGCTGCGCATCGACACGACGGGCTCCACGGCGATCACCGGTTGGCCCAGGTCGATCAGCTGACGGGTGAAGATGCCGGTGCCGGCCCCCAGCTCGACCACCACGCCGTGCCCGTAACGGTCCACCACCCGGCGGGCGACGCCGGGGTGGTACGTGGGACGGCTCCGGTGGTAGCGGTCGACCTCGCGGGCGTAACCCGTTGCTGCTGCTTCGTGCACCACACCATCATGGTGCCCGGAGACGGGCCGCTTCACGCCGCCGAGCCCGATAACGACGTGCATTTCCCGCGAACAGGACATGCTCCGAACTGGGTACATGTCCCGACCGTGGAACTTCACCCACGGCTGGGGCCAACCTGGCAGACCCCGGGAGGGCCGGATCAGCCTGGTTACCCTCCACAACCGTGTCTCAACCCGAGCTGGTGATCTTCGACTGCGACGGCGTGCTGGTGGACTCCGAGGTCCTCGTGATCGACATCGAGCGTCAGATGCTGGCCGAGCTGGGGGTGCACCTGACGGCGGAGGAGATCAACCGCCGCTTCACCGGCCGTTCCGACGCATCCATGCACGCCGAGCTCAGCCGGGAGCTGGGCATCGACCTGGGTGAGGAGTTCTCGGTCCGGCGCACCGAGCGGGTGTGGGCCGCCTTCGACTCCTCGCTGCGTCCGGTGGCCGGGATGGCCGAGCTGCTGGCCGAGCTGACCCTGCCCCGGTGCGTGGCTTCGTCCAGCGTGCCGGCCCGGATCGAGCGGTCACTCACCGTCACCGGCCTCATCGGCCATTTCGGCGGCCGGCTCTACAGCGCCACCATGGTCGAGCGGGGCAAGCCCGCTCCGGATCTGTTCCTCTTCGCCGCCGAGCGATGCGGGGTGCCGCCCGACCGGTGCCTGGTGGTGGAGGACTCGCCCTACGGGGTGGCGGGAGCGGTGGCGGCCGGCATGCGGGCCGTCGGGTTCACGGCGGGCGGCCACAACCTGCCCGACGCCGCCGAGCGACTGGTGGCGGCGGGAGCCGAGATCGTGGTCGACCGGGCATCGGCGCTTCCCCCCTGCTGGAGCTGACCTGGGCCCTCAGGCATCGTCATCGAGCACGATCCGGCTGGCGTTACCGGCCAGCAGCGGGAGCGGGACGGCCTGGAGGCGGGCCACGCCGGAGTCGAGCAGGTAGCAGGCGCCCACGATGAGGGCGCTGAGCGGGACGAGCCGCAGATCGCCCGTCATCTCGGCCACCATGACGATGGCCACCAGGGGCGAGCGGACGCTGGCGGCCAGGCCCACCGCCATCGCCACCAGCGCCCCGTCCCACCACGATCCGGGCAAGGTGACGCCGAGCTCGGCGACGGCATGGAAGGTTGTGAGCGCGGCCCCGGCCGCCACGGCCATCGACGGCGACACGATCCCGCCCGGCGCGCCGGCCCCGATGGCGAATGTGGTAGCCACGAGCTTCCCGGCCATCAGGGTCAGGGCCAGAGCGACGGTGGCACCGGTGGCGGCCTGCTCGATGGCTTCCATGCCGTTGCCGGCGGTGCCGGGCGCAGTGGCCACAGCCGTGCCGGCGGCAACAGCCAGAGCAAGGGGCCCGATCCAGCGCAGCCAGGCTTCGGGGGCGTCGCCGGCCCGGGCCGTGCGGGCCGCCAGCTGCTCCCTCACCAGGAAGAAGATACGGCTGGCGGCGTAGGCGGGAATGAGGGCGACCAGGGACAGGGCCACGGTTTGCCCGCTCAGCGGGTGGTGGCCTGCCGGGAAGATCGTTCCGCTCCCGAACAGGAACCGGGTGGCTGCGAACCCGGCCACGGCCCCGCCGGCGGCATACGCCGTCGCCCCCGGCAACGCCGTGCTCCTCGATGAGGGCTGCCCGACGCCGCCAGCCCTCCCGGCGCCCAGGTGCTCACGGGTGTAGAGCACGGCGGCCAGGGGGGCGTGGTAGGCGGCGCTGAAGGCGGCGGCGATGCCGGCGCTGGCCAGGGGGGCCACGGGCCGGCCGGTCAGCCGGGCGGCGGAGGCCCCGAGGCTGCCGCCGGTCTCGATGATGGCCGACTCCCGCCCGATCGAGGTCAGCCCGGCACTGGCGGCCAGGGTGCCGGCGGCCCGGGTGAGCGACCCGGCCAGCGATGGCCCGGGACCCTCGCCCCGGGCGGCAGCCGCCACCGACGCCATCCCCAGCCGCTGGTGATACCGGGCCATGGCGCGGCGTCCGATGGCGGTCGCGGCGAACACCGCGACCGCGACAGCGGCCGCCAACCGCCAGCGGGGGAGCGACGAGGCGGCCTCGAGCGGATCCGACGAGCCCGCCCAGGTCGCCACCCCCAGCCCGATGAGCCAGCGGAAGCCCCGGGCGAAGCCAGCGGCGGCCACGGCCACCGCCGCCACCAGCAACAGGGTGGCCGGGCCGTGGAGCCGCGCCGGTACGGCCGCTCGCCGCCGCCGGCCGCCGGCCAGGCGGGGGGCCCGGGCGATCGCGGCGTCATCCCGCTGAAGCGCCTCCACGGCTCCAGCCTGGCCGCCCCGAATCCATATAGCAAAGTGAAGGTGAGTCCACTGTGGCATAGGATTTACCTATGGATTTGCGACAGGTGGAGTACGTGGTGGCCATCGTTGACCACGGTGGTTTCACCCGGGCCGCCAGCGCCCTCGGGCTGGCTCAGCCGTCGCTGTCGCAGAGCGTGCGCCGGCTGGAGGAGGAGCTGGGTGCGCCGCTCCTGGCCAGGATGGGCCGTCGGGTGGAGCTGACCGATGCCGGCGAATCGTTCATGGGCCCGGCTCGGCGCCTGCTACGGGAAGCTCAGCGGGCCCGGGACGCGGTGGCAGCCCATGCCGGCCTGGCCGCCGGCACTCTCGACCTGGTGGCGCTGGCCTCGCTGGCCGTCGATCCCGTGGCCGGGCTGGTGGCCGCCTTCCGGGGCCGGCACCCGGGGGTGACGGTGCGGATGCTCGATCCGTCGAGCCCGGTCCACCTGCTGGAGCTCGTCCGCTCGGGCCGGGCCGAGGCCGGGATCACCGAGGCCGAAGGGGCGCCGCCCGGACTGGCCACGGTCACCTTGTCGAGCCAGTCGCTCGTGGCCGTGCTCCCGCCGGTGCCCGACGGTGCCGCCGGCCCAGCCGGCCCGATGTCGGCCCCGGAGTTGGCCGGTCAGGCTCTGGTGGTGACCCCGCCCGGCACGTCGCTGCGGACCCTGGTCGACCGGTTCGTGGGAGCGGCGACGGCGTCGGGTCATCGGGCGGCGACGATCCGGGTGGCGGTGGAGACCGACCAGCGCGACATGCTGGTTCCTCTGGTGCTCCAAGGGGCGGGGGTGGCGGTGCTGCCGCCGGCG
>Ga0224505_10002417_pt1 | contig 10959 bp, 7 predicted proteins | sample SF_Jan12_sed_USG_FD_169102 | JGI IMG/M metagenome (GOLD analysis project Ga0224505, IMG submission 169102) | Sediment microbial communities from San Francisco Bay, California, United States - SF_Jan12_sed_USGS_4_1 | ecosystem: Environmental > Aquatic > Marine > Sediment | place: USA: California...
GGCCTTGCTGCCACCACCTCGAACAAAATCCACCACCCGTTGGCGCAAATCTGATGAGCATCGCATGCCCATATGATCCCACAAATCCACCTCGACCACTATCAGTAAATAAAGGCTTAGCTATAACCATACGGTTATTTCCCAAGGATAGAGAAGGTGGTCCGCTTCTAGGGGAGCGGTGTAGGAACCAGCTCCGTAATATGCAATGTTTACGAAGCCCAACAGAATACCCACCACGAGGCTGAACCCCGCGAGGTACATCCAGCGCTGGATGCGGTTTGACAGCCAGCTGGGTTGCAGGTCTTCGATCAGAAACATGGCCTGGTTACGTTCTGACAATTTCCTGGCGATCCAGGATAGCCAGCCGAGGGTCCGCTGCCTTGGATAGGCAAGCGCGGCCTTCCCCCGTTTTTTAAACATCAGGTCGATGTAGGTTGTGAAGAGATGCTTGGTCCTATTCTCGGGAGTCTCGCGCCCTGCCAGATTCTCCGCCCCGTAGCCCCGATAGGCGAGGCACATCAGGTTGAGCATCAGTGGGGAGCGGGCGAGTTCCTGGAGGACACTATCTTGTCGCAAGGCGGTTCGCAGACCGGCCAGCTCGGCACCCGCTTGCTCGACGTAGGCGTCGATTTGCGCGTCGGTCAGCGGCCGCAGGCAAATGGCCCCGTTCAGCGTCAATTTCACCGGCAACTCTTCGTACTGTTCCAGGCGGCAGCACACGACCAGGCCGGGTAGCCCGGTCTCCTTGCCAAACCGGTTGATGCCTTCAACGCACGCCGCCCGATGGTCACCCTTGACCTCATCCAAACCGTCCAGGAGCAGGAGCAGCCGCTGGTGCTCAAGCCACTCTTTGCCGATTTTCTTGGGGATCTGATACTTGTCGCTCAGTTCATCCACCAACCAGGTGTCCAACGACTGCTTCGGGTCGACCCATGAGGTCAGGTGGAACACCACCGGAATGGGGTGGGCGGGCTGTCTTTCGGCACGTGCCACAAGTTCGCGAACCAGCGTGAGTAGGGTCGTCGTCTTGCCAGAACCCGGCTGACCAAGAATGAGGACGGAGCGCTCCACGTCGTCAAAGACATCGGATATGCTCTTTCCCGGAGCGACGGCCCGGGTGCCTTCGAAGGGGAGCTCGAGCACGGCCTCCCAGGGATTTTCCACCGCCTGCGGCTGCGTGTCTTTGCCGAGCTCCAGCAGGCCGGCACGTCGGATCGTTTGTTCCAGCACTCCTTCAACCCAAAAGTGCTTGACCTTGCCGAGCAGGATCTTCAAATCGCGCTGTTCGCCTGTGTCGAGAGGGCTAGGTTGATAACTGACGTTGAGCGCTCGCAGCTCCCGGATCTTTTGGGTCTGCCAACGCGCGGCATCGTGTTTGACGCCCTTTCGCAATTCTTCAGGCGTGTTGAACCACCGAGCGGTGAGCCCCGTCTCGACCTTGCCGATTTGATCCAAAAACGCTTGCAATTTCGGATCGCGCTGTCCGTCGATGCCCGCCCGCTTTTCGTAAATCAGACGGTCTTTGTTGCGTTGGCCGGCGTAATCGAATTCGTCGATGGTGTAGTCGCCATAGCCACGCCAGAAGAGCCCGATGTACAGGTCAGCGCTGTCGATTTCTTCCTTGTAGCTCTGCTGAATCGCCTGTGCCCGCGCCCCGGCGTCCTCCTCAAACACCCACCCGTCTATATTGAGCTCGTCAAGTGCGGCCTTTATAGCCGCGCGTTCCGGCGCCAGCTCCTGCATCTTCGAGCTGACGAATACGCGCAGGCGTTCATAGATCATGATGATGTGTTCCTCGACATTCGTCGCTCTCAGGATCGTTCATCCGATCCGCCGCGACTATTCTGCCGTCGTCGAAATAGGCACACTAAACGGCGACCAGACGGCGAGTAACGGTGACCGAGGTCCACGTGTCGCCGATCAGTACCACGACCGCGCCCGACTCTGAGCGCTTCTGATCGATCACCTGTTCGAAGTCGTGGCCGTAGTCGATGTCTGTGACATCCCGAAAGACTCGATCGCGCCCGAAGTAGTCGGCCAGCGTATCCGACAGCCGGCCCGCGAATCCTCCTGCGTCATCACGGCGATAGTTGATGAAGATCTTCTCCTTGTGTGCCTTCTCCCAAGGGAAGACCATAGCGGTCATCTCCGTTCGTCGTGTTTGCTCGTTCGTGTATCAAGAAGATCGACGAAAGCCTAAAGAACGAGTACTTAGGAAGCAATCAGATTTTCAAGGCAGAGAAAAGGTCTCTGCGACCGCGTTATTCCCCTGACGTGCGAAGGATTGCCGCCACAGGTTCGCCGACCCAACACTCGGTCTCCTCCGCTGCACTACCGAGAGGGCAGAGAGCCCAATCACCGTCGTCAATGGGTAAGCGAAGCGGCACTGCATTCATTCCACCCTCTAACGGTTTGCGTATGAGTATTTCACCACAGGGGTCCTCGTTCTCCATCTGAGCGAACTGTTTGATGTTCTCTTGGTTGATATGTTTGACTTTGCGCGTATAAAGATTGGCCCAGTGCTTTGAGCTGACATCTTTCCCAACCTCGAAATCTTCCGCTTGTATGCTCTTGATGTGCATCCATGCCTCTTGGTGCCTTCCCACCTTAACCAACGCTTTGGCCAGCCACATTCGATTGGCAACTCGCTTCGGAAACCTGTCTGCCGCCTCTTGTAGATGCTTCAGCGCTTTTTCCGAGTCTCTGCTACCGGGGAGCAGTATATGTCGTCCACCGGCGCTGAGGGATTTCCGGTGTTATTGAACCTGGAAAGGCCGCGTGGAGAGACTCGGCGGTCTCTCCAGCGATCTCTTTCGGCAGCGTGGGGGCTTCATGCAAAAAACCCTCATGTTTGTGCTGGCCTGCCTGAGATTCACTGAGGCGCTCAATGGTTAGGATCCCGCTTGCCCTGATCACTCTCTATTATCGAACCATTGAAAGTAGGCTATGGTGCCGTTCCGTCCCGATTTCCGTAGCGCATCCTTCTGTTTCTGGGAAATATCAAAATCCGTGGTGCCCACCCCGAGAGTATCGATATACACCGTCCGTTGCCAGTCATCACTGTGGAGGTGTTGATTGCCTTGGCTTTCGAAGATGGTAGTGACCAAGGCTTTGATGTAATCAAAAAAGTCGTCCACTTCGTAGTGCACCGGTTCCCGGCGATCACGGAAGGCCGCGATTTGTTGCTTGGAATCTAACCGGAACCCCAGGGTCTGTCGATTATGGGTATAGGGGCTACTGTTAGGATGTTTTTTTAGAAAGGGCCGATTCACCTTTTGATAATAGTCAGTCGCAACAGCCATCGTCGCTTGGTGGTCCTGTTCGATATATTTTAAGCGGTCGAACATCTGAATAGGATAGTTGGACAATACGCCGCCATCCACATAGACATCATTGCGGGCATTGCGCACGGCGGAAAAAAACAGGGGAATGGACATGGAAATGCGTGCGGCATCGGCAATGCGTTCATGAGGAGTATGTTCATACGAAAAGATCTCCCCGAAGCGGGTACTGAGATTGGTCCCGTACAAATAGAGATCCCGAAGCCCGGCGTCTTTTAAATCGGTAAAGGTGGCATTGGAGTTTTTGAGTTTGCGTTTGATCAAGTCGCTGAGCCACGTATGAAAAAAATCTCCTTTATACCAACCGTACTCTTTGACTAATCGTGCACTGTCCCGAACGATCCCCCAGTCGTCATCTATGAAATTGTTAAAGTCCAATGCGTTGAGGATCGTGAGTTGGTCCTTGTTGGAGTACCCCAGGGCTACTAACACGGCATTAATAGCGCCAGCGGACGTTCCCCCAACCCGTTTGATGGTGCTCAGAATTCCTTTCTCCTCGAGCACTTGCATGGCTCCGGCATAGGCAATGCCTTTGACTCCACCTCCTTCAAAGACCAGATTTTGAAAATGATAGCTCATGCTTCCCTCCAATTTTGTTAACCAGGAACTATCCAGCGCATGATATTGCCCTGCAGTTTGTCGTCGCGCCAGATCTTGGCGCGCTGGCCGAGTCGCCTACTCAGGAGCACCTCGAGCGAGGCGTGACCGCGACTGACCCAGCTGATCTGTTCGATGGTCTCAGGTGAATTTCAACCTACGTCAAACTCGACCATCTCCGTCCCCTCGCACATCTGGAAGGCGAAACGACCCGGGGTCATTGTTCCAAAATCTTTTCCCAGCCTTCTTTTCATTTCGCTACTCAGCTCGCTCACGTCGACAACAGAACCGCCGAGACCGGCACCATCTGGCGTTCTCATGGCGATGGAACCTATCGACTGCTTGTTCTCCGATCCATCCTCGCTCCTCAGATCCTTGGCAAAACCACCATCCGCTTCCTTGAGACCGAAGTGAAGGCCTAGCGGAGGGAGTGAAAACTGGAGCCTCGAGATCGTGCCCTCGTAGAGCCCGAGAAGGAGGCCGGGGCCAATGCGCTCGAGGCGCACTTCTTTGAGTGGCGACCTGCCGTCGCCGAACGCGGCCACCTCGAGGTCGGGGTGCTCGTCGACGGCCGGACTACGCAGCAGGAAGCCTGTCCGACCGCGAGACTCGGCCGGGAAAACAGTCGATAGGTATTCGGCTTCGAGGTGCCTGTCGAAGTCTCCGGCTCGACCCAGTGCGAGCGCCCCGCTGAGCAGGCACGCCATCCATCCCTCGTGAATTCGGAAGATACGCAGCGAGTGCTCCGGTACCATTCGCGCGTCCGGCACGAGGTACTCGAAGGGAAGACTGCGGAGTTGCAGGCGTTCTGCGCACCAGTGGCGGACCGCTTCAGGCATCCCACTCAAGCCGGTCCGGTGGTCGTCGGCCGTCTGGAGGTGCCCGTCGTCGTCCCAGTGGGCCTCCCTGGCACGGAGCTGGGCGTCGCGACGTCGCCAGCCGAAGTACTCCATGGCGACACTCTGGTCACGCAACATCAGCAAGCGTCCCAGCTGCCAGGCGGCCGCGAGGCTTACGTCGAAGATGTGTTGGTCTTGGAGCAGGCGCACGAGGCCGTCAGCAGATGCGGGGATATTGTCATCGTCAGTCTTCAAGGGCTCGGTCTTCGCCGGTGCCGCGACGAGCGGTCCGTGGTAGAGCGTATGGGCTCGGTCCCCCCAGCGCAGATGGTAGGGCAGCGCAGCGTAGCTCATTGACCGGAGCTGCTCGAAGGAGTCGCCACCCTTCTCGCGCTTTGGCACGCAGAGCGATTCGAACGTAAACGCCTTGCCAAGCAGGCGTCCGCGCAACGTGGGTTTGTCGGCCGAGCAGGTGAACTGCCAGCTTTTCAGGCACACCAAGCGGATCGGGTCATCCGCGTCCGAAGCGAACTTGAAACACCACGCCGGAGGCTTTTCGAGAGGCTTTTCGATTTGTTCGTAGCGGTTCTCCAGCATGACAAGATGGGCGATATTGCGCTTGCCGGATGCGGGCAGACGGTTGGCGATCACGACGGCGCGCCAGTGGTCCTTACCGTTTTGGATCCGTTCCCGGCCGTGAACCAACAGGCGCAGCTCTTCGCCCGTTGGCATGATGTGCTCAAGGAGGCTGCGCTTCACGTCGATCACGTTGACCTTGTCGGTCGGCTTCTCGCCGGGCTCTAGACTCTGTCCGAGCTCTTCCAGCGAAATAACGGTGGGCGGCGTCACATCGCCGTTGGCTTCCTCGTCCTCCGTGAAGACGAGCAGGGCGAGGAATGGGATCTGTTCCAGCGCATCGTCGCGTTTCTTATCGCCGCGTTTCTTATCGACAAGACGTTCCCACGGCAGGGTGCGCCGGTTGAGCACGACGTGCGGGAGCACGTTGTTGTAGTCCCCCTCTCCGTTTTCCGGCGGGAAGACTGAATGTACCTCCGACGGCGGCAGGAAGAAGCGCGGGCCTGCGACATGGAGCTTCACCTTCGTGGAGGTGGAGACCTTGGCAGGTTCGAGGGCCGCAGGCGCTGTGAGCGTGGCCCTGACCTCATATGTCCCGGCGTTCAGCCGAGTCTGGTAGTCATCGACGAATGTGATTGTGTCCTTGATTTCGTCGCTGCTGATCGTCTCGCTCATCACACAGTCTCCAGGGTTCCAACGCGGGGTAATTCTTGCAGGTCGGCCAACCAATCCGTGCTCAGCGAGACCTCCGAGGCAAAATCGCGGTCCTCTCCGGTGAGGTCAGCCAACAGATGCACGGGCGGCGTGCTGGAGATGTTGGTCAGGACGCGTGCGACGGACGTGTCTTGCTCTCGGAAGCGAGGGCCGTCAGATGGCCAAGTAGGCTGCTCCTTTTTCCACACGTCCCTGTTCGCTTCGAAGAGATCCATGTCGTATTTTTTGCTTTTGCCCGCCTTGGGTTCATCGTTGGGCTTGATGGTATAGCCCACCACCGCGTCGATGACCGCCCTATGATCCGTTTTGAACCTGGGCGCTCGCACCCTCCCGTTATCCGGAGCCGGACCCCACAGCGCGGCCGGCACCGGCTTTTTCACGAGGAGTTTGGAATCGTTGGGATTGAAGAACTCTTTGAAGTTCCAATCGGGATTGCCTCCCTTGGAGATCGTCCAGGTCAGGACATCCTTATTTCCCAACCTCGCAGCCGTCACGCCCATCGGCCCAATGCCGATGGTGGTTCCGTCGGGCTTCGGGATCACACTCTCGATCTCCAGGGCAAACTCGGCCGGGTTCACCACAAACAGGGAAACGTCCTCATGAATCCCGGAGCGGATCAGGCCGTCGCTGACCACCAAGCTAAGGAGCTCTTCGTCCTTTGCCGGAAGAAACCGGTCCCTGAAGGCCTTGGCAGTGATCGGTTTGGGGGCGGCCTTGTCCCCACCGAACTTGACGTCGACCTCGACCACCGCCAGATCGATCGTCGCGATGCCGGCTAGGTCCGGACCCCACAACGCGAGCCTCGCACCTACCGACGCGCTGACCGCGCCCAGCCAAGTCCGATAGGACGCCCCGATCTCGACGGACATGCTGGCTTCGTAGCTGAAAGGCTCCAGGCCACGAGAAAGTCGGCACCGCAATTGAACCAGGCCTTGAGGCGGCCTTCCCGGTAGGTCGCACTCAGCGAACCGCCGGCCATCAGCGCCGACGGCGTCATCGCGAAGTAGCCGTCGCCCTTGATCTCGATGGGTCCACGGATCCACTGGAACGCGAGCCGCGGCACCTTGGGGTAATGCGCAGGGACCGTGAACCGCGGGTGGTACCCGCCTACGGTCATCACAAAATCCCCGTTGTGAGCGCCGCTTGTCCACGAGGCGAACGCGGCACCTCCGCTCAGGCGGCAGGCGCTGTCGAGAAACCACGACCCTTCCGTGATGCGGCCTTCGACCCCCAGCACGCCGTCGTCGGGAATCCACGTCCCGCGCAGATCGATGCCAATCTGCGCGATGGGCGGCGCGGGAGATGGAGTGCTGCCGGGCGGTAGCGCGGGGATCTGCATCCGCGAGCTCATCAACAGATCCACCTTCACAGGCTTTTCCAACGAGGCAACCAGAAGACCGAAGCTGTTCAGGATCTTGAACGTCGTGAAACGGACACCCACCGCCAGGACCACCTGACCGGAGTTCGGCCTGGTGTAGGGCCCCATGGCCTGCTGCACTTCGAGCAGAGTTTTCAGTTCAGCATCGCCCCCGGTGTCCCGAATCGCCGGCAGATTTGCCCCGGGCGGGGCCAGGTTCTCGCCCAGGGCCAGCCGCACCAGGGGGAATTGCGACACCTGGTCGATGGGCGGCAGGTCGAGGCTGCGGTTGATGGCGATGCCCAGCGCCAGACCAGTGACGAAGAAGAACGGCGGCCCGCCGATCGGTTTGTCCAGAAACGCATAGGCGAAGAACGACGGATCGCTCCAAGGCGGCTCGGCGTAACTGCCCATGCCCGACAGGGTGAGCGCCTCCGTCTTGACGATGACCACGCCCGAGAATTCGTCGTAGTCGCCACGATCATCTTGGATACGATCGCGCAGAAAAGCGCCGCTGATCTCGGCGGGACCCTCGATGGCGAGCCCCAGGCCGCACAGCGTGAACTCCGGCTCGACGCGCCCGCCGAGAAGCGCGAAGGGATCAAGACCCGCGCCGAGTCCGTCGAGGATCAACGTCACGGTCCCTGCCTTCAAGGAAGCGTCGAAGAGAAACCAGACCTTCTTCTCTTCGTACTTCAACCCGATGCGCTGGAGGCTGAGAGGACCTGCGTTCTTGCCGACCTTAAACCACTTCACGGTATCCGGGGTCTTGGGAGGAGGCGGAGCTGTGGAAGGAGCGGCCGTCATAGAAGTCATCGAAGGAGTTGTCGTAGGAGTGGCCGTGGACCTAGCAGGAACTGTGGGCCTGGAAACGGGGCTTCGCAGGGGAATGCCGAGTTCGAAGGGCTCGGCTTGCGACGGGACCGTGAGCCATGCACTGAACATGCCGCCGGAGGAGAGCGCGTCGTCGTCAATGAGATCGACCTCTTGAAACGCCTCCACGAAGGCTGTGCGTGCCTCTTTCCCTTTGTCGCCGGAAAGCCCCGCGCTGCACCAGACCAGGCCCAGGTCCTTCATGCCCACATCCGCCCCCTTCGGCAGGCGCTCTCCGACGAACGGCAACCGGGAGAGTGAAAGGCCACCGTCGAGCTGCAGGGCCAGGACGTAGTTGCTGCTGGCCTTATCCTTGTGGGTGCCGAGCGCCATCTGCAGAGGCGTGATCTCCACCTTGCCCATGAGTTCTGCCAGCTCAGAGGGCAACGCGCTGCCGAGCGAGCCGAGGTTCAAGCTCTTCCGTTCCGAGGCCGCAGACTGGTCGAGGTATGCAGAGAAAATTCCGACATCCGGGTTAAGCTGGATGACACCCTTCGTGCCGGTCTTGTCAAGCGAGGCGACCAGGATTTTTTCCTTAGGATCCTCGCTGAACTTCAGTGTAAACTGCCAATCGCCCAAGATGACGTCGCCTTCGTAGGTGTTCCTATACGAACCCAAAGCCGAATCACGTTCGCATGTAATGGTGACGGTAACCTCTACTTCCTCGGAGTCTCCAACCGGGATCTGGCCCTTGCAGGTAAATGAGAAGTCTTTGCTTTGGGTGTTGAAGGATACCCCGAGATCGCTGATGGTAAAGTCCGCAATGGCAGCGGGGAGGTCCTCGACTCCGGTTATGTCTTCGATCAGCCGGCCGATAGGAATCTCTTGCCCCGGCCCGGTGTAGCCGGAGAACTGCCACCCCTCCACCTCGGCGTCTTGTTCGGTGGAGACCTCAAGGACAACGCCGCCCAAGGCGAGCATTCCTCTGAAGTCTGCCATTACCCCCCTGCCCTCACCTCCGCCTCCCTGATACGCAATCGACGCGTAGATGTCCTTCAATGCCAGATCCTTGACAATCTGCCAACCGCCGCTGACGTTAATTTCAAAAGAATAGAAACTGCCTGCGGGGTGGGCCTCGAAGTTCAGCACGTCGATCTTCAAATCTGCCGGCGCGCCTTCAGACACGCCTCCTAGGTAATCAATCAACGGAAGCAAATCGACGGGACTGTTCTCCGCCAATGAGCCCTTGATGAGGAAGTCAGGCATCTGGGCGTACACATCCAGGATCACAGTGCCCAATTTTATTCCGCCGACAATTGTCGCCTGGATGTTGGCAGGCTTTTTCTGGGGCTGCACCACCATGAAGTCGATCTGGATCTTATCGATCACGACCTTGGACGGCACGATCTGCCAGGGCTCCGTGGATTGCAAATTCAGCGAGACATACTCCAGCAATTGGGTCCGCATGCCGATCGCGAAGCAGACGTCGTGCAGCGTCAAGCCCACTGGGTTGTAAGCCTTGGGCATTCCCTCGCTGCCCAAGTCGACGCCGTTGAACCAGTGCGCGATCTCCGACAGGCCGAGGTCGAAGACCTTGCCCGTCAGCATTTGGAAATTGAGGACCGTCAGCTCCTGATTGAAGAAAACCGCGATCGGCACGTCGACTGGTTGCGAATTGCGAGTAAACGACAGATCGCCCGCCAGCTGCGAGATTGTCGACACCACCGGCTTGGACCGTGGATGGGGATAGGTCTTGGCAAGGTGCTGCATCTGCAGGTCGATATCGAGGTAACCGCCCAGCGAGGCTGTGATCTTTGGGCTGACTGACAGGGTCATCACGGGCAGACCATCATCAAGACTGATTGGTCCGCTCAGCTTGGCCTCGGCGCCAGGATCGACAAACCACTTCAATACTTCAAAGGCGGGCGGCAGTGTGAATCCAGCGTCTAGCCACAGGCCGCGGACCTTGCTCTGACTGGCCTTGGAACGCAATCTCAATTTCGGCGTGGAGAGCGAAAAGTCGTTGAAGTAGTCATTCTTGAGATCCTCAAAGCTATCGCCGAAACGCCACCCTGTTGGCAGTGCCCCCTCTAGGACAAGTTGCGCGTCATTGCCATCCAAGTAGAACTTTACGGTTCCCGTGACCTCGACACCGAACAGCTTGATGGTGCCGCCGACTAACACGAAGTCATCGGCGGGCTGGCTCTGAATGCTGGCTGTGGCGACCGTCAAGGTTTTGTCGGGAAAGTGCTGATCCAGCACCCACGCGATGTCCGTCGAGGCGAGGGTCTCACGCTTGACCACCACCTGGCCAGCGGCGAGGACGATCGCCTTGCGTATGTCCGTGGTTTTCATCGTGTCATAACCCTCAAAAACAGTGCATCAGATTGTCACCGATACATAAACCGGCAAATGATCGGAGATGTACCGGTCGAAAAACACCGCCACCTGCTCTGCGTCGCTTAGGTGCGGAGTCAGAGTGTACTGGATGGTGTTGTATTGAAAACTCAATGTCGTACCGTCCTCTAGGAGTTGGCTCTTTGCGATTTCGTTCAGCCCCCCCCTTGCTGCGGGCCATGGATTAGTCAGCGATGTACTAGTGTCCTGTCTCTGAAGTCCATGGAATAAGTTGTGCACCGCTGGTGTTCTCAGGTATCGAAAGGAGGGCACCATGCGAACTGGACGACCGACGACCCCGCTGACCTTGACGATGCCCGAACGA
>Ga0224505_10002418_pt1 | contig 10958 bp, 9 predicted proteins | sample SF_Jan12_sed_USG_FD_169102 | JGI IMG/M metagenome (GOLD analysis project Ga0224505, IMG submission 169102) | Sediment microbial communities from San Francisco Bay, California, United States - SF_Jan12_sed_USGS_4_1 | ecosystem: Environmental > Aquatic > Marine > Sediment | place: USA: California...
GCCGGACGCGGAGATCGGGCGTCGGTTCCTGACCGAGCGCGGGTTCGACCAGGACGCGGCGGCGCACTTCGGCGTCGGCTTCGCCCCACAGTCCTGGGACGGGCTCCTCCGCCATCTGCGGGAGGAAGGCTTCACCGACAAGGAGTCGGTCACCGCGGGGCTCGCCAAGGAAGGCCAGCGCGGGCTGATCGACCGGTTCCGAGGGCGGCTGCTCTGGCCGATCAGGGACCTCGGTGGCGAGGTCATCGGGTTCGGGGCACGGAAGCTGTTCGAGGACGACCCTGGTCCGAAGTACCTCAACACTCCGGAGACGCCCCTGTACCGGAAGAGCCAGCTGCTGTACGGCATCGACTTGGCCCGTCGTGCCATCGCGCAGCGCCGGCAGGCGGTCGTCGTCGAGGGGTACACCGACGTCATGGCGTGCCACCTGTCGGGTGTGGAGACCGCTGTCGCGACGTGCGGCACTGCCTTCGGCGAGGACCACATCCGGGTGCTTCGGCGGCTCCTGATGGATGCGAACACGTTCGACGGCGAGGTGGTGTTCACCTTCGACGGCGACGCCGCCGGGCAGAAGGCTGCCATGCGGGCCTTCGGTGACGACCAGAAGTTCGTGGCGCAGACCTTCGTGGCCGTCGAGCCGGCCGGGCTCGACCCCTGCGAGCTGCGCCAGCAGCAGGGACCCGAGGCGATCCAGGCGCTCGTCGCGGGTCGCGTCCCGCTGTTCGAGTTCGCGATCCGCAGCGTGGTGGCACAGCACAACCTGGACGCGGCCGAGGGGCGGGTCGCGGCACTTCGGGCCGCGGCGCCGGTCGTGGCCGGCATCCGGGACGAGTCCCTGCGCCCCGAGTATGCGCGCCAGCTCGCCGGGTGGCTTGGCATGGAGGTGCCGGCGGTGGTCGACGCGGTGCGCCGGGCCTCGCGCAGCGGTTCGACCGCTGCCCGGCGCCCGCAGCCCGAGGCAGCCCACGACGCAGCCCACGAGGCAGCGCCTTCCGCCCCTGCGCCGTCGATCACCCGACCGGACCCGGCGGACCGCCGGCTGGTGGTCGAACGCGAGCTGCTGAAGCTGGTGCTGCAGCATCCGCAGCTGGTCGGGGGGGAGTTCGACTCCGTGGACCCCGAGGCGCTGAGGCACCCGGCCTACGTGGCGGTGGCGCAGACAGTGAAGGCCGCCGGCGGAGTCGCCGGCGTCCAGGGGGCCGGGGGAGACGACACCTGGACCGCTCGGCTGCTGGACGCCGCCGCCGACGACCGGGTGAGACAGGCGGTGACCGAGCTGTCGGTCGAGGCGGCGCACTGCCAGGGTGAGCCGGACGCCCGCTACGCCGCGGAGCAGCTGGCGCGCGTGCAGGAGCGGGTGCTCGCCACGCGCATCTCCGACCTGCGGTCGCGGCTCCAGCGGATCGACCCGGCACGGGCGGAGGAGGCCAGCGCTGTCCTGACGGAGCTGGTCGAGCTGGAGCAGCATCGTCGGGTCCTTCATGACCGTGCCTTCGGGTCCGCCTGAGCGGGCACGGGCCCGGGCCCCCGGCACCAGCACCAGATTGGCTCCTCGAACCGCTGGACAACCGGGGTGTGACCTGGGTCACACTGGGTGGGTACCTCGGAGGGGGCGGTCGTGAGCCACGCCGCATGGATGCCGGACCCCGTCGACGTTGCGGTCTCGGCGCTGGTGTCGGTCGCGCGGAGGCGCGGTTTCGTGACGCTGGCGGACATCGACCGTGAGACCGCGCGACACGCGTCGGCACCGGAGCCGGAGCGCGTGGTCGACCTCCTCGTCGCGAAGGGCGTGGAGGTCGTCGACGAGGACGCGGCCGCGGACGAACCGGCTCCCAGCCTGCCCGCAGGCACGATGTCCGCGTCGACCGACCCGGTCCGGGTGTACCTGCGGCAGATCGGCGGACGTCCCCTGCTCACCGCCGACGACGAGGTGCGCCTGGCGTCGCGCGTGGAGGCCGGCGTGTTCGCGGCCGAACGGCTGGCTTCTGAGGGAGCCGACTCGGCGACTGCCCGTGCCGAGCTGCGGCAGCTGATCGACGACGGCGGCCGCGCCAAGGCCGAGCTCATCGAGGCGAACCTGCGCCTGGTGGTCTCCATCGCCAAGCGCTACACCGGACGGGGCGTCCCCTTCCTGGACCTCATCCAGGAAGGGAACCTCGGCCTGATCCGCGCGGTCGAGAAGTTCGACTACACGAAGGGCTACAAGTTCTCCACCTATGCGACGTGGTGGATCCGCCAGGCGGTGTCCCGGGCGGTGGCCGACCAGGCGAGGACGGTGCGCATCCCGGTTCACGTGGTGGAGACGATGGCGCGCGTGCAGCGCGTCCAGCGCACGCTGCACCAGCAGCTGCTGCGCGAGCCGACGATGGACGAGCTGGCTACCGCGACCGGGCTGGCTGCGCAGCGGTGCCGGGAGCTGCTCGACCTCGTGCCCGAGCCGGTGTCGCTTCAGGCCTCCGTGGGCGACAGTGACGCGGCGACCTTGGGCGACCTGGTCCAGGACACCGACCTGGCCGGGCCGGACGAGCAGGTGTCGCAGGGGCTGCTGCAGGGCCACGTCGAGCGGCTGCTCGGCGAGGCGCTCGGCGAACGCGAGGTTCGCGTGGTGCAGCTCCGCTACGGGCTGACCGATGGCGAGCCACGAACGCTGGAGGAGGTCGGTCGGGAGTTCGGGGTGACCCGTGAGCGCGCCCGGCAGATCGAGGCGAAGTGCCTGGCCAAGCTCCGACAGCCACGCAACGTCGAGCAGCTCCGCGACTACCTGGGCTGAGGTCCGTTCCGTCGCCTGCGCGGCGCCAATGCACCACCCGTGGCAGAGGTGCCGCTCATCGTTGGTTCTGCCAGTCGAACATCTCCTGGGAGTGGTCAGTCTGGGCCCCGGAGGCACCCCCGGCCGCCAGCAGGCTCCACGCCGCGGTCCGGCTCGGTTGGCTGTCGGTACTGCCGACCGAGGTGAATGACCGAACGCCGACCTTCTCGAGTTGGCTCACGACGTCGGGGCTGAACTTCCGGTAGTTGAAGATGGCGATGTCGCAGGCGGCGGCGACGCGGTCAGGAAACGCCACCAACGCCCCCTTCCAGGCCCGGCTGATCGGATTGGCGTCGTTGTCGACCTGGGCGATGCGATCGAGGACCCGCTCGCGCGTGAACTCCAGCGACACCACGTCGGCAGCGCCGTGCGCGTAGATCTTGCCGATCAGGATCTTCAGCTTCGGTTTGTTGGTCGACCCCGGCTTGATCTCCACCATGCCCCCGTGGCTCACCACGTCGAGGTACTCGTCAAAGGTCGCCACGGTGGAACCGTCGGGGTTGCGGCACGCGCTCTGCAGCTCCGCAAGAGTGTGCTCGGCCACGATCAGGTCGCAGCGGTTCCGGAACATCGGCCGGGTGCTCTTGTCGTGGACCATCACCGGGACCATGTCGCTGGTGAAGCGCACGTCCGACTCGACCCACTGGCAGCGGTCGTTTGCCTTCGTGAAGGCGGGCACCGTGTTGCGCCAGGTGCGGTAGCCACCCGTCCGGTCGTGGGCTCCTTGGTGGGCGACCCCGTAGAACATGCCGTCCGGAGGGCATCCGGTGGTGCCGGCGGCCGCTGGTGTGGAGGTCAGCACCGGTGTGAGCAGAGCAGAAACCAGTCCGGTGGCCACCATCAGGCGTGCGCTCCGTGCGCGACTCATGAGTATCGACTCCCCTTCTGGTCGGAGTTTCAGGTCGCCTGTGCCCTCGAGGCTACAGAGGAAGGTCTTGCGGCATCCACCGTACGTGCGAGTTACCGTTGCTCTGTGGTCCGGCTGCGGCGAGAGAGTCTCGATGCTGTGACACAAGGCGCCTTGGCGCTCGAGCCCGGTGAGCGGATCCTGGCCTCGGCGAAGGACGCCGAGGGTAGGCCGGTCGTCGCGAGCGACCGGGCACTGTGGCTCCAGCGGCGGCCCCCGGAGTACAGCCGGGTGCCGTGGCACGAGGTGGCCCGCGCATCGTTCGCAGACGACCTGCTGACCATCGTGCTCACGACGGCGCCTCTGGGCAGCGCCACCGCGCTCCGCATCCCGCTGGCCGAAGCAGGCCGGTTGCCCGCGGTGGTTCGGGAGCGGGTCACGGCCACGGTCGCCTTTGACCAGCACGTGCGCCTTCGGGGGCGCAGCGGCGTCCGGGTCGTGGCTCGGCGGCGCCCGGGGGATGACGTGCTGATCTGGGGATTCGTGCCAGACGAGGGCCTCAGCCTCACGGCTGCTGAGGTGGCTTTGGCGCAACGCGCGGTGGGGGACCTGCGAGCCGAGTACGGCTGAGGCGGGCGCGCGGTCGGCTGATATCCTCGGGCGCGCGTTCGCGCACCTTCCCGCGTAGCTCAATTGGCAGAGCAGCCGGCTGTTAACCGGCAGGTTACTGGTTCGAGTCCAGTCGCGGGAGCATTGATCGTTCGATTGCGCAGTACCACGTTGTGCCCCAAGGACTGTGCGAGGTCCTCCCGATGCCTCGGGCAATAGTCGTGCCTCCAGCAGTTCGGTGAGCGGCGGTTGGGAGGCTCAAGATGAACTGCCAGGCGGAGTCGTTGGGCGAGAACACGGCCTCATCCCCGCCTGTGACTGTGCCATCGTGACCGGGTGCAGCTGACGACCGACCGTCTCATCCTCCGCCGTTGGGATCCGGACGATCCCAGCGATGTGGCCGCGGTCCTCGACATCCGCCGGCGTGACGAGGTCGCGCGTTGGCTGGGTCCGGAGCCGAAGCCTTGGCAGTCCCTCGACTACGCGCGCGCGAAGCTGGTTGCCTGGCAGAGCTTCGCCGCGGAGCAGCCAGACATGGGGCTGTGGGCGATCGCATTGAATCGCCATGACCCACCTGTTGGGACGGTGCTCCTGCTGCCCCTGCCTGACGGTGACGGCGAGGACACCGACGACATCGAGATCGGCTGGGAGCTTCATCCCGACCACTGGGGCAAGGGATACGCCACCGAGGCGGCGCAGGAAGTCCTGGAGCTGGCGTGGCGGCAGGGCCTGGCGGAAGTGAATGCGGTTGCGCTCCCCGGCAACGACCGGTCTTCTGCCGTGATGCGACGCCTGCGCTTCGAACCCATGGGACACACGGACCGCTGGTTCGGCACGACGTTGGAGTGGTGGCAGTTGGCCGCCCCGCAGCCTCACCAGGCAGCAAGCGGACCGTGATCAGCTGGTAGCGGCGATAGGCCCCGCTGGGGCCCAGGCGAGCCGTCAGCGGTTGCCGGACGACGAAGCTCTCCGGCCCCTCCGGGCACCCACGATCACGGTGATCGTCCCGAGGAGCAGCCAGACAAGCAGGCACAGCAACCCGAACGCGTAGCCCGCGACAGTCATGACCAGGTAGTCGCCTGATCCTCCGCCGGTCACGGTTCCCACGACACCACCAACCAGCAGCCCGTACGGAACCGCGGCCACCAGTAGGGCCCATCCGATGTGCCGCTGCCGCGTGGGAGGGGACCATCTCGTCATCACGACACCGGCGACAGATCCACACGCGAACAGCGGGATGCCCAGGAGCAGTGCGGACTCCGGGTGCGGATAGCAGCTGCCATCACAGACGATGGTGGCCAGCAGCCAGACCGACAGCGGGGTCGCAACCGCCGAGCCGGCGAGAACCCTCTGCCCCATACGACCGCGGAGGTCCCTGCGCTCGTGTCGTTCGGATCCCCGTGCCTGCGCCACGGCCGTCTCCTGCGGACATCGCACAACCCGCTGTGCTGCTCTTCACTTCCATTGCACACCGCAGGTAGATGTGCCGGCAGAGGCACAGGGCCCGAGATGGGGCGTAGGCGCCTTCGACGGTGGTGGCGCAGGGGGATCTGCCATGCGTTTCGGGCGCGACTCAGCAAAGCAGAGGCGTACCCGCCTCTGAGAGGCCCGGAGGATCACTGGGGCGGGCCGATCCGGACCCCCGGGTTCACCTCGGTCTGCTGACAGGCCGAGGCGAACCCGGGGCAACGAGGCCGAAGGTCAGGAACCAATTGCGTCGTCGATCTTGACGCCTGCCTCGTCGAGCGCCGTCTTCACCTTGTCGACGTCGCCGGAGTCGATCGCCTTGTTGACCTTCTTGGTCGACTTCCCGAGCACCTTGTCGATGTTGTCGAGGTAGGCGTCGTCGAGCACCGCGGCGATGGCCGAGGAGCCAACCGGCAGGTACTCCTCGATGTCGGCTCCCATCAGCTTCTCCTCATGGCGCTTGACCAGGGCGCCGATTCCTGCCCCGATGCCTGCCCCGATGCCGGTGGCCAGCAGCAGCGGCGGGGCGAACAGACCGACGACCAACCCGCCGACCGCGCCGAGAGTGGCGCCGCCGCCGATCTCGCCGCCGCCGTGCTCCTTGACCTCCACCTTGCCGTCGTCGCCGCGCTCCATGACGACCGCTCCGACGACGACGAACTCCTCGGCCTTCTGAGCGTCCTTCAGCTGCTGGAAGTCGGCTGCTGCGGTCGCAGGGTCGTCGTAGGTGGCTACGTAAAGCGCCAGGTTGTCGCCGGTCATCGCTTCTCCTTGGTTGGGGATGTCTGGGCAGCCGGCACCCTCAGATGGGTGACCGAGCGGATGGGTGGGAAGCCTAGGGCGACGGCCGGTCGCCGCAACTCGAAGCGGAGCGCCTCCTGCGCGCCAGTGGCCTGCCCTAGCTTTCGATGAAGTCTTGAGCGGCGCCGTAGACGGTGTCGTGGACGTTCTCCCGACCCATCCGGTCGATCACCCCGTCACGACTCAGCACCTCGAAGACATAGGGCTTGAGCCGGGCCAGGCGAAGCGCCACGTGGTGCGTCTGGGCGAGGTCCACAAGGTTGGCGACGGTCCCGGACCCCTGGGAGTCGATGTAGTTGACGCCTTCGAAGTCCAGCACGAGGACGCGCAGTGGCTGGTCGCCCTGCTGCGCCAGCTCCCTGACCCGGTCCTCCAGCGCGTCCGCGTCGACGAAGAACAGGCCGCCATCGATGCCGAGCGCGACGAGTCCCGGGAAGGTCTGGCTGTCCGGGTACGCGACGGTGCTGCGGAAGACTTCCTCGTCCGGGGCTTTGCCCATCACGGGCATCTGGGGGACCGACGACACGTAGACGAGCCAGACCATCGAAAGCGCGATGCCGATGAGGACTCCGGTGAGCACGCCTGCACTCAGCACGCCCACCAGTGCGGCGACCGCGATCCAGAAGTCCGCACGCTTCACCCGAAACAGCCTTCGCATGCCCTTGACGTCCATCATGCCCATCACGACGGCCTCGATGATGAGTGCGCCGAGCACCGGCTTCGGGAGGTCCGAGAACAGCGGCGCAAGGAACAGCAGGGTCAGGAAGGCGAGCGCCCCGGTCGTGAGGGACGCGAGCTGGGTCTTGGCCCCCGACTGGTCGTTGAGCGAGCTGGAGGAAAGGCTCGCCGAGACGGGGATGCCCTGGATGAGTCCGGAGCCGGCGTTGGCCACCCCCTGGGCGAGCGACTCCTGGTTGATGTCCACCTGGTAGCGGTGCTTGGAGGCGAAGGCACGCGCGTCGCCGGCCGTCTGAGAGAAGCCGATGAGCAACAGGGCCAACGACGCAGTCGTGATGGTCGACAGGTTCGTGGTGATGTAGTCGAGGTCCGGGAGCACGGCCGAGGGCAGGCCGTGGGGGACGTCGCCCACCAGTGCCACGCCCCTGTCCGACAGGTCGAACACGGCCGAGGCGATCAGGCCCCCGACGACCAGAACCAGGGCTCCGGGCACGCGAGGGGCGGCGAAACGCAGTCCGAAGATGACCACGAGCGACACCAGGCCGACCACCAGGGTGGCCGCGTTGGTGTCGCGGAGGCCGTCGAACCAGCTCCCGAAGGCATCCCAGCTGCTCGATCCGTCCGCCGTCGTCCCGGTCACGCTCGCCAGCTCGTTGACCGCAACCTGGATACCAGCCCCGAACAGGAATCCGGTGATCACTGCTTTGGACAGGAACTGCGAGATCCAGCCCATGCGGAACACGGCCAGCACCACGAAACCGAGCCCTGAGACGAGGGTGATCGACGCGACCATCGTGAGTGCGTCGCCTTCGGACGAGCCGGCACCTGCCACGGCGCCCGCTGCCACCGCGGCCAGAGCCGAGCTCGGCCCGGTGGCGATCTGCCGGCACGTGCCCATGACGGCGTACAGCGTGGCGCCCGCCGCCGCTGCGTAGAGCCCGTACTGAAGGGGGACCCCGGCGATACCCGCGTAGCCCAGGGACTTCGGCACGACCAGTGCTGCGACGGTGAGTCCGGCGATCAGGTCCGGGCGAAGCCAGCCCTTCTGGTACTTCGGCAGCCACCCCAGAACGGGGAACAGGCGCGTCAGGGTCGGCTGACTGGCGGTCGCTCGGACGGGGTTCGACACGGGTTCCCCTGGATCAGTCGACTGAGGTGACTTCCTTCGGTTCGGACGGACGATACGCAGTCGAGCGCTGGCCACGCGGCGCGGGTACGAACCCGAACAACCACGTCAGTCCCACAGGACCTCTGGACAGCGCGCCAGCGCCCGCGCGTCGGTCACCGGACCGAACACACGGGCGCTGGAACCCGAACCGCTGGGTCTACTTGTAGGGGTCGGGGTAGCCGCCGAAGCACAGCTCCGGGGTCACCGTGTCCCCGGGCGCCCAGTTCCAGTCCCAGTTCTTGCCGTCGTCGTTAAATCCGAGAACTGGCGGGATCACATCGCCGATTGGCCCGTTCCCGACCTGGTCGTGACCATCGTGGTCGTTGGCCCCGTTGCCGTCGATCGCGGCAACATCGACCGTGATGACCACGTACGGGTTCGTCGCCGAGCCAGTCCGGTGGCAGATGGTCACCTTGTGACCGTCCTCGACATAGGCGCTCTGCTGGAAGCTGAAGGGCTGGGTGGCGAACGCACTGCCGGCCGCAATGGCTGACGCCAGCAGGACGGTCGATACTGCGCCGAGCCCGATGATCTTGCGCATGGATGTCCCATCGTTAGGTTGGCCTCGGGATGACACACGCACGTGCCCCCTGTGGTGAAGGACGGTAGGTCGCCGCCTGACACGGCGGAGCGTTTCCCTGGGCGAACTACCGTTGCGGCCCAGATCGGGCACCGTCTGTCGCGGACGTGTACACAGCGTCATCATGTCGGGCACGGCTCTTGCGCCGTGCGACAACCACGGTGGCTGTCGGTAGACCCTGCGACCCAGGTCCCGGGGCTTGACTCTGAATTCGGTATGCCCCATGTTCAGGCCACCGACGTGGGAGTGGACATGGTGCTTCGAAACAAGATGCGGCTGCTCTCGATGCTGGCGTCACTCACCGTCGCCTCCACCCTCGTGGCTGCCCCCTCGTCAGCGGCAGTGGCTGCCCCGGTGCTGTGGACGTACCCCTCGGCGTGCGGTAGCGCCACCACCCTCCAGGAGTGCATCGACGGTGCCGGTGAGGGTGACACGGTCGAGATCGACACCGACACCCCCATCAACGAGACAGCCGTGATCGACAAGAGCCTGGAGTTGTCGGCGGCCCCGGGCTACCACCCGGTTGTTTCCTATGGGCTTCTGGTTTTCAGCGGGACGCCGCAGCTCGATGTCTCCGTGGGAGGCCTCGCCTTTTCCGGAGGGGTGCGGGTGAACCTGCCGTCTGGGGCTGGCCACAGCGTGTCCCTGGATAGCTTGCGCGTTGTTGATCCGTGGAACGATTCCGGCATCGCGGTCAACGCAGCGGTTCCAGCGTCAGTCCGCGTGGAGAGCAGTGTCGTCGAGGGCTTCAACGCCCAGCGGTCCGGAATCGAGCTCTTTGCCACCCACGACGCCGGGCTGGTGTCGATGCAGGCGGTGGCGAACCGAGTTGCGGCACACGGCAAGAAGCAGAGTGGGAGTGGCATCGAAGTCCGGTCGACCGGGACAGGGGTGACCGACGTCCAGCTGACGAACAACGTCGTCTGGGACGTGGCGAACTGCAACTGCGGTGGCTCGTCGGGGATTCTGGTGTACCGGACCGGCGACGGGCCAACAGACGTCGATGTCGTCGGCAACACCGTCGTCCGATCGCACACGAACGCGTTCTACGTCTACGACACGGCAGCCGGCGGTGAGCTCTCGCTGGACGTGTTCAACAACATCTTCGCCAAGGCCGCCTACCGCGGTCTGTATCTGGAGAGCTCGGGTTCGAGTGCGAGGACAGTCCGAGCTGGTTTCAACGCCCTGTGGAAGAACGCGCGACGAGCCATCTGGGACGGTGCTTCTCCGGGAGCGGGCAATCGCAGCGTGAACCCGCGGTTCGTTGACCTGGCGCACGGCAAGTTCCAGCTGCGCCGCAGCTCGCCGCTGATCGACGCGGGGCTCACCTGTTCACCCGGTGGGGTCGCGATGCCCGACCAGCTCGGAAAGGCCAGGCTCGCCGGCGCCAGGGTCGACCTGGGCGCGCTCGAAAGAGGGGCCGCGACAGCAGACGGCAAGGCCCTCGTGGGCACCAGTGGTCCAGACACCCTCCAGGGCAGTGCCGGGGCCGACATTCTCTGCGGGATGGGGGGCGCGGACTGGCTGTCCGGCGTCGCTGGACCGGACTTCCTCGACGGCGGCGATGGTGCCGACGTCCTGGTCGGCGGATCGGGTGGCGACCGCCTGGTGGGGATGGCCGGAGCAGACCTCGTGGTGGGCGGCCGCGGGCCGGACCGGATCTACGGCGGCCAAGGTCCCGACCCCTGCCTGGACAGCAAGGACGGCGTGAAGGGCAACGACCTCGTCGATGGTGGTTCCGGTCGCGACGGCTACCGGTCGGACCGGCGAGACACCGTCCGCAACGTGGAGCACCGTGCGACCTGCGCTACCTGAGGCTCGCGCCGGGCGAGAGTCCGGAAGGGCGTGGCTTCCTCGTCAGGTCACCGAAGCGGCGTAGATGCTGGCGATCGACGCGTCGAGTGCGGCATCGAACTCGTCGTCGCTCTGCTGCGCAGTCAGCCCCTCCGTCAGCGCTCGGGAGAAGCTGGCAACAACGCCATGGTTACGAGCCAGCCGG
>Ga0224505_10002419_pt1 | contig 10958 bp, 7 predicted proteins | sample SF_Jan12_sed_USG_FD_169102 | JGI IMG/M metagenome (GOLD analysis project Ga0224505, IMG submission 169102) | Sediment microbial communities from San Francisco Bay, California, United States - SF_Jan12_sed_USGS_4_1 | ecosystem: Environmental > Aquatic > Marine > Sediment | place: USA: California...
GAGGGTGTGGGCCACCGCGTGGACATAGCCCACGCTGGTGCGGGTGAAGGCCAGCCCGGCGTAATAGGACGCCAGGGCCATGCCGCTGCGGGCCTCGAGGTCCTCACCGTTGGAGTAGGCGGTGGGTAGGTGGCGGAAGACCAGGCGCACGGCTGTGGTGGCGTACTCCTCGGTTCTGGGCGTGGAGGTCTTGGCGATGTACGACTCGACGGCGTGGGTCAACGCGTCCATGCCGGTGGCTGCGGTGATGGGGCCGGGCAGGCCGGTCATGAGGGTGGGATCGAGGGCCACCATCGCGGGCAAGAGCTTGGGATCGAGGAAGAACTTCTTGGCGTGCGTGTCGTTGTCGGAGACCACGGCGGCGACCGTGCCCTCCGAACCGGTGCCCGCCGTGGTGGGTACCGCGAACAGGGGAGCGGGGCTCTTCCGGACCCGGAACTTGCCTTCCAGCTTGGTCAGCGGGCCGGGATTGGTGGCCAGGGCGGCGATCATCTTGGCCGCATCGATGGGCGAGCCGCCGCCCACGGCCACCACGCCGTCGCATCCCTCCGAGCGGTAGCGGGTGTGGCCGTCCTCGACCACCGCGAAGGTGGGATCGGGTTCCACGTCGTCATACACGGCCCAGTCGATGCCGGCCCGATCGAGGGCGCCGGTGATCCGGTCGACGATGCCGAGCTGGACCAGCGTGGCATCGGTGACGACGAGCACCTTGGCCACCCCACGGTGGCCGATGGACTGGCACAACTGCTCGACAGCGTCGGCGCCGACGAAGGTGATGGGCACCCGATCGGGCAGGAGCTTGGCTGCGAAGCGACTGATGAACACCACGACGGCGTGGACGGAGCGTTTGAGCACGGCAGGTACCTCCACGTGAAGCGCCGTTTCGGGCAATCGGTGGTTGGGTTGGCAACTGTAGGCACCGGTAGGGTCGGCGGCGAACGCGCTCGTCGCGAAAGGAACCCATTGGAACCCACCGAGCACGTCGATGTCCTGATCGTGGGGGCCGGCATCTCCGGTATCGGCGCGGCCTACCACCTCGAGCAGAAGTGCCCGGACCGCAGCTTCACCATCCTGGAGGGTCGAGCCGACCTGGGTGGCACGTGGGATCTGTTCCGTTACCCGGGTATCCGCTCCGACAGCGACATGCACACCCTCGGCTACAGCTTCAAGCCGTGGACGGCCGAGCAGGCGATCGCCGACGGCCCATCCATCCTCCAGTACCTGCGCGACACGGTTGCCGAGAACGACATCGAGCGCCACATCCGGTTCAACCACCTGGTGACCCGGGCCGAGTGGTCGAGCGCAACCGCCACCTGGACCGTCGAGGTCACCCGAGCCGACACCGGGGCCACCGAGCACCACGCCTGCAACTACCTGTTCATGTGCTCGGGTTACTACAGCTACAAGGGTGGTCACGCTCCCGAGTTCCCCGGCCGCGAGCGGTTCCCGGGCCCGGTGATCCACCCCCAGGAATGGCCCGATGACCTCGACTACGCCGGTAAGAAGGTGGTGATCATCGGTTCGGGGGCCACGGCCATGACCATGGTGCCGGCCATGGCCGCCGACGCGGCCCACGTCACCATGCTGCAACGCTCGCCCACGTACGTGGTGTCGGCCCCCGACGTCGACCGTCTGGCCATCCGGCTGCGCAAGCTACTTCCCGACGGCCTGGCCCACCGGCTGACCCGCCGCAAGAACGTGGTCCTCGGCGACTTCTTCTTCAAGCTCACGCGTCGGTACCCGGCCCGGGTGAAGGCCCGCCTCATCAAGTCGGTCAGCGATCAACTCGGTCGCGACTACGCCGAGCAGCACTTCACGCCCACCTACAACCCGTGGGATCAGCGGGTGTGTCTGATACCCAACGGCGACCTCTTCGAGGCCATCAAGACCCAGAAGGCGTCCGTGGTCACCGATCACGTCGACACCTTCACCGAGACCGGCATCGGCCTCCAGTCGGGCCAACACCTCGACGCCGACATCATCATCAGCGCCACCGGGCTGGAGATCGTCACCCTGGGAGAGGCCGAGTTCGCCATCGACGGCGAGCCCGTCGACTTCTCCCGGACCTGGACCTACCTGGGTGTGGCCTACTCCGACGTGCCCAACCTGGCGACGTCGTTCGGGTACCTGCGGGCGTCGTGGACGCTGCGGGCCGACCTGACCTGCGACTTCGTCTGCCGCCTGCTCAACCACATGCGGGCCACGGGTACCACCGTGTGCACCCCCCGTCTGCGGCGGTCGGACCGCGACATGCCGGCCCGTCCGTGGGTGGAGGACTTCTCGGCCAACTACCTGCAACGGGTGATGTCGGCCCTGCCCCGCCAGGGCGACCGCGAGCCGTGGGTCAACACCCAGAGCTACGCCCGTGACAAGAAGCTGCTGTCCCGCCCGGTCGACGACGGCGTGATGCAGTTCACCAACCCGGTGGCCCGGTCGGTCGATCACGTGGGGGAGCTCGACGTCAGTCGAAGCTGAAGGTCTGGGCCACCAGTTCGTCCCCGTCCCACGTATGGCCCGAGAGGGTGACGAGGATCCCGTCGCCGTCATCGACGATGTCGACCATGCCGTACTGCCCACCACCGGGGAACTCGCCGTTGGAGTACGGGCCGCCCTTGACGTTGCCCGGGCGGTCGAGGGCCGCGGCGTGCAGCACGGGGAAGCCTCCGGTGCCTCCACTCGAGTAGTCCGAGTTGGTGCCGTCGTCGAGGGCCACCATGTGGGCGTCACCGCTGAGCATCACGAGGTTGTCGACGCGGGCCGCGGCGAGGGCATCGGCGATCTCGGCCCGTTCGGCGGCGAAGCCGTTCCAGTTGTCACCTCCCTCGCGAGGTTCGCTGATCCAGGGCACCGGGTTGGCCCAGATCACCAGCTCATGGGTGACCGCGGCCCGGGTCAGCTCATCGATCAACCATCGACGCTGCTCGGCGCCCAGCATGGAATCACCGGCTCGTTCGGATCGATTGTCCGTCAGCACGAACCGCACCCGGCCGATGGTGAACGCCTGGTTGATCGGCCCGTCACCGGCGTGGACCAGCGGGTAGTGGGGCACGACCTCGCGATAGGCCTGGCGCACGGCGCTCCGTCCCGGCGTGGAGGCGTCCGAGTCGTTGGGGCCGTAGTCGTGGTCATCCCACACGTATGCCGTGGGGATCTGGCGGTAGAGCGCGGCTTGGCCCGGTTTGACCAGAAGTCGCTCCAGACCCTCCCGGTGCGCGGCCGGGTCGGTGCTGTCGATGTTGCCGTAGTGGATGTCGCCCAGGGCCAGGTAGAACAGCGGGTCCTGCCCGACGATGGCGTCGTAAACGGCCCCGTTCGAGTCGACCCGCGCGCACGATCCCACCGCGAAACGAAACGACGCCGGTCCGCTGGGCGCAGTGCGGAAGCGCCCCCGGCCACGCGAACCATCGATCTCGCCGTCCAGCTCGATCTGGTACTCGTACCCGGTGTCGGGCCGCAGCCCTTCCACCCGGAACCGGGCGGCCGGTTCGGTGTCGGCCGCCGGGACCTCGACGCGAACGGCCGGGCCGCCCTCGGTGGGCGTGACGACGAGGACGGCATCGGCCTCGCCGGGGTCGTCGAGGCCGGCGGTGACGGAGACGGCGTCCGAGGACAGCGCGCCGAGCCACACCCAGACCACATCGTCGGCCGGGAGGAACGGCGCTGCGCTGGCCGGGTGGGTGGGACCGTAGAAGTAGTCGTGCACGGCGGTGACGCCGACCCATGTGGCACCCAGCAGCGTGGTGGTCAGCACGGCCAGGATCAGGATCTCGCCCATGCGGCGGCGGTGCTGCCAACCCAACCAGAGCAGCAGCGCCGGGATGAACAGCGCGAGCGTGAGTCCGAAGGCGATGAGCGGCGGGTACTCGAGGGCGGCGAACAGTCCCAGGCCGGCGGCTGCGAAGGCGATGAGCACGGCTCCGACGGCATCCCACTTCCAGGAGACGAGCGCTCCGATGGACATGACGCCGGCCATGGTCAACTGCACCGGGACGTCGACGGTCGCCCCGAAAGCGGCCGACTCGCCGGGGTCGGTCGGGATGCCGATCGTCAAACTGAGCACCGAGAGGCCCACCACCGCCGCCGCAGCCCAGACGTGGGCGATGGCGCGCAGCATCCGCTGCACCGATACCTGGAAGTCGATCACCCCGAGCAGCGGCGGCCCGTGACTGTCGGGAGCCCACACGCACCCGCGACACCAGCGGTGCCACGCCCGATGGGCGATCACCCATTCGGTGGCGATCACCAGCGACAGACCGATCAGGAGACCGACGATGACGTCGCTCGGCCAGTTCTGCGCCCCGTCCACCCGGTGTACGGCGCCACCCACAACGCCGACCCCGAGCAGTAGCCGGGCCGGCCAGATCACGCGTTTCGAGCCAGTGAGCGCGGCCAGGGCGAGGGGGAAGAGGCCGGCGATGAGGGTGGCCTGGACGACATGTCCACTCGGGAACGAGTCGGTCAGGCCGGCCATCGGTCCCTCTGGTGGTCGGCTGCGACCGACGATGGACTGGGTTGTCTCGGTGATGACCAGGCCGGCGATCACGCTCAGCGGGTAGGCGAAGGCCAGCGGGCGGCAGCGGAGGGTGGCGACGGCAACCGCGGCGGCGAGGGTGAGGGCGACGACGGTGGCGCCCAGCGGGTCGAAGAGCCGCAGGTCGTCTAGCTCGCTGACACGTTCGAACACATCGACGACGGTCTCGTCCAGCCAGTGCATCGCTCGCCAGTCGGTGGCGACGAGGAAGACGGCGATCACGGTGACGATCGGTACCACCGAGGCGGCGGCGGTCAGTTGCCAGCGGGGTTCATCATCGACCGCGCTGAGGTCGAGCGGAAGGCGCGACAGAGGCGTTCGAGCGTGGATGGCTCGAACCCAGCGGGCCGGTCGGGGCCACCAGAGGTAGGTGGCCCCGGCGGCGAGACCCGCCACGAGGAACGCCATCGCCACCGGCACGGCCGCGGCGAGGAGCCAGCCGACGCCCTCGACGTAGCCATCGTCGCGCAAGTAGTTCAGCAACGACCCGACGAAGATGTAGGCCGCCAGGGCGGTCAGGGCGGCACTGGTGAAGAGATAGGCCCGGCGGTGCCGGAACCCGAGGTGAGCGGGATCGGGAGGGGTCGTGTCCCCCCTCACCACCCAGGCGGTGCCGCGGCCCGCGTTCGTGGCCCGGCGGGTGAGGGCTTCGAGCGAGCGCCACCGGAAGAGGTCGCGCACGATCGTCAGCAGCCAGAAGACCAGGCCCACGCTCATGATGGCGGGCACGAAGATGTTGAGGCGGTCGAACCCGAGGGCGCGATAGGGCGACGGACGTCTCACGGGCCGGCCGCGGGTGGGGGGTCGAGTACCACCACGATGCCGGCGTCACCATCCACCGTCAGATCGCGGCCGTCCAGTTGCCGAGTGGCGCCGGGCACGTTCAGGACGGCCGGCACCCCGAGCTCGCGTGCGAGGATGGCGGCGTGGGACAGCGGGCCACCACGTTCCAACACGATGGCGCCGGCATCGACGAACAACGGGGACCACGAGGCGTCGGTGGCTTCGGCCACCAGCACCCCACCGGGATCGAATGGTCCGGCGGCGTCGGTCACCACCTGGGCTCTACCGGTGAACCGGCCCGCGCTCGCGGCCCAGCCCTCCAGCCGACCGAGCATCGGCAGGTCGATCACGGTGCGCTCGGGTTGGCCACGGAAGCGCCCCGGCAGCGGCTGCTCGTTCTCGTAGCGGGTTCGCCATCGGCGACGCCCAGCCACGACGTTCGGCGCCGGGGGGCGACCGGCGAACGCCGCGTCCATCTCCGAGGTGGTCAGCAGGTCGATGTCGGTCGGCTCGGCCAGCGGACCGGATGCAGTCAGGCGCCGACCCAGCTCGAGATGAACCCGCCGAACATGCCCGCCGAGCGCCAGCGCGGACGCCTTGAGCCGTTCGCGGCGCTGCAGCTGCACGATGGCCTCATCGACGGTGTGGCGGAGGGCCCGGGTGCGGACGGCGGCGCGGAGGGTGCCTGTTCCCCAGGTGGGCCGCTGTGCCAGCCGGAGCTCGAGCGATCGTCGGGCGGCCTCGCGGTCGGACCGCTCTCGGACGGCGAGCGTCGGCGGTTGCCGGTCCAGCTCGCGCCACGTCGGCCCGGCGAAGATCGCCGCCGAGGCGCCGGCGTCGGGCGCCGAGGCGACCACGCCGCCCGCGGTGACCAGTTCGGCCTCATGGCCCGCTTCATCGACACCGAGGTGGGGGATGAGCAGCAGCTCGATCCGTCGATAGGCGGCGACCGCGTCGGCCGCCACCCCCAACTCGGCGCGCAGCGTGCGGAGGCCGAGATCGACGAGGTTGCGGCGGAGCACCAGAAGCCGGGAATCGGAGAGGTCGGCGATGTCGGGGGGCGTGACCGTCAGGTCGTTCACCGCCTCGATGACCGTTTCTCCCTCGAGCGCGTTCCGACGGCGGGCCCACAGCACCCGGAGGTCGTGACGCAGACTGGCCACCCGAGACGCTCGGGGCCCAGCGGGGGCGGCAGGGCGGCCGGATCGCCGAGAACCGAAGTACTGCTCCTCGAGCTGCGCTGCCGCATTGCCCGGTAGCGCACGGGCCATTTCGCCCAGGCGAGAGAAGTCGAGGGCGGCTCGGCCCCGGATCCGGTGCATGAGCTGGCTGCGCTCCAGGTCGTCGGGAAGGACACCGAGGTCGTCGAGGATCCCGCGGAAGGCCTCGTCGACCAGATGGCTGTTCAGTTCCCAGAGCAGCGGAGGCAGGACGCCGGGGAGCATCTCGCCGATCCCCTCGGTGGTCAGATCGTGATCGCTCGGCGCGCTGTCGAAGCCGTCGCCATCGTGGTCGACCACCGTGATGGGGCGCGCCTGAAGCAGCCACAGTTGCTCGCCGTCCCAGGCCCACTCGATGTCCTGGGCGCTCTCACAGATCTCTTCGACCTCGAGAGCCAACCGGAGGGCGGCGACCACCTCGGGAGGTAGGTCCGGGCCCGGTTGCGTGCGGTCGGTGATCCAGGCATCGGGTGTGCGTTGCCCCGAAACCAACGATTCGCCCAGACCGTCCACCGCCTCGATGCGAGCGGCACCGGCCTCTCCACCGGGATCGATGGTGAAGACCACGCCGGCCCGCGTGGCCGGCACCATCTGCATGAGGACGACCGCCATGGCCGCCAGGTCCTCCGTGATGCCGAAGGCCCGGCGATACGCACACGGAGCCGGGTGCCAGAGCGACGCGAACACCAGCCGCACCCCATCGACCACCGCCGCCGGATCGGTGGAATCGACGTCCAACAGCGACCGGTACTGTCCGGCGAACGAGGACTCGACCATGTCCTCGATCGTGGCCGATGACCGCACGGCGATGGGCCGCCCGTCGCCGACGCGGCGGGCCAGCGACAGGATCTCGACAACCGATTCCGGCGACAACTCGATGGTCAGGAAGGCGGCGTCGACGTCGTCGACCGAGATCACCTCGCCCGCCCGGATGCGGTCGGTCATCGCCATCAGGCGGGGGTCGGCCACGAAGCGCCGATAGGCCTCGATGGTCACGATCCCCGTCGGAGGAATGGGCATGCCCTGCCCGACGAGACGGTCGAGCGCGGCTCCCTTGCCCCCCAGTACCGAGCTGAGGCCGCAGGCGCCGTCCAATACCCGTGTGGGGCGGGTGTCAGCGGTCATCGAGCGGGGTCAGGCCGGTCCGATAGGCGCCCACCGCTCGGTCGGCCACGCGCTCGAGCGGCTCGCCGCCGGCGACGGCGCGATCCCCCAGCCAGCGCACGAGGTCGGCTCGCAGCGGCACCGCTGGGCGACCCCACGAGATGCGGATCCACAGCAGCACCTGGAGGCCGAGGACGATCCCGAGCACCGCCACCAGATCCCAATTCCCGGCGACGGCGGCATCGGCCACGCCGACGACGGCGGTCAGCGAAGCCGCGATGAGGATCAGTTTGTTGCTGAGGCTGGGGATCACGCGGGACCTCTCTGGTCGATTCGTCCACTCTGGTGGCGTCCCGCCTCGACGAATAGGGACCTAGGTCGGCGACCGGGAGCACCGCAGTCGCCGGCTGACCACCGAGCCTGACCCAAATTGCGTGGGTTGGTGCATACAGTTGGCACGAACCCACGCCAGGTCGACCGCACGCGCCCGGGAGGGCCCATGACCGATCACCACGATCCCATCCACCGGTGCATCGACCGGTGGCATCAACATCTGCGGGGCCAGCTCGAGGGTGGCCTCGACGCCATCCTCCATCCGGACTGCGTGTTCTTGTCGCCCATCGTGTTCACCCCCCAGCAGGGGCGCGAGGTGACCAAGCTGTACCTCACCGCCGCCGGCGGGACGCTCGGGGGCGATGAGGGGGTGGTGGACGAGTCCGTCCCGCCCTCACCGGGCGGATTCGGTTACGTGAAGGAGATCCTCCAGGGCCATCACGCCATGCTCGAGTTCGAGACCACGGTCGAGGGCAAGTACGTGAACGGCGTCGACATCATCACCTGCGATGACGACGGGATGATCATCGAGTTCAAGGTGATGATCCGCCCCCTCCAGGCCATCAACCTGGTCCATCGGCAGATGAAGGCCATGCTCGAGCAGCTGAGCAGCTGAGCGATCGCCGACGGGCAGTCGCGGTCAGCGGCGGAGCTGCGCAGCAGGGGTGAACAGGCGACGGGACAGCCCGATGCCCATCACCGTGGTGGTGGTGGAGACCGAGCCGAGGATCAGGTACATCACCGCCACCTGCACGAGTACGGCTTCGACAGGATCGGCGCCGGCCAGGATCAGGCCCACCATGGCGCCGGGGAGGAAGACGACGCCCACGGCCTTGGTCCGTTCGATCTGGGGGACGAGTGCATCGCGTACCGCCGCCCGCAGATGGGGCGCGTAAGACTCCGTACTCGACAGACCCAGTGCCAGCCGAGCTTCGATCTGGTCGGCATGCTCGTCGGCCTCGGCCATCACGCGACGGGCGACCAGCACGGTTGCGGCCAGCGAGTTGCCCACCATCATCCCGGCCAGGGGCACGATGGACCGTCCCGTTGGCTCGAACGCTCCGAATCCCAGCAACACGCCCAGGCTGACGACCGCGGCGAGCGTGAAGGCGGCCAGGGCCAGCGGACGCACCCCGGGGATGTCGGGTGCCCGACGACCCACGGTCCAGGCCGCGAACAGCAGCATCACCACCACCCAGAGCCAGCTCCAGATCAGCGGATCATCCTCGTCCACCACCAGCCGTAGGGCGAAGCCGACCAACAGCAGTTGCACCAGGGCCTGCCCGGCGGCGATAAGCACATCCCGACCGAGTCCCAGGCGCTGCACCATCGAGATGGCCACGGTGATGGTGATGAGGATGCCGGACGCGCCCAGACCCCAGAGGCCGATGTCCGCTTCGGTCGCGGCGATCATCATGGTGGTGTCCCGTCGAGTGAACGGCGCACCACGGGGTCCTCCGAGGCGGCCACGTCAGCAGCCGGGCCACTCGTCAGCACCGTGCCCTCGGCCACCACCACGATGTGGTCGGCCAGCCGGCCGATCTGGTCGGTGTCGTGTGTGACCCAGATCCAGCCGGCAGGTCGCACCATCTCGAGGGCCAGTTGCTCGAGGCCCTGCCGGGATTCGGAGTCGAGCGAGGCGGTTGGTTCGTCGGCCAGCACCACGTCGGGCTCGGTGGTCAGAGCCCGGGCCAGGCACAGCCGTTGTGCCTCGCCCCCCGACAACCGACCGGCGTCGCGTGCCAACCACGCCGGATCCAGACACACATCGGCCAGCAGCTCTCTGGCCATCGGCTCCGACAGCTCGGGGCTGGCGGTGCGGAGATTGTCGAGGACCGTGCCCGCGAACACCACCGGGTTCTGGAACACCATCGCCACCCGCCGTCGGAGATCAGACGGCTCGGTGGCGGTCAGGTCCTGGCCCCGCCACCTGATCGCTCCGGTGGACGGGTCGTCCAGTCGATTGAGCAGACGCAACAGCGAGCTCTTGCCCGAGCCCGATGGCCCGGCCACCACGGTGATGCCGGTGTCGGGGATGACGACGGAGATGTCGTGGAGGATCGTCGTCTCGTCACGTTGCAGCCCCACCTCGTGGAGCTGGAACCCGTGTTGGTCGGTCACGGCGGGACCGTACCCGCCGGGCGATCAGGGTGTGGAGTCGGTGATCTCGGTCAGCGGGGTGATGAGTCCCCGATCGCCCAGCGTCGAGTCGAAGACCGACAGACGGAACGAATCGACGATGTCGTACTTCCCCGGGCCGATGGAGGCGAAGGGGATGGTGGGCAGCTCGAATTGATCGAAGGTCTCGGCGGCGGCCAGGAAGGTCTCGGGCGTGAGGTCCGCCCCGGCGGCGGTGGCCACCATCTCGAACAGGTCCAGTCGGGCGCAGTACGACTGGATGCCGTTGTACCACTGCTCGTCGCCCTCCTCGTGCTCACTGGGCAGCTTCAGCTCGACGTCGGGGAAGGCCGCGCTGAACACCTCGATGCAGGGCGCCACGCCCTCGCTCTGCCAGAGCTCGTCCCCGCTGAGACCGGTGATGGTGACGACCCCTTCGGCCGCCTCGGGCTCGACCGATTCGCCGAGGCTGGCCAGCTCGTCGGCGTCGAGGACCAGCAGTTGGGCATCCACCTCGTGGGTGGAGAGGCCCCGGACCGTGCTGGTGATGCTGCCCATGGCGAACACGGTGTCGACCCCGGCATCTTTGAGCCGTTCGGCGATGACGGCCCAGTTGGTGTCCTCGGCCTCGATGTCACCGCTGGTGGCGTCCTGGAGGATCACCTCGACGGGCTCGACCCCGTTGTCGCGCAGGATCTGAGCCGCCGTTTCCATGTCGTTCTCGGCCTGCTTGCCGGCCACCACCGCCACCTTCTTGGTCTCGTCCAGGTAGTCGTTCTCGAGCAGGAGTTGCACGAAGCTCTCGGTGCGGCGAGGGCGCAGCGACCCGGGCCACAGCCAGGGAGCCTCGGCCACGGCCAACCGCTCTT
>Ga0224505_10002420_pt1 | contig 10955 bp, 7 predicted proteins | sample SF_Jan12_sed_USG_FD_169102 | JGI IMG/M metagenome (GOLD analysis project Ga0224505, IMG submission 169102) | Sediment microbial communities from San Francisco Bay, California, United States - SF_Jan12_sed_USGS_4_1 | ecosystem: Environmental > Aquatic > Marine > Sediment | place: USA: California...
CTGCGGAGGGTCTTCTCGACGTCGGCCAGCTCGAGCTCGAACGCCGCGATCTGCACCTCGAGCCGGCCGATCTCGGCCGATGCGGCGTCGCGGGCGGCCCGGTTGGCGTCTCGGGTCGCCTCGAGCTCGGCCTGTTCGGTGGCCAGTCCGGCGGCCTCGGCCGTGAGCTCGGCGAGCCGCTCGGTGGCCCGCGCCTGGGCCACCTCGTAGATCACCGCGTCGCGCAACGGCTCGAGCGTGAAGGTGCCCGTGGCGAGGCTCTCGATGAACTGCCGCCCGCGCGGGTCGCCGCCCATGTAGGCGGTGAGCGCGAACTCGCGCCTCGCCCGGCTCGGTAGCACCTGGGCTTCGGCCACCTCGCGCTGGTGCTCGAGGTTGCCCGGCAACGCCGCCTCGGCGGCTTCGAACGCCTCGGTCGCGCTGCGCAGCGCCACCCGGTTGGAGTCGAGCTGCTCGGCGGCGCCGGCCAACGCGGCGACGAGCTCGTCGCGCCGCGCCTCGAGCGCCTCCTTGGCTCCCGGGGGGGCGTTTCCCGTCTCCTGGGCGCTGGCGGGGCTGCTCGCGACGAGCGGCCCCACTACGGCGAGGGCAGCGACGATCGCGAGCAGACGGACGCGCCGGCCCAGGGGGCGTGCTCGGTCGCGCTGGGGGGGCCGCCGTGCGATGCTCACCACCCCATCTTGTCGAACTCGGTGCCGAGAGCGGCGGTCATCGCGGCGAAACCCACGCTCAGTCGTGCCGCAACAGCTGGACGAGGCTGGAGGTGTCCCATCGACGCCCGCCGCGCGCCTCGACCACCGCGTAGAACTGATCGACCAGCGCGGCGACCGGCAGGCGGGTGCCGATCTCGCGGGCGGTCTCGAGGCAGATGCGCAGGTCCTTGCGCATCCACTCGACCGCGAAGCCGAAGTCGTACTCGTCGCGGACCATCGTGCGGGCCCGGTTGTCCATCTGCCAGGACTGGGCGGCGCCCTTCGAGATCACGTCGACGACCTGGTCGACGTCGAGCCCGGCGCGCCGACCGAACTCGAGACCCTCGGCGAGGCCCTGCACGATGCCGGCGATGCAGATCTGGTTCACCATCTTGGTGAGCTGGCCCGAGCCGACCGGGCCGAGCAGGGTGACGGCGCGGGCGTAGGCCCCGATGACCGGTTCGACGGTGGCGAAGTGCTCCGGGCGGCCGCCGCACATCACGGTCAGCGCGCCGTTCTCGGCGCCGGACTGGCCGCCCGAGATGGGCGCGTCGACGAAGCCGAACCCGTGCTCGTCGGCGACGACGCCGAGCTCGCGGGCGACCGTGGCCGACGCGGTCGTGTGATCGACGAGGATGGCGCCGTTCGTCATGCCGCTGAAGGCGCCCTCGTCTCCGAGCACGACCGAGCGCACGTCGTCGTCGTTGCCGACACAGCTGAACACCACCTCCGCCGTGGCGGCCGCCTCGCGCGGACTGTGCGCCAGCCGACCCTCGGGGTGCTCCGCCAGCCACGCCGTGGCCCGGGAGGCGGTGCGGTTGTACACGGTGACCTGGTGTCCCGCGCGCAGCAGGTGCCCGGCCATCGGGTAACCCATGACGCCCATACCGAGGAACGCGACGCTAGCCATGGGCGCCCATTGTGCCGCCCCACCAGGCCGAACGTAAACTTTTCGGACCCAGCCCAGCCCAGCTCAGGCATCGGTGCGCGGCTCGCCGGGCCGGGCGCAAGGACCTTCCTGGAACAGCCCTGCCGAGCGGTGGGGTGGCGCCGCAGCGCGAGCGGCCTCTGCCGGCGGCTCCCCGCGGGCGAGCACCGCCGAGGGCAGCGACCGGTGCGCCGGGATCGACAACGCGTCCTGCACGGCGTCGACCAGGGCGGCAGAGGTGAACGGCTTCTGGAGCACGACGGCAGCAGCGTCGCGCCGAGCGTGGGCCGCGAGGTCCTCGGCCGCGAAACCGGAGGCGAACACGACGGGCAGGCCCGGACGTCGCTCGCGCAGGCGGGCCGCGAGTGTGATCCCGTCGAGATCAGGCATCACGATGTCGAGCAACGCGGCCGCGCACCGCTCCACGTCGGCGTCGAGCGCCTCGCGGGCGGTCCCGGCCGAGACCACGTCGTACCCGGCGGCGCCGAGGATGCGCGCGTTCGCGTCGCGCAGGGCCGCCTCGTCGTCGACGAGCAGGATGCGCTCGCCTCGGCCCATCGAGGCGATGCCGGGCAGCTCCGTCTCCGAGCGGGCCGCGGGCCGGCGCACCGCCAAGGGGAAGTACAACTTGAACACCGTGCCGCGGCCCGGCTCCGACCACACCTCGAGCCGGCCGCCCACGCCGGTCACCATGCCGTACACCATCGCCAGACCGAGGCCGGTGCCCTGACCGATCCCCTTCGTGGTGAAGAAAGGCTCGAAGATGCGGTTGCGCACCTCGGCCGTCATGCCGGCGCCCGTGTCGGTCACCGACAGCCGCACGTAGGGGCCGGGGACACCGTCAGCACCGAGGGCGATGTGGCCCGGCTCGAGGTACACCGTCGCCGTCTCGATGCTCAGCATTCCCCGACCGGACATGGCGTCGCGCGCGTTGACCGCCAGGTTCGTGATCGCCTGCTCGAGCTCGGCCATGTCGGCGACGATGGGAGGCAGGTTGGGCGCCAGGCGCAGCTGCAGCCGGACCATGCGGCTCAGCGTGCGGCTGAGCAGGTTCTCCATGCTGGTGATGACCTCGTTGAGGTCGAGCGCTTCGGGCTGGGAGCGGTCGCGACGGCTGAAGATCAACAGCTGGCGGAGCAGGTCGGCTCCCTTCTTGGCGGTCCGCCTGATCTCGAGGAGGTCGTCGTGTGCCGTGCCTTCACCGATCTCGAGCGCAGCCAGTTCCGCCAGGCTGAGCACGGCGGCCAGCACGTTGTTCAGGTCGTGGGCGACGCCGCCCGCCAATTGGCCGACCGCCTCCAGTCGCTGCGCCTGGCGCAGTTGACGCTCGAGCTCCTCGCGCCGGGCCCGCTCCCGATGCTGGTCGGTGACCAGGCCGACGACGCCCACGAGGTGGTCCGCCGGGCCCTCGACCTCGGTGTCGAGGCGCGCCAGGCGCAGGCGCGCCCACTCCCATTCGCCCGCCGCCGACCGGATCCGCAGCTCGACCTCGATGAGCCGGTCGGTGTCGGTGCGGCCCAGCTCGTCGAGCGCGGCGAGCAACCGGGGGCGGTCCTCGGGCGAGAGGATCTCGAGCAGGCCCGCCTCGGCGAGGACCGCGCCCGAGGAGGATGTGTCGAACGGGTAGTCGAGAAAGCCGCGACGGTTGAGGAAGGTCACCGAGCGGTTCCTCAGGTCGAACAGCAACAGCACGTCGGGGGAGTTCGCGAGGATCCGCCGGTAGATCTCTGCGTTGGCCTCCAACTCGGCGACCGTTCGAGGGTGCTCCGCGATGGCGAGGTCCAGCCTGGCCTTCTCGACTTCGAGGAGGTGGGCCCGCCGCCGTTGACGTTCTACCGCGAGGAACAGGAGCGCGACGACGAGGGTCGCGAGGGTGCCCGCCACCAGCGCGATGCCCGGCAGCAACTGGACGGTGCCGGTGGCCAGCGGACGCCGGGCCCCGACCGCGATCGTGACGTTGTCCGCGAGGCTGGGGTCGACCCTCACCGGAGCGGACCGATGCAGCGGCACGGGGTCGATCGTGGCGCCACGCATCTCGGCCACGCCGTCGGCGCCGTCGACGTACCAGGCGATCCACAGCTCGTCGAGCTCGGCCGAGCGGATGACCGGTGTGAGGTCCGTCCGGGTGGCGAGCGCGATCGCCCATGTACCGGCTGGCGTCGCCACCGTAGCGGTCCGGACGATCAGCCCGCTCGCCTGCCCGTCACCGGCGACGAAGCGGGCACGCGGCCGACCGTCGTCGAAGAGCTCCTCGGCGGCGTCGATCAGCAGTGTCCGCCCGGCGGCGTCGACGGAGCCGCCGAAGCGGACCCTGTCCCCCTCCCGCGCGCCCGCCGGTTCCGATGTGGAGCCACCCCCGGCTGTCGGCCCGCGCACGAGCACGGCCGCGCTCACCTCGGCACCGCCATCGGCCACCATCGCATCGAACGCCGCTACCGGGTCCCCGGCCGCTGCCACGGCACCGCGGATCCGCTCGAAGGAGTCGCGTCCCCCGTCGAGCTGGCGCCGGGTGACGGATTCGAGCTCGTGGGCAAGCTCGTCGAGCATTCGCTCGTTGGCGACCGAGCGCGCGGCGATGCCGAGCATCAGCGCCAACGCGGTCAGGAGGGAGCCGACGACCGCGATCACGACCAGTCCGGCCCGAGCTCGCACCTCGCCGCTATCGACCGGCATTCACCACGCCTTGAGGTCGCGCCGCCACCCAGCTATCAGACGTCGTTGAGTCCGCGGGCCCATTCCGCCGCCACGCGTGGCCGAGTTACCACAGGTTCAGGCCCGCTCGGCCCCGCGACATGCGCGGAGCGTTCCGGCCCCTGGCCGCCAGCGTCACCGGAGGAGGTGCGTCGATGATCGAGAGTCCGTCCGACTCGGGGGAGATCCTCGTGGTCGACGACGAAGAGCCGATCCGCCGCTACCTCAGCCGGATTCTCACGCTCGCTGGTTACAGCTGTGCCACCGCAGGTTCCGCCGCGGAGGCCGATGCGCTGCTGTCCAACCGCCCGTTCGCGCTGGCGCTGTGCGACCTCAGCCTCCCGGACCTCCCCGGCATCGACTTCATCCGCTACGTCGCCGCCCACCACCCGCGCACCGCGACCGTCATCGTCACGGGCACCGATGATCCCGCCGTCGCCCGCGACGCCATCGAGAACGGCGCGTACGGCTACGTCGTCAAGCCGTTCCAGCAGAACGAGATCCTCATCACGGTCCACACCAGCCTGCGGCGCCGGCGCCTGGAGCTGGACGTGATGCGCTCCCACCAGGAGCTCGAGAACCAGGTCGCCGTGCGCACCAGCGAGCTGTCCCAGGTGGTCGCCGACCTGCGCCAGACCACCGAGGACCTCCGGCGACGCGACGAGCGCTTCCGCTCGCTCGCCGAGTGCACGCCCGCGGTCATCCTCCTGCTGGATCAGGAAGGCCGTTGCGTGTTCGCCAACGCCGCCGCCCGCGAGCTCGTCGACGGTCCGATGAGCCGTCTCACCGGCGACGGCTGGCGCGACATCGTCCACCCCGGCGACGCCGACCGCTTCCTCACCTGGCTCGAGGTCGCTGCGCGCGGCAACGACGAGCAGTTCTTCGAGCTCCGGGTCGTCACCTCCACGAGGTCCGTGCGCTGGTTACGGGCCCGGGTCGCCCCGAGCCGGGGCGACGACAACCGGCTCACCGGGTTCGTCGTCGCCGCCGAGGACGTCACCGAGCAGCGGGCGGCCTCACGCAAGCTCCAGCGCCTCGCCCGCACCGACCACCTCACCGGGTTGCCGAACCGCGCGGTCCTGCTGGCCCGGCTGACGCGCGTCATGGCGGATCCCAGCCACGTTCGCTCCCACGCGATCCTCTTCGTCGACCTCGACCGCTTCAAGCTCGTCAACGACACCTACGGCCACATCATCGGCGACCGGGTGCTCAAGGTGGTCGGCCACCGGCTCTCCGAGGTGGTCGGTGACCAGGCGATGGTGTCGCGGCTCGGCGGCGACGAGTTCGTGATCCTGGCGGAGGACGTGAGCAGCCCGCGCCAGATCATCCGCCTCGCCGAGAGGATCAACGAGGCGATCCGGGCGCCCATGTCGATCGAGGGCCGCGAGTTCCGCATCGGCGCCGCCGTCGGTATCGCGTTCACCACCTCGGGCGGGGGCGAGGCCGAAAAGGTGCTCGGCGACGCCGACATCGCGCTGAGCCGCGCCAAGGGGGTGGGGGGCAACGGCTACGAGATCTACGACGAGACGATGCGGCGGCAGATGACCGAACGGCTCCAGCTCGAGTCGCGCCTGCGCGGTGCGCTGGAACGCGAGCAGCTGCGCCTCGTCTACCAGCCGGAGTTCCGCATGGACGGGAGGCTCGCCGGCTTCGAGGCCCTGCTGCGCTGGGACGACCCCGAGCTGGGCTCGGTGCCGCCGAGCGACTTCGTCCCGGTCGCCGAGCAATCCGGGCTGATCGTGCCGCTCGGACGCTGGGTGCTCGAACAGGCGGCGGCGCAGGCGCGCAGCTGGAACCCCCACGGGGCCATGCCGGTGATGATGAGCGTCAACCTGTCCGCCATCCAGGTCAGGGACCCGCTGCTGGTGCGCAACGTGGCCGACACGCTGCAGTGGTCCGGGCTCCAGCCGGGACAGCTCTGCCTCGAGATCACCGAGACGGTCGTCATGGACGATGTCACCCAGACGATGGCCGTCTGCGAGGAGCTGCGGGAGCTCGGCGTGCAGCTCGCCGTGGACGACTTCGGCACGGGCTACTCGTCGCTGAGCTACCTGGCCGATCTCCCGCTCGACTACCTCAAGGTCGACCGATCCTTCGTCAGCGGTGCCGGCGCCCGCCCGAAGAACGAGTCGATCCTCGGTGCGGTCATCACGATGGCGCACGGACTCGGGCTGACCGTGATCGCCGAGGGCGTCGAGTCCAGCGAGCAGCTGGAGTGGCTGTCGGCCCGGGGCTGCGACATCGTCCAAGGCTTCATGCTCGGCCGACCGTTGAGCCCGAAGCAGTGCGGCCGGTGGCTCGAGGGGCTGTCGCGCGACATTCCGGGCCAGCTGCGCCTGGCCCAGGGCAGCTTCGCCCAACGGTGCTGTGAGCCGCCGAGCACAGCCGCCGTGCCGAACCCGGCCGGGCCTGCCGCTGCCGCCGGGGCTGGCGCGGATCGGGTCGTCATCGCAGCTCCCTGAACGGCCGCGACCACCTCGGCGCGCCCGCCCGCGACGCCGATACCCGCCGGTCGCCCGACTCCGCCGGGGCTAAGGTGCAGCTCGTGGCAGACTTCACGGCGCGCTTCGGCGAGTTGGTGCGCCAGCCCGAGGCGGACATCGCGCTCGACGAGGCCTGCGCCGTCATCGCCGCGCACGCCCGGCCCGAGCTCGACGTGGCGTCGGTACTGACCCAGCTCGACGAACTCGCCGGCCGCGTCAAGACCGCCGATCTCGACGGCGTCCTCACCCTGCTGTTCGCCGAGCTCGGCTTCACCGGCAACCGGGCCGACTACGCCGACGTGGACAACTCGCTGCTCGACCAGGTCCTCGCTCGGCGCGTCGGCCTGCCGATCACGCTGTCGATCGTGCTGATGGAGGTGGCTCGCCGCGTCGGGCTGTCGCTCGCCGGGGTGGGCATGCCCGCCCACTTCCTGGTCCGCACGCTCGACGACCCGCCCTGTTTCGTCGATGCGTTCAACGCCGGGCGCACCCTCGACGAGCAGGGCTGTGTCGAGCTGTTCGCGGCCATGCAGGGCGCCGAGGTGCGCTTCGACCCGCGCTGGCTCGAACCGGTCGGCGCCCGGTCGATCCTCGCCCGCGTCCTCGCCAACCTCGCCGGCGTGTTCGGCCGGGAGGGGTCCCGCAAGGGTTTGGTGTGGGCCCTGCGCCTCCGCTCCCTCATCCCGGGGATGCCCCTGGGGGAGCGCCGGGCGCTGGCCGGGGCCCTCGCCGCGGCGGGCGACCTGATCGGCGCGGCGGTCGAGCTCGAAGGCCTCGCGGAGGCCGTCGGCGACCAGGACGAGCGGGGTGCCGATGCCCTACGGGCCCAGGCGCGCTCGTGGCGCGCCCGGCTCAACTGAGCCGAGCCCGGAAGGCGGACCTGCTGTGATCGACGCGGACCTCAAACGCTGCCTCGGCCAGATGATCCGCGGCGTGCAGGTCGTCGCCGCCCGCCACGACGGGCTCACGCGCGCCTACACCTCGCACTGGGTGAGCCAGATCTCCTTCGACGAACCGATCCTGGCCGCATCGGTGTCGCCCCGCCACGACACCCACCCGCTGATGATCGCTTCGGGGCGGTTCAGCGTCAGCCTGCTGGCCGCCGACCAGGTGGCCCAGGGCCAGTACTTCTCGTACCCGGGACGGAAGTTTCGCTACGTCGCTCCCGAGTACCTGGCCGAGTCGGCGTCGGGCTGGCCGGTCGTGGTGGGGTGCATCTCCTGGCTCGGCTGCGAGATAATCGACGTCCTGAGCGGCCGGTTCGACCACGACCTCGTGTTCGCGCGCGTCGTCGAATTCGGCGAAGGTCGCCTCACCGAACCGCCGCTGCTGTACTCGGCGCGCCACGGCTGGCGCGTGACGGGAGGCAATGCCCGCCAGCGCGGCGAGTCGATCCGTGATCGACTGCTGGCCCGCGTGGCCGAAGCCGAGGCCGCGGACGCCGCCGATCGTGACGAGATGCCATGAGACGCGGTGAGGCGCCCCTTCCGGCGCCCGACTGCACCCGCACCCGCACCCGCACCCGCCGGGCCGAGCGACGCGGCTGCTGCACTCAGCGCGCGGCGTTGAGGTCGGCGTTCATGGCGTCGAGGGCCGCCCGGGCCGCCGCGGCGTAGTCGTCGGTACCGGCGGCGCGCCAGGCCCCGAGGATGGCCCGGCTCGAGTTGACCACGACGCCGTCACGCCCCGCGGGCCGGGCACCGGCGAGGGCATCGGCGGCGCCCGCCCCCTGCGTGCCGTAGCCGGGGACCAGCAGGACGCTGTCGGGCAGCAGCGCTCGCAGCGCGGCGGCGTGGCCCGGGTGGGTGGCGCCCACGACGGCGCCGACGTCGCTGAGGCCCCGCCGACCCGTTCGCCCGCCGCCCCAGAGGTGCACCAGGCGGGCCATGGTCTCGGCCACGCTGCCCGTGCCCGAAGGTTGGTCCTGGAGGTCGCCGCTCGACGGGTTCGACGTCTTCACCAAGACGAACACGCCGTGGGCGCCCGGCTGCGCCGCCAGGAACGGCTCGACGCCGTCGAAGCCGAGGTACGCGTTCACGGTCGCCCAGTGGCCGCCCAGGCCCGGGAGGGGCGCGCCGTCGAGCCCCGGGGCGGCGCCCAGCAGGCCCTGCTGGTAGTGGGCGGCGGTCGAGCCGATGTCGTTGCGCTTGCCGTCCAAGATGACCTCGAGGCCGAGCTCGCGAGCGTGCGAGACCGTGGCGGCCAGCGCCTCCCAGCCGTCCGCGCCATAGGCCTCGAAGCACGCGAGCTGCGGCTTGACCGCGGCGCAGTGCCCGGCGACCGCTTCGAGGATGCCGGTGGCGAACTCGACGAACGCGGCGCCGACGGCACGGCTGGTGGTGCCGTGTCGGGCGAGCGCGGCCCGCCGCACGGTCTCGGGGATCAGCTCCGGGCGCGGATCGATGCCGACGCAAGCGAGCGATCCGGCGCGCTCCGATGCCGCCACCAGCCGATCGGCGACGTGAACGGTGTCGGCCCCGCCGGTGGTGTCGGCTCCGCCGGGTGGGCGCGCGACGCTCATCGTGCGCCCGGGGCCTCGAGCCCCCGCAGGAACGGCGACTCGTTGAGGGCCAGGAGGCTGCGCTCGCCGCTCGACGCCGCCAGCACGCGATGCACCGAGCAGTAGCGGGGCTCGAAGAACAGGCGCGGCTCGAGGCCGATCACGTGGCAGACGTAGGTGTTGATGACTCCACCGTGGCACACCGCGGCGACGCGACGGCCCGGGTGGGCGGCGACGAGACCCTCGAGCGCGTCGACCGCCCGCTGGTGCCAGGCCCGGCGCTCCTCGCCCCCCGAAGCCGACGCCAACGCGAACCAGCGGGGATCCTTGGTGGCGCGCAGCTCCTCGATCGGCACGTAGCTGCGCTCGTCCCGGTCGAACTCGGCGATGCCGTCCACGATCTCCGCCCGCAGCCCGAGTCGCAGCTCCAGCGCCGCGGCAGTCTCGCGGGCCCGCACGAGCGGCGAGACGTACACCGCGGCGATGCCGTCGTCCGCCAGCCAGCTGGCCATGGCCTCGGCCTGGCGGTGTCCCAACTCGGTGAGCGGGGGATCGGCCGGACCGGTGGCATTCTCGACCCGGCGGGGCAGGCCGTGGCGGATCAGCAGCAGTTCCACGGCGCCAGACCGTACCCGGCGCCGGCCGGCATCACCGGGACCGGACCTGCGCGGCGGTACCGTTGGGCACTGTGATCCGCCGCACCAAGATCATCGCCACGATCGGCCCCGCCTCCGAGGCCGAGCCGGTCCTCAAGGAGATGATCGCCGCCGGCATGGACGCCGTGCGGCTCAACCTCTCCCACGGCACGCTCGACGACGCGCTCGAGCTCTACCACCGCGTCCGCCGCCTCTCGGCCGACGTCGGCAAGACGGTCGGAACCCTGGTCGACCTGCCCGGCCCGAAGATCCGCGCCGGCAGCTTCGGCAAGGACGGCGTGCACCTGCCCGACGGGGCGTCCATCCGGCTCGTCGGGGGGAGCGAGCGCTCGACCTCCGAGGTGGTCGAGGTCGACTACGACGGCTTGCTGCGCGACATCGAAACCGGCGACCGGCTGTCCTTCGGCGACGGTGCCATCGACGTCGAGATCGTCGACAAGAGTGGCGAGGGGCTCGTCGCGGTCGTCCAGCACGGCGGCCAGCTCTCCGGACGGCCGGGCGTGCACATCCCCTCCGACCGCATCCGCGTCAACACCCCGACCGCGACCGACCTGCGGATCCTCGATGCGTTCGTCGAGGCGGGCGTCGACATGGTGGCGGTTTCCTTCGTGCGCAGCGCCCACGACGTGCGCCGGGTCGGCACCGAGCTGCCGCCCCGGGGCCCGCTGGTCATCGCCAAGATCGAGACCCGCTCGGCGGTCGAGAACCTCACCGGCATCATCGACGCCTCCGGTGCGGTGATGATCGCCCGTGGCGACCTCGGTATGGAGTGCTCGATCGAGGAGCTGCCCCACCTCCAGAAACACATCATCCGCGAGTGCATCGCGCACGGCCGGCCCGCCATCACCGCCACCCAGATGCTCGAATCGATGGTCCACGCCGCCACGCCGACGCGGGCCGAGGCATCCGACGTCGCCAACGCCGTTTTCGACGGGTCGTCGGCGGTGATGCTGTCCGGCGAGACGGCCGTCGGCGGCGACCCGGTCAACGTCATCCGCACCATGG
>Ga0224505_10002421_pt1 | contig 10953 bp, 9 predicted proteins | sample SF_Jan12_sed_USG_FD_169102 | JGI IMG/M metagenome (GOLD analysis project Ga0224505, IMG submission 169102) | Sediment microbial communities from San Francisco Bay, California, United States - SF_Jan12_sed_USGS_4_1 | ecosystem: Environmental > Aquatic > Marine > Sediment | place: USA: California...
CGAGGAATCCTTGAATAAGTACGCCGATTTGATTGAATGGTCGGCAGATAGAGGCATAATTTCAGGCGATGCTAAGGATGCGCTATTAAGAAAAAGCGAGGAAAAGCCGATTGAGGCACAAGCAGTACTGGAGAAAGCCAGAGAAATCAGAGAAGACATTTATCGAATCCTTTCCGATACAGCCCATGGACATCCAATCAAGATTACTGACCTCAAGGGTTTCAATAAAGCATTGGCAGGCATGTTAGCTCATTCGAGGTTGGCTCCATCCGAAGGGGGATTAAGGTGGGATTGGGGTCCCGATTCGGATAAATTGGATTCCGTTATCTGGCCGGTTGTCAGATCAGCGGTGGACCTGATGACATCGGAAGCGATAAAGCGGGTGGGAGAATGCGCCGATGAAAGATGCGGCTGGTTATTCTGGGATAGAAGTCGCAACCGAAGCCGATGCTGGTGTGATATGAGCGATTGCGGGAATCGGGCAAAAGTCCGTCGTTTTTATGCGAAGAAGAAATAACAGAGTTCATATCGGTCCAGTGGTTAAGATGATATTTGCCACAAACTTGGAAATAATGGTTTCTTCTTGGTGTTGGTAACTTCAGGTGGCGACTAATAGATGCCACCGTCAATAAATCTAACTATATAGGGTGGTCCGCAGCGGCTGAGACCAACAGCCTCGGTTTACCTCTTCGGCTGACCAGTCTAGGACTTTCTTCATTACCTCAATGCAGTTATCTCTGGCTACTAGGAGCGTCTTGACTTCAGGATGGTTTTTGATTTCGCAGGCGTTCCAGGGACGGCAAAAGGCAAACCACAGCAACTGCTTTTTGGGCGAGCAAGAATATAGGGCAACAATACGTCATTTTGCATAATAGACGTAACAAGCGGAGCAACAGCTACTGGGCAAAAACATCTTCTATTATATTTGTTTGCGCGGTAAGTCTGTCTCCTTACTTCCGTTCTCAGTTGTTAATAGGAAATCAGGGCTCTCTGACTTGGGACACAGAGCTTTGCTGACCGGGGTTGTCTTGAGAAAGTGAGGTTTGCGGACTCTGCGGGACAATATTATGACTCTCGCAGGCTCTAACCAGTAGACGGCTTATCACCTCCATGAGCCCCTGGGTACTAAATGGCTTTGTCACGTATCCGGAAGCTCCCACCTCTAGGGCAAACTTCTTGTTGAACTCATGTCCGACAGCAGTAACTATAACCACCGGGATTCCCTTTGTTGCCTGATCGGCTTTGATTTCCGAGCAAGCGGTATAACCATCCGTCTTGGGCATTATAAGGTCCATAAGGATGAGGTCCGGCTGCTGTGTTCTGGCGGCTTCGATTGCTTCTTCACCGTTGGCTGCTTCGAGGACGATATAGTCCTTCTCCAGCATCCTATGCACCAATAGTCTTACATCCCTTTCGTCATCAACTACCAGTATTCTTTTCTTGTCCATTCGATACCTTCTTAGTGCTTCACAACATTACTGACAACCTTCTGACCGGTGACCACTTCAGCCTGGGATCCAAGAAACCGGTGGAGTTTCGCGGGGTTCCTGCTTTTTGGCAAGGCATCTTCCAGCCTGACTATTTTTCTCTTCACCAAATCAGCCAGCGCCTGATCCAGAGTCTGCATCCCCTCCGGTGTACTCACCTCAATGGTAACAGGTATCTCGAAGATTTTTTCGTCACGGATCTTTGTTTTGATTGTATCGCTGGCCAACATTATTTCAAAGGCGGCTACTCGCCCTCCGTCAATGCGGGGGAGAAGAGCTTGCGATACCGCTGCCTCTATTACTTGTGACAACTGTATTCTGATTTGCTGTTGTTGGCCGTAAGGGAATACGTCAATTATGCGGTCAATGGACTGGGGAGCGTCGACTGTATGCAGAGTACCGAGCACCAGATGTCCTGTCTCAGCAGCTGTGATAGCTGCACTTATCGTGTCCAAGTCACGCATTTCGCCGATGACAATTACGTCCGCATCATGTCGGAGAGCATGTATCACTGCGGTGGCGAATGTTTTGGTATCGTTTCCCAGACTTCGCTGCCGGATGAGGCATTTCTTGTTGCGGAATACAAATTCAATAGGGTCCTCAATAGTAATAACACTTCGTGTTGCATTATCATTAAGATGACTAAGCATCGCTGCCAGGGTAGTCGACTTGCCACTACCGGAGGGACCGGTTACCAGAATAAGTCCTTTGGGCCTAAGTATAAGTTCCTTGAGAATTTGGGGCAGTCCCCATTCATCAATAGACGGGACATAAAACGGCACGAACCGGAAGGCAAGACTGATTACACCTCTCTGTCGCAACGCGCTGACCCGGAAGCGAGCCAATCCGGGAAGGGTATAGGTACAGTCTAGCTCCCATTCCCTATCCAGACCCGACCTCTGATCTTGAGTGGCGATTTGCTCCAGGACGAGTTCAATATCTTTGGCTGTCACCTGTGGCAAATCTTCCTGTGGCGTTAGTTCGCCATCAATACGGAACACGGGCGGGCTCGTCACCGTGAGGTGTAAATCTGAGGCCCTTTTGTTTACCATCGATTTGAGAAGTTCATCTATTTGCATATTGGATCTCCGCAACTATATGCCTTAGTTGACTTTCTCATTCATTATTTGCAGTCCTTTGTCTTTTTGAGTTACCAAAATATCGTCAATTTCAATCCTTCTGGCTTCCGCCTGAATCTTGTCCAAATCTTCTTCGGTAAATAATCTCCATCCCCTCCTATCTTTATGCAGCTTGACTAGTAGTCCTCGCTTGAGCCAGCGGAACAACGTAGGACGGCTAATGCCTACCTTCTCACATACCTCTGTGGTTTCGTAGTATGTCTTTCCGTTGATTTCTCGTGGCATTACTCCACCTCTAGGTGATATCGAGTGATACGCCTCAATCTTGATCAATACTAATATGAATAAGCTCCACTGTCTATCACACATTTGGGCTAATATGGGTAGTACTTAAGTAATGCAGCGTTGAATGTTCAACGGCGTGACGGGAGACCGTCACTGATATACCACGTATTCACACCATCAAGTAATACTCAGGATATGATGGAACGGGGGTCGAGGAAAGATGGGAATCTGGCCCGGTTCTAAGGTATTACCATTGTGCAAATCGGATAGAGAGGTTGGATTTAGCATCTTGGGAAGGTGTTCAGCGGCAGAGCGTGTGCAGATCGTCGTGACTATCGTCTGGAATTCCAGGGATACCCTGCCGATCAAGCCTGCGCAGGAAACAACCTAGTCCTCGGAAGGATATTAGACTGTTCTGGCATTTGTGCAATTTGCCGAATTGCACAGGAACTCATCTGGTTCAGCTCTGGGGACAAAACCATACCTTGTCACTTGGTTGCATACTAGGGCGGATATGTGACTACTCCGTTCTTAACCACCGTCGTAACCAAGTTGACGCCGAACCAGTAAGGCAGCTGCCGATGATGCGGGATGTCGAGGACCATTGTGTCCGCTCTTTTCCCGACCTCTATGCTTCCGACTTTGTCACCTCTGTCCAGGGCATAAGCAGCATTGATGGTGGCAGCATTGATTGCTTCGGCAGGCGTCATCTTCAGCTGGCGACAGGCCAGAGCGATTATCATCTGCATCGAAAGCGTGGGACAGCTACCGGGGTTGAAATCGGTAGCCAGAGCGACGGGAACTCCGGCGTCAATGAGCTTTCTGGCCGGCGCATACCTGTCGGTCATTAGGTGGAAGGGAACACCGGGCAAGAGAACTGCAATGATCTTCTTCTCTGCCATGAGTTCTATGCCTCTTTCAGAAATATAATCTAGGTGATCGATTGACGTAGCTCCCAGTTCTGCTCCGAGCTCCGCTCCACCTATGTCATTGAATTCGCCGGCGTGTAGCTTTAGCTTCAAGCCGTGTTTCTTTGCTTGCTCCAGTATTGTCCTGGCCTCCGACGGCGAAAACGCTCCGACTTCCACAAAAACATCACAGTATTCCGCTAGGCCTTCAGTCTTAACCCGTTCCAGCATACCCAGAACCAGCTGAATGTAATCCGCCTTCCTCTTCGCATATTCCTTGGGAAAGGCGTGAGCGCCCAGAAAGGTGGCGACAATGTCAACCGGCTGAGATTCCTTCACGCTGGCGATAATCTTAAGCAGGGCGAGTTCTGATTCCGTTGACAGACCGTAACCTGTCTTTATCTCTGTGGTGGTGGTGCCATAGGCGAGCATCTTGTCAAGGAAAGCCCCGGCGCGATTGAGCAGAGCCCGGGGACTAGCTAAAGCCTCTCTCGTTTTTTCAACGGTGCTGAGAATGCCCCCGTTCCCTTGCATAATCTCTAAATAGGACCTGCCTCCTATTTTCTGGATGAACTCGTCTTCTCTGGAACCGCCAAAAACCAGATGTGTGTGACAATCTACAAATCCCGGCAGGACGATTCTGTCTGTGGCGTCAATTACCGTCCTTGCCCGCGTGACAGCGGCGAGGACTTCATCCGTCTCCCCTACAGCAACAATCTCTTTTCCGTCTATGGCCACCGCTCCATTCGTGATAATGCCCAGATCTTCCATGGCCTCCTTCGTTTTGGGGCTGCCCCTGGGACCTCGGGCCGTCACCAGTTCGGAAGCGTTTTTGATCAAGACGTCAGCTATCATTCCGGGATCCTGACCCCCTTGCGTTTGGCGGTCCTGGTGGCTATTTCATAGCCCGCGTCGGCGTGTCTGGCAATCCCGATTCCGGGATCGACTGTCAGCACCCTTTCCAGTCTTCTTTCTCTCTCTTTTGTGCCGTCAGCGACAATGACCATTCCGGCATGCAAGGCGTAGCCTATTCCAACTCCGCCTCCATCATGGAAAGAGACCCAGGAAGCTCCATTGATGGCATTCAAAGCAAAATTGAGAAGCGGCCAGTCAGCAATGGCATCGGAGCCATCGAGCATCCCTTCGGTTTCGCGATTGGGAGAAGCCACTGAACCCGTATCCAGGTGATCTCTGCCGATGACAATGGGGGCGCTGACTTCTCCCCGGGCCACTAGGCGATTTATTCTCTTCCCAAACTCGGCCCGGTCGCCATACCCCAACCAGCAAATCCTGGCCGGCAGTCCGGTGAACGGGACCTTGTTTTGAGCCTGGCAAATCCAGTTGTGAAGATGTCTATCCTCGGGAAAACCTTCCAGGACGGCTTCATCCAGAGTCAGGATATCTTTGGGGTCGCCAGACAAGGCTGCCCATCGCGTAGGTCCCTTACCCTCGCAGAACAAAGGCCTGATGTAAGCAGGCAGGAAACCGGGATAGAGAAAGCCTCCCTTTTCGTCTCTTACACTCAGCCCGCCAATCTCTGCCTGCTGCCGCAGATTATTGCCGTAGTCAAAGCAGATGGCGCCGCGTCTTTGCATTTCCAGGATTGCTTCAACATGCTTAACGATTGATTCGTAGGCCCTTCGTTTGTACTCTTCGGGGTTGTTGCGACGCATTTCTTCCATGGCGTCCAGCTCGCCCACGGGAACGTAACTCCAAATATCGTGGGCCGGTGTTTGGTCCGTGACGATGTCAGGGATCACTCCCATTCTTGTGAGCTGCGGATGAATCTCGGCAGCATTACCCACCAGCCCTACGGAAAGCGGCAGTCCTTTTCGCTTCGATTCCTCTATCGAACCCAGGGCTTCCTTAAGGTCCGCCGTCATCCGGTCACAGTAGCCTTCTGTGACTTTCCTTTTGATCCTCTCGGGCCTAACCTCAACATCTAAAATGACCGCCCCATTCATGGTCGCAGCCATCGGCTGAGCACCTGACATTCCGCCCATTCCGGCGGTGAGAACGAACTTCCCGGCCAGAGAATCTTTGCCAAACTCTTTTCTGGCCAGAGCGGCCAGAGTCTCATAGGTTCCCTGTAAAATTCCCTGTGTTCCAATGTAGATCCAGGAGCCGGCCGTCATTTGGCCATACATCGTCAGCCCCATTTCGTCATAGCGGTCGAAATTCTCCTGAGTGGCCCATTTAGGAACGATGTTGGAATTGGCGATCACAACCCGGGGAGCTTCCTTATGAGTGGGAGCAACGTAGACCGGTTTCCCCGATTGGATACAGAGAGTCTCCTCGTCTGTCAGGCTTTTCAGGGCCCTCACAATTCGGTGATACTCCTGCCAGTTCCGGGCGGCCCTTCCCTGTCCGCCGTAGATAATTAGCTCCTTCCAGTCCAGGGCAACCCTGGGATCCAGATTGTTTCTCAACATGCGCAGTGCGGCCTCCGCGTCCCAATTCTGGCACTGCAGTTTTCCGCCGGTCTGTGCCCTAATCTCTCTCTTCGGTCTTAGCTCTGCGTATGTTGGCCTTGGCATATCTACCCTCCTTTCGAAGTCGGGCTGGTTTAGGTAATGCCCTTCAGCGAAGACGGGCTTCAACCCTACTTACTATCGTCCCGGCCAGCGACTCGGGGCGGGAAAACTCTTGCGCTTCTTTCAACACCTCTTCCTTATAAGCTTCGTCTCTGAGGGAGACCAGATTGACTTCCACGTTTAGCATAGCTCCTTTTACGGCTGATTCAGCCATCTTGGCTGCCACGCCGATGTCCGTAATGACTCTGGGATTACAGGTCTCCAACAAAGCTCCGGCTAGCTTTAGAACTGCATAGCTATGTTTGGCCGTCTGCAGCGGGACCCGGGTGGCTTCTCTTAGGTCTCGGGCGGCGAAGGCTTTGGCATCTCTGTCAATCAAATCTGTCAAGGTATTCATCAATGTTCGGGCATCTTGGGAGAGGTCTTTATTTCCGGAAAACTCGGCTGCCATGGACACGAGTCCGGCTGACAGCGCCCCTGAAAGGGCGGCCACGGAACCTCCACCCGGCGTCGCTTGTCTGGCTGCCAGCTTCTGCAGAAATTCCTCGATGGTCAATTCTTCTAGCATTCCTATTTCCCCCTTATTGGCTACCCTTGAAAGGCTGAGTTTCTCACTCTGCACCAATCAAATAATCAATGATCTTCTCCCTGGGATTGAAGCCCTGAGGCGAATCGAGCCCCAGATTTCTCACTGCCGCTTCAATGAGTCTCTTGTCCGACCTTGCTCCTGGCCGGTAGAACCTGCCTGTCTCGAGGATTGCCTGCTTGGGAACCAACCCGACGATCTCGCTGTAGAGAACGCTTGCGCCTGCGAGCTGACCGAGCTGTTTTATCTTCTCAAATACCAAGTGCATGGGAGCAATTCTGTAGTTGGTGAGATTGGTTGAGACCTCGGCGACTCCCGATTCTCCACGTGAAATACCGACTGCCTTAACTGACTTAAAGATCCCGGGTATCCTGATTCTCTGGCCGTCATCTGCGGTTGCCATGCAGCCCGACTCACGAATAATCCCCGCTATCCTGTGGGCAATCTCCTTACTAGTTGTGCCTAAGTAAACGTTATAGGCTATCAGAAATTCTCTGGCGCCGATAACAGTGGCTCCGCTCTTTTTGTTGAAAATGGCCGGCCCGTAGTCTGGCTTCCAGCGGGAATCCCTCAGTTTTGCCTCCAGGCCCTCATACTGGCCGGCTCTAATGGTGGCCAGGTCTTTTCTCTCTGGAAATCTAGCTGCTTCTTCGTAGAGAAAAACAGGTATCCGCAGCTTTTCTCCGACTTCGCGGGCAAGCTCGTTTGCTATAGCAACGCACTCCGCCATGGTGACGTTTTGAATAGGAATAAAAGGACAGACGTCACAGGCTCCCAATCTTGGATGTTGCCCCTGATGTCTGGCCATGTCAATGATTTCGGCTGCCCTGGCAATCGCATTGTAGCTGGCCTTCCTGATTGGCTGCGGTCCTCCGACGAAGGTCAACACGGTACGATTGTGATCAGCATCCGGGGCCACATCCAGCAGCTTTACGCGGGCAACCTTCTCAACCTCGGCAGCGATCTGCTCTATCTTGCTGGTATCTCTGCCTTCGCTAAAATTGGGCACGCATTCAATTATCTTTCTCATAGCATCCCGCCTCCTCCACCAACCTACCATTATGAACAAGTCCGTAGAGCTCTTCGATATCTTCAGCCAGGACTCTGCTTCTCTCAAAATGAGCGACGCGGGTTCTGACGATCTCATGAATCTTTGCCATCCTCGATTCTTCCGGCAAGGGTTCGCCGAAGTCCAGAGCCTGCGCAGCGCACAAAATCTCGATGGCTATGACGTATTCCGTATTTCTGCAAATCTCCTGCGCTTTGCGAACGGCCCAGGCACCCATGCTGACGAAGTCTTCCTGACCGGCTGAGACTGGAATAGAGTCAACAGAAGCGGGGTGAGCGAGAGTTTTGTTTTCCGAAACCAGAGCGGCGGCGGTATATTGAGTTATCATCAAACCGGTGTTCAATCCCTGGTTCCTGGCCAGAAACAAAGGCAGATCGTTGGTACCGCGACTGACCAGCTTGTCTATTCTTCTTTCCGAAATGCCCGAGATGCTGCAGAGGGCAACCGACAGACTATCGGCTGCGTGAGCCAGAATCTGACCGTGGAAATTACCGCTGCCCTGGCAGATTTCACTTTTTTCTCCCTTGGTTGAAATCCAGGGATTGCCGCCAAAAGAGTTGATCTCGATATCTACAACAGCTCTGGCCCAGGAGAGAGTATCCCGAAAAGCGCCGTGGACCTGAGGAATGCACCTCAGGGAATAGGCATCCTGTAATGGATAAGCCGATTTCCTGCCCCCTTTTGTCTTCGGAAGAAGACGATTCAAATAGTGTGCGGTTGCGATTTGCCCCGGATGAGGTCTTAGTTCTTGAAGTTCAGGCCCGAAGGATTTGGTGCTGCAGCCCAAAGCTTCAATGGTCATAGCGGCAGCTATGTCGGCTGTTCGGATCAAGTTGTCAGACTGTAAAACCAGGAAAGCCAGACAACTTGTCATAAAGCTCGTGCCATTAAGCAGGGCAATGGCTTCCCCGATCTGCAACTCCGCTGGCTCCAGTCCTGCAGCACGCAAAACCTGCTGTGGGTCCCTGCCAATCAAGGCCAAGGCAATGTGAGCTTGAGGAACCAGATCGCCGCTGGCACCCAAAGATCCCTTTGCCGGGACAACCGGGATGATGTTTCTGTTGAACATCTCGACCATGAGCTCCAGCGTCGGCAATCTTATGCCGCAATATCCTTTCTTGAGATTCAGAATCATGTGAAGCATCATCCCTTTGACTATCTCCACCTCCAGAGGGGGACCTATGCCACAGGTATGGCTCATGATTAGATTCTCCTGGAATTCTTCCATTCTGCCTCTGGGAATGCGCCTATTCAGAAGAGCACCGACGCCGGTGTTTATTGCATAGTAGGATTTGTGAGGATCGGACTTCAGAATACGCTCGAAAGTCTTTCTGGATTGCCTGATTCTCTCCTTATCTCTTTCTTCTAACTTGATTGTCCTTTGGCCGCGGCACAAATCAACGAATTCGGAGTAGTCTAGCTTGCCTTTTGTCATTTATGTCCTCCCGAAGACGTTTTCGACGTCGACAACAAGAATGCGGGGCCGCTATACTCGTCCGCTCCACCCGGTTTCAATCGTATCACAAGGCTAGTTCTTCCTGGCCACATCGACAATGTGTTTCTCCAACTTAGTAGCACCGGGAAATTCCGGGAAATCGAGTATGTTCCTATTGGCAGAATTCACAAAGATATCTTAACGTGGCTCCTCTGTTCTGTGCTTTTCTTGAATTGCATGATACGAAGGAACGTACCACCAGCAGTCGCCGCACCTCAAGAATATTATAATCCGTGGGATGCTGTGTTTCAATATGATTCCGTAGCTCCAGATTCAAAGAGGCAGAGCTATGCCAGTAAGAGCATTGCATGGCCTGCCCTATTGCCAGATGGAGATGAGAGTGCACATTTGTCTGTTCTGTTACCTAATTGCACGAACCAGGCAGGTCGTATTGTGACCACACCACATCAAACACGCGCGCTGAACGGTAGAAATTCTATGTTATTGTGTCGCCGCAATCTGGATTTTAGTGCTGCACAAAGTAGCGTATTTCTCAGCGGCAGGGAGCGCGTGCAAGGCGACGTCGTAATCGTCTGCCCACCCAGAATTTCAGGGACACCATGCCAACTCAGGGTGCAGGGGGGGAACACTGGCAGAAGGTTTGATGCCCTTTCTCTGGCCTCTCAGGAGCATCCTAACATTAATTTCAGGGACACTACACCGATCAAGCCTGCTGCTAATCAGGTGTTATGTCCCCGAAACGCGAACTACAAGGGTCTCCTCCAACTAGAGAGGTAAAAATTCATGAAGCCTAGGCTGCATAGTCACTCAGAATGCAGCGTCAATCGTGGGTCTCAGTAGAGCTCCGTTGGCAAGATCACGTAGACATATCTGCTCGCATTAGCAGCGCGGTAGGCGGCACCGGTCAGCCGTCTGTTAAAGCTGTGAAAACAGTGAAAGGACAACGGCTATGTCCACGGAGGCATGGATGAGCCAGGGCGCAAAAATGCCTTTTGTTTTCTGCATGGTATAGCCCAACAGAAGCCCGAGAGGTAGGAGCATCGCCAGGAGCAGCAAAGTGTTCTGGGAATAGTCGACCCCGACATGAAGCATTGTAAAGGGAATAGCCATGCAGATATTGGCGGGGAAAGCGCCGAGAAATGGTTCCAGCTTCTGCAGGAAAAGCCCCCTGAACAGCAGCTCCTCATTGATTGAATTGGCTAGAACGAATAACAGTATCCAGGGAATCCAGGGCAATACTCTTTGGAGACTCAAATCCCCGACCTTGTATTGCCACTGAGCCCACGGAATGGACAATGCCGCAACAACGATAAATACCGTGAGACCGATAATAAACCCGAGCTTGCGGTTCCCTTTCTGGAGGTAAATCGAGCCCATATTATTCCCGGAAAGCCTGGTAAGAAGGACGATTGGTACCACAATCAGAAGTGTGCTTTCCAGCTTGTCCACAGCGATAGCGGCCGGACTTTTCACATCAAGCGCAAGCAGGCTGGCCAACCAGCCGCTGAAATAGAAGTCCAGCGCTTGAGCAAAGGAGGCTATGAAGAAG
>Ga0224505_10002422_pt1 | contig 10950 bp, 9 predicted proteins | sample SF_Jan12_sed_USG_FD_169102 | JGI IMG/M metagenome (GOLD analysis project Ga0224505, IMG submission 169102) | Sediment microbial communities from San Francisco Bay, California, United States - SF_Jan12_sed_USGS_4_1 | ecosystem: Environmental > Aquatic > Marine > Sediment | place: USA: California...
TTCTGCATGTCGACCACGACCAGGGCGGTGGCCGGGTTGTAGCGGGCCGCGGCGTCGCCGCCGGCCTCGCGGGCGAGCTGGGCCATGGGGCACCTCCGGCTCGTGGCCGCCCACCGGTTGTGGGCGGCGCCGTTGGGCGTGAGGCTACTGCCATGGACAACGGTGCACCGCCCCCTTCCCTCGCCCCACCCGGGATGACGCGGGCGATGACCGAGGGGATCCTGTTCACCGACCAGTACCAGCTCACCATGGCCCAGCTCTACTTCCGGGAGGGTCTGGCCGACCGGCCCGCCTTGTTCGAGCACTTCTTCCGGGCCAACCCGAGCTACGGCTCCCACCAGGCCGGGTTCTGCGTGAACGCCGGCATGGCCTGGTTGCTCGACTGGATGGAGGCGGCCCGGGTGACCAGGGCCGACGTCGAGGTCCTGCGCGGCCACCGGTCCCCCTCCGGTCAGCAGATCTTCGGCGACGACTTCCTGACCTGGCTGGGCGAGCACGGATCATTCGACGAGGTGTCGATCCGGGCCGTCCCCGAGGGCCGGGTGGTCCACCCCAACGAGCCGCTGGCCCTGGTGCAGGGCCCGCTGGGCATGGTCCAGATCCTGGAAACGTCGCTGCTGGCCCACTGCAACCACCAGACGCTGATCGCCACGAAGGCGTGCCGGGTGTCGCAGGCCGCCCGGGGCCGCCCGGTGCTCGAGTTCGGCATGCGCCGGGGCCCGGAACGGGGGGCCAACGCCGCCACCCGGGCCGCCCTCATCGGGGGGGCCGTCGCTACATCCAACGTGGGGGTGGGCCACTTCGTGGGAGTCCCGCCCGCCGGCACGCACGCCCACGCCCTGGTCCAGGCATTCATGGCCCTGGGGCAGGGCGAGCTGGGAGCCTTCCGGGCCTACGCCGCCACCTACCCCGACACCTGCCTCCTGCTGGTCGACACGATCGACACCCTGGGCAGCGGGGTGCCCAACGCCATCCGGGTGTTCTCCGAGCTCCGGGCCCAGGGGCACCGGCCAGTGGGCATCCGACTCGACTCGGGTGACCTGGCCTATCTGGCCGTGCAGTCGTCGCTCCTGCTCGACGAGGCCGGCTTCGACGACGTGGGCATCGTGTTGTCGAGCTCGCTCGACGAGATCACGATCTTCCAGATCCTGGCCCAGATCGACACCGAGGCCGGCCGCTACGGGATCGACGCCGCCCGTCTCGTGGGCCGCCTCAGCTTCGGGGTCGGGTCGAAGATGAGCACCTCGGACGGCAAGCCCTATCTCGACGGTGTGTACAAGCTGGTGTCGATCCATGACGGCGAGCGCTGGGTGCCTGCCATCAAGATCTCCGACAACCCGTTCAAGCTCCAGACCCCGGGCGACAAGGACGTGCACCGGCTGTACGACCGGCGGGGCCTGGCCACGGCCGACGTGGTGTCGATCGCCGGCCATCCGCTGCCCACCGACGCCCTGGTGTTGCGCCACCCGTTCGACCCGGCACTGCGGCGCTCACTCCGCCCGGCCGACGTGGCCGGAACGGAACCCCTGCTCACCGACGTGCTGGTGGAGGGCCGGCGGACAGCCGGGCCTGCCACCATCGCCGAGCTGCGGGATCGGCGGGCCCGGGATCTCGCCCGGCTCGACCCCGGGGTCCAGCGCCTGGTCAACCCCCACACGTACCATGTGTCGATCACCGACGAGCTGCTCAGCCTGCGCCAGAACCTGGTCGACGCCACCCGCAACGATGTCACTGGCAACGATGCCACCGGCACCGGGGTGGTACAGCCGTGAACGCGGTCAACCTCGACCTCCCTGGTGACCCGCCGCCAGAGCGGGGGGTGTTCGTCAACCGCACCCTCAACCTCCGCTCGGTCGGCGCCATCGGCTACGACATGGACTACACGCTGATCCATTACCGGGTTGATGAATGGGAGGGGGCGGCCTTCCGCACCGCCCGCAACCTGCTGGCGGCCCAGGGCTGGCCAGTGGACGGCCTTGCGTTCGACCCCGACCAGTTCACCCTCGGCCTCGTGTTCGACCTCATGGCGGGCAACATCGTCAAGGCCACCCGCTTCGGCTACGTGGTCAGGGCCCAGCACGGCACCCGCCCCCTCACGTTCGACGAGCAACGCGAGCAGTACCGGGAGACGGTGGTGGAGCTGTCGGAGCCCCGGTTCCAGTTCATGAACACCCTGTTCGAGCTGTCCCGGGCCAACCTGATGGCCCAGCTGGTGGAGCTGCACGACGCCCAGGCCCTACCCGGGGTATCGGGCTATGCGGAGCTGTTCGCCAAGGTCGACGCCGCCTTGTCGGAGACCCACATGACCGGGGTGCTCAAGGCCGACATCGTAGCCGACCCCGACCGCTACGTGGAGCCCGACCCCGAGCTGGTGCCCACGCTGGTGGACCAGCGCGACGCCGGCAAGCAGCTGCTGTTGATCACGAACTCCGACTGGTCCTACACCCGCCACATGATGGCTTGGGCGCTGGACCCCTACTGCCCGCCCGGCACGACCTGGCGTGACCTGTTCGACCTGGTGATCGTGTCGGCCGACAAGCCCCGGTTCTTTGCCGAGCGGAGCCCGATCTACCGGGTGGTCGACGAGGAACGATCTCTGCTGTCGCCCCACCACGAGCCTCTGGTGCCGGGCCACGTGTACTTCGGGGGCAACGCCCGCCTCGTGGAGCAGAGCCTGGGGCTGACCGGCCAGCCGCTCTACGTGGGCGACCACCTGTTCGGCGACGTGCACGTGTCAAAGGATCTGCTCCGGTGGCGGACGGCCCTGATCGCCCGCGAGCTGGAGTCGGAGATCAGCGACGCCTCAGCCTTCGCCCCCCGCCAGCGCCAGCTGGAGGAGCTGATGGCCCACAAGGTCGAGACCGAGCGGCGCCAGGCCCGGCTCCGTCTGGAGCGGCGGCGGGAACGGGCCGGGGCGGTCCAAGCCGAGCTGGCCCGGGTGGCGGCCCGCCTGGCCGACATCGACGACCAGGTGGCCCCGCTGGCCCAGGCCGCCGGCGAGCTGGGCAACCCCTACTGGGGGCCGCTGATGCGGGCCGGCAACGACAAGAGCCTCTTCGCCCGCCAGGTGGAACGCTACGCCGACGTGTACACGTCGCGGGTGTCGAACCTGCGCTACGAGACGCCCTACGCCTACCTCCGGGCCGCCCGGGGCTCACTCCCCCACGACGCCGCCGTGGGCGAGGTCACGATGACAGTGCCGGACTGAGGGCGCCCTTCGGGCGCCTCGGGTTCACCTCCGGCGAACACCCCAGGACACCCTTCGGGCGCCTCGGCTAGGCGCTAAGGGCCGCTTCGGCTAGGCGCTAAGGGCCGCTTCGGCCGAGGCCAGGAAGCCGGGCGAAGGGGGCTCGGGCAAGAACAGGAAGTTGTTGACGTAGGTACCGGAGCGCCGCCACCGATCCTTCCAGCCGGCGACATTGGCCGGATCCTGGTGGAGGTCGGGATCGAACTTGTCCACCGGCACCAGGGCCCCGTCGAGCACGAAGCAGCCGTGGTAGGCGAGCCCGGCCAACAGGTCGAACACCTCGATGGTGGCACCGGCCCGGTGCCTTTCCTCGACCTCCACGAGCAGCCGCGGCCGCTGCCCGGCGATCGTGGCCAGCGCGCCGCGCAGCACCGCCAACTCATGGCCTTCCACGTCGATCTTCACGAAGCCCACATCGCCCAGGCCGTAGTCGTCGAGCCGCCGGGTCTCCACCTCGTAGCTGATCAGGGCGCTGCCGTCGGGGTCGTACATCGGGTTGGCCGCCTCGATCGTCGACCGGCCCCGGTCACGGGACAGCACCCGCATGGTGGCCGTGCCCGACCGGTCCGATAGCGCCACCTCCTCCACCTGCACCTCCAGGTCGAGGGCGGCCACCATCGCCCGCAGGTCGGCGGCTGCCGGCGCCCGGGGCTCGAAGGCGACGCAGCGCTGCGACGAGCCAACGAGGCGGGACAGGTAGAGACCGCCCGACGCGCCGACGTCGACCGAGGTGCGGGCCCGGTCGGCCAGCAGGGGTACGAGAGCCAGCTCCGGTTCGTGCCGGGCGCCCTCCAGGTAGCGGCCCCAATACCAGCGGGGCGCCAGGCGGCGGATCACCCGTTTCGCCCCGTCTTCGAGCGCCGACATCGCTGAGCGTCTCCTCACTGCACCTACGCCCACGCCCTCCGACGCAGCGCCGGTGGTCGATCCCGGCGAACCCTAGCGGTGACCCGACCCGGTCGCCGGTGGGCGGCGCTACCCAGACGCCGGCGGCCCCGGCCCGACGGATCGTGATGGAACGCCGCACCACCCCAATTGCCCGTGTGCTCGGACAGTCGTAGTTTTGGGGTTGCTCCTGCCCGTGCGGTGCGGCGGGCCGGGCCTCGCCGGTTGAACGCACCCAAGGGGGTCCAACATGGCCAGTTACGACATCCACATCAAGGGTGGAACGATCGTCGACGGTACGAGAGTGCCGCGCTACCGGGGAGACGTCTGGATCAAGGACGGCAAGGTGGCCCAGATCGGGGGGCGGGCACCCGGCTCGGCCGAGCGGGTCATCGACGCCGACGGCCTGATCGTGGCCCCCGGCTTCGTCGATCTCCACACCCACTACGACGCCCAGATCCGTTGGGACCCGTACTGCACGATCTCCGGGTGGCATGGCGTCACCTCGGTGGTGCTGGGCAACTGCGGGTTCGGGTTCGCCCCGGTGAAGCCCGACTTCCGGGAGCGGTCGATGCTCACCATGGTGCGCACGGAGGCCATCCCGTTCGAGTCGATGGTGGAGGGCATGCTCCCCCACTGGGACTGGGAGACGATCCCCGAGTACCTCGACTCGTTGGAGCGGGCCCCGCTCGGGGTGAACTGCATCCAGTACATGCCCACCGCGTCGCTCATGACGTACGTGATGGGCCTGGAGGCAGCCAAGACCCGTCCCGCCACTGAGGCCGAGCGCAAGGAGATGCAGCGCATCCTGAACGAGGGCATGGACGCCGGCCTGTGCGGGTTCTCCATCCAGCGGCTGGGCCGGAACTCCACCCAGGCCGACTACGACGGCTCGCCCATGGTCACCGACACCATGGTCGACGAGGACATCCTGGCCCTGGCCGAGGTGCTGGCCGAGCGCGACGAGGGCTTCATCCAGATCACCCAGGCCACGGGCAAGATCAAGCAGGACCTGGCATTCGTCGAGAAGCTGGCCCAGGTGGCCAAGCGGCCCGTGATCCACAACGCCATCGCCCCCACCCGGCGCAACCCCGATCCCCACCGCAAGTCGCTCAACTGGCTGCAGAAGTGCTGGGACCAGGGTCTGCCGGTGTACGGGCAGTGCGCCACGGTGCGGTCGGGCTTCGTGTTCTCCCTGGAGGACTGGAACCTGTACGACTTCTCCAAGACCTGGCGGGTGCTGACCACGGGCACCCACGAGGAGAAGCTCTCGAAGATGGCCGATCCCGAGCTGCGCCAGGCCATGGTCGACGCCGAGGTCCGCAACAAGGCCATCTACCGCAAGCTGCGTCCCGGCGTGGGCGGCCCGCTGGAGGACCTCGTGGTCCAGGGCGTGGCCCGCAAGCCCGAGCTGCAGAAGTACGTGGGCCGGTCGCTGCAGGACATCGGGATCGACGAGGGCAAGCACCCGGCCGAGGTGATGCTCGATCTGTCGCTGGAGACCGATCTGAAGGCCGAGTTCCTGGGGCCCGACAAGGGCTCCAATGCCGACTTCATGGCCGAGATGATGCAGGAGCCCTGGACGCTGCCCGGCGTGTCCGACGGCGGCGCCCACACCAAGTTCTTCACCGGCGGTGCCTGGAGCACCGATTTCCTGAAGTGGCTGGTGCGGGACGAGGGCAAGGTGACGCTGGAGGAGGCCCACTACCGGCTCTCGGCGCTGCCGGCCCACGCCGCCGGGTTCCGCGACCGGGGCGTGCTCCGGGAGGGGGCGGCGGCCGACGTGGTCGTCTACGATATGGAAGAGCTCGACATGGATCCCCAGTGGACGGGCGAGGTGGCCTACGACCTGCCGGGCGGCGAGTGGCGCCGGGTCCAGCGGGCCAAGGGCTACAAGGACATCCTCGTCAACGGCAAGGTGACGTTCGAGGACGGCAACTGCACCGGCGACACTCCGGGCAAGCTGCTGCGCCACGGACGCGGCTGAGGCGCAGCGAAACACCCCGCAATTAGGAGCCTGAGTGGTGCTGAGCGCCGCTCAGGCTCTCAAGAACTGGCGGGGGCGATCCCCGGGGCCACGTCCGCGTGCAGCCAGCCACGGGCGTGGACGAGCCACACCGCCGACCGCTGCTCCTCGCTCAGTACCAGCAGGGCCGGAACCAGTCCCGGCCTGTCGATGCCGCGCACCGCCACATGCGACCGCCAGGCCTCGGCGATCAGCTCCTCGGTGGTGCGGCTGGCTATCGGCACACCCTGGAGACCCCACCGCTGCGTTCGCGCCATGCGCCGTGGCACATCGGCGGCATCACCAACTGGGACCGTCGGCGCCCCCTGAGGCAGTATGTCCCCCATGGTCGACCACCTCGATGCCCACCTCCACGCCGCTCCCATGGCCGATCGGCCCACCGGACCCTTGCAGGGCCTGCGGATCATCGACGTCACCCACGCCCTGGCCGGCCCGTTCGCCGGCATGTTCCTGGCCGACATGGGAGCCGATGTGATCAAGGTGGAGGCCCCCACCGGCGACATGACCCGCTACGGCGGCCCCTGGGTGCTGGGCGACGAGGACCGCAGCTACTCCGGCGGCTACGCCATCCGGAACCGCAACAAGCGCTCCCTCATGCTCGACCTGACCAAGGACGACGACCGCCAGACCTTCCTTGAGCTGGTCGACACGGCCGACGGCCTCATCGAGAACATGCGGGCCGGGGTGATGGACAGCCTGGGCGTTGGCTGGGAGGCCCTTCACGCTCGCAACCCCAAGCTCGTCTACGCGTGCATCCGGGGCTTCGGCGACCCCCGCACCGCCCCGAGCCCCTACGCCAGCTGGCCCGCCTACGACCTCATCGCCCAGGCCATGGGGGGCGTCATCGCCGCCACCGGCGAGGAAGACCACGTGGTCAAGGTCGGCCCGTCCATCGGCGACACGGTGCCCGGCCTCAACTGCGCCCTCGGCATGCTGGCCGCCCTGTGGCGGGCCCGGGAGACAGGCGAGGGCCAGTTTGTGGACATCGCCATGGTCGACGTGATGATGACGATCTCGGAGACCAGTCAGATGATGTACACGTACATGGGCCGCACCCAGAAGCCCATGGGCACCGCGGTCGACGGCATCAGCCCCTACAACATTTACCCCACCGCCGACGGCCACTGCGTGATCGCCACCCCCACCAACGCGCACTGGAAGCTCCTGTGCGACCTGATCGACCGGCCCGACCTGATCACCGACGAGCGCACCGCCACCAACCGGGACCGGGTGCGCAACCGTCCGGTGGTCGACGGCGCCCTGACGGAGTGGGCCGGCTCCCACACCACGGCCCAGGTGGTGGCCAAGTTGGGCAACGTGGTGCCGGTGGCTCCCGTCTACGAACCCAAGGACTGGGTGGAAGACGAGCACGTCAAGGCCCGGGAGATGCTGGTGCGGGTGGACCACGAGCACCACCGCCCCACCGTGTTCCTCAACTGCCCCATCAAGTTCAGCGACACCCCGGCCGGGATCTACCAGGGTGTGCCCAAGCTGGGCCAGCACAACGACGAGATCAAGGCCGAGCTCGAGGCCCGCAAGCGGCAGGGCTGACCGCCGGCCGGGGCCTCAGGCCCCAACCGTGTGACGTTCCGCTACCAGAGGCGGCGCAGGGTGACAAGGTTCGCCCGGATGCGGGAACGACAGCCGTCGTCGGCCGGCGTCGGTCAGTCAGGTCAGCGCCCGGTCGACCGAGCGCAGCTCGGCCAGCTTGGCGTGGTCGAGATCGCCCACCACCACCTGGACGCTGAACCCGGCCCGCAGCTCACACACGCCATCCGGGCCCCAGATGCCGCTGCCGCCGCAGGTGTCGCGCAGCGCGGCCCGGGCGTAATTGGCCCCCAGGGCGTACATCCGGTGGTCCATGGCCCGGGCCGCCAGGTGGATGTTCATCCGGTCGAACTCGTGGGCGTCGTACCACGACGTGACCAGGTACAGCTCGGCTCCGGCGTCGGCCGCAGCCTGGGCGTGGGCCGGGACGGCGGCGTCGTAGCAAACGGCCACCGCCGCCGGCCATCCAGCGATGTCGACCAGGGGCCGGGCCTCCCCCGGCGCTTCGAACACCTCCCGTTCGAGGCCGTGCAGATGCTGCTTGCCGTGGACTGTCACCTCGCCGTCGGCGTCGACCACCAGCGCCGCCAGCAGCCGCCGCCCATCTCCGGTCCGGACCCCGGCCCCCACCACGGCCCACACCGAACTCTCGCGACACCGGTGGCGCAGCGGATCGAGCCGGGGATCGTCGTCGGTCACCCACACCGCCGGGTCGTCGAACTGGTTGAGCTCGTAGTCGACCAGGGACAGCTCGGGGAACACCATGAGCCGCACCCCTTTCTCCAGGTAGCGCTCGATGAGGAGAGCCGAGCGGCGGACGTTCTCGTCCACCGCCCCCGGCACGGAGATCGTCTGGGCGACGGCCACGGTGAGCTGGTCGACGGTCATGGCGCCCAGTGTGGTAGCTGAACCCTGCCTTTCAACCCATCAGCCGGTGAGGGCGCTACCCGCTTCCCACGGTGCGATCTGGCCGTGGTACACGTCGGGGCCCCGCAGGAAGTGCGAGGCCTCGTGGAGCGACTCGACGAAGGGCATGTCGAGGGGGTAGACGGCCTGGCCCCGGGGTCGGGGCCCGCCCTTGGACACGTGCCCCCACAGCGGGTGGCCCACTACCTCCTCGGCGATCCAGGCCGCCTGGATCAGCTCGTCGAGATCGTAGCCGGTCTCGATCCCCATCTCGTGGCACAGGTCCACGAAGTCCTCGGTGGGCACGTGGCCGGCCGCCCGTCCGTTGCCGCAGTAGGGGCAGCCGCCCATCCCCCCGATTGAGGTGTCGAAGCTGTCGACCCCGAGCTGGAGGGCCTCGTAGTAGCTGGCGATCGTGGCCCCCCGAGTGTTGTGGAGGTGCATGTGGAACTTCGTGATCTCGGGGAACATCTCCTTGATCGCCGTGATCGTCTCCCGGGTGGTGTGGGGGGCATTCCAGCCCATGGCGTCGGAGATGGCGAGCGTGCCCACGTCGATCCCCCGGGCATGCCACTTCTCCACCATGAGGCCCACCATGTCGAGGCGCCGCTCCATGGTGAACGGACCCTCGAAGTTCGACCCGAACGGGTTGCCCAGAGTGATCGAGCCCGAGGTGACACCAGCATCGGCCGCCGCCTGCACGATGCCGTCCATACCGGCGATCTGCTGGGCCTGGCTCCGGTTGTAGTTGCGGCGGGCGAACGAGTCGCACAGCTCCACGTGGAGGCCGAACCGCCGGGTGCGGACGTCGATCTTGGGGTAGAAGCGGTCGGCCCGCTCGAAGCCCTTCTGGTTGAAAATGGCGGCGGTGTAGGTGACGCCGGGCTTGGGCACGAACCGCTCGGCGATCTCTTCGATGCAGGCCATGGCCGGCGTCCACTTGGGGTGGGCGAACGAGCCGATCGAGATGACCTTGGCCCCCGTCTCGCCCAGGGCATCGAGCAGGCGGAGCTTGGCGTCCACCGGGATGTCGGGGCTTTCGATCTGCAGGCCCTCCCGCATGGTGTCGTCGGTGATCGTGACTGCTTTCGGGACCATGCTGCTCACGGCGTCTCCCCTTCGATCGGCACCCGGGCCCGGGCGTGCTGTGAAACCAGCGTAGGCAGGCTCCGCCAGCCGATCCGAATCACCGGTTCCGCGGTCCCGGGTGCTGCGAGACCCCCGCGCCATCGACGACTCGATCGACGTGGTGGTAATCGACGACTCGTCGACCTTTCTCAACCGGCAGAGCCCCGGACGGACGCCGCTTGCCGACACCCGGCCGCCACGCAAGGATCGGGGCATGCAGACGTTGGAGGGCCGCACGGCGGTGGTGACCGGTGGAGCTTCGGGCATGGGGCGGGCCTTCGCCGACCGTTTCGCCCGGGCCGGGATGAAGGTGGTGGTGGCCGACATCGAGGACGGCCCCCGGGACGGGGCGGTGGCCGAGATCCGGGCCTCGGGCGCGGAAGCCATCGGGGTCCGGTGCGACGTGGCCCGGGCGGAAGACCACGAGGCGGTGCTGGCGGCGGCCGTCGACGCCTTCGGCGCCGTGAACGTGGTGTGTCTCAATGCCGGGGTGGGCGGGGCCAACGGCCCATCGTGGACGCTGTCGGTGGACGACTGGAGCTGGACGCTGGGCGTGAACCTGTGGGGTGTGATCCACGGGATCCGCACCTTCGTGCCCCACCTGCTGACCCACGGCGACGGGCACGTGGTGACCACGGCCTCGATCGCCGGTCACACCTCGTCGCCCTGGGGCGCCCCCTACAACGTGTCCAAGCACGGGGTGGTCACGCTGAGCGAGACCCTGTTCCACGAGCTGAAGCGGGCGGACCCGGCCGGGATCGGGGTGACCTGCCTGTGCCCCGGGTTCGTGGCCACCAACATCCTCAGCTCCGACCGCAACCGCCCCGGCGGCCGCCCGCCCCGCTCAAACCCGGGAGACGCCGGGCGCGACTCCGGCACCGGCCGGTTCATCGACGTGGTCAAGCGGATGATCGAGAACGGCAAGCCGCCCTACGAGGTGGCCGATCTGGTGCACGACGCCGTGCTCACCGACCAGTTCTGGTTGTTCACCGACGAGGTGTGGGACGAGCCGATCGCCCGCCGCCATACCGAGATCGCCCAGCGCCTCCCCCCCACCGTCCCCGCCCCCCGCCGGCCCTGAGACCGGGGGCGGGGCGGGCGATCAACGCCATTCGCCCAGGGCGGCTCGGAACGGGGCCTCGCCCACGTTGGTGATCGTGAGACGCACCGGATCGGGCCGCCACACCACGTCGCCGGGAGCGTGGATCGT
>Ga0224505_10002424_pt1 | contig 10949 bp, 7 predicted proteins | sample SF_Jan12_sed_USG_FD_169102 | JGI IMG/M metagenome (GOLD analysis project Ga0224505, IMG submission 169102) | Sediment microbial communities from San Francisco Bay, California, United States - SF_Jan12_sed_USGS_4_1 | ecosystem: Environmental > Aquatic > Marine > Sediment | place: USA: California...
ATCCGGGCCGATGGACCTTCCAGGGGCCGGTCAGCTCGTCGGCATGGGCCAGGCGGATGTAGCTGCCCTTGTGGTCGGCGAAGTACAGGTAGTAGCGGCCGAGGGGATCCTCGACCCAGTCCGGTACCCGTACCAGCGACGGCCCCTGGATGTTGGCGCCGATGCTGGAATCGGTGGTCGGTCCCACGATGGGTCCATCGCCGATTCGGGTGGCCTGCACGCTCTGAAGATACTCAGCCGCCGACGATCTAGGGTGTGGCCATGAAGGAACTCGTGTACCACCGTCTGCTGCTTCCGGCCATCGAGTACCACGCGGACAAGACCGCGTTCTTCGATCAGGGGTACGAAGGCACGTTCGCCCAACACGGCGACCGGGTGCTGCGGCTGTGCCATGCCCTCACCAACGAGCTGGGGGTGAGCCGGTCCGACCGCTTTGCGGTGATGTCCACCAACAGCCACCAGTTCCTCGAGCTGTACCACGCAGCCTTCCTGGGCGCCGGCGTCATCAACCCGCTCAACCTGCGTCTGGCCGGCAAGGAGCTCGACTACATCGTCCGAGACTCCGGGACCGAGGTCGTGTTCGTCGACGGCTTCTTCGCCCCGCTGATCGCCCAGGCCATGGCCGAATCGGAGGGCGAGAGCCCGCTGCGTCATGTCGTGCTGATCGGCGACGCCGACGTGCCCCACGACCTGAAGTACGAAGAGCTCCTGGCGGCGGCCGAGCCGGTTGTCCCCGACGAGCCCGAGGAAGACGACCTCGCCGTGCTCATGTACACCGGCGGCACCACCGGACTGCCCAAGGGCGTGGCGTTGGAGCACCGGGCCGAGATGCTCAACCTGTACCACGTGGGGATGGAGATCGACTTCGACCCGAACTCGGTGTACCTGCACCAGACGCCGATGTTCCACGCGGCATCCATGGGCGGGATCATGGGTACGCCGGGAGCCGGGGCCACGTCGGTGTTCATGCCCCTGTTCGACCCGGCGGGAGCCATGAGCCTCATCGAGGCCCATCAGGTGACCCAGACGGTGATGGTGCCCACCATGATCGGCATGATGCTCAACCATCCCGAGTTCGTGCCGGAGCGTCTGGCGTCGCTCGACCTGCTCACCTACGGGGCCTCGCCGATGCCGGCGGCCATCCTCGACCGTCTGCTCGATCTCTACCCCGATCTCGACATCAGCCAGGGCTATGGCATGACCGAGTGCTCGGCGGTCCTCACCTTCCTCGGGGCCGAAGACCACCGGGCCGGCGGACCGAGGCTGCGATCGGCCGGGCGTCCGGTGCCGGGTGTCGCGTTGGCCATCCAGGACGAGGACGGCAACATCCTGCCTCTCGGCGAGACGGGGGAGGTGTGCGCCAAGGCCGGCAACTTCATGCGGCAGTACTGGAACAAGCCCGAGGCCACCGAGGAGGTGTTCCAGGGTGGTTGGTACCACACCGGTGATGCCGGTTACCTCGACGACGGCGGCTACCTGTTCCTGGTCGATCGGGTCAAGGACATGATCGTCACCGGCGGCGAGAACGTGTACTCCGCCGAGGTGGAGAGTGCCATCTCCAAGCACGAGGCCGTCCAGCAGGTGGCGGTGATCGGCATCCCCCACGAGGTGTGGGGTGAGCAGGTGCACGCCATCGTCGTGGTGGAGGAGGGGACCACCGTCACCGAGGAAGAGATCATCGTCGTCGCCCGCGACCACATCGCCGGGTACAAGGTGCCCAAGTCGGTGGAATTCCGCACCGAGCCGCTGCCCCTCTCCGGCGCCATGAAGGTGCTGAAGAAGGACCTGCGGGCTCCTTACTGGAAAGGCCACGAGCGCGGCGTCAACTGAACCGGCAACGGGGCGGCGGCAGTCACCGGTTGTTGGCGCTGAAGTGCTGGTAGTCCTTGGTGGTGTTCCAGTTGCCACCCCAACCCCAACTGGCGGCGGCGAACGCCGTGGTGGCCACGTCTCCGGCGACGATCAGGCCGGGCACGGTGGGGTCGCGAACGACGTAGGGCGCACCTTCGGGCGGGTCCACCTGCAGGCCCTGTACCCACGGGTTGACCAGCGGGTTGATGTCGATGGCCCGGCCGTAGGCGTGTTGGCTCCACGTGCCGGTCGAGCCTGCGACGGTCCGACAGTTGAACGCCGAGGTGTTGTTGGCCCGCATGGACGCATCGTCGTCGCCGCCGAACACATCGACCACGTCCATGCGGTGGATCGGGAACCCGCGGTCGAAGAGGGTGCCCATCGCCGCCACCACCTCGCTGACCACGTCCCGGTGCAGCACCAGCTCGCCGGTGCGAACCCGACCGGCTTCGTCGGTGTGACGTAGCCCGATCACGCGCAGGTCGGAGAGCGGAGCCGGACATCCCGGGTGCCACGTGGAGGCCACGCGTGCCCGGTTGCCGGCATCGACGGCGCGGACGCGCCAGGTGAACACGTGCTGGGGGCCGGCGGGCCGGCGGTGGCGGGTGCGGGTCTCGTCCTCGCAGCGCATCGACTCGCCCCAGCAGCGGTCGCGGCCACCGTTACCCCAGATGCCGTCGACCCCGAAGCCGCCGTTGAGCCGGTCGTTTCCGGGGCCCCCCGACAGCAGGTCCCGGCCGCCGCCACCATGGGCCGAGTCGTCGCCCCCGCCTCCGTCGATGGTGTCGGCGCCGATCCCCCCGTGGATCGCGTCGTGCCCGCCTCCGCCGCAGATGAGGTCGTCGCCGGCCAGACCGTTGATGTGATCGTCGCCGCCCAGCCCCATGATCACGTCGCGCCCCGGGGTCCCCTGGAGCCAGTCGGCACCGGCCGTGCCGATGATGGTGGCCGAGGCTCGCTCGCACATGGTCGGTGCGGCGCCGACGGGGTCGACGGGCAGGGCGACGGCGCCGAGCAGCAGCATCGCCGCGAACAGGAGGTGGCCGGGCCGGAGGCGAAGCGGGGCCGAACGGGTCACCGGCCCAGTGTAGGAAGCGGGTCGCCCGGGTCAGGCGACGTCGACGATGAGCGTCTCGAGGCCGCGGAGGTTGATGCGACCGTTCCACTCGGGCTCGCCGACGACGGTGGCGTCGGGAAACCGCCGGATGAACGAGCCGATGGCCAGTTGGCCTTCGAGCTTGGCCAACGAAGCTCCCAGGCAATAGTGGGCCCCGCTACCGAATGAGACGTGCTGACCGGCGCCTTCACGATCGAGTTGGAGACGGTCGGCCGACGGACCCCAGAACGCTGGGTCGCGGTTGGCCGAAGCCAGACAGGTCAAGACGAACGATCCCTCGGGGATCACCACACCGTCGATCTCGAGGTCGGCGGTGGCGATACGCCGTGAGAACTGGACGGGGGCGATGTAGCGCAGCAGCTCGTCGACCGCGTTGGCCTCGACGGAGGGATCGCAGCGCCAACGCTCGCGTTGCTCGGGTTCACCCAGCAGCACATGGATGCCGGTGCCGATCAGATTGACCGTGGTCTCGTGGCCGGCGATGAACAGCAGCACCACCTGGTCGCGCAGCTCGATGGCCGACAGCCGATCACCGTCGTCCTCGACGTCGATGAGGGCGGTCAGGAGGTCGTCGGATGGGTTGGCCCGCTTCCACTCGATGACTTGATCGATGTGCTGGTCCATCTGTCGGGCCGCGGCGAAGGCGGCCCGAGCTTCGGCCTCGCTGATGATGGGATCCAGTGTCTTGACCATGGCTCCGGACCAGTCGCGTATCAGGTCCTTGTCGGCCTCGGGCATGCCCAACATCTCGGAGATCACGTCGAAGGGGAGCGGAAAGGCCAGCTCGTCGACCACGTCGGCCCGACCTGTCCGGGCCATGCGGTCGAGGGCTGCGTCGACCAGCTGTTGGATGCGGGGTCGTAGCGCTTCGATGGCACGCGGCGTGAAGGCCTTGCTGACCAGTCGACGCAGGCGGGTGTGGTCGGGCGGGTCGGTGTTGAGGATCGAGTGGTTGTCGTCGGAGATGCCGAACTCGGCGACCAGGTCGTCGAACAGGGCGGCCCGTTCGCTGTCGTCGATGTCGGCGTTGGCGTCGTCGACGCTCAGGGTGGGGTCGCGCAGCACCCGGAAGACATCGGCGTGGCGGAACACGGCCCACGGCCCGGCCAGGGTCTGCTGCACCGGGGCGTGGTCGCGCATCTCGGCCAAGTGGGGATACGGATCGGCGATGTAGCCCGGCTCCAGCGGATTGAAGAAGGGGACGCTGTCGGTGACCGTCATGGGCCAACCCTATGCGTGTGGCGCCGCCCTGCATATGACGGTGATCACACCCGCCCGGTCAATCGTCAGGCGCGCTCGCGAGGTAGGTGCCGTATTTCATGTTGCCGCCGCTGAGTCCCAGCCAGTGCCGAAGCTGCGGTGACAGCGCGGCCTGGGTGGATGCCGACAGCGCCTGGAACCAGTTGTTCTGGAGGCGGAGGAACGACCGGCTGTAGAAGGCGAACAGCAGCGAGCGCCGGCGCGAGGCGGTGCGGTTCTCGCCAGAGGTGTGCCACAGGCGACCGTCCATGAGGATGACGCTGCCGGCCGATGCCCGAAACGACGCCATGCCGGCCTTCGGGTCGTCGGGGACCTGGGCCCAGCCCGTGATGCGATGGCTACCGGGGAGATACCGGGTTGCGCCGTTGGCCTCGTCCACGTCGTGGAGGCACCAGATCGCATTCATGGTGTATTGCTCCAGCCAGGGCTCGGGCATCACGGTGGACTGGTCGCAATGGGCGTTCATCGACCGGCTGCCGGGCAGCGCCGTGTTGGCGCTGAAGTTGGAGATCATCAGGTCGTGGTCGAGCAACTCGTCCACGTGGGCGATGACCCAGGGGTGTGAGGCCAGTTCGGCGAAGACGGGGTCGTGCTCGATGAGGTCGTAGACCCGGATGTTGCAGCCGCCGGGATCGAGCGTCTCCAGGCGGGTCGGTATGCCGCGCCGGTCGCTGGCCTGGGCCGCTGCGTCCAGCGCGGTCAGGGCTCGATCGATCTGAGCCGTCTGGAGCACTCCCGGCAGGACGGCAAAACCGTGCTCGCGCATGGCGGCCAACACGTCGGGATCGGCGGCTTCGGCCATGGCCGAACTGTAGGCGAGGCGGCCGGTGGTGCCGAGCGGTTGGCGTAGTTGGGTCCGTCAGCGGGTACGATTGGACTCTGAACCGGCATCACTCGACGTGATGCCGTCCCCGATCTCGGTGGCGCCAGTTGCGTGGCGGCCGACGACATCGGGAAGTGGGGGTCCGCTGGACACCTGCGTTGGCAATTGGCGACAGAGCTCGAGGAGAGACTCGTTACCTCCACCCGCGTTCCGACCGTTTCGTCGGCCGATTTCGACCGTGCGGCACAGGCCGTCATCGACGGCACCGCGTCCGACGCCGACCTGACCTTGCTCCGCTCCGATGAAGAGCTGTGGGAGGCCAGCCTCTGGCGCCTGCTGAACCGGACAGAGGATGCCCTCGAGCTGGTGACCGCCACCGAGAGCGGCCCCGGCCGAGCCAACATCATCGAGGATCTCGATCGCGAGTGCGATCGCATCGACGACGCGTTGACCGCGCTGATCGGGCCGCCGCCGGCGCCGGTATCCGATCCGGCCCCGAAGACCGAGACCACCGCCCCCGCCGACATCGAGGATCCCATCCCCGACGAGGGCGAGGTGCAGCTCCAGCTGTCGTGGGCCGAGGGTCGGCTGGTGGCGTGGGCCGCCGGATATCGGGCCGAGGCCGAATCGGCCGATGCCCTGCTGCGGCGCCTCGACGCCCTGGGCGGAGGTGCCATCGCCTGGGAGGAACGTGACCCGATCAAGTTGCCTGGAGGGGGTACCGCTCCCACCGTGTCGGCTCAGCTCACGTCCACCCTCGGATGGCTGGCCGCGCTCGGGGACACCGCCAGCGACGAGGGTGTCGGTGCCACCACCACCTGGATGGGCCTGGTCACCGCGGCGGCCATCGAGCTGGTGGCTCAGGGCAAGGTCGTGCCCCAGCTGATGAAGTTCAAGGGCGGCCGCAACGGCGCCGACGACGGCCTGGCCACGTTCCACGTGCGCTGGATCCCCGCGCTCGTCGAGCCGGGCATCGTGTCGGGTCTGGTGGACTCGCTGCCCGGGGCAGCCATGGTGTGCACGCCCCATCGCGACCGCCCGGCGTTCGTCAATGCCGTCCTGGCCGACCTGGCCGACGCCATCGTTCGGACCGCGGCTTCCCAGCTCGACCTTCCGGCCCCACCACCGCAGGCGCGGACGCGCACCGATGTCGGCGAAGCCGTCATCTGCCGCCTCGATGGCACCGCTTTCCGGGCCATGGGCACAGTCGGCGCCGAGGTGGTGCGCCGGCTGTCGCAGTGGGCGCAGCCGGTGGTGAAGGCCCCGGTCGATCGTCTCATCGTGCAGCTCGATCCCCCCGATGACATGGGTGCGTGGCACGCCGCGGTGCTGGTGTCCAATGCCGACGGTGTCCTCGAACCGGTCGAGGTCACCCTCACCACGGCATCCAAGAGCCGTTCCAAGTCGGTGAGCAAGGAGCTCGACCGTCTCGAGCGGGTGTTCCCCGAGCTGCTTCGACCCGGTGGCCGCCGACGGGGGGAGGTGCTCCTCTCCCAGGACGAGGCATGGCAGCTGATGACCGCCTCGGGAGAGTCCCTCACGGCGGCCGGCTTCGACGTGCGGGTTCCGCCACTGTCCCGCAAGCGGGCCACGGCTTCGTTGCGACTCACCGCCGAGGACGCTCAGGAGACGGTGGTCGGCGCCCAGCAGCTGGCCAACGTCCGTTGGTCGGCCGTGTTCGACGATGTCGAGCTGAGTGCAGCCGACATCAGCCGCTTGGCCGCCGAGGCCCGCCCGCTGGTGCAGTCGCGGGGGCGTTGGGTCGAGCTGGACAAGGCCGACCTGGCCGAGGCCGCCGCCGCGCTGGCCGAACGGGCCGACAAGACCCGCCTCACGGGCGCCGACATGCTGCGTCATGCCCTCGGGCTGGAGGGCAGCCCGTTCGGTTCGATATCCATCGCCGGCGATGCCTGGGCGGCCGACCTGCTCCGCAGCCTCGATGATCTGCCCGAACACCCCGAGATCAGCCCCGAGCACTTCGTGGGCGAGCTGCGCAGCTATCAGGCCGATGCCCTCGCCTGGCTCGACTTCCTCGACGATGCCGGCCTGGGTGGCTGTCTGGCCCTGGACATGGGGTTGGGCAAGACCCCCACGACCCTCGCCAACCTGGCGGGAGATCGGGAGCATGGCTCGGGCCTCGTCGTGGCCCCGCCCGCCGTGGTGGGCAACTGGGCGGCCGAGGCGGCCCGGTTCACGCCGGATCTGGACGTACTCGTGCATCACGGTCCCAACCGCAAGAAGGGTGTGCGGCTCCGCAAGGCGGTCGAGAAGGCCGACGTGGTCATCACCACGTACGGAACGGCGGTGCGCGACATGGATCAGCTCTGTGAGATCCAATGGGGCAAGGTCGTGTTGGACGAGGCGCAGGCCATCAAGAACCCTCTGGCCGAGACCTCTCAGCAACTTCGCCGGCTGGAGGCTCGGACCCGGGTCGCCCTCACCGGTACGCCCATCGAGAACGGCCTGGGCGACCTGTGGTCCATCCTGGACTGGGCCAATCCGGGCCTGCTGGGCCCCCGGGCCGCGTTCATTGCCCAGCTCACCCCCGAAAACAAGGTGAAGGGAGGCGGCGAGGAAGCGCTCAAGGCACTGAACGGCATCCTCGTGTACCGCCGCACCAAGGCCGAACCGGCCATCGCCGCCGAGCTGCCCGATCGCATCGACGAGCTCGATCACTGCGCCATGACACCCGAGCAGATCGGGCTCTACCAGGCGGTGATCGACTCGCTGGTCGTCAAGGCCAACGAGCAGGCCGCCGGGACCCCCGAGCGCAAGGGCGCGGTGCTGGCTGCCATCACCGCCCTCAAACAGATCTGCAACCACCCGGTGAACTACCAGGACGACGGGGAGTCCCTCGAGGGCCGGTCGGGCAAGCTCGAACGTCTCAACGAGATCATCGACAACGTGTTCGCGGCCGACGAGCGGGTGTTGGTCTTCACCCACTTCGCCACCTGGGGCGAGCGGTTGGCCGTGTACCTCACCGAGCGGACGGGAAAGAAGATCAACTGCTACCACGGTGGCCTGGGGCGAGGTGCCCGTGACCGCATGGTGGCCAACTTCCAGAAGTCCACCACGGCCGGCGCGATGGTGTTGTCGCTCAAGGCCGGTGGCACCGGCCTCAACCTGACGGCGGCCAATCACGTGGTGCTGTACGACCGATGGTGGAATCCGGCGGTCGAGGACCAGGCTCGCGACCGGGTGTGGCGCATCGGTCAGGACCACACGGTGATCTGTCACCGGTTGGTGTGCCCGGGCACCGTCGACGAACGGGTCGAGGAGGTCGTGGCCGGCAAACGTCAGATCGCCGACCTGGTGCTTCCCAAGTCGAGCTCCATCGGCGATCTCGATCCGACGCAGCTCCAGCAGGTGTTGGGCATCGACGACGCGATGCTGCTCACCGCCGACGAGTTGTCCGAGATGGAGGCAGCAACGTCATGAGCGGCAACAACGGATCGGCCAAACGCCCGGCCAAGAAGACCCGCAGTCGCAACCGCAACCGCAGCAAGAAGTCCAAGCAGTCGCCGCGCCTGTTCTGGGGCGATCCGACCACGCTGCCCGAGCCGCGCGACTACGACCCCAGCTCCCCGGATGTGACGGCGGTCGTGCGTTCGTTGGGCCGGCCTCCCATCCCGGGTCAGGAAGGGGCAGCCATGCACTACTTCACCGTCGTGTACGAGCGGGCCGTGGTGCTGGCCACCGCGCTGGCTGCGGTCGGCGGCCTCAACGATGACGCCGCTCCCGCCTCGGACGAATCCGACTGAACCGGGCTGGACCGAGGTCCGCCAGCGGGCGGGCGACGCCGACCATCTGCGCTCCGCGCCAGGTGTATGGGACGCGGGCGCTACCGGGTGATGTCACCAGCCAGGTGAGGGATTCGCTCTACTCAGCACCATGAGCGCGCGGGCCGGAGGGCTGATTCACCCGCAACGCGTCGGGGATCCAGTCGCCGTGCGCCTCGATCAGGTCGTCCACCATGGCCACGATCTCATCGACCGAGAGCTCGGCCGCGGTGTGGGGATCCAGCAGGGCGGCGTGGTACACGTGCTCGCGCTCGCCGGTGAGGACGGCCTCGACCGTCAGCTCCTGCACGTTGACATTGGTGCGGATGAGAGCGGCCAGCTGCGGCGGCAGCGAGCCGATCGGCTCGGGGTGGATCCCGTCACCGTCCACCCGGCACGGCACCTCGACGCAGCAGTCCTCGGGCAGGTTGGCGATGAGGTCACCGTTGCGGACGTTGCCGTAGATCGTGCGTGGCTGGCCCGTCTCGAGGCTGTGGATGATGAGCGAGCCGTACTCGTCGCTGCGGTTCACCTCGTTGAGGTGCTCGAACCCGTACACCGCGATGGGGATGTGCTTGTCGGGCACGCCGGCTCGGCGCATGGCTTCGGCGTACTCGTCGGACAGATCGATGTCGGGGTCCTCGAACTTGCGGCGCATGAAATCCCAGGCCGTGATCTGCACCCGGCAACGCCGTAGGTACTCGTCGATCGGGATGTTGAATTGTTCGAGCAGCTCCGGATGGGTGCTCTTGATGAACCACGGGACGTACTCGGCGAAGTGCTCGCTGGACTCGGTGACGAAGTGACCGAAGCGCCGGAACAGCTCGTAGCGCACGCGGTTCCAGTCCGGGACACGGTCCTCGTCGATGACCCGCTGGATGTCGGGGGTGAGGTCTCGCCCGTGGTGGGTGAACGCCAGGTAGAAGGCCATGTGGTTGATACCGGCGCAGCGGTACTCGATCTCGTCGATCGGGATCGAGATGTCGCGCGCCAGCTGCTGGGCGGTGCCCTGCACGCTGTGGCACAGCCCGACGGTGTCGATCGATGTGGCCCGGTCCAGGGCCCAGCAGTTCATGGCCATGGGGTTCACGTAGTTGAGGTGACGCACCCGCGGGCACCGCTGCTCCATCTCCGCGGCCAGCTCGAGGAACACCGGAATGGTGCGCAGGGCGCGGATGATGCCGCCGATGCCGAGGGTGTCGCCGATCGTCTGACGGAGACCGTACGACCGGGGGATCTCGAAATCGATGACCGTGCCCGGTTCGTAGCCGGCCACCTGGAACATGCTGATGGCGTAGTCGGCGCCGTCGAGCGCACGCGATCGATCGGTGGTGGCTTCGATCGTCGGGTTCACCCCGAGCGTTTCCGCCACCCGTCGGGCCACGACCTCGGAGGTGGCCAACCGGTCGGCGTCGATGTCGAACAGCGACAACGTGGCCTCGGCCAGCTCGGGGAAGCTCAGGATGTCACCCAGGAGGTTCTTGGCGAAGACCGTGCTGCCGGCGCCGACGAAAGTGATCTTGGGGCTGCTCATCCGCCCCACACTGCCCGGCGCGCCGAGGGAGCGCTCAGTCGAAGGTCGCGCTGGCCGCTGCCAGTCGGTCGCGGTAGTCACGCACGCGGTCGAGCTTGATCTCCTCGTAGCCGCGGACCAGGTCGGGCAGCTCGGCCAGGGTCACCGCATCGTCGAGATTGTCGGCGTCGAGTCGGAGCAGCACCCGGTCGATGGCGTCGATGTACTCGCCCGGCAGGGCTCGCTCGACGCGTCGTACCTCGGTCCACCGGAAGGGATCGGCGACGGTCCCCCGCAGCCGCTTGGCTCGGGCCAGCGCCCGAATCGCGGGCTCGCCCCACGAACCCACGCCCAGCTTCTCGCTCATGCCCAACGACCGCAGCATCGGTGGGTGGAGCTTCCACGCGATCCGCCCGGTGGGGCCGGCCAACCGACGGGCCTCGGCCATGCCGTCGGTATCGAGCATGAGACGGGCCACTTCGTACTCGTCCTTGTAGGCCATGAGCTTGTAGAGGTTGGCCGCCACGGCGGCGAGCAAGCGGGAGCTGACCGGCGCGACGCGACGCTCGGCCCGGGCGGTGCGCTCGAGCACGTCGAGCCAGCGTC
>Ga0224505_10002425_pt1 | contig 10949 bp, 7 predicted proteins | sample SF_Jan12_sed_USG_FD_169102 | JGI IMG/M metagenome (GOLD analysis project Ga0224505, IMG submission 169102) | Sediment microbial communities from San Francisco Bay, California, United States - SF_Jan12_sed_USGS_4_1 | ecosystem: Environmental > Aquatic > Marine > Sediment | place: USA: California...
CCCGGGGCAACTCGGGATGATTGACGTAGCGCGCCACCTGGAGGAGGTGCATCCCCTCCTGGCCGCTGTCGTCCATCGCCATCACCATGTCCATGAAGGCGGGGAACGCCGCTTCTGCCTGGCGGGCCACCATCTGGTGCAGCGCTGGATCCTCCTCAGACTTCAGCATGCGAAGCAGGGCCGGGAGTCCCTTTTCGGGATCGATCCTCTGGAACAGGGCGACCGCGGCGTGACGGACTACCCGGCTCGGGTCGTCGAGGGCGCGCGAGGCTGTGAGGTGGAGCTCGTCGGCATCGAGCATGCCGCCCACCGCGGTCAGCGCCGCGGCCCGGACTTCCGGGCTCGGGTCGCCGCGCAGCACCGAGAGCAGGGCGCTCCGGCTCCGCTCCCCCTGGAAGGCCCTCAGGCCTGCGACGACCCTGATGCGCTGGCCCGGGTCGAGCACGCCGCGCATCCCCTCCGCGAGCACCTGTTCCATCTGCTCGCGGCTGATGCTCCCGAGCGCGTGGAGCTCGACGTTTCTCGCCTCGCGCAGGCGCAGCCCGAGCAGACGGTACCCGGCGTCCTCCTTGAGGCGGCTGCGGAGCAGCTCCCGCAGGGCGGCCTCGTCGGCCATCTCCAACACCCGCGCCACCAGGCTCTCCTGGTCGAAGGCGCCCAGCGCCAGCACGGCGGCGGCCCGGACCGGCGCCGCCTGGTCGCGATGGCAGGCGCTCAGCAGCTCCACCTCACCACCAGGGGTCCGCCCGATGCCGATCGCGAGTGCGGCGCGCTCCCGTACCACCGGGGACGGGTCGTCCCGAATCAGTGTGAGGAACCGGGGGCCGGAGTCGGCGTGCCTCAGGCGGACCAGGCCGTCCACTGCGGCGGCGCGCACGGTCTCGTCGGGGTCGTCGAGCCCCGCTGCGAGCGACCTCGCGGCGGCGGGCTCCCCGCTCTCACCCAGCACCACCGAGGTCACCCGCCGCACTTCCGGCGCGCGGTCGCGGAACAGCGCATCGAGCAGGTGCATCGGGAGGGGCGGTGCGAGGCGGCCGATGGTCTCGGCCAGCGACACGCGACTGGCGATGTCGTCCCGCTCGATCAACAGGTCGAAGATCCCGGCCAGTGCCGCGCGGTCCAGTCGTGCCACCGCCTCGGTGATGGCGCTCGCGACCTCAGGGGATGCGCCGCGGTAGGCCCTCACCAGCTGCGCCGCGTGACCGGAGTCTCCCAGCGTGCCGAGCGCCCGGACCGCCGCCTCCTGCACCGGCGGGTCGGCGTCCCCCAGCAGGTCGATGAGGAGCGGGAGCGCTCCCTTCCAGCCGGCGACCGCCACCGCCTCCGCGGCCGCGACCCGCACCCCGGCGTCGGGATCCCGCAGCAGGCGAGTGAAGTCGGCGTCGGCTCCGGTCGCGCGGACCAGGCCGAGGGCCCGCGCGGCCGCGGCACGGACCGTGGGCTCGCGGTCCGACGCCCGGGGCATGATGACCGACACCAACTCATCAGTCCCGAGCGTCCCGATCAGGTCGGTCGCGGCCGCGCGGACGCGCTCATCGGAATCGGCCAGCGCGTCCAGCGCCGCGGGCACCGCCTCGCGGGTGCCCAGCGAGAGCAGCGTCCCGAAGCACAGCGTCCGGACGCCGGCGTCCTCGTCGCGCCGGGCCCGTGTGATGAGGTCCGGCGCCAGGTCCCGGCGGTCCGCGGAGCGGATGGCGCGGAGCACCGCGGCGCGCACGCCCGGGGCGTGGTGGTGCAGCAGTTCGGCGAGGAGTTCGCGGGCGCCGGCGACGCCGAACTTCGACAGCAGCGCCTCGCTCTCGCTGGTGTCGCCGCCCTCCTCGATCTGGGCGACGATCCTTCCCGGCACGCCAAGGCGCTCGAGGGCGACCGCGGCCCGGATCCGGATTTCGGGATCGGGATCGTCCAGCGCGATGCGGAGCGGCGTCTCCGCGGCCACCCCGATCTGTTCCAGCGCTTCCACGCTCCGCATCCGGACCCACCACGCCGGGTCGCCGAGGGAGCGGACCAGGCGGTCCACCACCTCGTTGCCGGCGAACTGGCCCAGGGCGGTCGCGATCCGGGCCCGCACGAACGGCGCGGGGTCGGTGAGCAGATGGTCGAGGAGATAGGTCACCGCGCGCCGGTCGCCCAGCTTGCCGAGGGCACCGGCCGCCTTGGCGCGGACTTCGTCGTCGAGATTCTTGAGCGCGCCAACCAGGGCTGAAAACGCCCGCGGGGCCTTGAGCTCACCCAGGATATTGGCCGCCCAGGCGCGGGCGGGATGCCGGCTCGGCTCCTGGAGGAAGGCGATCATCGGGTCGACCACCGCCTCGCCGTGGCGCATCAGGATGTCAGCGATGCGGGGCGCCAGCCAGGGCTGCGCCTCCCGCAGGGCCGTGACCAGCCGATCCACCGCCCTGGGGTCGGCGATGCGGGCCAGGGCGCGGAGCGCGATCTCGCGGACGTCCCCATCCTCGCTCCTGGTGTTCTGCGCCGTTTCCAGCAGCGCGGCCACCGCCTTGGCGTTGCCCACCCGGCCCAGCAACTCGGCGGCGAAGGCCCGCTCGCGCCAGCGCCGCGCCTCGCGCAGGCGTCGGATGTACTTGTCCACCAGCCCCAGCCGGTCGTAGGCATCCAGCAGCCAGGCCGGGCGCTCGGTCATCCCCCGCGCCTGCTCCTCCAGCAGGGCCTCGAGCGCCTCGAAGTCGCGCAGGGTGCTGAGTTCGTGCAATTCACCTTCGAGCAGGGCGCGGTCCCGCTGGGCCAGCCCGGCCACGAGCTCCCGGTAAAGGCCCTTGCGGCCGGCGAGCCGGCGCTCGACGCGGGTGAGGTAGGAGGCGTACAGGAACCAACTGGCCACGGCCAGCACCCCCGCCCCGACGACTGAGGCGGCGAAGACCAGGATGATCTGGAGCAGCGTCACTTCGGCTCCGTGAGCCGGATCGCGACCTCGATGAGCTGCCGGATGTCGAGCGGTTTAACCAGGTACTCGTCGGCACCGACCTCCCGACCCCAGAACTCGTCGGCGGGCTGGTCCTTGGCGGTCGTCATGACGATCGGGATGTGCCTGGTCTCCGGGTCGGCGCGGAGCTGGCGGCATGCCTGGAAGCCGTTCAGCCGGGGCATCATGACGTCGAGGACAATCACGTCGGGGCGGTGGGCCCGCGCGGCGGCGACCCCGGCTTCTCCGTCGGGCGCCGAAAGTACCCGCCAGCCGGCGGCTGTGAGGGTGCGTTCCAGCAGCCGGCGCTGGTCGGGATCGTCTTCCACGAGCAGGAGTTGGCGGCCCATATGTGGGGTCCTAGAGGCAGAAGCCATGCCGACCGGGGCGACGCAATCGGGCGAGGCCCAAGCGGAAGCGAGACGACCGCCAACGGGCGGTCGTTTCGGTCTTTGTTCCGGGGTCGGTCGGCGTCATTCCTGAGCATCGTCCAGGAAGACGAGCGCCTGGCGCCGGCTGACGGACGCCTCGAGCGCGTCGAACACCGCCGGGTCCAGCACTGATCCTGCAAGATCCCGCATCCGCTCGATGGCGACCTCCATGGGGATCTTCTCCTGGTAGGACCGCGCGGTGGTCAGGGCGTCGAAGATCTCCGCCGCGCCCAGCACCCGGGCGCCGACCGGGATCGCCTCCTCGCTGAGACCGTCGGGATAGCCCTGCCCGTCCCACCGCTCGTGGTGGCTCCGGACCATCGGGATGATCCCGCCAAGGTGGGTGAGCGGCGCCAGGATCTGGGCGCCGATGACGGCGTGCTGCTTGACCAGCTCGTACTCCGCCGTGGTCAGCGGGCCTTCCCGGGAGAGGACCTGCTCGCGGATCCCGATCTTGCCGATGTCGTGTAGCCGCCCCGCGGTGCGGATCTCTTCCACGAGTTCGTCGTTGAGCCCCATCTCTGCGGCGATGAGGGCGCCGTGGTCCGCCACCCGGGCCGAATGCCCGCGGATGAAGGGATCCTTGGACTCGAGCGCATGCACCATCGCCTCGAGGGTGGTGACTGAGAGCCGCTCGAGCTTGGCCCGCTCGCGCCGGAGTTCGGCGGTGCGGAGGGCCACCTCCTCCTTGAGCCACTGGCCGAGGCTGGCCTGCTCGATCTGGCTGTCGCGCCGGCGGACCGCGGAGAGAATCGACCGTGACAGGCCGGCGAGGTCGATGGGCTTGGTGATGTAGTTCATCGCGCCGCGCTGCATGCACAGCGCGGCGGTGGTGGCCTCGTTCGCGCCGGCCAGCATCAGCACGACCACTCCCGGCACCAGCTCGAGCATTTCCGGGACGAGGTCGATGGCGCTGCGGCCGGGTACGCGCACGTCCAGCAGGACGACGTTGACCTTCTGTCGCTGCAGCAGCCGGACCGCCTCGCCGGCGGAGGCGGCAACGCTCACCTCGTACCCCTGCTGCGAGAGGTACTTGCGGAGGGCGTTCCGGACCGGCTCGTCATCATCGACGACGAGGACTCCGATCGGGAGGTCAGCGATGGCCAAGGCGGACTCCAAGCACGAGAAGAGCGTCCGGGAAGCCGGACGCTCTATCATAAGGCGCGATGCCGGGGGCGACAACGGCCCCCCGTGATGGTTCCTTCAGGCTGCGCCGGACTCGACCCCGACGAAGTCCACCGCCACCGGGTGCGGGATGATGCCCGCCGCGTGTCCGCGGCGCAGGAGTTCCCGGACCGCCTCCCGGCCCCGCTCGCCGTAGTCCACCGTCCAGTGGTTCACGTACATGGCCACGAACCGGTCGGTCCTGGCCTCGCCGATTCCCCGGTTGAAGCGGCTGGCGTGGGACAGGGCCGCCGTCCGGTGTGCCAGGGCGTATTCGATCCCGGCCTTGAGGTCGCGGGCCACCTGGTCCATCACCGTCCGGCCCAGGTCACGGCGGACGACGTTCCCGCCCAGCGGCAGGGGAAGCCCGGTCTCCCCGAACCACCACTCGCCAAGATCGGTCCAGAGCGGCAGGCCCCGCTCCTCGTGGGTCAGCTGGCCCTCGTGGATCAGCAGCCCGAGCTCGACCTCGCCCGCCTCCACCGCGTCCTCAATCCGGTCGAACGGCATCACCACCGGCTCGAACTCGGGCTGGAACAGACGCAGCGCGAGATAGGCGGTGGTCAGCGTGCCGGGCACGGCGATACGGCGGCCCCTCGAGGCCTGGCGCGGGTCGGCGGGCGGCGAGGTGCGGCCGACCAGCCGCGGGCCATACCGGTCGCCCATGGAGGAACCGCTGTTGAGGAGGGCGTAGGTTTCCGCGAGATAGGCGTAGGCATGGATCGAGACCGCGGTGACCTCGAGTTCGCCCTTGAGGGCGCGCCGGTTGAGGGTCTCGATGTCGGCCAGCTCATGCTCGTAGCGCAGCTCGCCGGTATCGATCTTCCCCTCCGCCAGGGCGTAGAACATGAACGCGTCGTCCGAGTCGGGGGAATGGGCGACGCGAATCGTCCTGCTCATGGCGACCCCGCCCGGACGCGGAAGGCGTCCAGCACTCGGCGGTGCTCACCGTACTCCGGCCGGCCGGTGGCGATCTCCCGGTCGAAGTTGGCGAGGAAGACGCGTCGGCTCCGGTTCCGCTCCTTGAGGTCGCCCCGCAGCTCGGCGGCGTCGGCCCGGAGGATCTCGGCCAGCAGGTGACCGGGAGTGCCGGCCTGGATCGTGTCCGCGAGCGCGACGGCGGCATCGGCCCGGCCGAGCTGGAGATAGATCAGCCCGGCATGGAAGCGGAGATCGTCGTCGTAGGAATCCAGCATGCCGTACGCCGTGATCGCCATGGGCGCGAATTGGCGAACGGTGGCGCTGTCTCCGCGTTCGGCGGCGCCCAGCACCCGGTCGTGGAGCCGCAGGAAGCGGTCGCGAGGCGACATCTGGCTGATGTCGGGAGGCGTGCCGGTCTGAGCCATGGGAGGAGCGGCGCCGGCGGATGGGTCGCGCCCCAGCACCGACCAGGCGATCACGGCGGTGGAGAGGGCGACGAGCGCCCAGGCGATGGCCCACGGGGTGCGTTCGGAGGAGCCGCCACCGGTCACGGCGCGCCCGCACCGGTGACAGTAGTGGCCCCCGGCGACGAGCGGTGCCGCGCAGGAGCGGCAGGTCAGGGGTTCGGTCATGGGGCGGGGAATTTAGGCGAACAGGCGATCAGACGATATGGCGACTGGAGAAGGACGCCGAATTGCCCGGCCTCCTGTCTTGTCCCGCTCAGGAGCATTCATTAGCGTGTACACAACCCGGAGGAACGATGGCCCAGCCGCAGCAGCTGCCGATTCCCGACGCCCCCGCGGCCCGTCATCTTGGCGACCTCGAGCGGAGCCACGCGCGCTGGAGCGTCTACCTCGAGACCCGCACCGTCGGGACGCTGGCGCAGGGGCGGCTCCACTTCCTCGAAGGCGCGCGCCACAAGAGCACCGGCTGGATCTTCCGGGAGTGGACCGAGCAGGAGATCGTCCAGCGGTTCAACGATTTCGGACCCATCGAGCTGTGGAAGATCCTGGAGAGCCTGAGCTGAACCGTCCCCCCCTGTCGGCGTTTCCCCGCCAGCTCGGCGGCGCCACACCGGCATCCATCCTCGCGCTGGCCGACGAATTCCAGGTCGATTTTCTCCGGCTGCAGTTCACCGACATCCTCGGCATCAACAAGAACGTCGAAGTCCCCCGCAGCCAGTTCGCCAAGGCCCTGGCCGGCGACATCATGTTCGACGGCTCTTCCATCGAGGGGTTCGTGCGCATCGAGGAGAGCGACATGCTCCTCGCGCCGGACCTCCAGACGTTCCGCATTCTCCCCATCGACGACGAGGGGGGGCGGGTCGGCCGGGTGATCTGCGACATCCACACCCCCGACGGGGCGCCGTTCCCGGGCTGTCCCCGGCTCACGCTCAAGCGGCAGATCGGGCTCGCGGCCGGAATGGGCTACACCATGATGGCGGGATGCGAGGTCGAGTTCTTCCTGTTCGAGCGGAACGCCGCGGGCGATCCCTCCACCGCGACCCATGACAGCGGCAGCTACTTCGACCTGACGCCGGTGGACAAGGGGGAGGAGCTCAGGCGCCTCATCGTGCATGACCTGGAGCTGATGGGGTTCGAGGTCGAGGCGGCGCACCATGAGGTCGCCCCGGGGCAGCACGAGGTGGACTTCCGCTACGCCGACGCCCTGACCACCGCGGACAACATCGCCACCTTCAAGTTCGTGGTGCGGAGCCTGGCCAACCGGCATGGCTTCGTGGCGTCGTTCATGCCCAAGCCGATCCAGGGCCAGGCTGGAAGCGGGATGCACACCCACCAGAGCCTGTTCCTCGGCAAGGTCAACGCCTTCTACGACGCCGCTGCCGAGCACCAGCTGTCGGCCATCGCGTTGTCGTACGTCGAGGGGCTGCTGCAGCATGCGCGCGGCTTCTGTGCCATCACCAACCCGCTGATCAACAGCTACAAGCGGCTGGTGCCGGGGTACGAGGCGCCGGTGAATGTCGCCTGGAGCATGCGCAACCGTTCGCCGCTGGTCCGGATCCCGGAGCGGCGCGAGGAAGGAACCCGCTGCGAGCTCCGCATGCCGGACCCGTCGGCCAATCCCTACCTCTCGCTGACCGTCCAGCTCGCCGCCGGGCTCGACGGCGTGGCGCAGAGGCTGGCCTGCCGGGAGCCGGTGAACCGGAACATCTTCCGGATGAGCTTCCGGGACCGCCGCAAGTACCAGATTGACGACCTGCCCCGCGACCTGCACGAGGCGCTGGACCGCTTCGAGAAGGACGACGTCATCAAGGCGGCGCTGGGCGAACACCTCACCGAGCGGTTCCTCGAGGCCAAGCGCGAGGAGGTCGATCTCTACAATCGCGAGGTGACGGAGTGGGAGATCCGGAGCTACCTCGGCCGCTACTGAACCCGGCGGCATTCCTCCTCGACCTCGACGGGACGCTGTACACCGACCGGGGGGCGATCCCCGGCGGACCCGCCACGACCGCGGCGCTCCGGGCCCGCGGCATTCCCTTCCGATGCGTCACCAACACCACCAGCAGGCCGCGCGCCGGACTCGCCGCGCGGCTCGCGAGCCTCGGCTACGACATCGGGGCGGCGGAGATCCTCACGCCGGTGGTGGCCGCATCGGCGTACTGCCGGTCGCGCGGGCTCAGGCGCATTGCGGCGTACACGCCGGCCGCGTCGCTGGAGGATCTCGAGGAGGTGGAGGCGGTTGCGGGTGACGAACTGGCGGAGGCTGTCGTCGTGGGCGATCTCGGGGAGGAGTGGGACTTCGCGCGGATGCAGGCGGCGTTCGCGCGGATCCGGGGAGGGGCGGCGCTGGTGGCGCTCTCCCGCGACCGGTACTTCCTGAAAGGCGGCGTGCTGACGCTCGATGCGGGGGCGTTCGTGGCGGGACTGGAGTACGCCGCGGGGGCGGAGGCCATCGTCGTGGGGAAGCCGAGCCCCACGTTCTACGGCGCCGCCCTCGCGGCGCTCGACATCGAACCCCACCGTGTCGCCATGGTCGGCGACGATCTCTGGTCCGACATCCAGGGCGCCCAGGAGGCGGGGATGCAGGGCTGGCTAGTTCGGACGGGGAAGTTCCGTGAGGAATCCCTGTGCGACAGCAACATCCGGCCGGACCGGGTCATCACCAGCATCGCTGCACTGCTCGAACCGGCCTGACGACAAACCTCGCTGGGATCAGCGCCCTTTCTTGGCGCCCTGCCCGGGGGCCCGACTCGCCTGAGCGCGACTTCCGGCCGGCGGGCACCCGACGGGAGCGCACCGTCCCGGCCCGCTACCGCCGCCCGCGTCTCGGCGGCCGGGGCACAGTCCCCGGCCCTGCGCCGCCGGCCCTGAGCGGCGCGAAGCTCCCCGCCGCCTCGAAGGGCGAGCAGGCCTCAGCGCTCAGCTCCGAGTTGAGGAACGCGAGGCTAGCCGTCTGGCGGAACTCCACCGTGCAGGTGAGCCACTGGTCGCTGGTGATCGTGGTCTGCCAGCCGCCCCCCGGCAGCGGGGTTACGGTGGCACTGGCCTGGTGCACTCCCGTCCCGCTCACCAGCCGGCCCCCGTCCTCCGCCTCCCCCAGCCAGAAGATGTGCGTCCCGCCGCTCGTGCCCAGCGGGTGCGGGCTGCCGGGTGGAAGCGGGATCTCCCACACTTCATTGGGCAGGGTGCTCGTGGCGGTCTGCTGGGTCCGGCAATTGCTCGGCGGGTTCGACCCCACGCTGCCGGGGCAGACGGTCCAGGTGGGGCTCACCGTGAGCTGGTGCTGTTCCCGGTTGAGCGCGACCAGCAGCCGCCGGCCCTCAGGGGAGAAGGCCGGGCGGGCGGAGGCGGTCTGGATCGTACCCGCCTGGGCTGAGTCGGTGTCGTGGTAGCTCGAGTCCGAGGCCCACCAGTCCCGCCGGGTGACCTCCCAGTGCGTCGTGTTGGCGAGCGCGGCGCTGACGGTCCACGTCTTGGTGATGACCCCGCCGGTGCGGAGCCGCACCTCGAAGGCGCCAGGGATCCCGCTCGGCGCCGGCACCACGGAGACCGTGCTGTCGCCGTCATGTGAGGCCCAGAGGGCGCCGATGAACGTCCCGCCCGGCAGGGTGTCGGGGAGGGCGTAGGGATTCGGGGCTGCGGCCCAGCCCCCGGTGGAGGGGTCGAAGAGGAAGCTCCGCTTGCCGCCCAGATCGGCGTAGACGTCCACCCGCCGGCCGCCGTGGAGCACGTTGACCAGGCCGGCGGAATCGTTGAGGGTGGCGAGCACCTCGACGGCATTGCCCCGCCGGGCCTTGAGCTGGCCGCCCGCGACCCAGACGGCGTTGCCGCAGAGGGGAGTGCCGGGACGATCTGCAAGTGCTCTCAATGACTCGTATGCATCGATCACTGGGATGCTGTCCGCAGTTGACTTCCCACGGAGCGCGCCGGCGACGATCAACGAGTCCAGTTCCGCCGCGGTCAGCGTTGGGTCGAGTCTGAGCAGCAGTCCCGCTAATCCCGTCACCATTGGCGCTGCAAAGGAAGTGCCCGAGGACGGCACTGGTTGACCAGACGCATCGAGCCCGTAGACCGCATCTCCTGGAGCCGCAACCTGGACGAGATCGCCACGATTTGAGGATGCCGCCAATCCACCGTCCTGGCGGGAGGAGGCGACAACCACGACTTGAGTCGAATCCGTCTTCTCGAGGCCGGCAAGGCCCGACCACCACGCATCTATCCCATCGTTGGACGCGGCGATCACCAGTAAGGGACGGTATCCATCTGCCGCCAGCTCTGTGATGAGTTGGGTCGCCTCGTTGAGAATCCCCTGTACAGAGACGCTGTCTGCGTGTGAAGTCGTATCCGGGAGTCGCCCGGGGTGTTGCTGCCAGTACAGTCCCTCAGAGAGGTTGATGACTCGGACGCCAAGCAGCGCGAGCCGGGCAACCTGTCCCAGCATCGCAAACGTCTTGTGCGGGTGACGCCCGTAGTACTCGTGCATCACAACTTCGGCCTGCCACAGCACGCCGGTCATTCCCATGCCGTTATCACCCCGGGCCGCGAGTATCGAAGCGACGGTCGTCCCATGCTGTTCTCCGGGATACTGTCCGTGGGCCGGGACCGACATCGAACTCGTATTCGCCGTACGTTCGGGCAGTGCAACAAACCCGTGGTCGACGATGCCGACAGCACCGGCGGGGGCCGAGGTGCCGCAGCCCCACGCCATCGGTGCGCGAATTCGTTCGAGTGCCCAGTTCTGCCCGTCGGCAAGTGTTTGATTCGTCACCCAGGATGTCCATCCCGGGCCCTCCGCCGGCTTGACCCAATTCGGTACAACCTCCGCAATCTCCACCATGGCTGCTGCGACACTTGGGAGAGCACTGAGCGCGGCGACCGCGGCACGCAGGGGGGTCGTCGTGCCATCATCCTGAATCTGCACGAAGTAGTACTCGACGGAGCCGTAGATACGTGCTCCGCCGATCACCGTTCCCCGAACCAGGTCGACCGCAGCCTGGCGTTCGGCCTGGCTCGCGCCAGGGGCAAACCGCAGCATGATCAAGTTACGTG
>Ga0224505_10002426_pt1 | contig 10946 bp, 13 predicted proteins | sample SF_Jan12_sed_USG_FD_169102 | JGI IMG/M metagenome (GOLD analysis project Ga0224505, IMG submission 169102) | Sediment microbial communities from San Francisco Bay, California, United States - SF_Jan12_sed_USGS_4_1 | ecosystem: Environmental > Aquatic > Marine > Sediment | place: USA: California...
TGCCGAGCAACCCAAGGAATGTTGCGGCAAGCCGATGAACAAGATGAACGACTAATACAGGAGGAAGCTATGGCAACATGGGTATGTGCATGCGGTTTTGAAAAAGAGGGTAAGTGCAAGCCCCAGAAGTGCCCCAAGTGCGGGGCAAAGGGAGGTTTCACCAAAAAGGAGGGGAAATGATGGAGAGGCGGTTATCTATAAAAAAAGGATGGGTGGGTTTTATAGCAGTGGTTGCAGTTGCAGCTGTGCCGGTTTTTGCGACAGCCGCTGAGCAGGACTACTCCAAATACTTCAAGCCGATCCCTGCTTCGGTGGAAAACGCCGACAACCCGTCGAATCAGGCGAAGATCGATCTGGGCAGAATGCTCTTCTTTGACCCGCGGCTTTCAAAGAGCGGCTTTATAAGCTGCAATTCATGCCACAATCTGATCACCGGCGGTGTCGACAATCTCTCCACCTCCATCGGTCACATGTGGCAGATTGGCCCAAGAAACGCCCCGACCGTTTATAATGCTGCGCTGAACGTCGCCCAATTCTGGGATGGCCGCGCCAAGGATGTGGAGGAGCAGGCCCAGGGGCCCATCACAAATCCCGGCGAGATGGCGGCTACCCAGGAGATGGCGCTGGACAGGGTGATGAGTATGCCCGCGTACGTAACTCTCTTCAAGGAAGCTTTCAAAGGGGAGGCAACGCCAATTACCTATGTGAACCTGGCAAAGGCCATAGGTGCCTACGAGCGGACACTGCTCACGCCTTCACGGTTCGACGATTTTCTGGCCGGGAAGAAAAATGCCCTGACTGACGAGGAGAAGAAGGGGCTTGACGTTTTCGTAGGCAAGGGGTGCGTGGCCTGCCACAATGGGGCTGGCATCGGTGGCAGGAGCTTCCAGAAGTTTGATTACGGCACTGACATGGGCAGGTATGAAGTCACAAAAAACGCGGCCGACAAGAAGTTCTTCCGGGTGGCGTCGCTTCGAAACGTTACCCTTACCTACCCCTACTTCCATGACGGGAAGGTCTGGAACCTGGAAGAAGCGGTGAAGATCATGGGAGAGAAGCAGATGGGGGTGAAGCTATCCGACGACGAGGTGCGGTCGATTACCGAGTTCCTTGGCTCCCTCTCCATGAAGCAGGCCAGCGTAGAGATTCCCATGCTGCCTCCTTCGACAGACCGGACATCGAAGCCTGACGTAAAATAACCCGTGGCGGGGGCGGGTTCAGGCCTGCCCCCGTCCTATAATTTCAATTCTCCGCAGCGCCGGACCCCGAACCACTCCTTGGGCCGGTTGAAGTAGCCGATCTCGACCTTCGGGAACTCCTTTACAATTCCTCGCAGCATCTTTCTGATCCCGATTGCCTTGCCTTTTGCCTCCGGGATGTTCTTCAGATACAGCTCCGTGTCGATATTCAGGTTGCGCATCTGTATCAGGTCCAGCCCCGTCTGTCGCACCAGCTCGAACAGCCCTTCCACCTCCTCTTCCCGGTCGGTGACGCCGGGGAATACCAGCAGGTTGATGGTGGTGTAGAGCCCCTTATCCTTCGCGGTCTTTATGGTCTGGACCACGTCATCAAATTTGTAGTTCATCGGGCGGTAGTAGGCGTCATAGGTCTCCCGCAGGCCGCTGTTGACGCTCACCCGTATGCTGTCGAGCCCCGCCTCGGCCAGCCGCGCCACTTTCTCCGGGCTGTAGCCGTTGGTGTTGAGGTTGATGGTGCCCAGCTCGGTCTCGGCCCGGATCCGCCGGATGGCGGCCTCCAGCGTGTCGGCCTGCAGCAGCGGCTCGCCCTCGCACCCCTGTCCGAAGCTGGCCACCCCTTCCTTGACTCTCATGAGATGCGGCACTGCTACTCCGGCGATCTCTTCCGGCGTCGGTACGAAGTTTACCCGCTCCTGCGATGCGCAGCAGCCGCTCTGGGACTGAAACGAAAGGCACCCGATACACCGGGCGTTACAGGTTGGCGAGGTGGGCAGCGGGCACTCGAACCGGCTGAAGAAGAGGTTCTTGGCGGCGAAGCAGTGATACTCCGTTGCACAGCGCACCAGCTGGTTGAGGAGGCGGTTTTGCGCGGCCCCTTTCTGCTTCATGCGGCCGGTGATCTTTTTTGGCAGGACCGAGTCGTCGTAGATCGACGGATTGTGGATGTCGCGCACGTCCACCCGCACCGCCGCCGCAACGAACCCCTCATCCTGCCAGCCGATGGCGGTGTAGCACCAGAGCGGGAGCGGTTTCCTCTCAGCGGCATAATGGGCCGCCGGGATGTGGGTGCGTGTATACCCTGCCGGGAGAAAGGCCGACACCGCCGTTACCGGTATGCTCTGCCGCCCAAACTTCATCCGCTGGACGGGCACAAAGGTACGCGCCCGTTTGTCCCACCCCAGGGCCTGGCTGTCGGGCAGGCTGAAGAAGCTGCTCTCTTCCGGCAGGGGGATCAGCTCGTTCCGGGGGACAGTCACCAACCGGTCGCCGGAGCAGGCCGCCATCTCCAGGGTGGGATGGTCGTATATGTTACCGCTGGAGTCGCTACAGACGAGGTTAGCCATATCTCAGAATGCAAAAAAGAGGAAGATCAGGTAAAAAAAGCCGCTCAGCAAAAGGCCGCGAGTGCTAAGGCTCCCCCGTGCCTTGAGCCACAGATAGTGATAGAGGATCGACCCAATGGCCAGAAAGGCGCTGACCAGCGTTACCCCTTCGATTTCCCATGGGGTGAAGGCGATGCCGATGGCCACGGGAAAGCAGCTCTGGAACACAAGGGCACCGGTAATATTCCCCAGGGCCATGGTGTCCTTGCCGCGCCTGACCCAGATGACGCTGTTGAGCTTCTCCGGCAGCTCGGTGGCGACCGGGGTGATGATCATCGAGAGCACCAGCGGCGAGATATTGAGGATCGGCGCCACGTTTGCCACCGATTTGACGAAAAAGTGGGCGCCTCCCACGATGAGGGCCAGCCCGGCGATTACCTGCAACCCGATGATATGCAGATGTGGGTCGTGATGGTTGCGTGCGAAATGCAGCGGGTTGACGTCGTGGTGCACGTCTCCATCGGCCTTCAGTGTAAGGTAAACGTAATAGAGGTAGATGCCTAACAGATAGGCGACGACAAACCACTTGATCGCCTGCTGATGGAACAGGCCTACGCCGATGGCTACCGGATAGGTCATGAGAAAGAAGGCCATGTCGCGGCCGATCACCGTGCTGTCGAGTGAAAGGTGGTCGCGGTGCTGCCGCCGCCCCTTGTAGTAGTAGACGGCGCAGGCCATGACAAAGAGGGTGAGGGTCGAGAGCATGAAGGGAGCGCCGGCAATGGCGCCGATGCCTACCTGGTGGCTGGACGCCTCGGTGTGAAAGAGGATGGCGATAACCGGGATCAGCGTCTCCGGCAGGGCCGTCCCTACCGCAGCCATGAGACTTCCCACCACCCCTTCGGCGAACTTGAGTTTTTTGCCCGTCCATTCGATACCGTTGGTAAAGACCTCGCAGCCGCCCAGAATGACGCCAAGGCTTACCACAAGCCACAGAAAATCAAGCACAGCCCGCTCCTCCCATGATTTTGAAAGGCCCAATTGTAGCAGATGGCGTAAAAGCTGCCAAAACAAATCATGGGAGAGGAGAGGCGAATTATTTGTTTGACGGGTCGGCTCAATCCTTGATATGAGACTTATTAGAGTACACGATAGAGGTGCCTGTATGAAACTCTCGATAATCGTTGCCATATCCGAAAACGGCGTCATCGGCGCCGGGCCGCATATCCCGTGGAAGGCCAAAGGGGAGCAGCTGCTGTTCAAGGCGTTGAGCTACAACCAGTGGGTACTGGTCGGCCGCAAGACCTTCGAGTCGATGGGTAACCTGCCCAATCGTCACTACGCCGTCGTTACCCGCTCGGACTACACCTGCCACGACAAGAATGTCATCGTCTTCTCTTCCATCGAGGCTGCCCTCGAAAAGCTCGAAACCATTACCGACCATGTTGTCGTCGCCGGCGGCGGGCAGGTCTTCAGGGCGCTGATCAAGAAGGCCGACATCCTGCACATTTCCACCATTCACACGGTAGTAGACGGCGATGTCCACTTTCCGCCCGTCCCCGAGAACTTCAGAAAGATATTCAGCCAGTACTTCTCGTCGAATATCGACTATACCTACGAGATATGGGAGAGGATCTGATGGTTGTTAGGGATGAGACAGGGAAACCTCTTCATGTCCTCAAAACAATTGACAAATAAAGCTGTGGCGCCTAGAGTAGCCCTGTTGAGAATTCAAAGGAGGTACGTAATGGGAAGCTCACTGGAAAACAGACTGGGCAATCTGATCCACGAGATACAGGAAATCAGAAAAGACATTATCATACATAAAATAGAAAAAGTAACGACGGCTCAGGCCAAGATCAACGCATGGAAGTCTCTCGGAGAAAAGATTTCCACGAAATGGGATAATGTTTCTGCCGTAGAAGAAATTTCAAATCAGCGGGAGAAATCGTGGTGAAGAGGCTGACCCTCGATAGCTCCGTCATTATCTCCTCTCTTCTCAAAAATGAACCCCGCCATAAAGAAGCGCTGAAGCTGTGGGAGAGTGTGCTCTCGGGAAAGAATTTCGCTGTTCTGCCATATTCCGTACTTGTTGAAGTGGTTGCGGCCATCAAGAGAAGAACCGGTTCCAAGGAGATGGCGCTGGAGATGATGAAACAACTTCTCGATATAGAGGCTGTCTCTTTTGTGCCGCTTGATGACAAATCCGCCATCTGTGCCGCGGAACTCGCTGCGCAAACGGGAGTACGCGGCATGGATGCACTCGTAATTCAGGTTGCGCGAGAATTTGAGGCGGAGCTGGTTACATTTGACGAGGAAATGTTGAAGAAAGCAAAGAAAGTGTTGCCTTGACTCCTTCCTGCGACTGATTCCCGTAGGATTAGGGAAAGAAGTCTGACCATGCCTTATACAACGCTGATCTCAGTTGCCGATCTTGTTCGCAATATAAACTCTCCCGACTGGCTTGTGGTCGATTGCCGCTTCGACCTCGCCAACAAGCAATGGGGCCGCGCCGCTTATGCCGAGTCGCATATCCCCGGTGCAATTTACGCCCATCTCGATGATGACCTGTCGGCACCGATAGTGCCCGGCGTTACCGGACGCCATCCGCTTCCTTCGATAGAGCAATTTGCCGCGACTCTTGCACGCTGGGGTATCGATGAGCGGGTGCAGGTGGTGACCTACGATGACAAGGGGGGCATGTTCGCGGCACGGCTCTGGTGGATGCTGCGCTGGCTGGGGCACGAAAAGGTTGCCGTGCTCGACGGCGGCTGGAAGCACTGGCTCGACGCAGGGCAGCCGGTCAGTGCTGATGTCCCGACCCGCGCCGCGCGAACCTTCACGCCGAGGCCGCAGCTACATCTGGAGGCAAGCGTAGATGACGTAGTCGCTGCCCTGAACGATCCCGCCATAAAGCTCCTTGATGCCCGCGGCGCCGACCGCTTCCGGGGCGAAAATGAGACCATCGACCCAAAGGCCGGTCACATCCCCGGCGCCAAATCCGTCCCCTTCATGGAGAACCTCACACCCGACGGCCTCTTCCTCGATCAGGAAGCCCTGCGTACCCGCTTCCGCGCACTGCTGGGCGATACGCAGTCCCGCGACACCATCTGCTACTGCGGCTCCGGTGTTACCGCCTGCCACAATGTCCTTGCCATGCTTCACGCCGGGCTGGGTGATGCCCGACTCTACGCGGGCTCGTGGAGCCACTGGATTACCGACCCTGACCGGCCTGTGGCGATGGGGGAAGAATAGGTATAGTTAGCGGCATCATAGGTTACTCAGGGGCTTGAATTTTTAAGCGGCCTGTGCGAAGGTGACATAGGATGTAGTTATGTAGATAGTCACGGATTTACAGCGAAAAATCGAACCATGACAAACTCGATGATCTTGCTGAGAACAAAATGTTGCTTTTCGACTCGACAATATGAGCCCTTTGCTGCAACAAATTACTGAACTTATCGATCGGAAAGAAGTTTGCATTTCGGAGCACGGGTATGACGAACTGGCTGCCGATGGGATATTTGTCAGAGACCTGATAAAGGGCATTTCAGGGGCAAAACTCGTTGAAGAGTACCCGGACTACATCAAAGGACCCTGCGCACTGGTCCTGCAGGTGGACAGAGACGGTAAGCCGCTTCATGCAGTATGGGGAATACCAAAAGGCGCGACTGGGCCCGCGGTACTGGTAACAGCTTATCGCCCCGACCCGCAGAAATGGACAAAAGGATTTATGAGGAGAAAAAAATGAGCGTCAGGCACCACAAAAAACTGGTCCACGAAGGCAAATACCTGGCGGAAGTTGATGTCGAGTTAATCGATGCCGACACCGGCTGGGCTCCTTACATTTCGCTGGATGATGCTTACAAGCTGGATGATGTCAGGGATGCGCTCCGTCGCGGCGACATCAAGGCCGCCTCTAACATGGCGAAAATATTCATCTTGACGCCGTTAGCCGCATAGCAAGACGCAATCGGCAAGTGTATTGTGCCTCCACGGAGCCGGAATTACCAGTGCTCGGCAGCGCTGATTTCGCCGGATCATCGGCGTCCCCAAAATCGTTTGTTGGCAAACGCTCTTAAAGTTGCGCGGACAATGATCACCCTGAGAGACTACACCAAAGCCGATATCGCCCGGCTCGTTGCGCTGGCGAATAATGAAAACGTCTCGCGCTATCTCATCGATACCTTTCCCTATCCCTACACGCAAAAGGATGCGGAATGGTGGATAGAGACGGGGGCGAAGGAGAATGGCTCGGTAACGAAGGTTATCGAGTATGGCGGCGAGTTTGTCGGTAGCGTTGGGATAAAGCCCCAAACAGGCTGGCAAAGCCACACGGCTGAGATCGGCTATTGGCTCGGCGAAGAATACTGGGGCAGGGGGATCGCCACCGAGGCGCTGAGGCTCATGACGGAGATTGCCTTCTCGGAGATGGGCTTCAAAAAACTGTTCGCGCCGGTCCTTGAACCTAACAGGGCGTCCATGAGGGTGCTTGAAAAGAACGGGTATCTGCTGGAGGGGGTTTTGAGAAAAGAGTGTTTCAAAGGCGGGCACTATTTTGACGGATATTACTATGCCAGAGTTTCTTTGCCCTGAAGTAATAATGAGGAGCTTTGAATCAAATTATCCGGGCCTGATCCCGAAGGTGAGATGCGATATCTCTTTTTGAATTGACAGTAAAGTCGTCATTTGTCATATAATATGACGATGCTATCGTCGGAGGGAGGTATGGAACAGGAGCTATACATAAACAGGGCACTTGACCTGCCGGCGATTCTGGAGAAGAAATCGCTGTTTCTTTTAGGCCCCCGACAGACGGGCAAGACCTCGCTGATTCGCCATACGCTCACCACAGTAAAGGTCTATGACCTGCTGGACACCTCGTTGTTTCTCGCTATGAGTCAGAATCCCGGCAGGCTGGCGCAGGAACTTACGGCCAAAGACCGCTTTGTAGTGATAGATGAGATACAGCGGCTGCCGATCCTGTTGAACGAGGTTCATAGATTAATTGAAAATCAGGGTGTCCGATTTTTACTTACCGGTTCAAGCGCTCGCAAACTGCGCAGTGGTGGGGTGAATCTGCTCGGCGGAAGGGCTCGCACAAAATATCTTCATCCATTGACCCGCCGCGAGTTGGGTGGCAGCTTTGATCTGCACAAGGCAATTGAGAGGGGCCTGCTTCCATCAATCTACTTTTCAGATGATCCCCGAGCTGACCTGGAGGCCTATGCCGGTTCATATCTTCAACAGGAAATAATCGCCGAGGGGCTTACGCGCAATGTGCCTGCATTCAGCAGGTTTCTGAAGGTGGCCGCTCTCTGCAACGGCACTATCGTGAATTTTACGAATGTCGCCAGTGATGCCCAGGTACCTCGTACGACGGTATATGAGTATTTCGATATCCTCAAGGATACCCTCGTACTGCACGAACTTCCTGCCTGGCGGCAGTCGGTAAAACGCAAGCCGCTTGCATCTTCCAAGTACTATTTCTTTGATGTGGGGATTGTAGGGCAGTTGCAAGGCCGTCTATTTAAACCCGGCACGCCGGAATTCGGCGGCGCGTTCGAGACGTACATAATGCATGAACTGCGAAGCTATTGCGATTACCTCTCCGGCGAACCGCTTAGTTACTGGAGGTCTACATCGGGCTTTGAAGTGGATTTTATACTTGCTGACCACACGGCCATAGAGGTAAAGGCAAAGGATAATGTGGCAGCGCAGGACCTGAAATCACTGAAGGCATTGCGGGAAGAGGGCGCACTGAAACATTATGTGTGCGTCTCCCTCGAACCCCGCGCCCGGATGGTTGACGGCATTCATATACTGCCGTATGAAGAGTTTCTTGAACGTATCTGGAGCGGAGAATTTTGTTGATTGGACGCGCCTTCATGTCGACTATCGACGACTTGTGAAACAACGTCCCGCAGATTAAAAAAGCTCAAACAGGCCGGCAACGCCACACGGCAGAGATCGGCTATTGGATCGGCGAAGAATACTGGGGCAGAGGAATCGCCACCGAGGCGCTGAGACTCATGACGGAGATTGCCTTCTCGGAGATGGGTTTCAAAAAGCTGTTCGCGCCGGTCCTTGAGCCTAACAGGGCTTCCATGAGAGTGCTTGAAAAGAACGGGTATCTGCTGGAGGGAGTTTTGAGAAAAGAGTGTTTCAAAGGCGGGCACTATTTTGATGGATATTACTATGCCAGGCTTTGTTTGTCCTGAAGGGCCTTTAAATCAAGTTATCAAAGCCTGATTCCAAGGGCTCCATACCTGGGGACCATTCCAGCACCCCGATTATTCCAGTCACGTAGACCATTCTCCCGCCGGCGAGCAGCGGCATAATCTGTAGCTTCGGATAAAAGAGCGACATCCATTGTTGTCCTTGTGTCGTATTTACATACCAAAAAAGTGTTTTACAAATGATGCTTGGTTGGGTAGAGTTTGGAGACTGCTGGTGCCAAAGTGTTGCATTGCTGGCCTTGTCAATTATAAAGAATTGTCCTCAGTGGAATAGGAGATTAAGAATGCAAGATGTGCCCTTGGCTTCGCGACTCGAAGGATTAATAATCGATAAGTGGAAAATAATTAAAAAACGGCTCAAGACTGCTGATGATAATAGTGGGGTATTTTCAAGTTGTTATGAAGTTGAAAATGTGGAGAATGGGCAAACAGGTTTCTTGAAAGCCATTAACTATAAATACGCATTTAATGTATTAATGCCCGGTGCCAGTTCAATCGATTTGTTGCATAAATTGACTGCAAGTTATCAGTATGAAAAAGAACTGCTAGATTTTTGCAATGACAAGAAAATGTCTAGAATAGTTTCTGCCATTGCGCATGGGGAATATAGAGACCCTAGTGAACCGTATCCAGTACCGTATCTGGTATTTGAAATTGCAAGTGGCAGCCTTAAGAATCTTGTGCAACAAAAGCGTTTCGATTTAGCTTGGAAGCTGGGTGCGATTCATGGATTTCTCGTCGGCTTATCCCAGTTGCATCAAGAGAATATAGTGCATCAAGACATTAAGCCGTCTAATATTCTTGTCTTTGGACAGGTTGCCTCAAAATTATCTGACCTTGGTAACGCGACTAAATTCGATAAAAGATCACCGCTTTGGGATGGCGATGGGCATTGCGGCGATATGGGGTATGCTCCGATAGAGCTTCTCTACGGTTATTGCAGCGTAAATTGGCAAACAAGAAGATTGGGCGCTGATTTGTTCATGGCTGGTGGGGTAATCACCTATTTAATTACGGATTCCAATTTTCTAACCCTAATGATATCAAATACTCCTGAAACGTATCGCCCTCTGAATTGGGGTGGTTCATTTGATGAAGTTAAGCCGCACATACTGCAAGCATACAATGTAGCACTTGCTGAAGTAGTCGACAGAATAGATAGCCGTATAAGAGAACCTCTCGGCGAGATAATAGCGCAATTAACTCATCCAATTCCTGAACAGCGAGGAATTCCGAGAGGATTTACCACAAGTCTACCTCAGTACTCGTTGCAACGATATATATCAATAGTTGATCGCTTAGCTAAGATGTTGGAATGGGGAAAAGATGAATAACGCTCAGCAAGATGCAAGAAGCCATGTCGTCCCCAAATGGCTAGAATATTCACAGGCTATAAAGAAGGGTGATTTAACCATCACCAGAAGAAATGCCTTTGAACCAAATAAAGCCACCAAGGAATGTCTGCAAAATGATTTATTAGAGTTTTACGAAACACCGACGTCTGAGTTGGCATGTCGTCTTATGGGGGCAGGTATTGTTATTGGTGATAAACAACTTGCGCGCGATATGGCAACATTCCTCCAAAAAAAGGGTGGTGTGGATTCACTATCTCTTAAGCTGGCAGATCGAGTGCTAGATGAAAGTGACTCATATCCTGTCTTAGCAATTGATGAGCGAATTACAACACTCCGCCAGTGGGTTTCAAAGTATCCCAAAAGTCCTGTGTCATGGATAGAATTGTCTAGGGCTTTCACTATAAAAGGGAAAGATTTCAAAGCAGAGAGAGCAGCACTGGTTGCTCTGCAACTTGCACCATACGATCGTTATATTGTGCGATGTGCAGTGCGATTATTTTTGCACCTCGGCAAGTTCGAGCTTGCTCATTACTATATTAAGCGAGCAGTGAAACAGCACTTTGATCCTTGGTTGAAAGCAACTGAAATAAATGTCGCTTTGATAGCCCAGCAGCAGACACCCGAGTTTAAAAGATTTATTCCTCATGATCCGACCCTTAATGAGCTATTTCATTATTCAGAACTCATTGAAAGTGCCGCTTACCTTGAACTCACTTCGGGTAACGAAAAAAGAGCAAAAAAACAGTTTAGGCTTGCGTGGAGGAATCCGAGTGACAATGTCATCACGCACGCGGAATGGCTTCTTCGGAATAAGATACCAAGCTTAAGAGG
>Ga0224505_10002427_pt1 | contig 10946 bp, 8 predicted proteins | sample SF_Jan12_sed_USG_FD_169102 | JGI IMG/M metagenome (GOLD analysis project Ga0224505, IMG submission 169102) | Sediment microbial communities from San Francisco Bay, California, United States - SF_Jan12_sed_USGS_4_1 | ecosystem: Environmental > Aquatic > Marine > Sediment | place: USA: California...
GGAGCAGCGCCGACGCATCGCCCGACACGCGTACCTGACCGGCGAGCAGCGCGGCCCGCGTCGCCAGCCGCCCGGCGGCAAGTGCCGCTGCGACTTCGGCGCTCATCGTGAACCCGACATCGGCCCCGGCCGGGGCGCGCCCGGGCCGCGCCCGCGCGCCGAGCGCGTCGAGCACGAGATGGTACGCCGGGCCCTCGTCGAAGTCGTACTGCACGGTCAGCGGCGACGGTGCCTCGCTCGGCGCGGAGAACTGGCGCAGCGCCTCGTCGAGCGCTGCCACCCATTCGTCGCTGAGGTGGGAGAGCACCGCTGGACCGTAGCGCGCGCCCGCTGGGTAGGGTCCGCTCGAACATGGAACCCCGACTCGAGCGCATCCAGGCCCCGCCCGCCGGTCCCGCCGATCCCGCCACAGCGGTCACGTGGTGCGAGGTCTTCGATCTCGTCTACTTCTCGCCCCAGGCGACCTTCGGCGGCCACATCACGCTCGTGCGCTGGCCCGTCGCCCAGCGCGCCTGGTTCTGGTCGGCGGTGCTCGGCGGCGACCACGCGCTCGTCAGCGTCGTCGACACCGACGCCAGGCTGCCGTCCGACTCGCTCGAGCTGCGCTCGAACGGCCTGTGGGCCGATCAGAACTGCGAGCGCGCCTTCGAGCACTGGAGCTATGGACTGGAGGCGTTCGCCGTCGCCACCGACGCCCCGGACCAGGCGGCGAGGCACGACGCCGAGCCGGGTGCGGGAGGTCACGTCGAGCTGTGGGGCGAACGGGTCCCGCTCGGCCACGACCTCGAGTGGGAGGTCGACGGCCCGACCGTCACCGAAGTCGCCTCCAGCCCCGGCGCGGGCTACAGCCAGCCGGGGATCGTCCACGGCGAGGTCGTCGTCGGCACGACCACCTACGAGCTGGACGGGTTCGGGGTTCGAAGCCACCGATGGGGTCCACGCATCCCGCCTGTCGGCGCGGTCGCCCGGCGCGGCGAGGCCGGCGAGTGGCGCGTGGAAGAGCTGGGCTTCGATGAATCTGGCACCGACGAGCTGCGCATCGACGACGGCCCGGACTCCTCCCAGCTCGGAGCCTCCGGCACGGCGCCGACCACGCGCAGCCCCGTCCGCTGGGCCGACCCGGCGGGTCAGGCCGTGTACGCGATCGACCGCTGGCTCCAGGCCGGTCGCCCGGGTACGGCGCCGGGTTGGTCACAGCGCATCCGGCGCGCCGAGCGCCGCGGCCGCTGACCAGGACCAGCCAGGGCGGCCCCCGCGGTCGCGATTGCGAGCGGGGACGCTACCTCTGGCCGAGCAGCTGGCGGTTCTTGTACTGCGACTTCACGTAGTCGCGGTTCATCATCGCGATGAAGTCGATCGAGATCTCCTTCGGGCACGCCTCTTGGCACTCGCCGTGGTTCGTGCACGACCCGAAGTAGGTCTCCATGGTCTCGACCATGCTCTGGGTACGGGCCCAGCGCTCGGCCTGCCCCTGGGGCATCAGGTTCAGGTGGGCCAGCTTGGCCGAGGTGAACAGCTGGGCGGCCGAGTTCGGGCATGCCGCCACGCACGCCCCGCAGCCGATGCACGCCGCCGCGTCCATCGACGCGTCGGCCACCGGCTTGGGGATCGGGATCATGTTGGCGTCGGGCGCCGAGCCCGTCGGCGCCGAGATGAACCCGCCGACCTCGATGATGCGGTCGAAGGACGAGCGGTCGACGGCGAGGTCCTTGATCACCGGGAACGCCGCCGCCCGGAACGGCTCGATGACGATGGTGTCGCCGTCGTTGAACTTGCGCATGTGCAGCTGGCAGGTGGCCGTGCCCCGCTCGGGGCCGTGCGGCTTGCCGTTGATCATCATCCCGCAGCTGCCGCAGATGCCCTCGCGGCAGTCGTGGTCGAAGCTGACCGGGCGCTTGCCCTCCCCGATGAGCTGCTCGTTCAGCGTGTCGAGCATCTCGAGGAAGGACATGTCGGCGGACACGCCCGCCAGTTGGTGGGTCTCGAGCGTGCCCGCGGCGCGGGGACCCTCTTGGCGCCACACCTTGATGGTCAGACGCATCGTGGCGCCGTGGCCCGAACCGCTCACCGTTCCTCCTCCTGGTGGGCCGCGCAGGGCGCGCCCGCCACCCCCGTCGGCCGTTTCACCGCGACCGTCACTTGTAGGACCGCTGCGCCAGCTTGACGTATTCGAACGCCAGCTCTTCTTTGTGCAGACGCTGCTGACCGTTCTCGCCGGTCCACTCCCAGGCGCCGACGTAGGCGAACTGGTCGTCGTTGCGCAAGGCCTCGCCGTCGTCGGTCTGGTATTCCTCGCGGAAGTGTCCGCCGCAGCTCTCTTCGCGGTGCAGTGCGTCCATGCACAGCAGCTCGCCCATCTCGAAGAAGTCGGCGATGCGACCGGCCTTTTCGAGCTGCTGGTTGAAGCCGAGATCGGGATCGGTCATGCGGACGTCCGACCAGAACTCGTCGCGCAGCGTGCGGATGTCGCCGATGGCCTGGCGCAAGCCGGCGTCGTTGCGGGCCATGCCGCAGTACTGCCAGATGACGTCGACGCCGAGCTTGCGGTGCATCGAGTCGATGCTCTGGGTGCCGTTGAGCGACAGCAGCCGCTTCACCTGGTCGTTGACGTCGGCCTCGGCCTCGGCGAAGGCCGGATCGTCGGTGGAGAGGGGCCGTTGGCCCAGCAGGTCGGCGAGGTAGTTGCCGATCGTGTACGGCAGCACGAAGTAGCCGTCCGCCAGGCCCTGCATGAGCGCCGAGGCACCGAGCCGGTTGGCGCCGTGGTCGGAGAAGTTGGCCTCGCCGAGCACGAACAGCCCGGGCAGGTTCGACATCAGGTTGTAGTCGACCCAGAGCCCGCCCATCGTGTAGTGAACGGCCGGGTAGATGCGCATGGGCGTGCGGTACGGATCGTCGTCGGTGATCCGTTCGTACATCTGGAACAGGTTGCCGTACTTCTCTTCGATCACCGGCTTGCCGTCGCGGGCCACCGCGTCGCCGAAGTCGAGGTAGACGCCGTTCTTGAGCGGGCCGACGCCAAGGCCGTTGTCGACCATGTTCTTGGCGTTGCGGGAGGCGACGTCGCGCGGCACGAGGTTGCCGAAGGCGGGGTAGCGGCGCTCGAGGTAGTAGTCGCGCTCGTCCTCGGGGATCTGGGCCGGCGGACGGGGGTCGTCGGCCTTGGCCGGGACCCAGATGCGGCCGTCGTTTCGCAGCGACTCGGACATCAGCGTCAGCTTCGACTGGAAGTCGTCCGATGCCGGGATGCACGTCGGGTGGATCTGCGTGTAGCAGGGGTTGGCGAACAGCGCGCCGCGCTTGTGGGCGCGCCAGGCCGCCGTGACGTTGGAGCCCTTGGCGTTGGTCGACAGGTAGAACACGTTGCCGTAGCCGCCGGTGGCGAGCACGACGGCGTGCCCGCTGTGCCGGGTGATCTCGCCGCTGAGCAGGTCGCGCACGATGATGCCGCTCGCCCGCCCGTCCTTGACGACCAGGTCGAGCATCTCGCTGCGGTGGAACAGCTCGACGCGGCCCTCGCCGACCATGCGCATGAGCGCCTGGTAGGCGCCGAGGAGCAGCTGCTGGCCGGTCTGTCCCCGGGCGTAGAAGGTGCGGGAGACCTGCGCGCCACCGAAGGACCGGTTGTCCAGGAGGCCCGAGTACTCGCGTGCGAAGGGCACGCCCTGCGCCGCGCACTGGTCGATGATGTCGACGGAGACCTCGGCGAGGCGGTGCACGTTCGATTCGCGCGAGCGGAAGTCGCCGCCCTTGATGGTGTCGTAGAACAGCCGGTAGACGCTGTCGCCGTCGTTCTTGTAGTTCTTCGCCGCGTTGATGCCGCCCTGCGCCGCGATCGAGTGGGCGCGCCGTGGCGTGTCGTGGAAGGTGAAGACCTTGACCTTGTAGCCCAACTCCGCCATGGTCGCCGCGGCCGAGGCGCCGGCCAGCCCGCTGCCCACGACGAGCACCTCGAAGCGCCGCTTGTTGTTGGGGTTGACCAGCTTCATGTTGAACTTGTGGCTGGTCCAGCGCTCCTCGATGGGGCCGGTGGGGACCTTGCCGTCCAGCGTGCCGACGTCGCTCACTGTTGGTCTCCCTTGCAGATGTCGGTGACCTTGCCCGCGTGCACGTGGCACTCGGTCGTCCGCCCGTCCTGGCTGACGACGCCGGCCAGGTTCATGATCGGGAAGCTCAGGTTGCCGACCAGGATGATGCCGGCGAGACCCTGGGCGAACCCGCGCCGCAGGGTGTTGAACTTGGGGTTGTTGATGCCGAGGCTCTGAAAGAGGCTCCAGGCGCCGTGGTAGATGTGGATGGCCAGGGCGATGTTGGCGACGATGTAGATGATCGCCACGGGGATGTTCGACAGGCTGCGGCTGACGTTGTTGTAGACGTCGCCGCGGATGTAGTTGTCGCCGAGTACCCACCCCCAGGTCAGGTCGGCGAGGTGGAACAGCAGGTAGAGCAGGATGATGATGCCGGTGTAGCGCATCGAGCGCGACGCGAAGTTGGCCGCGAGGAAGTTTCGGTCGCCGGCGTAGCCGATCGGGCGGGCCTTGCGGTTGATGGCGGTCAGCGACACGGCCGAGTGGATGTGCAGCGCGAAGGCGCCGATCAGCCCGATCCGCATCAGCCACAGCACGACCGTGCGGGGCACGAGGTGGCCGCCGAGCTCGCGCAACGCCTCGCCGTACTCGTTGAAGCGCTCGGGACCCTCGTACATGTGAAGGTTGCCGATCATGTGTACGACGACGAAGCCCAGCAGCATCAGCCCGGTGACGGCCATCACCCACTTCTTGCCGACCGCCGTCGAGTAGAGGCTCGCGGGGAACGGCAGCCTGGACCGTGACCGTCTGAAGATCGGTTGGTTCCCACTTCGGGTGTGAACCGCTGTTGCCTGAGCCACTTGAACCCCCGTCCGAGCGTCCGTACCGGCGGCCGATGTCTCGGTCCCGGGCCGACCCGGCGACACGCTCGCAAGGCGACCCGGATGGCGGGCTGCACACCGGCCGGTCGCGCCGAACGCTACTTCTGCGCCTCGGGTGGAGGGAAGTTGACCCCCGTGTCGGGACGCGTTCGCGGGCGCCTCACCTGCACGATCGCCCCGGCGCGGCGCGCCACCACATGCGCGCGCGGTAGGTTGGCTCCATGACCTCCCGCCCCACAACGATCGGTCAGCTGCGCGCCTCCGGGTGGGTTTCCCGCTCCGTGAAGCAGGAGCTGCGCGAGAACGCGATCGCCAAGATCCGCGCTGGCGAGTCGCTGTTCCCGAGGGTGATGGGGTACGAGGAGACGGTCCTTCCCCAGCTCGAGAATGCGCTGCTGGCCGGCCACGACCTCGTCTTCCTCGGCGAGCGGGGCCAGGCCAAGACCCGGCTGATCCGCAGCATGGTGCAGATCCTCGACGAGTACATGCCGATCGTGGCGGGCTCCGAGATCAACGACGACCCGTATGCGCCCGTGTCGCGCTACGCCCTCGACCTCGTGGCCGAGCACGGCGACGAGACCCGCATCGACTGGGTGCACCGCGACATGCGCTTCGGCGAGAAGCTGGCGACGCCCGACACGTCGATCGCCGACCTCATCGGCGAGGTCGACCCCATCAAGGTGGCCGAGGGCCGCTACCTCTCCGACGAGCTCACGCTGCACTACGGGTTGGTCCCCCGCACCAACCGCGGCATCTTCGCGATGAACGAGTTGCCCGACCTCGCCGAGCGCATCCAGGTCGGTCTGCTGAACGTCCTCGAAGAGCGCGACGTCCAGGTCCGCGGCTACAAGATCCGTCTGCCGCTGGACATCCTCCTGGTCGCTTCCGCCAACCCGGAGGACTACACGAACCGCGGCCGCATCATCACGCCGTTGAAGGACCGCTTCGGCAGCCAGATCCGCACGCACTACCCGCGCACGGTCGACATCGAGATGGAGATCGTCGACCAGGAGTCCAACCCGTTCGCCGCTGCCGACATGACGGTGCGCGTGCCGCAGTACATGAAGGAGATCGTCTCCACGCTCTCCCAGGCGGCCCGTGGCAACGGCAACATCAACCAGCGCTCGGGCGTGTCGGTGCGGCTGAGCGTGTCGAACTACGAGGCGATGGTCGCCAACGCCGCTCGCCGGGCGCTCACCCACGGCCTCGACGAGGTCGTCCCTCGCGTCTCCGACCTCGACGCCCTCGTCGCCTCGATCAGCGGCAAGGTCGAGATCGAGTCGATGGAGGAGGGTCGCGACCTCCAGGTCATCGAGAACCTGATCCGCTCGGCGGTGCTGAGCGTGTTCAAGGAACACGTCGGCGCCGACCAGTACCGCGAGGTCGTCGATTCGTTCGAGGGCGGGATGGTCGCCAACGCCGGCGAGGACGTCGCCGACAGCGAGTTCGTCCGCCTGGTCTCCGAGAACGAGTCGCTCCGTGCCCCCGTGCAGGCGCTGACCGAGGGCGACGAGTCGCCGGGCATGGTGGCCTCAGCGGTCGAGTTCCTCTTCGAGGGCCTCCACCTCTCCAAGCGTCTGAACAAGGACGCGGTCGGCGCCCGCGCCACCTATCGCGGCCGCGCCTGAACCGGCCGCCGCCGGGCGTTCACGAAGCGTTCATCGGTGATCGACGCACGGTCCCCTTGACGGAGCGCACCCGGTCGGTACGGTCGCGGTCATGACATCACGGTCGCCTTCGTCGACCGCCGATTCCCGGCCGTCGAGCCGCGGCGGAACCCGCACCTACGTCGTCGACACGTCGGTGTTGCTGGCCGATCCCGATGCGCTCGTGCGCTTCGAGGAGCACGACGTCGTGCTGCCGGTGGTGGTGCTGACCGAGCTGGAGGCCAAGCGCCACCACAGCGAGCTCGGGTGGGCGGCCCGGCGCGCGCTGCGCTTCCTCGAGGATCTGCGGACCAGCCACGAATCGCTCACCGAAGCGGTGGTCGTGAACCCCAGCGGGGGCACGGTCCGCATCGAGTTGAACCACGCCGATCTGGCCGGCCTGCCCGAGGCACTGCAAGGTCCCAGCAACGACCATCGCATCCTCGCGGTCGCCAAGAACCTTGCGCTCGAAGGGCTGTCGGTGACCGTGGTCAGCAAGGATCTGCCGCTGCGCCTCCGGGCCGCGATCTGCGGGCTCGGCGCCGAGGACTACCGAGGCGACTCCGCCCGCGATTCGGGTTGGGCCGGCATGGTCGAGCTGAGCGTCGAGGGCGGCGCCATCGAGCGCCTCTACGCCGAGCGCACCTTGGAGCTGGCCGAGGCCCGGGACCTACCCGTGCACAGCGGCGTGGTGCTGAGCGGCGGGGCGTCCTCGGCGCTGGCCCGGGTCCGGCCCGACAAGAGCCTCCAGCTGGTCCGCGGCGACCGGTCCCTGTTCGGGGTGCGCGGGCGCTCGGCCGAGCAGCGGGTGGCGCTGGAACTGCTGGCCGATCCCGAGATCGGCATCGTGTCGCTGGGCGGCTCGGCCGGTACCGGCAAGAGCGTGTTGGCGCTGGCGGCGGGTCTCGACAGCGTGATGGAGCAGCGGGTCCACCGCCGCGTGCTGGTCTTCCGACCGCTGTTCGCGGTCGGTGGCCAGGACCTCGGCTTTCTCCCTGGCACCGAGTCGGAGAAGATGGCGCCGTGGGCGGCCGCGGTGTTCGACGCGTTGGAGTCGATCGTCGGCCCGGCCGTGATCGAGGAGGTGATGGCCCGTCGCCTGCTCGAAGTGCTGCCCTTGACCCACATCCGGGGCCGGACCCTGCGCGACACCTTCGTCATCATCGACGAGGCGCAGAACCTCGAACGCACGGTGTTGTTGACCGCGTTGAGCCGGTTGGGGGAGGGGAGCCGGGTGGTGCTCACCCACGACGTCGCCCAGCGTGACAACCTCCGGGTCGGTCGCCACGACGGGATCGGCTCGGTGATCGAGGCCTTCAAGGGACACCCGCTGTTCGCCCACCTGACGTTCACCCGCTCCGAGCGCTCGCCGATCGCGGCGCTCGTGACCAGCCTGCTCGAGGGCCCAGGCGCCTGAGCGGCGACGACGTCCGTCGCGTTCAGCTCGGTCGTGCGCCCTCGGTGAGGAGTACCGCGCCCTCGAACTCATCAGCCGGTTCGGCGAGGCCGACCGCGATGTCGCGCAGTCGTTCGAGTACCGGTCGTGGCGCCCGTTCGACGTCGAACAGCCCCCGCTCGGGTTCGAAGCCGTCCTCCCACTCGTAGCCGTCGATCATTGGTTCGGCGAACCATCCACGGACGTCGATACCCCCCGAGCGGGCGTCGTCTACGAGGCCGAGCACCTCGTCGAGCTGGTCGACGGTGGCGACGTGTTGGCCCAGCACGACGACGGGTCGGTCGGGGCCCTGCTCGGCGACGCGCTGGAGGATCTCGCCGACGTCCTCGGGTCGGTGGTCGCGGCGCCATTCGCCGCGTTCGGGAACGGTGATGCGGTGCTCGATCGTGACGCCCACGAGGTCGAATGCGTCGGGCATCGTCGGAACCGACCGCAGGCCCTGGCCTTCGAGGGTCAATTCGCCGTCGCGGAACCCGTCGGTCCAGCACCACAGGAACGACTCGGCGCGACGGGTCCGGCTGCGCGTGGTGGGCTCGGCATCGGCCGGGCGCATCGCGGCCAGGTCGAAACAGCTCGCCACGGGCGGGCCGCCGCGCAACACCCGCCACGCCTCGAGGGCCGCCTGGTGGGTGCTCAGGATTGCGTCGGTGAACCGGAACGGATCGCGCCGTCCCGGAGGCGCCGCGCCGGTCAGGTACGCGGCGCGGGCGGTCGTCATCGGGCGGGTGATGGGCACCCAGGCGTACGCCCATTCGCCGAAGAGCTCCGCGCACCGCTCGACGTGGCGGGGCCACGAGAACGTGCGCGATCGGCGATCGCGCCATCCGTGCTCGTCGATGGCGAACCAGCCCGGCAGGGAGCGCGAGACGAGCGTCACCCAGACGGCGAGCCCCGCCTCGTCGGCCGCGGCGAGCACCTGTTGGTAGTGCTCGACCGCTCGCTCGTCGACCACGCCGTTCTCGGGCTCGATCCGGGCCCATTCGACACCGAGGCGGACGTGGCCGACTCCAGCCTGGCCCAGCAGGCGGAGGTCGTCGCGGTACCGGGTGGCGAAGCCGTTGCCCGCCGCCGAGCCCGGGAGTCGCCCGAGCCGCTCCCAGCTGCCCCAGTCGCTGGCCTCGGTCGCGCCCTCGGCGCTGACCGAGGAGGTCGCCGCGCCCAGCCAGAAGTCGGAGTCGAGAGCCATCGCTGCCGACCCTACCGGTGGGCCGCGCCGTACGCGCCGGACGCCGGGTGGGCGCGGCGCTGCTCGGCCGAGCACGCCGCGGCGCCGGGATCAGTGGGTGCATGGCTCCCCGGGGGTGGGAAACGAGGCGTCCCCGTCGTCGCCTGCCGGCTTGCCACGCCCCCTGTCGGCGTCCGTCTCCGCTTTCCCGCCGACCTCGGTGAGCAACGTGGACAGGCCGGTGATGAGCACCACGATGAGCAACGCCTGGAGCAACGGCAGCCAGCGTCCGAACCCGATCCCCAGGACCACGACACCCGGGGCGCCCAGGGCGCCCAGGAGGACCGGCGCGATCGGTGACGAGACGCCGGAACGAAGGTGGCGACGTTTGCGGCTCATGGCCGTACTGACGATGTAAATGCAGGGAAAGTCGCGCGGGTTCGGCGCTCAGCCGATCAGCTGTCCGATCGCATGGATGCCCAGACCCGCGAGGCCGCCGACCAGCGTGCCGTTGATGCGGATGAACTGCAGGTCGCGGCCGACATGCAGTTCGATGCGCTCGGCGGCCTCGGCCGGGTCCCAGCGCGACACGGTCGACGCGATCAGCTCGCGGGCATGGTGCCGCTCCTGCGCGATGACGTAGAGCGCCACCGACTCGACCCAACCGTCGACCTTGGCGCGCAGGTTCGCGTCCGATGCCAGCGCCTGGCCCAAGCTGGCGGCGCCGGCTTCGATCCGGGAGCGCAGCTCCGAGTCGGGATCGTCGGCCTGGGTCCGCAGCGTGGTCTTGAGGTCGCGCCACAGCGATGCAGTCCAGTGCCGAACCGCCGGATGGTCGAGCAGTTCGTCCTTCAACTTCTCGCCCCGGGCCATGAGGTCGGGATCGTGTTGCAGTCTCTGAGCGAGATCCTCGGCGCGTGCATCGAGGTAGCGGCGGAACTCGTGCGCCGGATCGGTCGAGACTTCGAGCAGGAAGCCGCGCAGCCCGGTGAAGAGCTTGTCGTAGATCCGGTCGTCGACCGACTCGGGGACCCACCAGGGTGATTCGCGGTAGAAGCGGGCCCGCAACGGCTCGCGTTGCTCGTCGAGGAAGCGGATGCCCCCGCGCATCACCGCATCGATCAGCTCGCGGTGGCGGCCTTCGGCGGTCGCGATCTCGAGGGCTCGCCCGGCGAGGGGCGACGCGGGGATGGCGCGCAGGCGAGCGATGACCGCGCCCTCGATGGCGCCCTGGACCTCGTCGTCGCGCAGTACCTCGGATGCGCCGGCCAGGATGGCGGCGCCATGGCGGGCGACGACCTCGGCGTTGCCCGGGGCGACGATCCAGGCGGCGATCCGTTCGCCGACGCGCGCCCCGCGGAGCTTCTCGGCGATCACCGGCCCGACCAGGAAGTTCTCTTCGACGAACTGGCCGAGCGCGCCGCCGAGCTGGTCCTTGCGGGTCGGGATGATCGCCGTGTGGGGGATCGGCAGGCCGAGGGGGTGGCGGAACAGGGCGGTCACCGCGAACCAATCGGCGAGCGCGCCGACCATGGCTGCCTCGGCAGTCGCCCGCACGTAACCGACCCAGCCCCCACCGTCCTCGGCGACGCGCGCGACGACGAAGACGCAGGCGGCGACCAGCAGGAGCGAGGTGGCGCGCCACTTCATCTTGCGTAGCTGCCGACGCTTGGTCGCGTCGTCGGTGCTGACGTTGCTGCGGTCGGCGATGAGCGGTCCAGAGAGGTCCACGGTGCCGCTCAGCGTACCGACGCCCACCCACGCGCCGGG
>Ga0224505_10002430_pt1 | contig 10936 bp, 6 predicted proteins | sample SF_Jan12_sed_USG_FD_169102 | JGI IMG/M metagenome (GOLD analysis project Ga0224505, IMG submission 169102) | Sediment microbial communities from San Francisco Bay, California, United States - SF_Jan12_sed_USGS_4_1 | ecosystem: Environmental > Aquatic > Marine > Sediment | place: USA: California...
CCGGCCGGCGCGCTGAGCCCGAGCACGGCGACGAACCCGGTAACGACAAAGGCCGCGATGGCGGCCCCGGAAAGCAACTTCCCGAAAACCTTCATGAATCCCATGCTCATTCCTCCGCTTGAAGAATAGCGGAAGGTTCACCGGTACGGGTAGCCCCCCGCGAGCGCCGTCTCCAGCGCGGCATCGTGGCCGTAAAGGTCGGAATAGAAATAGACCTCGCCATTCTCGCGGGCGATCGCGGTCGCGTAGACCACGAACACCGGAATGGGAGCGGTGAGGTTCACTCTTCGCGGCTGACCCGCATTCATCGCCTCGCGGATCGCCTCATCGCTCCACTCCGGCCGGTCGCGGAGCAGGAACCGCGCGAGCGCGAACGGATCGCCCACCCTGATGCAGCCGTGACTCGCGTCGCGCCGGGTGCGCTCGAACAGCGCCTTGGAAGGAGTGTCGTGGAGGTAGACGTCGAAGTCGTTCGGCATGACGAACTTCACCATGCCGAGCGCATTGTGGGGTCCGGGTGTCTGGCGGACGGTCACCCCCTGCCCGATCCGGACGACATGCTCCGGCCACGGCGGGATGACCTCGTTCCGCTCGACCAGCTCGTAGCCGTTCTGCGCGAGGAACGCCGGGTCCTTCATCGCTTCCGGCTTGATCTCCTTCGCCGCGATCTCGGCCGGCACGTACCAAGTGGGGGAGAAGACCAGGTATTCCAGGTTGGCGGCGAAGAGTGGCGTCTGGGACGTGAAGGCCCGCCCCACGACGACGTTCATCCTGAGGGTGGAGGATTCGATGTCCTGTAGCCCGCTGAGCGCGTAGAGCCGGAAGGACGGCGGGTTGACGAAGATCGGCGGCGTGTCGTAGTGCCGCGGCAACCAGCGCCAACGCTCGAGGCTCAGCCCGATCTGCCGAATGCGGGCCTCGAACGGATGCTCGAGCCGAACTCGCGTCGAGTCGCCGATGACCCCATCGGGGGTGAGGCCGTGCCGGAGCTGGAATCGCTGGATGGCCAGGACCAGGGGTCGATCGTAGGTCGAATCCAGCGCCGACAAGGCGGAGGTGTCCCGCCAGTCGCCCAACAGGTCGAGCAGGCGCCCGAGGGTGGCGGCGCCGGCATAGGTCGCGCCCGGTTTCAGCCGCCGCGGCATCGGCGGCAGGACGAACCGGGCCGAGTCGCGAGCGAGCTGCTGGTACCGCACCAGCGCGGCGACCAGCAGCCAGTAGTGCCACTGCGGCGGCTCGAGCCGGACCAGGACGTCGTTCGGCTGTGCGCTCTGCGCGAGCGACTCCACCGCGGAGCCCAGGTCGAAGGGCTCGACGGGCAGCTTGTACGTGGCGTGGATCGCCTCCGCACTCACCCGCCCTCGGCGGAGCGCCTGCGCGAACCGCGCGGCCGCCACCGACAGGGCGGCATCCACCCTGTCGCGGACCGGCCCTCCCGGGTCGTGGGGCCGGGCGAACTCCGCCGCGAGCCATCGGGCGTCATAGTCCTCCGGCTCCAGCCCGCGGACCGCGGCCTCCGCCAGCACCTGCACCATCGCGCGGGCGGCCACCGTCGGTTCGCCGGCCCGGTACCAGAGCGGGCTCCAGCCGCGCCGGGCGTACACCTCGCGGAGGGCCGGCGCCACGTCGCGGATATCGGGCCAGCGGATCTCCTCGTGTCGCGCCGCGCCCAGAATTTCGATGATGGCCGGTGACTGGCCGGCGAGAGAAGCGGGCAGCGGGAGACCGCTGAGCAGCAGTGTGAGGAGGGCCCGGCGCATGCTGGAACCTACAGCGGTGGAACGACCGGGGCGCCAGGGCTACGGCGTCTGTCCGCCCACCAGGTACCGTCGCACGAACTCCACGGTGGCAAAGAACTGGAAGTCGGCGTTGTCCTTCTTCTGAAATCCATGTCCTTCGTTGAGACCCACCAGGTACCAGACTGCGCCTCCGTTCTGCCTCACACTCCGGACGACCTGGTCGGCCTCGGTCCGTGGCACCCGCGGATCGTTGGCCCCCTGCACCACGAACAGCGGCCGGGTGATCCTCGCGGCGTTGGTGAGCGGTGCGGTCCGGTCCATGAACTCCCGCATCGCCGGGTCGCGTTCGTCGCCGTATTCCACCCGGCGGAGGTCACGGCGGTACGACTCGGTGTTGGTCAGGAACGTGGCCAGGTTCGAGATCCCCACCACGTCCACCGCCGCGGCGATCCGGTCGGGATAGGTGGTCGCCACCATCAGCGTCATGTACCCGCCATAGCTTCCGCCGGTGACCATGACCCGGCTGGCGTCCAGGCCCGGCTGCGAGCGGATCCAGTCGAGCAGCGCCCCGATGTCCTTGACCGAGTCCTCCCGTTTCATTCCGTTGTCGAGACTCACGAACTTCTTGCCGTAGCCGGTCGAGCCACGGACGTTGGGATAGATCAGCGCCACCCCGAGTTCGTTGAGCCAGTAGTTGTTGCGCGCCAGGAATCCTGGGCGGGCCTGGCCTTCCGGCCCCCCGTGGATGTTGATGATCACCGGCCGCTTGCCGGTGAAGGTCGCCGGCGGGCGGTAGAGGAAGCCGGAAATCTCCACGCCGTCGAACGACTTCCAGCTCACCAGCTCCGGCTCGACCAGCTGCTCCGCGACAAGGCCACCCAGCTCACTGGTGGTCCACCGCGTGATCAGGCCGGTCGTGGCATCGACCGAGTAGACGTCGCTGGGAGAGCGAGCCGAAGAGAGGGAGAATCCGAGGTCCTTCGAATTGAGGTGCCAGCTGAGCCCGCCGATCACTCCGGCGGGTAGCGGTCCGACCGCAAGCCGCTTGCGGGTGCGGACATCGTAGAGATACAGCACCGAGCGGCCCGCCTCGTTGGTGACCAGCGCGAGTCGGCGGCCGTCACGCGAGGGCTCAAACGTCTCCACGCCCCATGTCAGGCTGGTCATCAGCTGCTCAGTGGCGCGGCTCTGAAGGTCGAACCGCACCAGCTGGGGGAACTCGCTCTGCCGGTCGGTCGTGAAGTAGATGGAGCGCCCATCGGGGGTGAAACGGCCGCCGGACCAGGCCACGTCACCCGAGTCGGGCGGCGTCAGCTGTTCCCGCGCGCCGGTTTCGAGGGTGAGCATCCAGTAGCGGCTGCTCTGGACCGAGATCCCCTCCCTGAGCAGCAGCCGCCGCCCGTCGGGAGCCCAGTCGGCCACGCTCCAGCCACCTCCCTTCACTTCAGCGACCATGCGGTTGGAGGACGGGTCGCGGGGGTTCATCACCCAGATGTCGCGGTCGGCACCGTTGCGGCGAGTGGAGCCATACGCGATCGACTTCCCGTCGAGTGACCAGCGGACGCCGCCGTTCTGCGAGCGGCCGCCATCGGTCAGGCGGGTGACGGCGCCGTCGGCCAGGTCGAGGCGATAGAGCTGCCCGAACTCGTTGCCGCCTTCATCGCGCGAGAAGACGATGGACTCGCCTAGCGTCGGCTGGTAGGTCGCGGCGCCCACCGGCTCCTCGAAGAAGGTGAGCTGGGTCCGCGCGCCGCCCGGCATCACCACCCGGTGCAGCTGCGCCGTGTTGCCGAACCGGGTGCCGATCAGCATCTCGCGACGCGACGGGTGCCAGTCGCGGAGCGCGGCGCTGCGCGATTCAGTGTAGCGCCGCACCTCCGCAGGGAGCGTCGCCGGCAGCGGTGGCACGCTCTCGGCAACGAGCCGGTCGGGGACGGAGAGGACGGCGGGCGACGGCTGCTGGCCGACGGCGGTGGTCGGCAGGGCGATCAGGAGGGCGGCGAGCGGGCCGAGCCTGACGGCGGGATGGGGTCTGGTCATGCCGGAAAACTCTCCATGCGGACGAAGAAGCGGAAGTCGCCGCGCGGATCAGCAGTCTGGCGGCCGGTCCGGTCCCACCCCATCTTCCGTCCATGGCCGATCCCACCACCCGCCTCACCGCCGCACTCGCCGACCGCTACCTGATCGAGCGCGAACTCGGCCAGGGCGGCATGGCCACCGTGTACCTCGCGCAGGACGTCCGCCACGACCGCAAGGTGGCGCTCAAGGTCCTCCGCCCCGAGCTCGCCGCCATCATCGGCGCCGAGCGGTTCCTCTCCGAGATCAAGACCACCGCCAACCTGCAGCACCCCCACATCCTGCCGCTGTTCGACAGCGGCGAGGTGGACGGATTCCTGTTCTACGTCATGCCCTTCGTCGAAGGCGAGACGGTGCGCGACCGGCTCACCCGCGAGAAGCAGCTGCCGGTGGACGAGGCGGTCAGGATCGCGAAGGAGGTGGCGAGCGCACTCGACTACGCCCACCGCCGCAACATCATCCACCGCGACATCAAGCCGGAGAACATCCTGCTGCACGACGGGGCGGCGCTGGTGGCCGACTTCGGCATCGCGCTGGCGGTGAGCCGTTCCGACGGCGGCACCCGGATGACCGAGACGGGGATGAGTCTCGGCACGCCGCACTACATGAGCCCCGAACAGGCGATGGGGGAGCGGGAGATCACCGCCCGCTCGGACGTGTACGCGCTGGGCTGCGTGCTGTACGAGATGCTCACCGGCGACCCGCCCTTCACCGGCTCGACGGCGCAGGCGATCGTGGCGCGGGTGGTGACCGAGCACCCGCGGCCGATGCTGCCCCAGCGGCACACCATCCCGCCACACGTCGAGGCGGCGGTGCTCACCGCGCTGGAGAAGCTGCCGGCCGACCGCTTCGCAACCGCGGCGGAATTTCTGGCGGCGCTGGGGAACACCGCCTTCGGCCCGCGCGCGACGGCGTCGGGTGCGGCGCCGGGTCAGGCAGGGGTCGCCCATGGGCGACCCCTGCCCGGGCGTGGCGCCGCGGTGGCGATCGCGGTTGTGGCCACCGCCCTCGCCGCCTGGGGCTGGCTCCGGCCCGGCCCCGAGCGGCCGGTGACGCGCTACGGCTTGGCTTTCGCCCCGGGGCAGGAGCCGCGCGGGGGCTTTGCCTTCACGCCCGACGGCTCGCGGCTGCTCTATCAGGGGCCGGGAGACACAGGTGGCGCGCAGGTCTGGGTGAAGGAACGCTCGGAATACCTCGCTACGCCCATTGCCGGCACGGCGGGCGGTGGCATCCCTGTGGTTTCCCCTGATGGCGAGTGGTTCGCGAAATCCCAGGGGGGCCAGATCCGCAAGTGGCCCATCCGTGGCGGCTCGGCGATCACCCTGACGGGCGGCGCCTCCGGGGCCCCGGTCGCCTGGCTCGCCGACGGAACCCTGGTCTATTCCACGAGCGACTGGCAGCTGGGCCGGGTCCCGGCCGCAGGGGGCGAGGCGACGATCGTCTGGCAGCGGCCGGACAGCCTGTCAGGAAGCGTCGCGCTCATGCCCGCCGAACTCCCCGGAGGGCGGGGGGTGCTGTTCACGCTCTGCCGCGCCACGTGCAACACGTCGGATCTGTGGGTGGTGGACTTCCGGTCCGGCGGCTCGAAGCGGCTCGTCCCCGATGCGGCGAGGAGCTGGTACCTGCCGACCGGGCACCTCGCCTACAGTCGGCAGGACGGGAGCGTGCTGGCCGTCCCGTTCGACCTGGGCAGTCTCGAAGTCAGTGGAGCCCCGGTCCCGATTCTCGAAGGCGTGACGATGTCCTTCACGGTCTTCGCCAACCTGGCCTTCAGCCAGGCCGGGACCCTCGCCATGCAGGCGGGAGGCCAGGGCGGAACGTTGAACCCGCTGTACGAGCTGGTCTCGCTGGATCGGCGCGGCGGGCTCGAGCGGGTGGATTCCACGTGGACCTTCTCCCTCTCGCGAGTCGACAACAACCCGGGCTGGGCGGTGTCCCCCGATGGGCGGCGGCTCGCGATCGGGCTCAGCACCGACGCCGGCGACGACATCTGGATCAAGGCGCTGCCCGACGGGCCGCTGTCGCGGCTCACCTTCGACTCCACCGCCGAGCAGCGGCCCCGCTGGACTCCCGACGGGAAGTCGGTCACCTATATCACGAGATTTCCCAAGACTGTCCTGCTCCAGCGCCGCGCCGACGGCACCGGCGGGACCGACTCCCTCCTGGTGATGGACGCGCTGCTGGACGGCCGCTGGACCGCCGACGGGAAGTGGCTCGTGGTGCGGGCCGGCGGCGCCGGCGGCGGTCTTCGCAACATCTTCGCCCTCCGGCCTGGCGTGGACAGTGTGCCGCGGGAGTTCCTCGGCAGCGCGCAGGCCGACGAGTCGGCGCCGATGGTCTCGCCCGACGGCCGGTGGCTGGCGTACGTCTCCGACGAGACCGGGCGGGACGAGATCTACATCCGGCCGTTCCCCAACGTGGACGACGGCAAGTGGCAGGCGTCGGTCAACGGCGGGCAGGCGCCGCTCTGGTCCCACAGCGGGCGGGAGCTGTTCTACGTGGATCGCGACCGCAACATGGTGGCGGTCGCGGTGCCCGCGCAGGGGCCGTCGCAGCTGGGCGCTCGGCAGGTGCTGTTGCGGCTTCCCGAAGGCGCGTACCTCCGGGACCAGGAGTACTACACTCCCTTCGACATCACCCCCGACGACCGGCGGTTCATCATGGCGCGGCTGGTGCGCGCTGGCAGCACCGAGGCGGCGTCGTTCATCATCGTCGAGAACTGGTTCGACGAGGTGAGGGCGAAGCTGAGGGGGAAGTGACGATGACCGAGCCCCCCGGCCGCCTCTCCGCCGCCCTCGCCGACCGCTACCGCCTTGAACGCGAAGTCGGTCAGGGCGGGATGGCGACCGTCTACCTCGCCTTCGACCTGCGCCACGACCGCAAGGTGGCGCTCAAGGTCCTCCGCCCCGAACTCGCCGCCGTGATCGGCGCCGAGCGGTTCCTGGCCGAGATCAAGACCACCGCCAACCTGCAGCACCCCCACATCCTCGCCCTGTTCGACTCCGGCGAGGTGGACGGCACGGTGTTCTACGTGATGCCGTACGTGGAGGGGGAATCCCTTCGGGACCGGATCGCCCGCGAGCACCAGCTGCCGGTGGACGACGCGGTCCGCCTCGCGACCCAGGTGGCCGGCGCCCTCGACTACGCCCACCGCCACGGCGTGGTGCACCGCGACATCAAGCCCGAGAACATCCTGCTGCACGACGGCAGCGCCCTCGTCGCCGATTTCGGCATCGCGCTGGCGGTGAGCCGTTCCGACGGCGGCTCCCGCATGACCGAGACAGGCATGTCGCTCGGCACGCCGCACTACATGGCGCCGGAACAGGCCATGGGCGAACGCGAGATTACGCCGAAGGCCGACGTCTACGCCCTGGGCTGCGTGCTGTACGAGATGCTGGTGGGGGAGCCGCCGTTCACCGGTCCCACCGCGCAGGCGATTGTCGCTCGGGTGATGACCGAGGAGCCGCGGTCGCTCACGGTTCAGCGCCGTACCATCCCGCCCCACGTCGAGGCGGTAGTGCGGCAGGCGCTCGAGAAGCTTCCGGCCGACCGGTTCGCCAGCGCGGCGGAATTGGCGGCGGCGCTGGGGAACTCCGGGTTCGCCACGGGGCGGGCGGGCGTGACAGCAGGGGCCGCCCATGGGCGGCCCCTACATGGGCGACCCCTACCCGGACGCGGCGCCGCGGTGGCCATCGCGGTGGTGGCCATCATCCTCGCGGCGATCGGCTGGCTCCGCCCACGCCCCTCGACACCCACCACCTGGCAGTACGTCACGGTGGGCGACACGCTCCGGCTCCCGCTCACCTTTCCCGGCCTCGCGCTCTCCCCGGACGGCAACACCCTGGTCATCGGGGACGACGCGGTGGACGGCTCGCTCTGGGTGCAGCGGCGCGGCCAGCTCGAGCCGGTCGTCATCGCCGGGACCGAGCGGGCCACCAACCCGGCCTTCTCCCCCGATGGCGAGTGGGTGGCGTTCATTTCGGGAGATGGTCGCCTCAAGAAGGTGCGGCCGTTCGTCGGCGGGGTGGTGACGCTGGTGGATTCGGCCGGCGGCTACTTCGGCGGACCGGCATGGCTCGACGACAACTCCATCGTCTATGTCTCCCCGTCGCTTGCCGAAATCCGCCGCGTGAGCGCCTCGGGCGGAGCCGGCACTCAAGTCATCACCGCATCCGACCTCGCGGGGGGTGTCGCCCCGGGGCAGCCCACCCCTCTCCCCGGCAGCCGCGGCCTCCTGTTCGTGGCCTGTTCTTCGGGTTGCGCCACGCAGACCATCTACGTGCTCGATCTCCGCACCGGGGAGAAGAAGCCGCTGGTGCCCAACGCATCCCGCGCCTGGTATCTCCCGACCGGACATGTCATCTACGCGCGGCGCGATGGCACGGTGCTGGCGGCCCCGTTCGACCTCGATCGCCTGGATTTCACCGGCGAGGCGGTGCCGGTGCTCGACCACGTCGCAACTTTCGGCGGCTACGCGGAGCTGGCGGTGTCTGCCTCCGGACGGCTGGCCTACGTCCACACCACGGTCGCCGAAGCCGCCCAATTCACCTCGGTGCGGGTCTCGCGCGCCGGCGTGGTCACCCCGATCGATACCGCCTGGTACGGCGGGTTCAATTCGCTGGCGCTTTCCCCCGACGGCCGGAGGGTCGCGATCGGGGCCGGGCAGTCGGCCGGCAATCTCGCCATCTGGATCAAGCAGCTGGACCGGGGACCGTTCACCCGCCTCTCCTTCGGCGGCCAGGACCGGAGGCCGGTCTGGTCGCCGGACGGGAAGACGGTCGCCTTCATCCGCGACACCATCGGCACCAGCGCGGTGTACGCCCGCCCGGTGGATGGGAGCCAGCCCGACCACCTGCTGGCGCGGCTCGACCGCATGGTGCAGGGGGTGACCTGGTCGCCCGACGGCAAGTGGCTGGTGATGCGGACCGACGATGTCGCCCCCGGCGCAGGCGACATCGTGGGCGTGCGCCTGACGGGAGACACGACGCCGGTGCCGCTCGTCTTCACCCAGTTCTCCGAGTTCCAGCCCAGCGTTTCACCCGATGGCCGGTGGCTGGCCTATACCTCGAACGAATCGGGCGCCACCGAGGTCTACGTTCGCCCCTTCCCGACTGCCGGAGGAGGCCGCTGGCAGGTCTCGACCCAGGGCGGAACCGCACCCCGGTGGTCCCCGGACAGCCGGGAACTCTTCTTCGTGGATCGCAGGAACAACCTGGTCGCCGCGCAGCTCGGCCGCACCACCGACTTCGAGGTCACCGAGACCCGGACACTGTTCAGCGTGGCGGACTTCTTTATCGACAGCTACCACCAGACGTACGAAGTGCTGCCCGGCAACGCCGGCTTCATGATGCTCCGGAACCGCGATCGGGAACGGGGCGGAATCCCGCCGCGGCTGGTGATGGCAGAAAATTGGTTCGCCGACCTCAAGGCGCGGCTTGGGAAGTAGCCCACCACCGGAGCCACCACAACGGCTCCTCTCGCTCGACGCCTTCCGCGGCGCCACCGTCGCCGCCATGCTGCTGGTCAACAACCCCGGGTCGTGGAGCGACGTATACCCGCCGCTCTTGCACGCGCCGTGGCATGGCTGGACCTTCACCGACCTGATCTTCCCCTTCTTCCTCTGGATCGTCGGCGTGGCGATGACCTTCTCGTTCGCGCGGCGGGCGGGTAGGGCGAACCACGAGGGTTCCCCCTACCGGCATGTGGTGAAGCGCTCGGTGATCATCTTCGCCATCGGGCTGTTCCTCGCGGCCTTTCCCTTCGGGCTCCTGCCCGCGCATCACTTCTCGCTCGCCACCCTGAGAATCCCCGGCGTGCTGCAGCGGATCGCGGTGTGTTATCTCATCGCCAGCGCCATCACGCTCACGACCGGCTGGCGCGGACAGGTCGGCTGGATCGTCGGGCTGCTGGCGAGCTACTGGCTCCTGGTGATGCTCGTCCCCGTGCCGGGCTACGGCGCGGGCGTGCTCGAGCCCACCGGGAGCCTGGCCTGGTACATCGACTCGACGATTCTCGCGGGCCACACCTGGAGCGGCGCGCCGGCGCCGGGCTTCGACCCCGAGGGGATTCTCAGCACCATCCCCGCCGTCGCCACCACGCTGCTCGGCGTGCTCACCGGCCATCTTCTCCGCTCAAGCCTCTCGAGCGAGGCGAAGACGGCGTGGATGTTCATCGGCGGCGAGGCGCTCTTGGCGCTCGGCCTCGTCATGAACCACTGGCTCCCGATCAACAAGAATCTCTGGACCAGTTCCTACGCCGTGTTCATGGCGGGCTGCGCCATGGTCGCCTTCGCCACCTGCTACTGGTTCATCGATGTGAAGGGGTACCGCCGGTGGGCCCATCCGTTCGTGGTGTACGGCATGAACGCGCTCACGATCTTCGCCCTGAGCGGTGTCGTTGCGAAGCTGCTCTATCTCATCAGGTGGACCGGCGCTGACGGCACCGCCGTGACGCTGAAGGGCTTCATCTACGAGGGAGTGTTCACGCCGGTCGCGAGCCCGGTCAACGCGTCGCTCCTGTTCGCGGTCGCGTTCGTGCTCGCCGGCTGGCTCGCCGCCTGGGGGATGTGGCGGCGAGGGTGGATCGTCAGGATCTGAGCGGGCGGCTCAGTCGCGGTTCAGCTTCCGGCGTTTCCGGATCTCGTGCACCACCACGCCTGCGGCGGCCAGGGTGCCCACCACCAGCCCCGTCTTGGCAGCCTTCCGGCTCACCTTCACCACCGCGTTGGTCTTGTTGCGCACCGCTTTCCGGCCCTCTGCCACCAGCACCTTCGTCTCCACCCGCTCATAGGCGCCCCGCGCGGCGTCCTTCGCCCCGGTCACGATCCTTCGAGTCAGTTTGGCCATGGTGTCCTCCTGCGGGTCTCCGGCGGCAGGCCGGCGTGAGGCCGGTCTACCCCGGTACAACATGGCGAGGGGATGGTGAAGCGAGGCTTAGAGGAAGATTAAGAGCAGGGATGCGTCGGAATGATCCCTGTGCGGGGAAGCCGCCTGTGGATCTTCGGCCATGTCCCCTTGCCAACCTCGGCGCCGAGAGGAAAGACTATGTCCATGCCCGCGATCCGGCCGGTCACGACCATCGAGGAGCTGTGGGCCCTGCCCGACGACGGCCAGCGCCACGAG
>Ga0224505_10002433_pt1 | contig 10927 bp, 9 predicted proteins | sample SF_Jan12_sed_USG_FD_169102 | JGI IMG/M metagenome (GOLD analysis project Ga0224505, IMG submission 169102) | Sediment microbial communities from San Francisco Bay, California, United States - SF_Jan12_sed_USGS_4_1 | ecosystem: Environmental > Aquatic > Marine > Sediment | place: USA: California...
CGCATCGGCACCGACGCGATCGCGGCGACCGGAACACGTTCCATCACTGTCACGAGAACGGCACCCGGGGCATCCCGTCGGACCTCGGCATCCTTCACAAACGGATCTTCGAGGAGTCTCCGGCGGACGGCAAACAGGTCAACATCGAACAGTCCTGTTCCGGAGGTGATTCCAGAACGCTTGAGAATCGCTCTCTCGGAGAGAAGTGCATTCCCTTCCACGCGGACTTCTGAAACCAGCCGGTTCTCACCCCAGACATGTGCAGCCACCGAGAGCCCAGTCACAGCCGCCACGACGACCGTCGAAGCGATGATGGCGCGGAGGTTTCCGGGAGTTTTCTTCCCTTCCGATGCCATCAGACCGGAGCTCCGATCTGCCTGACAAACTCTTCCCCGTATTTCCAGATATCGCCTGCACCCATCGTGACGATGATGTCCCCTTTCTTCATAATCTTCCTGAGATGTGACGGAACTTTTGCCTTGTCCGGAACATAGGTCACCTCGCGGTGACCAAAGTCCTTTGCGGCCTGAGCGATCAGCTCTCCGCTCACTCCCTGGATCGGCTCCTCCCGGGCGGGATACACATCGGTCACCACGAGGATATCCGCATCAAAGAACGATCTGCCGAACTCCTCGAAAAAGTCTCTCGTCCGCGAGTAGAGGTGTGGCTGGAAGACGCAGATGACCCGGCGGCGCCACCCGGCTTTCGCTCCCGACAGCGAGGCGCGGATTTCAGTCGGATGATGCGCATAATCGTCCACCACCATGACGCCATCCTGATCCGCCTTCACCTCCCAGCGCCTGAAAACGCCCGTAAACTTTTCGATCCCGTCCCTGACGTGATGGAACGGAATGTTCAGTTCCAGGCCAACGGCAATGGCCGCAAGAGCATTCTGCACATTATGTTTACCCGGAATCTGAACGGTGACACGGCCAAGTTCCTGGTCACCTCTCACCACTTCAAAACTCGTGGCGTTCTCCGCGTGAACAAGTCCCACCGCTCTCAACTCCGCCTGGGCACTAAGACCGTACGTGATGATTTTCTTCTTGATGTTGGGGATAATCTCCTGCAATGCAGGCTCGTCCAGGCAAAGCACCACGAATCCATAGAACGGTACCTTTCCGGCAAACTGGATGAACGCACCTTTGATGTCATCGAGATCCCTGTAGCAATCCAGGTGATCCACTTCCAGCGTGGTCAGCACGGCAATGGATGGTGTGATGGACAGGAAGGAACGGTCGAATTCGTCCGCCTCCACCACGATATATTCGCCTTTCCCAAGCCTGGCATTCGAGCCGGCCAGTCCCCTCAGTCTTCCACCGACAATCACCGTGGGATCGAGCCCGCCTTCCATCAGGACAAGGCCGACCATTGACGTCGTCGTCGTCTTCCCGTGTGTGCCGGCGATACCGACACCGTATTTCAACCTCATCACCTCAGCAAGCATTTCCGCCCGACGGATGACAGGGATTTTCCGTTTCCTCGCTTCCGCCACTTCCGGATTATCGGCCATGACCGCCGAGGAATAGACGAGCGCGTCCACATCCCCGGCAAGATTCGCGGTGCTATGGCCGATGTGGACCTCCGCTCCGAGCGAGGCAAGCCGCTCCGTGTTCTCGCTCTCAGCTTTGTCGGATCCGGTTATCGTAAATCCCTCCTGCAGAAGGATTTCAGCGATACCGCTCATTCCGATCCCGCCGATTCCCACAAAGTGAAGTTTTCGTATTGAAGCAAACACCCTTCTACCTGTCTGTTATTCCCCTGCGACCCCAGCGACGAGTCTTTCGTTCTGGTATTCCTGCTGCAAACGTCCGAAGTTCAGCCAGCAATTCCTTTGCCCGTTCGTACCGGCCGATCCGGATCCGGAAGAGACGGCGCCGGTCCTTCAATTTGAAGACAACCATCTGAAACATCCCTGCCGTTTGAACCCGTTTCTCCCTGCCGAAATAGATCCACTCGATCCGTTTTGCTTCGATCGTACTCTCTTCGAATCGGTTCCTGAATGTGATCGAAGTATCGCCGACCACCAGGCGGCGGTCCCTGATCCTGTTCAGCACAAGACTCCCGATCGAAATCAACACGAAGAACAGGATCACGTACATGAGCGGATCATCCAGAACGTACTCGAATCGTTTCTCCACAAGCGACCCCCGGATTCCTCCATAAAGAATCAGGGTAACGAGATAGAGCAACACCGATTGATAGTAGAAGTCCAGCTTGTAACGAAACGATTTTGACTCTGTCATCGTCCCCGCTCCGCCAGCTTCAGGATCGCGGTGGCAAGATTTCCGGCCGCATCCGGCCGGCTCAGCTTCCTGGCGCGGTCTTCCATCTCGTTCATCCTTGCCCTTTGCGTGAACAGGCTGAGGATCGTGGCCGCCAGGTTCGTCAGCTCGGCTTCAGGAAGAACAACGGCCGCGCCGGCCTTTCCAAGTGACGAGGCGTTCTTTGCCTGGTGATCTGCCGCCGCGTGCGGATATGGTATCAGAACGGACGGAACACCCGCCTGGAGCAGTTCGGCAATCGTGCTTGCTCCGGAACGGCAGACCGCGAGTGAGGCGGCTCCGTAGGCGTATTCCATCTTCTCGATATACCGAAACACCTTCACGCTATCAGTGGCTTCCGCCCGGCTTACATCAGCAACGACCTGCGTGAAGTCCTGCTCCCCGGTCTGCCAGATAACCTGGCGTTTTCCGGCCACCAGCGTTCCAACCACGGGGCCGACCGCCTTGTTGACAGCGCCGGCACCCTGACTCCCGCCGAAGATCAGGATCGTCTCACGCGACGGGTCCAGCCCGAAAAACGTTCTCCCGTCCTCCTTTGAAATCGACCCGATCTCCTGCCGCGTCGGGTTGCCGGTGAGCACAGGGTTGCTCCCGCGTTTCAGATAGGAACGGCTCTCCTCGAAACTCAGATGCACCTCGTCAACGCGACCGGCAAGCAGGCGCGTCGTTACTCCCGGAAAACTGTTCTGCTCCTGGATCAGAGTAGGTATTCCCGCCACCGTGGCCGCGTACAGAACCGGCCCCGAGACATACCCGCCGGTCCCGACAACAACCGCGGGCTGCCACCGCCTCAGGATCCGATATGATTGACCGATTGCCATAAGAAGTTTCAACGGAAACAACAACGTCTCAGGTGAAACCGATCGCCGGAGACCGCTGATCCGGATGGTTTCAAGCGCGTATCCGTGAGCGGGTACCACGCGCTCTTCGATTTTACCTTTCGTCCCGATGAACAGAATCTTGCTGTCTGGTTCCCTTCGTCGGATCTCATCCGCCATGGCGATCGCAGGGTATAGATGACCTCCGGTTCCGCCACCCGCAAAGAGAACCCGGACAGGGACGTTCATGCTCCTACGAGTAGACCGCCCCAACGGCAGTCCCCTTCGGCTCCATCGGCGGGACACCGGGTGTTCCGTTAACCCGGGGATGAAGGTCCGTATGGGACGAAATATTCAGGAGGACTCCGACAGCGACCGATGAAACGAGCATGGCTGACCCGCCATAGCTGACAAAAGGCATCGGCAGCCCGGTCGTCGGCAGCAATCCAAGCGTTACGCCGGCATTCACGAGCGCATACAGCGTGATGCACGAAGTAATTCCCACCGCGAGGAGGCGCCCGAATTCATCCGGCGCGTATTTTGCTGTCTTCAGTCCGCGCAGCATAATCACCAGAAACAGAAACATGACGATCAGGCTGCCGATGAGTCCGTACTCTTCTCCGATCACCGAATAGACGAAATCCCCGTACGATTCAGGGAGAAAGAAATCACTCTGTCTGGTTTGCCCGGGGCCCAGGCCGAGTATTCCCCCGTTCCCGAATGCGATGATCCCCTGTCTCAGCTGGTAATTCAGCTCACCCGTCAGCAGGAATGATTTGATCCGCTCCAGGCGGTACGGCGCTGCGGCGAGTACAAGGAAACCCACTACCGCACCGCATGCGATGACCAGCCCCATATGGGACCACCGCACACGACCCGTGAACACCAGAATGAACCCGGTCATCGCGATCATTGCCCCATTGCTGAAGTTCGGCTGAAGGAACACCAGTCCTGCTACCACGCCGATCCAGACCATCAGGGGGACGAATCCTTTCTTGAAGTCCCGGATCGTTTCTCGCTTTGCCACCACCAGTGCAGCAAGGTGAAAGACGAGAGCGTATTTGGCGAACTCCGAAGGCTGAAGGCTGAATCCGCCGATGCTCAACGCCCTCACCGCTCCCTTCATTTCTCCGCCAAAGAGCAGCGTGACACAGAGCGCTATCACTCCGGCAATCAACGCTGGCTTTGTAATTCTCCGGTACCACTTATAGTCGATATGCATGAAGATGAAGATTGCCAGGATTCCGATCAGAACTTTGGCAGCATGAACCTCGAGCAGTTTGCTGCTCTCCCCGTAACGCTCCCACGCCCACGTCGAGCTCGCGCTGTAGACCACTCCGAGGCCGATCACCATAAGAACAAGCACGGCCGTGAGGATTCCCAGGTCTATATGATTCCGCTTCCGCGTCATGGACTACAGTGCTCTGACTTCATTTTTGAAAGCGCGCCCCCTCTCTTCATAGTTTTCGAACCAGTCGAACGACGCACAGGCGGGTGACAGCAACACAACATCCCCGACCGTCGCCTTGCCCGATGAGAGAACAACAGCCTCGTGCATCGATCCGGCCCGAAGGACAGGGACTGTTCCGGAAAACGCCCGGACCACATTCCCGGCGGATTCACCGATCGCAACGATCATGCGGACGTTCCGCGTGACGAGATCATTGAGTTTGCTGTAATCGTTTCCCTTGTCCCGGCCACCCAGAATCAGAATGATCGGCGACGAGAAACTCTGAAGCGCGTGCCAGACCGAATCGACATTGGTTGCTTTTGAGTCATTCACATAGGTTGCGCCGTTCAGCACCCGAACCTGTTCCAGCCGGTGTTCAACGCCGGCAAATGTCGCCAACGTCTTTCGCAGGGATCGCGCTGCGACGGCGAGCGGCTTCACAGCGAGGATCGACGCCATCGCATTCATGAGATTGTGCGCCCCTCTTATCCCGAGCTGAGCAGCCGGCATCAGTTCTGTTGCGGCTCCGCCCTCGGAGACCATGATCGATCCGTCCCGGACGAACGCTCCATCCCCCGCGACATCGTTCAGGCCAAACGCGAGCCGTCGCACACCCTCTGGTAGAGCTCTGTCCACACATTCTGTGGTGGCCGGGTCATCACTGTTGTACACCACGATGTCGCCTTTCCGCTGGTTCATCATGATCCGGCCCTTCGATCGCATGTACGCGTCAAACGACCCGCCGTACCTGTCCAGGTGGTCCGGCGTAATATTGAGGAGGACGGAGACTCCCGGTCTGAATGTCTGAATCGTGTCCAGCTGGAAGCTGCTGATTTCCACCACCGCCACTCCATCATGGTCAATTGATTCGACGATTTCGGAGAACGCAACTCCGATGTTTCCACCAACCGCCACTTTCATCCCGGCATCAGAAAGAATCCGCCCTATCAGCGTCGTTGTCGTTGTCTTTCCGTTCGTCCCCGTCACTGCAATGATCGGGGCCCGGCAGAACCATCCTGCCACTTCGATCTCACTGACGACAGGAATGGCCTTGCTGACCGCCTCCATCACAACCGGAATCGTGGCGGGAACACCGGGACTTAGAACAATCGTATCCGCATCAAGAACCCTGCTGGTATGAGCCCCAAACTCCGACTCCACGCCGAGTTTTTCCAGAGCTGTCTTTTCAGCCTGCTTCCGGTCCGCCGGAACAGCCTCGCTCAGGAACAGTTCACCGCCATGCTTCTTCAACAATCCCGCGACTGCCAGCCCGCTACGGCCACCGCCGATGACGCTGAAACGCTTCCCGCGAACAGCCGGTTTGTTCATGCCTCGATCATCGGACCTTGAAGGTGGCAAGGCTCAGGATCATCATCAGGATCGCCACCACATAGAAACGCGTCACAATCTTCGGCTCGGGCCACCCCATCATTTCGAAGTGATGGTGGATCGGAGCCATCAGGAACACCCTCTTTCCTTCCCCGTATTTCCTTTTCGTGTACTTGAAATAAGCGCGCTGAATGATGACCGAGAGGGCCTCCGCCAGAAAGATCCCGCCCAGTGTCGGCAGCAGCAGCTCTTTCTTGATCAGAACACAGACGGCACCGATCGCCCCCCCGAGGGCGAGAGATCCGGTATCCCCCATGAATACCTGCGCGGGGTATGCATTGAACCAGAGGAAGCCGAGGGAAGCCCCTGCCAGGGCAGTGCAATAGATGGTCAGTTCGCCCGAGCCTCGCAGAAACGGGATCGTCAGATAATCGCTCACCACGGCATTTCCTGAAATGTATGTGATCACGGCGAGGGTCAGCGAGACAATCGCGACCAGTCCGATCGCCAGACCATCCAGACCGTCTGTCAGGTTCACGGCGTTCGAGGTTGCCGTGATAACAAGAATAACAACCGGGATGTACATGAGCCCGAAATCCACCTCGAGGTTCTTCAGGAACGGGACGGTCGTGGAGGAACGGATCGGGACCAGATCCCTGTCGATCAGCTCCGGGACGAAATAGATGATCGAGCCGACCACTCCGGCAACCACCACTTGCCCCGCTATCTTGTACCTTCCGATCAACCCTTTCGGTTTTTTCTTAACCACTTTCAGATAGTCGTCGAGGAATCCGACCGCTCCAAGCGATGCCGTGACGAAGATGATCATCACGACATACATATTGCCGAGGTTCCCCCACAGCACTGTCGGAATTAGTACCGAGGCGAGGACGATGAGTCCTCCCATTGTGGGGGTCCCGGCCTTCGTGAGATGCGTCTTCGGCGCCTCGACTTTGGCCGCTTCACCAATCTGCTTTTCCTTCAGAATCCGGATCACTTTCGGCCCTATCCAGAACGCTATCACAAGAGCCGTTACCGCCGCGGCGGCGGCCCGGAATGTAATAAACCGGACCACCCCGAGCCCGGGTGTCTGAAATTCCGTGTGAAGCAGGTCTAGTATATAATAGAGCATCAGCCCTGTGGCCTATGCCGTTCCCGCCTTCAGCATTCTCCTGCGCGCTGAGAGGCGGTCATGAACAAACGTGATGATGTCTTCCATCCTCATCCCTCTGGAGCCTTTCACCAGGACGACATCACCGGGCGAGAGAAGCTCGAGAAGGTACTCCGCAAGAACGTTCTTTTCTTCGTAGTGAAGCCGGACCTTCACATCGGCGGACTCGTGGATCTTCAGGGCGTCCTGCCCGTATGTCAGCAGGCAATCGAACGCATGCCGGGTCACTTCGATTCCGATCTCTTCGTGGCGGCGGGAGGATTCAGAGCCCATCTCCCGCATGTCACCAAGGACCACAATCGTTCTTCCTGTTGTTCGGATCGACGAGAGCGTTTCCAGAGCCTCGATCACTGAATCCGGATTCGCATTGTATGCATCGTTCAGAATCACCACACCGGAGACCCGAATGATCTCCATTCGCTCCTTCACCGGCTTGAACGCTTCGAGCGCTTCTGTGATCCCGGCTGTCGACACCCCAAGACACCGGCCCACCGTTGCCGCAGCAAGTGCATTCATGGCGTTGTGACGTCCCGGGACCCGAAGCTGAACGATGGACGAGCGCTTCGCCCCTCGTTCCCGGAATCGCAACTGCCAGCATCCAACCCGGTTCGCCTCCAACAGTTCGCCCCTCATTCGCACGCCGGATGCCGAAAAGCCATAGCTCCACTTCTGCCTGTTCGCTTTGGCGGCTGCCGCCACCCGCTCATCGTCCGCGTTCACCAGCGCAACCGCGCCCCGCCGGGATTGGAGGCTCCGGAACAATGCCCCTTCTTCCGCCTGAACACCCCTGAGGTCACCAAAGAATTCCAGATGTTCACGACCGATATTCGTGACAAGTCCGTGAGTCGGATTCAGAATCGCGCACAGCCTGGCGATCTCCCCCGGATGATTCGTCCCTATTTCCACGACGGCAGCCTTTTCCTTTCCCGTTAGCCGGAAGAGAGTCAGCGGAACGCCGATATGGTTGTTGAAATTCTTTTCCGTGCTCAGCACCGGCATTCGCTTCCTGAGTACAGCGGCGGCCATTTCCTTCGTCGTTGTCTTCCCGTTGCTCCCGCCGATCGCGACCACAGGGTGGCTGAATCTGTCACGGTACATCCGCGCCAGCTCACCCAGGGCGATAGTGGTTTCTCTCACGACAACCACCGGGAACGGGACTTCACCTTTTGCAAGGGACTGTTCATCGACAACCGCAACGAGTGCGCCGCGCTCCGCTGCATCCCGGAGGAAATCATGCCCGTCATACCGGTCACCCCTGATCGCAAAGAACACCTCTCCAGGTCTTAGCGACCGCGTATCGGTCGAAACACCCTTCAGCTTCTTTCCTCTGAGGTGATCCAGTCCGGCTGCGTGGCTCCCCTCAATGCGGAGGAGATCGTCGACGGTCAGTTCCATTTCCTGTCGCGAAGGAATTTCCGGACCTCCTCACGATCATCCAGTTCCGTTCGTACGTCGCCGATGATCTGATATGTTTCGTGCCCTTTCCCGGCGATCAGAACGACATCCCCGGCCTGTGCTCCTTCCAGGGCCTGAGCAATCGCCTTCCGACGGTCAACCTCCTCATGCACCTGTGCTCCGGGCTGTACTCCCTCACGGATATCTCTGATGATCCCCGACGGATCCTCCGAACGGGGGTTATCAGAGGTGAGGATCGTCACGTCGCTCAACCGGGAGGCGATCTCGCCCATCATGGGCCGCTTTCCCCGGTCGCGGTCTCCCCCGCAACCAAACACGGTAATCACTCGGCCCCCGCTGTTCAGGTCGCGGATCGAATGAAGGACCCGCTCAAGCGCGTCCGGCGTGTGCGCGTAATCGACGACGGCCGTCCAGCCCGGTTTTCCTCGAATGGTCTCGAAACGGCCTCTCACTGATTGCAGGGCTGCCACTCCCTTGATGATCTCCGGTTCAGCCACTCCCAGTCCCATGCTCACGGCACACGCAGCCGAAATATTTGAGGCGTTGAACAGCCCGGCCAATGGTGACCGAACCTCGGTTGACCTGCCCTGATAGACAAGGGTGACCCCCGTCCCGACAAAACTCGTCGTGGTATTCATTGTCCGCACATCCGCACCTTGAGCAGCCCCGTACGTCAGCTTGCGCGCGGCGCTCTCAGAGATTATCCTCTCTCCAAACGGATCGTCGATGTTTGTCGCAGCGACGGCGCCCTGGTCGAGGGCATCGAACAACTTCTTCTTCGTCGCGCCATACACCTCCATCGACCCGTGGAAGTCGAGATGGTCCTGAGTCAGATTTGTGAACACAGCGCCTGAAAATTTCAGCCCGTGGACCCTCTGCATCGCGAGAGCATGGGAGGAAACCTCCATGACCACAGCCTGGCACCCGTTCTCGACCATTCCCGCAAGCAATCGGTTGACCTCCGTCGATTCCGGAGTTGTGTGTGTTGCCGGGACGGCACGGACTCCGTCGTGGTGACCCATGGTACCGAGCAGGCCGACCTTCCGGCCGTTCGCCTCCAGGATCGAGCGCACCAGATGAGCCGTGGTTGTTTTGCCGTTCGTTCCGGTAATTCCAACCAGTACAAGCTTCTGAGACGGGTTTCCGTAGAAATTACGAGCCAGTTCGGCCATCGCTTTTCTTGCATCCCCGACAACGATCTTTACAACGCCCTCATGGGTAAAGAACGGATCGGCCAGCGCGCCGTCATCTTCCATGACAACGGCGACAGCCCCCCTCCGAATCGCCTCCTGGATATACTGATGGCCGTCTGCTTTCTCTCCTTTGATGGCGACATAGATCTGCCGGGGACCGACCCGCCGCGAGTCATGGCTGATCCCCTCCACGGTCACCCCCAGCGAATGTGATCCCTGCCAGGGCTCCTTATGGACCATCTTTGACACCACGACACCCTCAAGAACCTTTTCAAGAACCATCACCGGGTTGTCCGCTTTCCTAGCAGGCGACTCCCCGCGCTGTCACATAGTTCTCCTGAACGCCGTCGAGAAACTCCCACAGTGCGGTGGCGGTTCCCCTGGCTGCTTCCGTGACCTTCGGGGCGAGCTCCGGAGCCGTGTTTCCCGCAATCAGATCCCGCTCCTCCTGTGAATGCAGAACGTCTGCCTCCTGGTGCACGGAGAAGAATTTAATTTCCTCTTCGTTGTCGATTCCGTAAAACTTCTTCAGGCCGTCGATCTTTACGCGGGAGACCTCAGGAATCTGCGATTCATATGCGTAAAGGCACCCGAGCCCTTCCTGAAACGAGTGGTCACGACTGTACTTCATCATCGTCTGCACAAGCCTTGTGGTGGTCGGAAGCGGTTCCGTGTTTTCGACTTCTTCGGTCGTCGCCCCAAGCGCGTTGGCGAACCGCATCCAGAGGGCAGGATGATTTTCCGGTCCGAGCTCCTCGTCCATGAGATTCTGAAGGAGGGATTCCCGGATCCGAAACTCCGGCGTATTGCAATGCACGGCGCTGACCATCCGCGGAAAATCCTTTACGAAATGATAATACTGGCATGCGTAGTCCTTCAGCATCTCCCTGGTCAGGACTCCTTCGTTCCAGGCCTGGTAGAATGGATGCTTGAGCATACTCCGCTCCGCAATGACCGTTTCGATTTCCTGAAGCATGTTCTGTGTCATACGTAACTCCTTATTGGAAGAGAGGATATAATGATTACCACTACTGAAGGGAGGCAACGTCGCTCGCAGCACGACACCGAACCTGCACGACAGCTCCCCGCTTCACTTTTTCCCCGGCTCCGGGCGACTGGCTGACCACGATGCCTGACCCCCGGACAGAGAGAGTCAGACCTTCGTGCGCCGCCCTGTTCATCGCCCTTCTGACAGAGACCGACCGAAGATCAGGAACCTTCACCAGGTCTGACGCGGCGCTTTTTCGCTCGGCCGCCACTTCAAG
>Ga0224505_10002435_pt1 | contig 10925 bp, 10 predicted proteins | sample SF_Jan12_sed_USG_FD_169102 | JGI IMG/M metagenome (GOLD analysis project Ga0224505, IMG submission 169102) | Sediment microbial communities from San Francisco Bay, California, United States - SF_Jan12_sed_USGS_4_1 | ecosystem: Environmental > Aquatic > Marine > Sediment | place: USA: California...
CAAACAGTTGGGAACCGGCATCGAATGGCGGGTGACCGTCTTGAGCGTGACCGTCCACCGCGATGCGATCGGGCAAAAGGCGACGGTGCGATTCGAGAAGACCACAAAGCGGACGGATGCCCACACCCTCGAGGCACCGCAATATTTCATCGCGACAGTTGCCTACGAGTATCACCAGTCGATGAGAGGGCAGGAAAAGGACCTGATCCAGAACCCACTCGGCTACAAGGTCACGAGCTATCGCGTGGACGAAGAAATCGGGACGATCACGCCCCCGACCTCCGTGCTCTCCATGGCCGAGAAGAAATAGGAAGAGTTGAGCATGAACAGATTCAAGAGATCGGCTCTGTCGTGGGTGTCAGTGGCCATTGCCCTGATGCCTTGGTCCATTGCTTCATCACAGGCGGCGGAAATCCCGGCGCCGGGCGACGGGGATCAGCGCGTGCGCTACGTGACCTATCACCGCGACGAGGTCACCCGTGTGACCGTGCGTCGTGGCGTCGTGACCCGCATCGTGCTGGGCGACGATGAGCGCATCGTCATCGCCGGGAGTGGATTCCTCGCCGACTGTGCGAAGCCGGAGGCGGAATGGTGCATTCGGGCCGATGTCGGGACGAACCAGGTCTGGGTGAAACCCAAAGAACAGGCAATGCACAACAATTTGGAGATTCGCACGGACAAGCGGGACTACAGCCTCGAGTTCACCGTCGTAGGCAACAGCCGGTCACCACGAAAAGACAAATCAGGACAACATGGATCAGAGGAGCCGATGTATCGCGTGATCTTCCGTCATCCGCTGGTCCCGCCGACTCCTGCCACCATGACGGCGATGCAGGCCTCGGCTCATCTTGCGAAACAGGCTCGTGAGAAGGCCGACCTCCTTACCGAGCGTTTGGAGTCCTTTACCCCCGAGCCACGCAATTGGAAGTACTCCATGGAGGTGCTGCCGGGCGGAGAAGATATCGCACCCGCCCTCGTGTTCGACGACGGCCGCTTCACCTATTTTTCGTTTCCACCGAATCACGAGATCCCGGCGATCTTTTTCCTCTCACCGCTGGGTGAAGAAACTCGCATCAATTTCCACATGGAGAAGGGACTCGCCGTCGTGCAGCGCCTAGGACGGCGGTTTGTGCTGCGTCTGGGTGAGGCGGTCGTCGGCATCTGGAATGAGGCGTATGACAGCGCCGGAGTCCCCACGGTCGAGGGAACGACGGTCTCTGGGATCACGCGGACATTGCGCTGAAGAGGACGAGGATGAATCACCTACAAGAATCGAAAGAAGGCACGCAACAGAACGCCTCCCCCGTTGATCAGGGCATTGTCTCGGTCAACCGTCATGCCAGCGGGGCGAACCACACAGCCCGGATCGCGATGCTCATCGTGATGGCGATCGTGGTGGTGCTGGGGCTCGTCTTCACGGCCAATACGTTAAATGCCAAGCGCAAGGCAGAGACCACCAGGGAAGAACAGGCTGCCAAGGTCGAGAACAAACCGGCCCAGGTCGGACTGCGGCGGGTCTTCGAGACCGATCCCCTTCCACCTCAACAGATAGCAGCACTCGCGCAGTCGACCAGCAAGTCGCCTATTTCGTCCACCGACCAGGCGATGCGGTCGCCCATCGACAGAAGACTCGATGACGTAAGCCGACCACTGGCACTTGGTCCTGACCAGACACCAGGGCACCCATCACTCAACAGACGCGCGTCCAGTCGGTTCGGTGGAGAAGTGATTCTCACCAACAACTCCGGTACGGAGAGTCCCCGGACTCAACCGACGGGAACCGGACCAGACGCGGCCATCTCCTTGGTACGCGAACTCCTCAACGGCTCGAGACAGCCGGAGACGATGGGATCCGGGAGCCTGCTGGGTGGGCCAGCGATCCCTGTCGGTACAGCGGCCGATGCAGGAAGCTCCACCCCCCCATCGGTCGGATACATGGGCGGACCCAGCGGCCCTTCGATTGGCGTGACGAACGTTGGTCTCGCGGCGCCACCCGGTCCTGCGGCCAGCGGAGCCGGTCCTATCGGCGGACTCCTCACACCATCGGACACCCCAAAAGTCCAAGCCGCTCTCTTAGGTGATCGAAATCTCATTTTGCCAAAAGGCAGAACGATCGACTGCGCCTTGACCGTCCGTGTGATTAACGAAGTGGCCGGCATGGCGACCTGTATCTTGAACAGTGATGCCTATAGCGACAATGGTCGTGTCGTCCTCCTCGAACGGGGCTCGGAAGCGGTGGGTGAATATGCGGCGACGATGGCCCAGGGCCAGCGGCGGCTTTTTCTCCTCTGGACGAGAGTCAAAACGCCGACTGGGGTCGTGATCAACCTGAACTCCCCTGCCGCCGATGCGCTGGGCACATCTGGGTTGGTGGGTGTCGTGGACAACCATTGGTGGGACCGGCTCGGTGCGGCGTTCATGCTGTCGCTCGTGCAGGACGGGATCGGCTTGGCCACGGCGGCACAGGCGAACGCCAGCGGCGCGCAGAGTCTGGGGATCTATCAACATTCCGCCACGACAGGGAACCGCATGGCGGAACTGATTCTCCAATCGACCATCAACATCAAACCCACGCTCTACAAGAACCAAGGCGATCGCGGAACGATCTTTGTCGCGCGAGATTTGGATTTCAGCACCGTCTATGAACTGCAGCCCCACTGACCTGCTCGCGCATGACACAATGGTGCGCGAGTTGTTGCGACCTCTACTCACCTACCTAGCTCGGCCAGGCGTGACCGAGATCGTCGTGAATCGCCCGAAGGAAGTCTACATCGAGCTCGGCGCCACGTGGCAACGGCATCTCGCACCGGATGTGACTCTCGACCTCCTCACGTCCCTCGCCACTGCCATTGCGACTTCGACGGAACAAAGCATCGGCCCGCACCACCCGATCCTCTCGGCCATGTTGCCCGACGGGGAACGGGTGCAGATCGTCCTACCCCCAGCGGTGGAACTCGGCACGATCTCCGTCTCGATCCGGCGTCCCAACGCCTGGATCAAGAGCCTCGATGAATATGAGGCGGAGGGAGCCTTCAGCCGCTATGTCTGGGCCAGATCTGCTGCGATGGATGATCGAGCCTGTGAGCTCGATCCCGTCGAACGACAGTTGGTGGACTATCTGACTACCCGTCAATTGAGCTGGTTCATTCATGCAGCGGTGGTAGCGAAGAAGAATATTGCCGTCGTGGGGGACACAGGCTCGGGGAAAACCACCCTGATGAAATCGATCTGTCAGTCGATCCCTCAGGAAGAACGGCTCATCACGATCGAAGATGTGCGCGAACTGTTGCTCCCACAGCATGGGAACCGGGTGCATCTCTTGTATGCCAAAGGGGGACAAGGGACCGCGACCGTGACTCCCTCGGAGCTGATCGCCTCCACCCTGCGCATGAAGCCGGACCGTGTGTTGCTCGCAGAGTTGCGCGGTGGGGAAGCCTTCGACTTCCTGAAGCTCCTCACGACCGGCCATAGTGGATCGATTACCTCCTACCACGCCGAGTCCTGTGCCCTCGCGGCGGAACGGTATGTCTTCATGTGCAAAGAACATGAGCAGGCGGCGGCCTACGATGTGCCGACTTTGAAGCGGCTGGTGGCGTTGACGATCGACGTGATTCTCCACGTGGTGGCCCACAATCAGTACGACGACGAAGGACGGCCCCTGAAGAAAGAGCGCTATGTCGCGGAAGTCCACTATGACCCGATCGCGAAACTCGTGGCGCGATTCGGGGAAGCGACCCTCGTCAGGGCATAGGAATACAGATGGTAGGCAAACCGGTCCTGATCGTGGTGACCTTGGTCCTGTATCTCCCGCTCGGGCTCTGCGGAGCGGATGCCCTCGCCGGTGCCGTCTTCACGCTCGCCAACAAACAGATGCCCGAAGACTTCTCTCTGACCACATGGCCCACCTCCTGGCAAATCTATGGTGCGGATCCGATCCAGCGAAAGCGACTCCAGTTGTCGGCTGCCGTCGGAGGATTCGTCTGGTTCGGACTTCCAGTATTGATGGGACTGTCCCTCCAGCAACAACGGAAACCGCTCCATGGCGAGGCGCGGTTCGCCTCATCTAATGAGATCGCACAGGCCGGACTGTATGGTGAGCGCGGGGTGATCGTTGGAAAAGTCGGCAAGCGGTACTTGATCTATGGAGGTCAGGAATTCGTGCTGCTGGCGGCGCCGACCAGATCGGGCAAAGGCGTGAGCATCGTGCTCCCGAACCTGCTCCATTACGACGACTCGGTCGTCGTCTTGGACATCAAGCTGGAGAACTTTTCCTACACCTCCAAGTTCAGGCAGGCGCACGGACATCAGGTGTACTTATTCAATCCTTTCAGCACGGATGGCCACACCCATCGTTGGAATCCCCTCGATGCCATCGATCGTGATCCCCACCGCCGAGTGGGAGAGATTCTCGCCATCGCCCAGGTACTCTATCCGACAGAGCACGTGAAAGACGCCTTCTGGAACGAGTCCGCCCGCAACCTCTTTCTCGGTCTGACCCTCTCTATAATGGAGACTCCATCGCTGCCTTGCAGTCTCGGGGAAGTGCTCCGGCAGGCCTCCGGCAAGGGGCAGCCCATCAAGGACTATCTGCAAGGTCTTATCAGCACCAGGGCCAAGACTGACGCCCCGCTGAGCGACGACTGTACGGCAGCCCTCCACCGGTTCTGCGCCACCAGCGAGAATACGATGGCGGGAATTCTCGCGACCCTGACGGCTTCGCTCACCATCTTCAGCAATCCCCTCGTCGATGCCGCAACGAGCGCGACGGATTTTGACCTGAAACAGGTGCGCGAGCGGCGGATGTCTATCTATGTCGGCATTCCAGCCAATCGCCTCAGCGACGCAGCGCTCCTGGTCAACCTGTTCTTCTCCCAGCTGATTCATCACAACAGCGTGGACTTGCCTGCCACGAATCCTCGGTTGAAGCACCAGTGCCTCGTGATCCTGGACGAGTTCCCTGCCATCGGACGGGTCAACATTCTTGCCAAGGCCGTCGGCTTCATAGCGGGGTACAATCTGCGGCTGCTCCCGATCATTCAGAGCCTCTCACAGCTCGAATCGGTCTATGGGGAAAAGGACGCACGGACCATCGTCACGAACCACGCCTGCCAGATCCTCTTTGCACCTCGGGAACAACGAGACGCGCAGCACTACTCCCAGCTGCTCGGCACCTATACGGCGGAAGCCCACTCTACCGGCACGAGCCGACCGTTGGCCTGGGGGACTGGCAAACATACCTCGACTAGTATCAATCGATCTGAACAAGCGCGACCGTTGCTGTTGCCGCAGGAGGTGAAGGAATTGGGAGACCAACGAGCGATCATCACTCTCACACATACGAAGCCGATCCTCTGCGAGAAGGCGCGGTTCTATGCCGATCCGGTCTTCATCGATCGATTGAAAAGGATCAGTCCGTCGCTCGCATCGGTAGGACGCCGGATGCCGACGCAGGCAGAACTGGAAGAGGCCGCCTTCGTGCGCCGGGAGCTGGCCGTCGAGATTCCTCAGCTCGACCTGGATCTCCATCGCGCCAAAGTGGAAGAGCGGGTGCGTCCGCTGCGACCGGATGAACCGGTCGATGTCTCGCGGCTCGCGATCGATCCCTCGCAACTGCCGCCGGTCGTGGCACGCGACCGGCCGGCTGGGGAAGAAGTGACGGCCTTAGTCGATGCCTTCTTTTCCGAACTGGAATGGACCGACAAGGCCGAGACAGGACAAAGCGGTGCTGAACGGCAAGCACCCAAACTGCAGCGCGACGAACAAGCGTTGCCGGAAGAGGCAACGAGCCGATCGGGTCCTGGGCCACAGTTGGATCGAGACAAAGAGGAGAGAGACGTATGACGACATCCATCAAGAGAGCGAGACAGCAGGCACGGCTGATAACGCTGGTGATCGGCCTGGTCTGCGCCGCAACCATTTCCTGTGCACCGAAGCCGGTGGTGCCGTCTGGGGCCAATCGAGTGCCCATCAACAGCGACGAGATGATCGCTCAGTACCGGGAGCGAGTGAAGATCGAGCAGCGAGAGAAGCTGGAGCGCAGCGTGCTCACGCGACACATAGACGCGCTGACGCAACAGGTCCATGACCTGAGTGCATCGGTCACAGCCTTACAGCTCCAACAGCAGGAAATGGCCAAAGGCAGGTCCCGGTCCAGTCAGACAATCAGAGCTGCCTTCCCATCGATCAGCAGCCTCCCCACAAGTGAGCGGAGAAGTCCGTCCACCAATGAGTCACTACTGCGTGAAGAAGGCGCTTCGCCGCTCGAATCGGCCCAGGCCTTGTCGTCAACAGACGCGGCGGAGCGTGAGGAGCAGCAAGACACGTCGGAATCGGTAGGCTGCCAACTCGGTGGGTCGTCCAAGACACCACAGGACGCTCCGATGCGCGAGGAATCGACCATGAAATCGTGGACACCTCGGATGATCGAACTCGGTGAACGGGAACAGGTCGAGCTGCATCGCCGCAGCGTCATCTTCCGAGTCTCTCAACGGAAGGGTCGCTCTGAATTTCGTCCGAGCAAGACATTGCAAGCCCACCTGAAACAGGCGATGAAGCTCGGGCACTGTCTCCAAGTCCGTGGCTATACGGACGGTGATAAGGACCAGTGGATCGAACGAGAAACAGCGACGCAGCGGGCGCAGAAGGCCCGCGCCTACCTGATTCGACAGGGAGCCGCGCCCGACCACATCCAGGTCACCATCGTGCCGATCGGTGAACATGTAGCGGATAACGCGACCAAGCAAGGGCGGGCCAAGAACCGACGAGTCGAGATTGAAGTGAAAGAGCACGATCCAGCCACCGTCTGGCCGCAGTGGTACGGATAGGAGCAAGGAGGTAAACCCGATGAATCACATAGAGGCCCATGAGGAACCAGAGATCAAGCGTGCAGACAACTCGAAGTCGGCGCACAGGGACCAGACCGAGGATGGCGAGGAGCTGAGCCTCAACCAGCGCCGTGACGCAGCCGACTCGTTGCGGAAACGGTTCCTCGAAGCGAGCGGACAGTTTTATTACCGTACGGCACCAGGTGAACCCACGAAAGTGGCCTTTACCGACCACGGGAAACGCTTGATCACGGAACATGACGATCCCAGCGTCATTCACGGAATGGTGCTGCGGGCACAAGAAAAAGGATGGACGGTGGTCCGAGTGAACGGGACCTACGAGTTCAAGACCGAAGCCTGGGTCCAAGCGACGATTGCCGGACTCGAGGTCGAGGGCTATACCCCGCGTGGAATCGACCTGGCGAAGCGGGAAGATCGACGAGATCAGCGCCCAGCTCGTCGTCCAGCCACGAAAGACCATGGCAATCCAGATGCTTCAAACCGAAAAGCCAGTGAATCTCCTCAGCGATCAGAGAAGACCATGAGTGATGGTCAACAGGTCGCGCTGGCGACACTCGAAGCCATCCTACGCGCGCGTGGGGACTCCCCTACGATCATCGCGGCGGCCGTCGAAGAAGCGAGGGCGCGTTTGCAGGGCGAGCGGGTCGTGGTGGGCACTGTCGTGGACCACGGCATCGACCACTTTGAGCATGATGCTCAGAAGGACAAGAGTCATTTCGTGAAGGTGGCGACAGAGCGTGGTGAACAAGAGATCTGGGGCGTCGACCTACGCCGCGCGTTTGAGCAGGGGAAGGTACAGCGGGGTGATGCTGTGGCCCTCGTGCAAAAGGCACAGGAGTCTGTGACCGTCACAGTTCCGGTACGGGATAGGTCCGGCGCATCAATCGGCGCCGCTTCACAACCAGCGCATCGTAATCGGTGGGATGTCATCAAGCTGGACTCCCTCGGCATGCGTGAACAGCAGCAGTTAAAGGAGGCGGTGCGGGTCGGAACCCAGGAACCAGTGGTTCCCCGATTTGATCACACGGCGGCACGAACCGATCGCACGCCGAATGTAACCAGGAGCCCTGCCTTGGAGCGGACCAGAGGTGGCCGGTGACTCATGTCATCCAGAACATGTCTCCTGATCGTACGGAGGTGAGCCAATGAAGTGGTGGAAGAAACACGAGTGGTTCGTGGCTTTTGTGGGGGTGGGTTTTCTCGTCATCGCCCATGATGCGCCGGCGCAAACGGCGCCTCAACCGTCTTTCTTGGAAGGCGACACCAGGCTGGCCTGTGAATGCCTGCTCTGCTTATCTGCAGGCCCACAGGCGCCGAAAGAATGCCAGACCGCATTGATGAAGTACTACTTGATCCAGGGAACGAGTCCGTTCCAAACCCTCGTGAAGCGGCGAAACTTTTTACAGCTCTGCCCGAAGAAATAAACTCTCCCGAGCATGTCGAGCTGGGGGATGGCACGCTCACCGACCGACCTGGCAGGCCGACGATCCCAAGTTCCACGTGGCACGGCGCTTCCAGACGCGGTGCCCTGAGTCGTCCTCACCAAACATCAGCTTCTCTGCCAAGTTGCCCACTTTTGTACGCCAACGCCACGAATGTATGATACACTAGTGCAAAGTAATTCATTATTTATACCTCATTAGTGATACATACTTTAGCTCTTCCCTCTTGTGTAGAACCTCTCCTACCTCATGGGAATGGCCTTAAGAACTGTCCTTCCTCATAAGTACCAGGGCGCCGCGCGCTTCTCGCGTCTCCTTTCTATGCAACGACACGGAGCCTAGGGGCGTTCGTGAAGCGCGAGGGTTCGCAAGTCAACCCATATCGAAGGAAAGGAAGGACGCACCATTATGCAGAAAGATCGATTGGCGACGCTCACGATGGACATTCTTGTCAACCATCCGACCAAGCGCATGACCCTCGAATCAGTCCGTTCGAGGCTCAGTCCCTGGGCACGGGCTGAATGGAACCGCGCCCGTGATGGTGTGTCCATCATCGAACGAGCGGCGCGTGTTGGTCAGTCAATCCGGGAACAACGTCGCTGCGACGAGAGTCTGATCGAACACATCTTCGCCGCCCTCGATGGACGTACCTTCGTGGTCCTCGACGCTACCTATTGCTTCATGACACAACGGATGCTGGACCGGAGGACGGGACGCCGCATTCCTCCTGACGCGGTGCGGCGCTTTGCGTCTCAACCCATCGCGAGTCTGCTTCTTAACTCCCGTGCGCACCAGGATTTGAAACGGCGGCGCGTCGACACGATTGGCGACCTCCTACCCCATGCCTATGAATGGCTATCGCCGAAGCGCTTGGCACCGGGCAAACCGGTGATGAACGTGCGGCTTTCGGTCCGACGTTGCCTACGAATTCTCGGCGTGGAGATCGTCTTTCCCGAGATCAGACAGCGGGCCATCTATTGCCCGTGCTGTGCTCATAGTGAGACAGATCTGATGAAGGTCGTCGCCTTGGCCAGCGTGTGAGCGAGAAGCGGGAAATGAAAGGGGCCATGATCCGAATCAATCATGGCCCTTGAAGAAGGAAAAGAAATCAGAAAAAGTCCAGTCCCAAAATGATTCGCTGGCAACCCATGCGTCAAATAGGTCGAAGCCTCTAGCGCAATATTGTGCCGAATGTATCGATCTTGTGGGATCAAAGCTCGTTATTCACTCTCTATATATAGGGCTATATTGCGAAAATTTCCTGCAATGCTACGGTCCCGCTGCCAGAGGTGAGTGAGACGATCAAAGATCAGGCGGCGGCAGCCCACCAGGCTCAATTACTACAGACCATGCCAGGGATCAGGGCCTACTCCGCGTTGCTCATCTTAAGTGAGATTGGCGACATCCAGCGGTTCCCAGACAGCCGCCATCTGTGTTCCCATGGGGGACTGATGCTCTCGGTCCATGCGTCCGGCGGAAGGACGCGTCTGGTTCGCTTGACCAAACAGGGCTCATCGTGGCTGCTGTGGATTCTAGTGGAACTGTCCGTCCACGCGATCAATGGTGCCCCACAGTTTCGGTCTCTCTATTTATAGATTGGCGAAGAAATATGGGCGCAATGTGGGGCGGGTGATGCTCAAAACGATCTATGCGATCTTGATGAAGCAGGAGGCGTTTCGTCCGATGGAGAAGGGACCCAGCGGTTAGCGCCCTGGGTTATGGTCGGCTCCCCATACGCAGAGGGCCAGATCCGAAATGCCTGATTGCGCGAACGGTGTCCCATTTCATCCTGGGCCGTGAGCCTGCATAGGTGACTGACTTGTCGTCCACAGAGACGCGCAAGGACCCTGGATCGCCGACGGTCGGGGCTCGCTCCTTGACAGCCATTTTTCATATGTGACCCCAGAAAGCTGACGCAGAGTTCCGGATGCGGACCCAATACTCTTCGACTGCGTCGTCATCAATTCCGACGTTCGTGTTGTACAGCACATCCCTTCCGCCTTGACAGCAACCTGAAATCCAGTACTCGGCTCGAGTTGCCGTATCATGGAAGTTCGCTTTGTAAGGTGAATTCGTTGCAAGGCATCAACAGAACTGCGGCAGGGACTGATTGATTTGACGGTTAACCTCAACCAAAATTTCCAGCCGTGTGTTAAATTGAAAGCCGGATGATTGGCACGTAAGCGTGGGGGATGTGGAGAACAGGCACCTGGACGGTCATTGAACCGCCGCTCGTGTCCTTAGTAATCCGACCGAATACAGTGAAAGCGAAGCGCAGTTCACACCCTCCGAGGGTTGGATCCTGACTGATCGGCGTCGCTCGATGCCAGTCGGAAATCATCGTCGCTAGATCGCGAGCGAAACTCGGATGGTCGGCAATTGTAACGGGGCGCGCCGAGATTGATGGCAAGGGGTGTGCAGCCCAGTTCCCTAGTGCGTCACGATCCGGAGTCACTCCGGGTGGCGTTAATGGCACAGCGAGCGTCGCGAATGCCTGGAGGCTATACGCGCCGACATCATTTGGGCGGTCGAAGAGCACCTTGAGGAAAGAAGAGAGACAAGATTCCAGTTCGACTTTAGGCCCATTCGCTCCCACAAGGCTAAACCATGGGCTGTAGACGTTTCGCGCCGGCAGTGC
>Ga0224505_10002437_pt1 | contig 10921 bp, 9 predicted proteins | sample SF_Jan12_sed_USG_FD_169102 | JGI IMG/M metagenome (GOLD analysis project Ga0224505, IMG submission 169102) | Sediment microbial communities from San Francisco Bay, California, United States - SF_Jan12_sed_USGS_4_1 | ecosystem: Environmental > Aquatic > Marine > Sediment | place: USA: California...
CGCTGGAAGTCACCCAGCTCGCGGATTCGTTCCGCGGCTTCCTGGACAGCGTGAATCAGGGGCCGGACGGCGATGGATCCCGATCGGGAACCGGGTCGCGCACCCTGGGATCCGCCGCGCCCGGCCAGAGCGCCGGCGAGGCCGGGGAAGCGGCACCGGAGACTCGAACGGGCTTCTGACCGGGCCGAACCCGAAGGGGCCGGACGATCCCGCCGTTGAGGGCCATCGGCCCTGACGGGGCGATCGTGCGGCCCGCCATGCTCGAGGGGCAGAGCGGTGCTGCGGTCGTGCCATGGCCGGCGGCTGCGATCGCGCGAGGCAGCACCGATGGTGGGTCCCGACGAGGAGGTGCCACATGACGTCCGATGAGCGTCAGCAGACCTCTCATCAGGTGCTCTGCCGAGCGTCCTAGGTCCGCACCGTGAACGACCTGTCCCTTCCCGCCCTGCTCGTGGCGTTCGCCGTGGCGGCCGCCGTCGTGGTTGCCGCGGGTGTGGTCCTGGCCAGGAGCGGTGACACCATCGCCGAGCGCACCGGCCTTGGTGGCCTGTTCATCGGGATGCTGCTGCTGGCCGGGGCGACCTCGCTCCCGGAACTTGCGACGGATATCAGCGCCGCGCTGGCGGGCGCTCCGGACCTGGCCGTCGGCGACCTGTTCGGCAGCAGCATGGCGAACATGGCCATCCTGGCCAGCATCGACCTCCTCCATCGTGGTCGAGTGTGGCCGCGCGTCGGGCTGGGTCATGCCCGCCTGGCGACGATGCCGATCTCGCTGACGGCGCTCGCCGTCATGGCCATCGTCGCGCCGCCCGGGATCGTCCTTGGCTGGGTCGGGATCGAGACGGTCGTCATCGTGATCGCCTACGTGGCCGCGGTCCGCTGGATCCGCCGGCCCCTGGGTCGAGGGCGGCGTGGCCACGAAGCGGTCGGCGAGATCATCGCCCCGACCGGCTGGACCCTGCGCTCGTATCGGACCGTGAGGACCCGGACCGTGTACGTCCAGTTCACCATCGCGAGCATCGCGGTGCTCCTGTTCGCGCCGATCCTGGCCCTGTCCGGCCAGGGGATCGCGGCCGCGACGGGCATCGGCGAGACGTTCGTGGGCGCGCTCCTGCTGGCCGGATCCACCTCCCTCCCCGAGTTGGTCGCGTCCATCGCGGCCGTCCGCATCGGCGCCTACGAGCTGGCGGTCGGCAACCTCTTCGGCAGCAACGCCTTCAACATGGTGGCGCTGCTGGCGGCCGACCTCGCGTACCTGCCCGGCCCGATCCTGGCGGCCGTGTCACCGGTGCAGGCCCTGGCCGGCCTCGGAGCGATCCTGATGATGGCGGTGGCGCTGGCCGCCGTCATCCACGGCGAAGAGACGCGGATCCGGAGGCTGGAACCGGATGCCGTCCTCGTGCTCGTCATCTGGGCCAGCCTGCTCGGTGCCATCTACGTCGCGAGTGGAGCACATTGATGGCGACCTCGGTCATCGGCAGGAAGGACCCCGGGGATCCGTTGAGCGGGCCGACCGCTCGATCACTGCGACCCTGGTCCCTGCCCGCCTCGGATGTCGCCTCCGAACTGGGTACCGACCTGCGAGCGGGCCTGTCCGAGGCGGAGGCCGCCCTCCGGCTCGAGCGGACGGGTCCGAACATGCTCAGCGAGCGACGGCGGCGGCCGGTCTGGATGCTGCTCGTGGATCAGTTCGCCAACGCCATGATCGTCGTCCTGATGGTCGCAGCCGCGGTGACCGCGTTCATCGGAGATCTCAAGGACACCATCGTCATCGTGGCGATCGTCGTCCTCAACGCCATCATCGGTTTCATCCAGGAGTTCCGGGCCGAGCGGGCGATGGACGCCCTGCGACGGATGACCAGCCCGGTAGCGCGGATCGTCCGCGACGGTGAGGTCGCCCTTGTGACGGCGACCGGCGTGGTCGTGGGCGACGTCGTCCGACTGGAGGCCGGCGACATCGTCACCGCGGACCTGCGGCTCGTCCGGACGGCCGGGCTTCGGATCGACGAGGCGGCCCTGACCGGTGAATCGGAGCCCGTCGAGAAAGTCGTCGAGCCGCTCCCGGACGTCACGGATGCCCTGCTCGCCGACCAGCGCAACATGGCTTTCAGCGGGACGGCCGCGACGTACGGTCGCGGCACGGGCGTCGTGGTCGCGACCGGGATGGCGACGGCCCTCGGGCGGGTAGCCGAGCTGATGCAGGAGCACGGATCCGGACCGACGCCCCTGCAGCGGCGGCTCTCCGCCCTCGGGCGCTGGCTCGCCGTCGCCGCGCTGGTGGTCTGTTCGATCGTCTTCGTTGCAGGGCTTGCCCGCGGCGAATCCGTCGAGGTCATGTTCCTGACCGCCGTCAGCCTGGCCGTGGCGGCGATCCCCGAGGGCCTGCCGGCGGTCGTGACCATCGCCCTGGCGCTCGGCGCGCGCCGGCTCGCCCACCGGCATGCCCTGATCCGCAAGCTGCCGGCGGTCGAGACCCTCGGGTCCGTCACGGTCATCTGCTCGGACAAGACCGGCACCCTCACCGAGAACCGCATGCTCGTCGAGCACGTCTGGACTCCAGCCGGGGAGTACGACGTCACCGGGGAGGGCTACGCTCCGGACGGCGACGTCCGCCCCGATCCCGCCGCGGATCCCTTCCTCCATCGACTCGCCCGGGTCGCCACCGCCTGCAACGACGCCCATCTCCATGCTCCGCGAGTCGCGGGGGGGCCGTGGACGATGACCGGCGATCCCACGGAGGCGGCCCTGCTCGCCCTCGGCGGCAAGCTCGGCATCGACCAGGGGCGTCTGGAGGCCGAGCGTCCGCGGGTGGAGGAACTGACGTTCGACGCCAGCCGGCGGCGGATGGCGACCGTGCACCGGACCGATGACGAGGTCTGGATCGCGGTCAAGGGCGCGCTGGAGGCCCTGGCACCCCGTTTGGCCCCCGCGGACCGAGAGATCCTGCCCCGTGCCGAATCCGCGGCATCCGCGCTGGCTGCGCAGGGATATCGCGTCCTTGCCCTGGCCGAGCGCGTGACCGCGGAGGTTCCGCCGCTCGACGAGGCCGATAGCGCGCTCCGACTCCTGGGCCTGGTCGGGATCGCCGATCCGCCGCGCTCGGCGTCGAGTCCCGCCATCGAGGCCTGTCGGCAGGCCGGCGTCCGCCCGGTGATGATCACCGGCGACCATCCGCTGACGGCGGCCTCCATCGCCCGGCGCGTCGGCCTGCTGCGCGACGGCGACGGCGTGCTCACCGGGGCGGAACTGGCCGAACTCGATGACGACGCATTCGATGAGCGCGTCGAGAGCATCGCCGTCTATGCGCGGACCAACCCGGAGCAGAAGCTCCGCATCGTGGACGCATGGCGCCGTCGCGACGCGGTCGTCGCCATGACCGGGGACGGCGTCAACGACGCTCCCGCGCTCAAGCGCGCAGACATCGGGGTCGCCATGGGCATCACCGGGACCGAGGTCAGCAAGGAAGCCGCTGACATGGTCCTCGCCGACGACGACTTCGCGACGATCGTCGCCGCGGTGGAGGAGGGACGCCGGATCTACGACAACATCCGGCGGTTCGTCCGCTACCTCCTGACGACGAACTCGGCGGAGATCTGGGTGATGTTCCTCGCCCCGTTCCTCGGGTTGCCCCTTCCACTCATCGCGATCCAGATCCTGTGGATCAACCTCGTCACGGACGGGCTGCCGGCGCTCGCCCTCGGCGTGGAGCCCGTCGAGCCGGACGCCATGCGGCGCCGGCCGCGACCGTTTGGGGAATCCATCATGGGCGCCGGATTGTGGCAGCAGGCCGTCCGGGTCGGTCTGCTCATGGCCGCGGTGACCCTGTTCGTCCAGGCGGTGGCGATCGGTCAGGGATGGCCCTGGCAGACGATGGTCTTCACCACGCTGGCCCTGCTGCAGCTCGGCAATGCCCTGGCCGTCCGGTCGGAGCGGATCGGATTCTTCCGGCTGAGCTGGCGCGGGAACGTCCCCCTGCTCCTGACGGTGGCCGCGACCGCGGTCCTCCAGATCAGCCTGGTCTACCTGCCGATCGGCGCCCAGATCTTCGAGACCGAGCCGCTCGAACCCGTCGCGCTGGCCGTGGTGCTCGCGGCCTCGACCGCGGCCTTCGTCGCCGTGGAGGTCGAGAAGGCCGTCCGGGCACGACGAGCGGCCTAGCCGGATCAAGAGCGTGTCGATGGACGTGGCCGCGAGCCAGGCTCGATCCGGGGCACAGCCATGGTGGGCGGTCCTTACCGTGTGGGTCGTCGTCAACGCGGTCAATGTGCTGCAGGCGATCGGCTTCGCGACCCGGACGGTGGAGCCGGGAGTGAATCGCGCCGGCGGCATCGTCATCGCGCTGCTCGCCATCCCGGCCACGATGGCGCTCGTGGGGTTCGTCCGGGCGGCAGCCGGCTGGCGGCACCTTGCCGGACCGCTTGCGTTCGATGCGTTCGTCGCCTGCCACGTCGTGGTGGATTACTGGCTCCGCATCCCGTTCCGCGAGCCCGGGCACACGGCCGTCCTGGCCGCCTATGTCGCCCTGTTCTTCGGCAGCATCTTCCTCATGGGCATCCCCATGTTCCGGATCGACCGCCGCCGATGGGCGGTCACCGCGGCCACGACGGTGGCTCTCCTCGCGGCCATGGTCTGGGCGATCGGCCAGGGTGTCGGCTGATCGTTCCCGGCGGGCGGGCACCCTCGCCCCGCTGCCGGCATCGGTCCGACGATTCAGGATTCCACACCGAACCTCTCACCGAACCCTCAGGAATCGACGTCAGAGTAGGCGCCTCAGGCAGGGATCGGCCGCCCGGCGGCACGGTTCCGACGAAACGAGCAGCCGACCAGCATGAGGCCCACCATGACCCAGACTCCGGCCGATCCCGGGCGTGACGCGCAGCCCGATCTCCGAACCGTGCCCGACATGGGCGACCCGCGCGCCACCTCGGAGGCGATCCTGTTCGAGGTCCGACGCGTGATCGTCGGTCAGGACGCGATGCTCGAGCGCATCCTCGTGGGTCTCCTGTCCGGCGGCCACATCCTCCTCGAGGGTGTTCCGGGCCTGGCCAAGACCCTGACGATCAAGACGCTCGCCGACGTCCTGGGCGGGAGCTTCAAGCGCATCCAGTTCACCCCGGACCTGATGCCGTCGGATCTCGTGGGTACCCGGATCTACCGCCCCACGGACGGCGCGTTCGAGACCGAGCTTGGGCCGGTCTTCGCCAACTTCCTGTTGGCCGACGAGATCAACCGAGCGCCCGCCAAGGTCCAGTCCGCCCTGCTCGAGGTCATGCAGGAGCACCAGGTCACCATCGGCGGCGTGACCCACCGGGTGCCGGAGCCGTTCATCGTGCTGGCGACCGAGAACCCGATCGAAGCCGAGGGCACGTACCCGCTGCCGGAGGCCCAGGTCGACCGATTCATGCTCAAGATCGTGGTGGGCTATCCCGACGCGAGCGAAGAGGCGCAGATCGTCGCCCGCTCCCTGCGTTCCGGTCTGCCGCCACGCGAAGTCCTCGATGCGGACGGCCTCGCGGCGCTCCAGCGCAAGGTCGACGACGTCTACGTGGACCCCCGCATCATCAGCTACGCCGTGGGCCTCGTGGAGGCGACCCGTCGACTCGCGTACTGGGGCGCCGCCGACCTGGAGTCGTACGTCGCGTACGGCGCCAGCCCGCGCGGGTCCATCAACCTGGTCCACGGTGCGCGGGCCCTCGCCCTCCTGCGCGGCCGGCGCTACGTCCTCCCCTCGGACGTGGCGGAGCTGGCGCCGGATGTCCTGCGCCATCGGCTCGTGCTGTCCTACGCGGCCCTGACGGACGGGATCACGCCGGACACGGTCGTCGCCCGGGTCCTGGGGCTCGTGCCCGCTCCGCAGCTGGACCTCGCCGCAGAGCCCACGGCATGACCAGCGACCTGGCGCTGATCGGGCGCCGCGAACGGACCGCAGCGCGACCGGGCCCCGGGCCGATCTCGGACGATCTCGTCCGACGGCTGGAGGTCGCTCTGACGCGACGGGCCGGTGGGCGCCTGGCCGGCGACCACCGCGGCCACGGCCTCGGCGACGGCCTCGAATTGGATCGCATCCGCCCGTACGAGCCCGGCGACGACGTCCGCAAGATCGACTGGAACGCCACGGCTCGCAGCCTGGTGCCGCAGGTCCGCGAGGACGTGCCGGATCGCCGGCTCACGGCGTGGCTCCTGCTGGACACCTCACCGTCCATGCACTTCGGCACGGCGGACCGCCGCAAGGCCGACGTCGCGGAGGGGGCGGCCCTCGTCGTCGGGAGGTTCGTGGCCCGTCGGTCCGACCGCCTCGGTGTGGTCACGTTCGGTGCCGGACACGAGCGCATCTCACCCCCCGCCGGCGGCCGGAAGGGAATGCTCGGGCTGCTGCGAGCCCTGCATGGCGACGTCCCCGACGAGGGTGGCGGCACGACGAGCATGGCGGGCGCCCTGCGGACGGTCGCGGCGTCACGCACCACCGGCGGACTCGTGACCATCGTGTCCGACTTCCGCGGGCCCGTGGACTGGCGCGCCGGCCTGACCGCGGTCGCGGGTCGGCACTCGATGCTGGCGGTCGAGGTCATCGATCCGCGCGAGGAAGCCCTCGTGGACGTCGGAGAATTGACCCTTGTCGATCCCGAGACCGGCCGCTCCGTGCGCGTGGATACCTCCGATGGCAGGCTCCGAAGCGCGTTCGCCGACGGAGCCGCGGCTGAACGCGCGGCCGTTGCCGCCGAGTTCCGGCGCCTTGGGATCCGGCACCTTCGCCTGTCGACCGAGGGGTCCTGGCTGGCGGCCCTGGCCGGCGGCCTGGACACGACCGGGAGGACGTCGTGACGTTCCTCGCTCCCCTCCTGCTCCTGGGACTCCTCCTGGTTCCGGCCCTTGTCGGCTTGTACCTCGTCGCGCAGCGGCGCCGGTCGCGCTACGCCGTCCGCTTCACGAACGTGGACCTGCTCGCGAACCTCGTGCCGCGACGGCCCGCCTGGCGTCGCCATCTGCCGGCCGCGATCTACCTTGGCGCCGTGGCCCTGCTCGTCATCGGCCTCGCCCGCCCGGTCATGGCGGTCGCGGTCCCGCGCGAGGATGCGACCGTGGTCCTCGCGATCGACGTATCGGGCTCGATGAAGGCGACCGATGTCGCCCCCACCCGGCTGGGCGCGGCACGTGATGCCGCGAAGTCGTTCATCGACCAGCTACCGGAAGGGATCCGCGTCGGGATCGTGGCCTTCGCCTCCCGGCCCGTCACCCTGGTCACCCCGACCACGGATCACGCGCAGCTGAACGCGGCCCTGGACAGCCTCGAGCCGGTGGACGGCACGGCGATGGGCGACGCCATGATGCAGGTCCTGGACATCGCGGAGCAGATCCAGGCGGCAGACGCCGCGGCGGCGACGCCCGCGCCGTCAGCGGCCGCTGCGCCGGGCGCGAGCTCGGCACCCGATGCCACCCCGGGGCCCGCCAGCGCTGGCGATCCGGGCGGAGCGAATGACGGTCCGACCAGCCAGCCGCTGGTCGCGGCGATCCTGCTGTCCGACGGGGCGAACTCGGTCGGTGACGTCGAGCCGCTCGACGCCGCCGAACGCGCGGCCGACCTCGGCGTGCCCATCTACACCATCGCCCTCGGAACGGCTGCCGGAGAGGTGACCGTCGAGGATCCGTTCGGCCAGCCGGTGACGCTCGAGGTACCGCCGGACACGGAGACGCTCGCCCAGATCGCCGAGATCACCCAGGCAGCCGCGTTCGACGCTCCGACGGCCGAGGACCTCGCGGCCGTCTACGACAATCTCGAATCCCGGGTGGGTTCGGTGGAGGAGCAGCAGGAGGTCACGGCCTGGCTCGCCGCCGCCGCGCTCGTCCTGGTCGTCGTCGGAGCCGGCCTGTCCGCGCTCTGGTTCGGACGTCTGCCGTAGGGCCGGAGCCTCACACTGGGCGGATGACGCCCGACCAGCGCCGCACCTTCATCGCCGATCACACGACGATCGGGCCCGCCCCGTTCGTCCCGGAGGTGCGCCTGCACATGGGCGGTCTCGCCATGTCCCTGTGGGAGGCTGCCGCTCTCGCTGATGAGCGCCTGCCGGTCCCACCCCCGTACTGGGCATGGCCCTGGGCGGGCGGCCAGGCCCTCGCCCGCTACGTCCTCGACGGGCCTGACGTCGTTCGCGGCCGCCGGGTCGCCGATATCGGATCCGGCGGCGGGATCGTCGCCATTGCCGCGGCGCTCGCTGGGGCGGCTCACGTGGTGGCGATCGACATCGAGCCGTATGCGGTCGAGGCGTGTCGCCTCAATGCCATGGCCAACGGGATCGACACCGTCGTGGAGGCGCGGCAGGCCGACCCGGTGGGCAGCGACGATGGCTGGGACGTGGTGCTCGCCGGTGACGTCTGGTACGAAGCCGAGCTGGCGGCCTACATGGAGCCGTGGCTGCGCCGCCTCGCGGCGCGCGGCGCCGAGGTGCTGACCGGTGATCTGGGGCGCGCCTACCTCCCCGCCGCCGGCCTGTCCGAGCTGGCGCGCTACACGGTCCCGACGCTGGTCGACCTGGAGGACGTGACCCAGAAAGAGGCCAGGGTCCTGCGCTTCGGAGCCGGCTGACGCTCCCCCGGCCGCCCCTCCGCCGGCCGCTCTTCCCCGACCGCCAGCCGCCGAAGCCGTCCTACCGCCGAAGCCGCGCTCGCCCGAGGTCTCAGTCGATGGGGCGGCGTTCCGCCGCACGACCGTCGGTCCGCCGCTTCGCGCGGTCCATCTCGGCGATCCGGCGCTCCAGGAATGCCCGCTCGGAGGCGTTCCCCGTCAGCGTCAGCGCGCGCTGGTAGGCCACCGACGACTCCGTCCAGCGCCCGAGCCGCCGCAACAGATCGGCGCGCGCCGCATGCAGGTAGGGATAGTCGTCCAATGCGCCGCCGGCCAGGAGTCCGTCCATGATGGCCAGTCCGGGCGACGGGCCGTCCGCCATCGCGACCGCGACAGCACGGTTGAGAGCCACGACCGGCGATGCGTCGATCCGAGCCAGGGCGTCGTAGAGCCCCACGATCCGCCGCCAGTCGGTGTCATCGGGTGACGCAGCCGCGTCATGAACGGCCGCGATCGCGGCCTGCAGCTGGTACGGTCCCGGCCGACCCGCCTGCAGGGCTTGCCCGACCAGGGCGACCCCCTCCCCGATCCGGGCGCGGTCCCAGCGCGACCGATCCTGGTCCTCGAGGAGGATGAGCTCGCCACCGACGCCGGTTCGCGCGTCGCGCCGCGCATCGTGGAGGAGCATCAGGGCGAGCAGCCCGATCGCCTCCGGTTCGTCCGGGAGGAGCGTGACAAGCGTCCTCGCCAGGCGGATCGCCTCGCCGGTCAGCTCGAACCGGATCAGGGCGTCCCCGGACGACGCGGCATACCCCTCGTTGTAGACCAGGTAGAGCACCCGCAGCACGCCGTCGAGGCGCTCGGGCAGCACGTCGACCGGGGGGACGCGATAGGGGATGCGGGCCGCGCGGATCTTGCGCTTGGCCCGGACCAGGCGCTGGGCGAGCGTCGGCTCGGGTACCAGGAACGCCCGCGCGATCTCGGGCGTGGTCAACCCGCCGAGCGTCCGGAGCGTGAGCGCGACCCGGGCATCCATCGGCAGGGCGGGATGACAGCACGTGAAGATGAGCCGGAGCCGATCGTCCGTGATGGGCATCGGATCCTCCTGGTCCGCCGGATCGATGGCCGTGAGCTCGGCCTCGATGGCTGCGGCCCGGCCGAGCTCCTCGGTCTTCTCGCGCAGCCGCCGTCGGCGGCGCAATCGATCGATCGCCCGGTTGCGCGCGGTGGTCGTGATCCAGGCGCCCGGGTTGCCCGGGATGCCGCGGACCGGCCACGTCTCGAGGGCCGTGACGAAGGCCTCCTGGACGACTTCCTCGGCGAGGTCGAAGTCGCCCAGGACGCGGATCAGCGTCGCGACCGCCCGACCCTGCTCCTCGCGGAAGATACGCTCGACGACATCGTGGGCGGCCGTCGGAGCCCCGGGATCGGTGGTCAGCTCGAGCGCGCCGAGGGCGTGCCGGCGCTCGCCTGGGCGATCTCGGCGCTGAAGTCGACGATCGGGCGGACCTCGATGGATCCATGGGTCGCACCCGGGATCATCGCGGCATAGCCGATCGCCTCGTCAAGATCGGCGGCCTCCACGATGTACAGCCCGCCGAGTGCCTCCTTGGTCTCGGCGAACGGGCCGTCCGTGGTCAACGTCCGGCCGTCCCGGACGCGAACGGTCGTGGCCATGGCGGTCGGCTGGAGCGCCTCACCGCCCTTGTACGCGCCGCGTTCGGCGATGTGCCTGGTGAACGCGTTGTAGGCCTCCATCTCGGCGGCCATCGCGTCATCCGGGACGTCCGAGCCCGGTTCCTCGCCATAGATCAACAGGGCGTACTGCATGCCGGCCTCCGCTGTGCGTGCGGCAGTCATCACTCGCTGCCGGTATCACCACGACGAACACCGGTCACGCGAATCGACGACTGGTCCGCTGAGTCTATCCAGCCCGTCCATGGCTCGACGGCCATGACGGCCGCGGTATCGTTCGGCCATGGCGACGCCCAAGGAGATCCTGCGGGTGGGCGACCGAGAGGTCACCATCTCCAACCCGCACAAGGTCTACTTTCCCGACGCGGGCTATACGAAGCTCGATGTCGTCCGGTACTACCTCGCGATCGCGGACGGGGCGCTGACCGGGATCCGCGGACGTCCGATGGCGCTCAAGCGCTTCGTGGACGGTATCGCCAAGGAGCCGTTCTTCCAGAAGCGGGCACCGGACAACACGCCCGACTGGATCCGGACCGCGGAGCTGACGTTCCCGAGTGGCAGGACGGCCGACGAGATCGTGGTCGACGAGGCAGCGGGCCTGATCTGGGTCGTCAACCTCGGCTGCATCGATCTCAACCCGCATCCGGTGCGGGCTGACGACCTGGA
>Ga0224505_10002438_pt1 | contig 10919 bp, 6 predicted proteins | sample SF_Jan12_sed_USG_FD_169102 | JGI IMG/M metagenome (GOLD analysis project Ga0224505, IMG submission 169102) | Sediment microbial communities from San Francisco Bay, California, United States - SF_Jan12_sed_USGS_4_1 | ecosystem: Environmental > Aquatic > Marine > Sediment | place: USA: California...
CGCACGTATCCGGGCACGATGATGGAAGTACCAGCCTTGATACTCAAGCTCATAGGAAGTAATTTTTTCCGGTCGGAGATTACCACTGCCTTTCGAGGTGATCGGGGGAGGCGACTGGTTGGGAGGAGGGAGCACGATCAGCGTGCGAACATCATAGTACGTCTCAAAAATCGTGGGAGGTCGGTACCCTATGGCTACAGTTGCCCGGATGGTGTGACCCGGCAGCAGCGTCAGGATCAGCGACCCGCGCGGGCTGATAGTTGGATTGATCAAGGTATCGAGGTCATAGCGCACGCCGCCGACCGCTTGGAACATAGGTGAAGGTTTCCATTCACCCTGTAAGTACAACCCCAGCCGATCCTCGGTACGAGATCGATCAATAAAGTTATCCGACATGGTGTTGTGACGGTAATTGATCCCAGTGGTGAGACGACTTGTGGTCCCCACATCGATCCCCTGCTGAGCTTCGATATTGTAAGTGTTGCCACGCGACATCAGATCTGAATTGAAGCTTCGATCGGTGGTACGCAGGAAGGAAGCGAGCAAAGGATTGGTCGTGACGGTACCGCTAAAATCGTAACCGTTCCAAAAGGCTCGAATAAAAAAATTCGGCCGCTCATAGCCGGCATAGGCATATCCCAAGGCTGGCATCCCAGTTTTCTGCACCGTACCACCAACGACGCCATCAAAGTCAGTGGTATCCAGGAGGCCACCAGAGAACGAGAGCCTCGATTCACCTCCCAAGGCATACTGCATCTGTACATTAAATTTGTTGTCGCGATAGGCTAAGGCGCTGCCCATCCGCCATTGCTGGTTCTGATCGTGGCCATAAGAGAAGCGATAGCTCAGTTTCTTATAGCTGTTGGCATAGACGGCGGCGCTGCTGATCGTGCCGTAGGCTCCGCCTCCAAACTGCACCGTCGCGCCCTTCATCTCCTCAGGCGATTTCGTGATGATATTGATGATCCCGTCGAAGGCATTGAAACCATAGAGGACGGAAGCGGGACCCTTCTGGACCTCGATGCGTTTGATCTCCGGTAAGGTCACCGGAATGGCTTTCCAGAAGACACTCCCTTGTGAATCCTCATAGATCGATCGGCCATCGACCATCACCAATAACTTGTTGGCGTTTAGCTGGTTATTTCCCCGCATGCTCACGTTGAAGTCGGCGCCCGTGACCTGCATGACTTCGAGACCAGGTACACGGCGCAAAATCGTCGGCAGATCCGGAGCACCGGAATGGCGAATGTCCTCGTCGGTGATCACATAGACGTTTGACGGCGCCTGAGAGATCGGCTGCTCGTAGCGCGACGCTATGCTGACTGTTTCTTCTTCTTTGAGTAGGAGGAGTTCATCAGGAATGCCCCGACCGAGCGGCGCACTCAATTTGTTCTTGTCTTCTTCTGCCTGGGCAGCGACGGGGATGACCGTCAACAAGGCGATGGCGACGAAGGCAAGGCAAGCAAGCGAGAGGATGTGCCGATATCTAACCATTCCACCCGCCCAAGCCCGGGCTGACTCAGCCCGCGTCGATGAGTCCGCGAGGCGTGCAAGGCGAGCCGAGATGCGCCTCTCCACCTGCGTGCTGTTCCTATGGCAAGCCACATGCCATCAGCGTCCTAGCGGAAAGCAGTTGCGGTGGGGGCCAATATTCCTGCAGAACACGGCAAATCATGATATTAGGGTGATGCTCTGACTAAAGGTCTGACAAAGATCAGAGAAGAGGTGAATCAAAATAGATTCAGGCTGGATCAAAATGGATTCAGTCGGCTGGAGCAAGCTAGGAGTCTGTCCGACCTTGCCCTCGTGATGAGGCGAAGGAGGTGTCGGCAGATGCGAGGCCACAGGCCACGAAAAACCGCAGGCGTATTCGCCGAAATACGTTGAGGAGTTTTCGGGGCCGAGAACAAAGCAGATGTCGATACATCGTTCGCCGCAAAGGTCTGCGATCGGCTATTTGGCCTGACTCTGAATCGAACGCAAATCCCAATCTGCCACTCCGTTTAGGCCCACCTGCCTCAGCAGAGCCGCGCGCAGCCTCCGAAGCGACGGGTCCGTTGGTGCTTTTTCGATCAGCGAACAGACGCAACCCATCGCATCGTACCAGAACCCGATGAGGGCATTGGTGCGCACGCTCTCCCGGTCGCAGGTCAGGTTCACTGAGGTGATCGTCAAGCATTCGCTGAACTCGCATCGCTCGATCATCCCACCGGCGACGATATCCTCCGAATGGGAGTCTGTGTTGCGCCTGGCTGATACGAACCAGCGGTATTGCACATTCGGTTCAAGTGTGAGTCCTAGAGTCTTGAGATCAATCGATTGGACCCCTGCTTTCATCGGAATCGGAAGGGGGCCTTCATAGAGGGGGGCAATTTTTTGGGTGTCGTTGAGTGTAAATCGTAAGGGATAGGCCGTTGGTTTTGAGAGATACCAATTGAGGGTGGGTGTTTGTCTCACCGTCAGGCCTACGTGGTCAGGCACCAACGCGACAAGTTCTGGCTCATGGCCCTCGGTCCCCCGCAATGTGCCCCCAACTCGCGCGCGAGGAGTCAGTTTCTTGGGTGGTGTGTACAGGGGAGGCTGCTGGTCATCCTGTTGACCGGCCGCCGTCGCCGCTGTCGGCGTATCTGCTGCATCGAGGAGGGAGACTTCCGCGATGGTTAGGAAAAGGCTCAACCCTATGATCAATAGACGCCTCACGGTGGTTTTCCTTTCACAGCCAATTATTGAGCAACAGAAATGGCGACCAGTAGGCCGGATGTTCGTACACTCGGTCGCTCAAGAGTTTCATTTGTGCGCGCTGGAGTGCCACGGCTTTGGATACAGATGGGTTCCGCAGCTGTCGGTAAAATTCGGAGATCAATGTCGCCGATGCTTCGTCATTGATGAACCACAGAGTGGCCAATGCGCTGCGAGCTCCGGCTTTCAGAGCGACGCCGGCCAGGCCAAGCGCGGCACGATCATCGCCGACACCGGTTTGGCAGGCGCTCAAGGTCAACAGCTCGAGTGGCTCTTGGCGGAACCGAAAGAGGCCGATCAGTTGGTCGAGGGTCTGCATCGTCAGTTTCCCATCGAAGGTCAGGAGAAACGAATTGTTCACCTCAGTCGAGAACCTGCCGTGCGTGGCGATATGCAGGCCTCCGTACCGTCCTTCACGCAATTCCCGTTCCAGTCTGGAGGCTTGAAAGTCATTGTTCATGATTTGGTCGCTCTTGTAGAGCCGTTGGATGGATTCGACCTCGTCTGCTACGTAGGGAAGAGGGGGAAATCCCTGCACCGATTTGGTAAGGCCTGCTGTGAGAAACCGGAGCTTGTCGCGGTTCAGCGGTCGTGGGTCGGTCAATGTCAAGCCGGGTGTCATGGCGAGCGCGAACTTGCTGATCAGAAACGATGAACCGTCGTGGAGCGCAGCCAATGGAATGGTTCGAAGGGCGCTATCCGGTACGAAAACCAGCGTGGTGATCTGCGGTTGCAACTCCCCTTCCAGTGGACGCACGAGCCAATCGTACAACTGTTGCGCATGGGGCAGATATTCTCGGGTGGTGCGTTTTTCCACCAACCGGCGAAACTCGCGGATTTCCAAAGTCAGCCGATCGGCTGTCACTGGCACAGAGATGCGCCTGAGTCCAGACGGCAGGCTTATGAGCAGTTCCAGCCGGGAACTGAACATGATGGGATAGACGACGACCGTATCCGACGATAGGCGGTCAAACGTCGTGAGTCTGGAGCGGACGGCATCGACGCAGTCATCCTTGAAGTAATCTCGCAGCTCTGCCGTCTTGTAAGTTTCGATCGCATCCCGAGCCGCGAGGAGATCTCCCTCGACTGCTCGAGTGTCATCAGTGAGCGAGGCTCGCTGCAACAAGAGATCGGCCAGTTCGAAGAATAGCGGCCTCACGGATTCCTGTCCGGCGAGAGTGCCTTCATACGACGCCTGTGCCACCTCGGAGCGAATCGGATGGAGCGTCGAAGCCGCCTGCCGATAGGAATCGATGGCCTTATCCAACTGCCCGGTGGCCGCCAGCTGTCGCCCCAACTGCCATTGCCAGCGATAGAGCGATTCCGGCGCATCAGTCGATTGCGCGGCGAACAGCGCCCGCCTGGTGAGTTGCAAGGCTTCGTCCATGCGAAATTCGGTTTCATAGAGATGCCCGAGATAGCCAAGCGCATAGGAGAGTGTCCTTCGGTCGTGCTGTGTCTCAGCACCTGTGGCCGCTTCCTGGAGCACTCCCGCAGTCCTCAACAAGAGAGGATCGTGCATCTCCGGCAGTTGAAGGGCCAGGCGCTGATAGATCAGGGCGATACCGATCAATCCGAGAGATTTGTGTCGGGAGGATGGAACGTCTTTTAGGGTATCGAGTGCGGCGTCCAGAGTCATGCGGCTATTGGCCGGTTGGTCGAGACGCAGCAGGGTGCGCGCGGCATTTGTGCGGGCGGTTGCCGCGAGTAGCGGAAGCTCCGATTTCTGCGAATGAACGATGCTTTCCTGAAATGCCTCCAGCGCCTCTTTGTCTTGCTGCTTCAACGCATAAAGAATGCCGAGATCGTTCAGAGTGGTGGCCAAGAGGGGCGAGGAGTCTTGTTTCCGCGCCGATGCCGCCGCATGTTGGAGATACTCCGAGGCCTCAGGGAGTTGCCGGAGCGTCAAGTAGGTCCGCCCCAGTTGCCCGAGCGCGGAAGCTTCCACGAGAGGATCACCGCTTGTGTGCGCGAGCGCGAGCGCCAGCTCGAGAGACTGGAGTGCCGGCTTGGATTGCCCCAAGCCCATCGAAGCCTGAGCCGAAAGACCGAGGGCCTCGAACTGCCCCGGCTTGTTTCCAGCACTTTTATAGAGATCCCCGGCCTTTTTCCAATGAGCCAAGGCCTCCCTGAAGGCTCCTTCTTGAAAATATCGATCACCTTCTTTCATCAATGAGTCTGCGGAGGAAGAAGCTTCATGCGATTCCGATCGTATGGCCGTGAAGAAGAGAACGTTCAGCAACAATAGAAAGCATATTGCGTGTAGGAAGCAGCGAATGTGCTGCCGGTCGAATGTCGATAGATCCTTTAACGAAAGCATGTTGTATGTATCGCTGGTGTCAAAAGAGATTCGCGACCATTCCAAAATGAACGCCGTGATCCTGTATGGCATTTCCGACGTCCGGCACGTGGCGGAGCATCTGTCCCCAATAGACTTCGAAGACGGCTCGACCCTGCGAGAGGATATTCCAACGGAGCCCCACACCCACGCTGGCGAGTGTGTTCGGAAAATCGGTGAACGGGGCGATGGGAGCGGGACGGTTTTCTCCGAGACTCCATCCGTGCGCCACGTCGATGAATGGAGCGAGCTGCACGATCGGCTCACCGCTTCCCCGGCGGATCAACGGAAATCGGGGTTCAAGGGACGCAATGAACGCATTATCGCGCAGGATCGTCACCTCACGATACCCGCGCACGCTATAACGGCCGCCAAGCGCGACCTGCTCAAGAGGAAAGAGGGGAGAATTTGTGACTTGAAGATCCATGCGTCCGAGAAGTTGCATCCCGAATAACCGGTCGCCGTATTGTTTGACGGTTTGGACCTGCCCTAACCAAGAAAAAAACTGTCCGTCTGGCGTATCGGAAGGACTGTTGATCGTTGCGGCGAGGACATTGAGACCGACACTGAACCGAGAATGTACCGCAAGGACGGTGTCGACTGTACGATGAGTCCACTCCTGGGCGAACCGAAGGGCGGAGACGGTCGCGGCGCCGTTCTGAAAGCCGGGGAATACGCTGAACGGCACATCTCCGAAGATAAAGGTTTGAGTAAAGAGATGCTCGCCGATCAGCGAGATCGCCACCTCGTCCGTCACCGTTCGATAGATCGGCTGTCGAAGCGTGACTCCGATGATCTCGGTGTTGGTATTGAGGTTCAGCGGCTCGAACGCCTCCGCGACCAGTCTGAAATCGTAACGCCGATAATGCGGCACAAAGGTCGTTCCGTATCGCGTGAGGGGGAGGGCATAGGAGACGTTCACAATCGGGTGGGCGCCGCTTGACCCGCCGTAGCTGACGCTGAGGGCGTCTCCTCGACCGGTGACGTTGTCGTGAATGAGCGTGCCCATTCCGCGAATCTCTCCTACTATAGGCGTCTGGTAGTTGTTCACATCGATCGATGCGTGAAATGGGTTTCTGTCCACCACCCGCACATTCAGGACGCTCTCGCCACGTTGATTACCTGGCCGGAGTTCGGCATTGATTCGTTCGATTCGGCGATCCTGCTGCAAGAGTTGCAGCTGTTCTTGAAGGGGAGCGAGGAAGACCGGTGTGCGGTTGCCAAGCAACAAGCGATCACGCAAGTATGATGAGCTGAACCAGCGGTTGCCCTCGACATCGATCCGCGCCAGCCTCCCTTCAATGATCTGAACGGTCACGACTCCATCGATCATGTCCTGATCGGGGATAATCGCACCGGACGTCAAATATCCTTTATTGATATAGAGCAGTGTGAGCGCCAGCCGAAGCCGCTCGAGATCCTCGGTCATCAACGTCCGATTTTTGTACGGCGCGGTGACCTCTTCGATCTCGGTCTCCGAGAACACGGTGTTGCCGGTCACGCGCACATCGCGCACAAAGACCTGCACGGTGCCGGGTTGTTGCTCGACTTCTTTTTCGGAAGGCATCGAGGGGAGGGAAGGTAGAATCGGACGCGGCGGGGGCTGAGGGCGTTGAAACTCTTCTTTCAATGGCCCAGGCGGCTGGCCGGATCGACCAGTCGGGTCAATCGCGGTTTGGGCAAATGTGGATGTGTGGGCGAATGTGGCGATCATGACCAAACCGAGCATGAGACAAGAGTTTCGCTGATCCGTGAACAGGGCAAAAAGGGCAGGCGCCGCACTGGGAGCGCCTGCCGTCACGATTCACAACCTGCCAGGCGTGTCTTATGAATTGTGCGGATCATGAGGTTGCGAACACCAGCATTGTCAGGATGTCTTGGTATTTATACTCTTGATCACAATAGGTTCCAATACCATTGTGCTCTCAGGAGGATTGGTTGACTCGTCTACGACAGTGCATAGCAGTTGAACTCTTATGCCTGTGATCTCGGCTGGGTTTGATACCTGAATAGTTTTTTCTGTTTGTTGGCCCATATCTTCACTAAGAATATTCCAATCACCGTCTACCACATCTTTCTGTACCGTGCCGACACAGAGCCACCACCGCTTTACACTCGGAGTACCCATAGGGTCCCAGCGGATAGTGACTGGTTTGCTGAAATCTTGTGGCTCTAGTGGTTCCGTTATTTGTGGTCGCGCGATCGTTTCTGTCATGGACATTATGAACCCTCCTTTTGATTGGCGAGTTGGCAGGCACCTAGTTAGGTGCATGTGAATGTTGTCCAGTCCTGAGCGCTCGTCCACGGCCCCCCCGTCCCATTAAATGACCACTCGACTGTGGCAAAACAGCCTTTGGGAAGTGTGGACATATTAATGAGGTTGATAGGGTCGACATACCTTTGTGAGAAAGGTACGGTGCCAATATAGAAGTTATAGCCGAATTTGGCACTTCCGACTTTGAGCCTCCAATGACTTGCACCTGTCACAGTGGGATTTGCATTTGTCCACTCGAACCTTTTCGTGCCTGTCGCGTGGTTATGCGAGGAACCGTCCAGGGGTTTAGAAAGTTTTGCCATGTGGGCCTCCTCAATTAATTGGTTAGGGAACTTTATTGCTTGGAGCACGGTGATACTTATCCATTAGTACGTCAGTTCACGATACACAATCAGTTGACTTGTCGATGGCAAAGGTTCGGGTCAAGAATCCTGGAGGTGCAATCTGGCGCAACGACAGGGGAGAGCGGTTTCCCGTGGGCTCGTTACGACTCAAGCCCTGGCCCTTGTCGATCATGGAGCTGATCTCAGGAGCCGGAGTAGCGAGTGCGAGCGGACTTGAGAGCCAGCCGCCAAGTTCCGCAGGCAGGTTACCCCTTCCCACCATCGTGAAGCTGCTGAACTCACCGCCTGTCACAGCTGCGCAGCGCTGGTTTAGGAGTGATGTGGCTTGCAGCGGACGGTTCGTCAGTGGCTGGAACTTGCCACTGGCAGGGGCGTTCGGCGATTGAATTGTCACAGTGCCGTTCACGCCACGATGGGCATCCGCATTAACGATACTCGTGGTATCAGGGAGAAACACATTTGCGGTTATGGTGATGCTACCGCCTGTCCCCTGGTCAGTTTGAGATAGAATTCGTCCGTTTTGCAGAATCACGAATTTGGGATCGATGAAAATATTTCCACCGCCTCCGGGCCCATCAGATACTGAGGCGATGACCTCGCTGTTGGTAAGTTGGATTCGATCGACCGCTCGGATGTCAATATCCCCCCCACTTGATCTCGTCGCTTGGGTCGCAATGGCGCTAGGGCTGTCCCGCACAATCAACTGCTGACCCCCATCTAGCCAAATATTACCTGCGTTTCCGGATCCGATGCTGTTTGCTGAAACACGGGCCCCGCTGCTCAAAGTGATTGATCGTGTAGCCGCAATGTCGATATTGCCTCCAGTCCCATATCCCGTTGTATTTGTCGAAAGGCGGCCACCATTCTCTATGGAAATTATTGGAGCTGACACAGTTACCAGGCCGGCATGGCCCGTCGCTCCCAGGTCACTGCTGCTACTTATTGCGGTTGAGGGACCTGAAATAGTTGCATGATCGATAGCGACGATGGTGATCCTACCGGCGTCCCCTGAACCGAAGGTATCGGCTTTTAACGTGGCATTATCGGTCAGTATGAACCGAGCCGTCTGGATTCTTATGTCCCCGGCATCTCCGCCTGATGATGTCAAGGTATGGACATTGCTACTTCCTGAAATGGCCACCTTATGTGCATGACTGAGCGGACCGTCTAATCCGCGAAGGGCAATCGTGCCACCATCATCCTGTCCGCTGGTTCCGGTAAAGAGGTCTGCGCCTTGGACCAGACCTTGTGCTGCTGCAAATGGGCTTGTTCTTAAGTTAATGTGTTGGCCTTCCAGGAGTACATTTCCCGCCCGAGTTGTTCCCCTTGCAGTAGCGCTCAGAACGCCACCGTCTATGCTTATCGTCGGTGCTCTCAACAAGATGTTCCCGCTTTGTCCTGTCCCTCCCCCTGTATCGGTATTTAGGACGGCATCAACCGCCGTGATTTGCTGAGCAGCTTGGAGAGCTATATTCCCCACATTACCCCCTAAACTGTCAGAGTTCACGGCGGTGATTGTTACAAAGGATTTGAGGGTTATTGTCGCGGCATCGATTTGTATGTCAGGACCGGCCTCTGTACTGGCAGTTGAGGAAACAATTGAACTGTCTGTATTTAGCGAGACCGAATTCGAATCTCCGGCGTTCGCGGCAGTGCTGAGAGAGGCATCCTTCACGCTCAGGACGAATTGGCCGCCTCGGATCGACACCGTATCTGTGCCGCCGACGTTGATGGTTGAGCCCGGTGCGAGGGAGACGGTACCGAAGGAGGTAAATGAGGCGTCATTCACGTTCTGAATTGACTGCAGCGCTACATCAAATGCTCCCGGGGATGCTGCGCCGGCCAATTGAATGGTGCCATTCGCTGCGGAGAGTCGGGCTTGTTGAGCCGGGCCGCCGCTTGGTGTGCCGGATTCGATCGTGATGTTTCCTCCGACCAGCGAGATGTTAGCTCCGTTGAACTTGCTGCCTCGAACGATGATCGCGCCAGGACTCGAGTCCAAAAATCCAAAGGCAGCGACCGGTGAGGCAGACAACAGTGCGTCGGCGGCTGAATGTGGAGTCGCATTGAATGTTCTTCCGTCCTCGAGCTTGAGATAGTCGGCGCTGGTGAAACTCACCATTCCTTCGGCGTTGATCGTGGCGTTCGGGGCGAACAAGAACCCCGCTGGGTTCATGAGAAAGAGATCGGTGTTCCCGAAGGACTCACTGATTCGCAGGGTCCCCAAAATATGAGATTCATTGCCACCAGTGACACGACCGAGGATGTTGGAAGTCGCAAGACCGGAAGTGTTCTCAAAGTTCGCGATGCTGTTGTTGGGGATACCAAATTCGCCGAAGCTGTGGAACAGATTTGGTCCTCCATTCGGCCTGGTGCCGCCTGTAATGTTGTATTGCGTCTGGCCGTCCACCTGTATTGGAGCACTGATCTGCGTGTTCAAACCGGAGGAGGTAATAGGAGCAGTCTGAGCTGATACCTTGGGGGAAATGCTAGTCAGATGGGTTACGCAGATGGCGAGTATACAGATCAGGACCTGTCTAAATGGACCGGTATAGCGCATATGGGCAAAATCCTTCTACCTGCTTACCTTAGAATTACTTGTCTTCAAAACTCTTCAGACGACACAGTCACAGCTCCATGTGTTTCGTTCGCGAAAGCGTGAAGCACCAAGACGTTTCATCCCCATTCTTATCTTGGCCGCCTACGTATTCCTCTTACAGGTCTTGCACAATACCTCTTTCTGGTGATACCTCTTCCCTTCATCACCATGTCGAAAAGCTATAACTAATAATCTGTCGTCAGTATTTTGAGTATCTTGTCGCGCTGGTTTTCAGTAGGCCAAATACCCCTTCGTAGGCTAATCGGCCCTATGACCTGCTCACAACGCAAGATACAGGCCGCTCATGCGACACCAATATGGCGGCCTCGACATATGATTGAAATACGTAGACTTTTTAAACTGTTATCGTTTCCCCAATAAGAATAGGGCTTCCATTTATGGGTTCAAAAAAAGAGAGGTGAATCTAAAGAGATTCAGGCTTGTATCTAAACAGATCCACTGCTGGCATCACCGTCTACTTGACGGTGACCTGTCTTGGAATTGTCCAGATGTCCGTTGAAATTTTCTGAGTGGTTCCCATGGTTGTTTCACGCCGCCTTCTTTGTCGAAGCGGACTGCGGCTCCACCTGCTCCGCCTCAATGGTCGCCAGGACCTGCGCAATC
>Ga0224505_10002439_pt1 | contig 10915 bp, 6 predicted proteins | sample SF_Jan12_sed_USG_FD_169102 | JGI IMG/M metagenome (GOLD analysis project Ga0224505, IMG submission 169102) | Sediment microbial communities from San Francisco Bay, California, United States - SF_Jan12_sed_USGS_4_1 | ecosystem: Environmental > Aquatic > Marine > Sediment | place: USA: California...
TGCGCGCGTAGATCTCGCGGGCCTGGGCCTCGTGCGCCGGCGCGTCCGCCATGGCGGGCAACGACGTCAGCGCCATGGCCGCCATCGTCACCATCGTCAGCATCTGTCGTGTCATTGCCCTTCCCCCGGTTTACGCCGACGGCGAGCATACCTGAGCAGGCGCAAGACTCGATGCCGGCATCCTGACTTTCTGTCCGGTCGGTCGCTCCGACGCCTGGGCTCAGGTGTTGGGCAGGTCCTGGATATCCGTGTTCTGCGACACGGCGATGTGCCACTTGCCCTCACCGTCCAGCTTCAGCACGTGCACGAGAATGCCGCGGCGCTGCTCGCCGGCCTTCCAGCCCGGTGCGCCCGGATCGCCCGTCAGCACCCAGGTGTCGTGCACGACGGCCACCGACGGCGCCAGCACGCGCACCGTCATCCCCTCGCTTTGCAGAGTCGTGCGCCGCATGCGCGTTTCATGCAACAGCACGTGCATCCGGGCGATCTGGCTTGCTCCCTTCCAGCGCATGCCGATGACGTTCACGAAGTCCGCGTCGTCGGCGTAGAGGTGCTGCAGGCGCTCCATGTCGTGAGCGTTCCAGATCGTGGCGAACTGTTCGGCGAGGCGCGAGACCGACGATTCGACGCCTTCGTCGCGATTCATGATTTGCTCCGGGTTGCAGTGACGACAGGGGGCGGCTCGTCCGGCGAGACCACCGTAAGCACTGCCCTGTCACCTCTTATACGCGCTTCTGCCGATGGCGCGGCGTGGCAGGCCGAGCGAGCAGCCGCCGCGCCTAGGATTCGAGGCCCTGGGCCTCGAGGTATTCGTCGTAGGTGCCCGTGAAGTCGATGACGCTGCCGTCGGGCTTCAGCTCGATCATGCGGTTGGCCAGCCCGCCCACGAACTCGCGGTCGTGGGACACGAAGATCAGCGTGCCCGGGTACTTCTCGAGCCCGATCTGCAGGGACTCGATCGTTTCCATGTCCATGTGGTTGGTCGGCTCGTCCAGCAGCATCACGTTGGGCCGCGTCAGCATCATCTTGCCGTACATCATGCGGCCCTTCTCGCCACCCGACAGCACCCTCACCTGCTTCTTGGTCTCGTCGCCCGAGAACAGCAGGCGCCCCAGCGTGGCGCGCACGATCTGCTCGTCGTCGGCCTTGCCGGTCCACGTGGACATCCAGGCGAGCAGGTCCGTCTTCTGCTCGAACTCCGCGCCCGGGTCCTGCGGCATATAGCCGACCTGCGCGTTCTCGACCCAGGTGATGGTGCCGCTGGTCGGCGCGAGATCGCCCGCCAGGCAACGCATCAGCGTGGTCTTGCCGATGCCGTTCGGGCCGATGACCGCGACGCGCTGCTCGGCCTCGATCGTGAACTTGAGGTTGCTGAAGACGTCCTGGTCCGCACCCGGGTAACGGAACGTCAGGCCTTCGACCGTCACCGCCGAACGATAGAGCTTCTTCGCCTGCTCGAAGCGGATATACGGATTCTGTCGCGACGACGGGCGGATTTCCTCGATCTTGATCTTCTCGAGCTGGCGCTTGCGCGAGGTGGCCTGCCGCGCCTTCGAGGCATTGGCCGAGAAACGGCGCACGAATTCCTGCAGGTCCGAGATCTGCGCCTTGGCCTTGGCGTTCGATGCCTCGACGCGCTGGCGTGCCTGCACCGATGCGAGCATGAAGTCGTCGTAGTTGCCCGGGTAGATCTTGAGCTGCTGGTAATCGAGGTCGGCGATGTGCGTGCACACCTGGTTCAGGAAGTGCCGGTCGTGGCTGATGATGATCATGGTCGCGTCGTACGCGTTGATCGTGCGCTCGAGCCAGCCGATCGAGTGGATGTCGAGGTTGTTGGTCGGTTCGTCGAGCAGCAGCACGTCCGGGCGGGAGAACAGCGCCTGCGCCAGCAGCACGCGCAGCTTCAGGCCCGGCGGAATCTCGCGCATCGGCAGGTTGTGCTTCGATTCGTCGATGCCCGCGTCGATCAGGATTGCGCCAGCCCGCGCTTCCGCCGTGTAGCCGTCGTACTCGGCCACCTTGCCTTCGAGCTCGGCCGCGCGCATGTAGTCTTCGTCGGTCGCGTCCGCGTTGGCGTAGATCAGGTCGCGCTCGCGCATCGCCCGCCACATTTCGGCGTGGCCCTGCATCACGACATCCAGCACGCGCTCGTCTTCGTAGGCGAACTGGTTCTGGTTCAACTTGCCCATGCGCATGCCGGTCTGCAGCACGACGTCGCCGGAGCTCGGCTCCAGTTCGCCGCCCAGGATTTTCATCAGCGTGGACTTGCCGCTGCCGTTGGCGCCGATCAGCCCGTAGCGATTGCCGTCGCCGAACTTGACGGAGACGTGCTCGAACAGGGGTTTCGCTTCGAACTGGATCGATAGATTGGTCGTGGAAAGCATCAGGGCGCCATGGCAGGAGGAATAGCGGACGCAGCAGCGCCGCCGGACCGCTGGCGCCTGGCCTCGCGAACGGCGAGCTCGAGCGCCTCGAGAAATCGGGAGCGATCGCGCGGACCGAACGGCGGCGGACCACCGCCCACGCCGTACGCGCGCAGGTCGGACATCAGCTCCCGGGTCGCCAGCGCATTGCCGATGTTGTCAGCGGTGAATGGCTTGCCCGCGGGGCCCAGCACCCATGCCCCTTTCTTGAGACAGCGCGAGGCAAGCGGAATGTCCGCAGTCACGACCACGTCGGCTGGCACGACCTGCGCGACGATCCAATCGTCGGCGGCGTCGAACGCGCCGGTGACCACCTGCATGCGCACGCGCGGAGCGCGGGGCAGCTGCAGCCAGGCATTGGCGACGAACGTGACGGGCAGCCCGTGCCGCTCGGCGACCTTCACGGCCTCCGGCTTGACGGGACAGGCGTCGGCATCGACGTAAACGTGGGGGTCGGTCTGCATGGGGCCGCGCAGTTTAGCCGCTCGCGACCCCGGCGGGGCGGCGATCCACCCGGCACGCCCGGTCTGGTTATAATGGATTGCAAATCAAACAGTTATGGACGCCCGACCGGACTGGCAGCATGCTACGCAGATGCCGCTGACACTCATCGACACCGTTGGTTTCGCCGCAGGCGCCCTGACGACCGCTGCATTCGTCCCCCAGGTCCTGAAATCCTGGCAGACGCGCGACCTGAGCGGCGTCTCGCTGCGGATGTACAGCTTGTTCACGCTTGGCGTGGCGTCATGGCTGGCCTATGGCCTGATGGTCGCGAGCTGGCCCGTCATCGTCTGCAATGCCATCACGCTGGTGCTGGCAGGCGGCGTGCTGGCCCTGAAGCTCCGGCACCGCTGAGGGCAGCGCCGGACCGGCTCAAGCCCTGGCGAGTTCCGCCGCCATCAGCGGCATCAGCGTCTGCAGCGCCTTGACCGGCCGCACCATGACCTTGAAGCGCGAGATCTGCCCATCCGCGTTCCACTCGATCATGTCGATGCCGTCGACTTCGATCTCGCCCAGCATGCACTTGAACTCGAGCACGGCGGAGCGCTCGCCGTGCCATTCGCCCACGTAGCGAAAGCTGTCGTTCATCAGGACGACGCTCGCCGCGGCCAGGTACTTGCGGGTGATCGCCTTGCCCCGCTGCGGCGTGTGCACGGCCGGGGACTCGAAGACCGCATCTTCGGCCAGCAGGTCGTCGAGATCCTTGATGTCGCGCGTCGCGACGATGCGGTGCCAGCGTTCGAGCGCCGAGGGTTGCGCACTCTTGCGCACCACGCAGAAACGCTGGCCTGTGGGCGCTTCCATGACCCACCACGTGTGGACCTGGGCCACACGCTTCGCCCCGATCCCTTCCAGTCGCGCCACTTCCGCATCGACGTCGGTCGATTCGATGTCGAGATGCACGCGGCTCGGATGCGTGACCGTCTGCACTTCGATGTGCAACCGGCCCTCCGGATCGACGAGCCGCATGTACTTGCTGCCTTCCTCGGCCGGCAGTTCCCTGACGTCCATGCGCAGGGCCGCACCCCAGAACGCCGCGGCAGCTGCGAGGTCGGGCACGTTGCAGTCGATGATGAATCCCGCCAGCCGGCTCTGGTGCATCGTCGTGTCCTCTTTCATTGGCGCTGCAGAAGCGGCGGGTCGGTCGCCTGCAATGCGGTCGCCTCCGTGCGGCAATCACGACCGGCTGGCGGGCCGTGCCTGCGCGCCTTTTTCACTTCGGCTCTCGCCGCCGCCATGTCGGCGACGAATTCCGGATCCTCGTGCAGACGTTCGATCACGGCCTTGCCGACGATGCGTCCGGCATCGACGTCGCTCTGGCGGTGCACCCGGCAGACCACGCGACTCTGCCCGAACTCGTACGCGCGGGCTCGAGCGGCTGCGGCACGATCCGGGGCGAGCTCGGCCAGCACTTCGCCCCACACGTACCCGAGCGATGCGTGACCCGAAGGGTACGAGGCGTTGCCACGCAGCACCTGCTCGTCCTCGGGCACGCAGGTGGGATCGCCCGTCACTTCGAACGGCCGATCGCGCTGATACTTCTCCTTCGCCTTGTACGTCGATTGCCCCGCATCGATGACAGTTCGCTGCAGCAGTACGTACAGGCGCGGCGTGGTCGCTGCCGTCACGTCGATGCCGATCGCGCACGAAAACACGTTGGCGGCCCCGGGGAACATGAGGTTGGCATCCAGGGCTGCCAGCCGCCAACGGGCGCCACCCTGCAGTGCGCCGAGCCTGCGATAGATGGCCTCGTCCGCTTCGAACTCGGGCGAACCCGGTGCAGGTGGTGCCGGAATGAGCGCAACGCTGTCGGGCCGTTCCTCGGGCAGCAGGTAGCCAGGAACTTTCGCTGCAGCCGCGGCCGACGTCGCCTCACGCGGGCCGGACGCAGACGGGACGACGTCGCGACAGCCCACGAACCAGGCCAGCAGCCCGGCGAGGACCAGTAACGTCAGGCCGCGCGCGAGATTGGCCGGGGAGTTCATGGCGTCAGTGTAACGGGCGGTGCGGATTTGCCAAACGGCACCGCGCGAATCTTCTCCTCTCCGCCCCAAATGCACGTTTTCCACGCGATCGCGATACGCGATCGTCCATGCCGTAGCCCGATGAACCACCAACCAGGGAGACGGCGATGTGGAACGACGCAGGGATGCAGCGGCTGACGCAACGCGGCCGCTCGAGCGGTATCGCGCTGTTTGCAGCCTTGATCACGGGCATGTCGGGCGCTGGCGCATCCGGCTCGCTGACGAGCGCAGGGACACCAACCAGCTACGCCACTGCTGCGCTCGTCGGTGTCGCAAGTACTTCGGCCGCCGGTCGCACACCTGCCGAATTCGGCGTCTCGCATTCGGGTGCCGCGACGTATCGCATTCCCCTGTGGACGCCACCGGGCATCGGCGAGGTCGACCTCGACCTCGCGCTGGTCTATGCAAGCCGCGGCGGCAGCGGTTCCGTCGGCGTGGGCTGGTCGATCGCGGGGCTCTCGACGATCGCGCGCTGCAATCGCACGTGGGCCCAGGACGGGGCCGCGTCCGGAGTCACCAACACTCTGGCCGATCGCTACTGCCTCGACGGCCAGCAGCTCAAGCTCGTGAGCGGCACGCACGGCGTGGCCGGCGCCGTCTATGCCACCGAGGTAGAGACGTTCTCGCGGATCGTCGCGAACGGCGCCGCGGGCAACGGCCCCGCCTCGTTCACGGTAACGACGAAGAACGGGTTGATCTACGAGTACGGCGGTTCCGCCGATTCGCGCGTATATGCGGGTGCGTCGACGACGATCCGCGCGTGGGCGCTCTCGCGGGTCCGGGACCGTGCAGGCGTCGGCACGGGCAATGCCATCACCCTGACATACGCCAACGAGGCGCAGTACGGCGCATACACGAACGGCGTCCATCGAATCGCTTCGATTACCTACCCGACGACCGCCACCGGCGCAGGCCCGTTCTATCGCGTCGACTTTGCCTATTCTGCTCGCCCTGCGAGCGACGTTCCCATGGGTTACCTCGCCGGCAACCTGGTACGCGATCCGTACCAGCTCGACCGGATCGCGATCCAGGCCGTGGGCGCAGCGACGCCGATCAAGACGTACGCGCTTGGCTACGAAACCGCCCCGGTCTCGGGACGGCTGCGACTGGCCAGCGTGCAGGAGTGTGCAGCCTCGACGTGCCTGCAGCCCACCGCGATCACCTATCAGAATGGCGCGAGCGGCTGGCAACCCATGATCGATACCGGGGTGGCCGTCTCCAGCACCAGGGCGCCCGTGCCGCTGGAACTGAACGGCGATGGCGTCACCGACCTGCTGTACCCCGTCGATGCCGGCAGCGGCAGGCTGAGCTGGCGCATCCTGCTCGGAACCCCAGCGGGCTTCGCCGCGCCGTTCGACACCGGCCTGGTCACGACCACCACGCACACGATCATTCCGGGCGGCTTCGCCGGCAACGGCCGCACGCAATTCCTGGTCGCGCAGAGCGGGTACTGGTACGTCGCGGGTTACACCAACGCGGGCTTCGCGGTCGCGAACACCGGCCTCGTACCCGCCGGCGAATACGGTGCAGCGGATTTCGACGGCGACGGCCGGGCCGACCTCGTGGCGCAGAGCGGTGGATTGACTCCCACCATCCATGTGCGCCGCAATGTCAGCGCTGCCGCGGGCACTTCGTTCGCCGTCCAGTTCGCCACGACCACGCAGTCCGTGTGGACGATACCGAGCCTGAGGAAGGCAATCCCCTGGGACAACCTGCGCGTCGCGGACCTCAACGGCGACGGGCGCGCGGACATCGTCGCGCTGAGCTTCAACAGTTCGGAGCGCAATCCGAAGTTCTGGGCGACGCCGCTGCTGTCGAACGGCTTCGGCAACGCATTCACCGTCGGCACCGAGAAGCTGCTGGTGCAGGAATCGATGGTGACGATGGCCGACTGGAACGCCGACGGCTGCTCCGACGTGCTCCAGGTGCAGACCGTGTTCGTGTCGAACTGTGCCGGCGCGTTCGTCGAAATCGCGACCCGCGCGACGGCCGCGACGGGCGCGACGCTCTACACGGCGCTGCCGGCCGACTGGAACGGCGATGGCCGTGCCGATCTGCTGTACATCGACGCCGCGACGCGAAAATGGTTCGTCGTGCGCTCGACCGGCGAAGGCGCGGCTGCGCCCGCCAGCACGGGCATCAGCGCGCCCACCTCCACCGCCTGGTTCGACCTGGACGCCGACGGCGATGGACTCACGGATCTCGGATACCGCGATGGCAACAACGGCAATCGCCTGCGCTACCTGCTGCATGCGGGCCCGGCCGCGCCGACCGACCTGGCAACGGCATTCGTCGATGGCTTCGGCGTGCGCCAGAACCTGGCGTACGTTTCGATCGCGCGCAGCAACCACACGCGCCTGAACGACGCCGTCTTTCCAGCCGCCGATTTCCAGGGCCCGCTGTACGTCGTGAGCGAATTCAGCGCAACCGACGGAACGGGCGGCACCTACCGCAACCGGTTGCAGTACTCCGGCGCGCAGCTGAACCTGCAAGGCCGGGGCTTCCAGGGATTCGCGACACAACGCATCGAGGACTCACGCACCGGCCTCGTCACGCTCGACTCCGCAGCGCGAGCGTTCCCGTACACCGGTATGCACGTGCAGCGCGACGTATTCCAGGCCAACGGCACGACGCCCGTGCGCCAGTGGAAGGCGGTCCTCGGGCTGCAGGCGGCGGGCACGGCAGGAAGCGAACAGCGCGTCTTCCCTTTCGTCGCGTCCACCAGCACCAGGCAGTTCGAGCACGGCGGAGTTCTCAACGGCGCGCTGGTGACGGAAGCGGCGACTACCTTCACCTACGGCGATGGCTATGGCAGTCCCACGCAAGTGCAGACCACCATGTGGGATCGAGACCCATACTCGCCGCACCTGAACAGCGCCTGGCGCTCGACGTCGAGCCTCGGTTACGCGAATGACCCGTCGGGAAACTGGTGCCTGGGTCTGCCCGTCAGCCGCACGACGACGAGCACCGCGCCCGACCAACCCGCCCTGACGCAGACGACCACGTACGTGACCGACCCGGTCGCATGCCGGATCACGCAGCAGGTGATCGAACCGAACAACCCCGCCTCGAAGGTCATCACCTCATTCGGCTTCGACGGCTGCGGCAACCTGAACTCGGTGCGCACCGTGGGCTCCAACCCGAACGGCTCGGCGATGCCGGCCAGGACGGCGAGCTTCAACTATGGCAGCCGCTGCCAGCTGCCTGAATCCGCGACCAACGCGGCGGCGGAAACGACGACGTACGAGTGGCGCTACGACTTCGGCGTGCCTGCGCGCGTCACGGATCCGAACGGGCTGTCGACGACGTGGTCACACGACCCATTCGGACGCCGGGTCAGCGAGACGGCGAGCGACGGCACCCGCCGGACGTGGACATTCCAGTCGTGTGGCACGACCGGATGCTGGGGCACGGGTGAACTTCGCTTCCTGGTGTACGACCGGAACTACGCGGCGGACGGCGCGCTGATCCGCGAGCACCACTCCTACTACGACGGCTACGAGCGCCGGCGCCTGGAGGAGTACCACGGTGCGCTCGGAGCCTGGTTGCACCGGACGTATGACTACGATGCAGCGGGACGCATGACGCGTGAATCGAGACCCTATGCAAACGTCCCCAACGGCCACACGATCCGCACGTTCGACCCGCTCGGTCGAACGCTCAGCGAGCGCGACTACGACGCGGCCGGCGTAACCGTACGCAATTCGAGCGTCGCCTACGCCGGTCGGACCACGACACTCACGGATGCCCTCGGCCGCTCGCGGTCCCGCTTCGTGGACGTCGCCGGCAACCTGCGTCGCGCGATAGACCCGTCGCCCGGCGGCACGACGCGGTACGACTACGACTCACTCGGTCACCTCAATCGCATCCAGGACGCCATCGGGGCCGTCTCGACCGGCACCTACGACGTGCGCGGGTTCCGCACCCAATGGTCGGACGCGGACGCAGGAGCCTGGAACTTCACGCGCAATTCGCTTGGTGAAGTCGTCGCGTGGACCGACGCGAACGGGCGGTCGTTCGCTTCGGCCTACGACGCGCTCGGCCGCAGAGTGTCCCGCACCGAACCCGAGGGAACGAGCACCTGGACCTGGGGTTCGTCGGCGGCCGCTCGCAATATCGGTCGATTGCAGTCGAAGGCCGGCCTCGGCTACTCGGAGGCGCTTGCCTACGACGGCCTCGGCCGCGTCAGCACGCGCACGATCACGACGGACCAGGGCTACCGGTACGACTACACGTACAACTCGAGCGGCGAGATCGACACGCTTACTTATCCGACCAGCCCGGTGCCCTCGGGTCAATCGGGTGCTCGACTCCGGCTGCGCTACTCGTACAACTTCGGCACGCCGACGCAGATCGACGACGTCACGCTGGCGACGCCACGCACGCTCTGGAAGCTCAACGCGGTCAGCGATTTCGATTCGCCGACGCAGGAATCGCTTGCGGGCAATGCCATCGCGCGATCATCGAGTTACGACTTGGCGACACAGCGACTGACGGCGCGGCAGGCGGGCACCGCCAGTGCCGGCAGCGCCCGCCAGAATCTCGCCTACCAGTGGGATGCGGCCGGCAACCTGCTGCAGCGACGCGATCTGAACCAGGCCCTGACCGAAGCATTCACGTACGACGCGCTCGATCGCGTGACGAACTCCACGCTGAACGGTTCGACGAACCTGTCGGTGAGCTACGACGCAGCGGGCAACGTCCTGCAGAAATCGGACATCGGCAGCTACGTCTACGGCAATGCATCGCGGCCGCACGCCGTGACGGCCGCCGGCAGTGAAGCGTTCACATACGACCGCAACGGTAACCTCGCGTCGCGCAACGGACTGGCCCAGGACTGGGCTTCGTTCAACCTGCCAACCACGTTGCGCAAACCGGGTTACCAGGCCCAGATCGCCTATGGTCCCGACCGCGAGCGCTGGCGGCAGGTCGCGAGCTACCAGAACGGCACCGAGACGACGCACTACGCCGGCAGCTTGCTCGAAAAGGAATCCACGACCTCCACGGGCGTGACGTACTGGCGGCATTACGTGCCTACGCCCGGCGGATCGACCGTCGTCGTCTCGCGCAACTCGAACGGCACGACGTCCACGACCTACGTCGTGCCGGACCACCTCGGCAGCAGCGACACGCTGCTGAACGAGGCGGGCTCGACAGTTGCCAGACAGAGCTTCGGTACATTCGGCACCCGGCGCGGCAGCAACTGGAGTGCCGCAACTGCGCCGGACTGGCTGGGCATCGCGAACACGACCCGCCAGGGTTTCACCGGGCACGAGATGCTCGACAACGTCGGGCTCGTCCACATGAACGGTCGCGTGTACGACCCGGCACTCGGCCGATTCCTCTCGGCGGATCCGCTCATCGGCGACCTGGCCGACTCGCAGTCGCTGAATCCCTATGCGTACGTCGGCAATCGGCCGCTGAACGCGACGGATCCGACGGGTTACCTCGTTGACGGCGGCCTTTCGATCTATGTCGGCAAATTCGTCGTCGATTCGATTCTTTCTTCGCTGGTCTACGGCCTGTTCAACCACGGCGGCTTGCCCCCGCCGCCGGCCACCGCGTTGCCCGGCCAGTCAGCACAGAACGGCGTGGGATTGTGCGGTGCCGGGACATTCTCGCCCACCTGCGGCGGCACGATCCTGTATGCAGGCGCGCCGGGAACGGGACGCGACGGAGTACCGACGTCGACCTGGGCAGAGACGCTGGTCGACGACGAGTACGCGCAGGAGAACCTCGAGCGCTTCTTCATCGATCTCGGGATCAACGCGGTCGACATACTGATCCTCTCGCCGGTCCACGACGCCAGGGATGCGTACGACGCCGCGCGACGGGGCGACAACGCCACGGCCATCCTGTATGTCGGCTTCACCGTTTGCGACGTCGCCAAGCCGTGCCAGTCGATCCTGTCGCCGGCGAAAGCGTTGCGCAGGGCCGCGAAGTCCACTAGAAACGCGGAATCGGCAA
>Ga0224505_10002440_pt1 | contig 10915 bp, 8 predicted proteins | sample SF_Jan12_sed_USG_FD_169102 | JGI IMG/M metagenome (GOLD analysis project Ga0224505, IMG submission 169102) | Sediment microbial communities from San Francisco Bay, California, United States - SF_Jan12_sed_USGS_4_1 | ecosystem: Environmental > Aquatic > Marine > Sediment | place: USA: California...
CGCAGCAAAACAGTTTGACCAGGCTTCACTCTGGCCACCGCCTCGGAAAATTGGGTGACGGTCCGAATAGTTTGCCGATTGACCTCGTTGATTAAATCTCCTTCCTGAACACCCTCTGAATGGGCGAGACCACCATTTTCGACTTTGGTCACTAAGACCCCAACCGTCTCCTCTAGCTCAAACTGCTCGGCTAGTGCGGCTGTCAGCGCCTGGACATCAAGGCCTAAGGTGACCTCTGATTTTTGAGAGGGGAGTGAGGTCAATATGGATTTCTCCTGCCTTTCCGCCATCGGGACAAGATAGGTTAATTCTTTGCCGTCCCGTAGCAAACGAATCTTGGCGTTGTCACCCGGTCCAACACGTGCGACAAGACGAGAAAGTTGGTTTGGCGAATCCACGGGGCTGTCGTCTACCGACAAAATGATATCGCCGGGTTTAATGCCAGCCGCATCCGCAGGATCGTGTTCATACACTTCGTTGACGAGAACTCCATGGCCTTCTTTGATTCCAAATTGTCCTGCAAGATCTTTGGTGAGAGATTGAATCCCGACACCAAGCCACCCCCTGACCACTCGCCCCCGGGACACCAATTGATCGACCACACGGGAGACCATATCGGCGGGTATGGAAAATCCGATGCCTTGTGCCATATGGATAATGGCGGTATTGATCCCGACAACCTCACCTCTTAGGTTAAAAAGTGGACCTCCTGAGTTCCCAGGGTTAATCGCTGCATCCGTTTGAATGAAATTTTCATACCGGGATAAATTGAGACGTTCCCTTCCTATCCCACTAATGACGCCAAGTGTCACTGTCCGGTCTAACCCCATTGGATTGCCAACGGCCAAAACCCATTGCCCAACTTTTAATGCGTTTGAGTCGCCGAAATGAGCAGCTGGAAATTTCCGGTCAGATTGAATTTTGAGGACCGCAATATCGGTTTCTTTATCACGTCCAATAACCTGCGCAATGATGTTGGACTTATCGGATAGCCGGATGTCTGCCTCGGTCGCGTCCTCTCCAACAACATGATTATTGGTCACAATAATGCCATCTTCACGAATGATGACGCCTGAGCCGCTTCCTTGTGAAAATGGCGCTCGTCGTTGAAATCCTTGCCCCTGAGGTATCTCACGAATTGGCGTAATATTAACCACCGTAGGAGTCACTCGTTCAGCCAGGCTCGTGATGGTCTGTTGGATATCTTCAAGAAGTTGGAGGCCACGAAGCTCTTGGATTGTCTGACCAAAGGCTATTGACGCAGAAGCCAAGTAAAGAACAAAAAAACATGAAAATACGAGTAACTTCCTGCAAAAATCCATCTTATACTTCATGCTTATCTATGTCGGATAATAAATATTATGTTAATTAGAGAACAATCTCATTTTACTTTCCGTCCCCTGGGCAAGCCTGAGTATATTTTCTTTGTGGCAAAAATAAATAATCCCCATCATACATAAAGAATACAAACAAAAATACAAGTCCTGTGTCAGAAAAAACGCTATAAATGGAAAAACTCCGAAGGCGGCCAATGCTCCTCCAGAAGAATACCTGAAAATCAAAACAGCTCCCAGCCAGACCCCGATTAAAATTAGCCCAATTAAAGGATGAATCCCTAAGATAGAACCCAGGCCGGTGGCAACTCCCTTTCCACCATTAAATCGTAAAAATAGCGAAAAGACATGACCAAAAACGACGGCAAACCCCACCAAAAGAATCCAGACCCATGGAAACCCCACAAAGTTGGCCATAGTCGTCGCGAGGATCCCTTTACCTAAATCCCCCAAAAGCGTTAAAAATCCGGCTTTCTTGCCACATACCCTAAGAACATTGGTAAATCCGATATTATGGCTCCCATGAGTTCGAGGATCATCTGCTTTCAATATTTTGGCAACTACCAGGCCAAACGGAATAGAACCCAATAGATAGGCACCAAAAACACCTGATAGATATAGTCCCATCTTCTTGCGTCTTGGGAAGAACAGCCTACCAATATTGCGGGCTAATTTTCTTGAAGATTTGGATGAGATATCGCGAGCCGGAAAGAAGGGAAAAAAACAAGGCCACATACAGCAGACCGGTGCCGACATGAGAGAGCAAATCTTCAAATTGAACCCAGACACCTTGAAGGATGAGACAGAGGATTCCCCCTATTTGCCCGATCACTTTAAATTTCCCGACGGAGTCGGCAGGGACCACAAAGCCTTCTTTCGCCGCAACAGCCCTGGCTCCAGTGACAATCATTTCGCGTGCAATCATGACAATGGCCAACCACACGGCGACACGCTGGAATTGCACGAGAAGGATAAGCCCAGAGGCGACCAGAAGCTTATCAGCCACCGGATCGAGTAATTTTCCTAAATTGGTAATCTGCCCGCTTCTCCGTGCCAAATATCCATCAAGAAAATCGGTAAAGGCCGCCCCGGCAAAAACCAATCCGGCTACCAATGCCCGATCCGGGCTCGATTCAGAGAAGAGCCAGACAAAAACAGGAATTAACAGGATCCGCAAAAGTGTAATAGAATTCGGAAGATTCAGATAGGTTTCCCCCATAATTAAACCACGGCCTTCCGATTTTCTTTTTACCGCTTCTGAATGATTCATGATGAACAATACCTTTATCGAAACTTCACGTAAAAGCCGAAATTTCTCCTTTTCCTGAAACATGCCAAATAGCTTGAAGTTGTTGCAATAATTCCTTCAACTCACTCAATCTGACCATATTCGGCCCATCCGATAACGCTTCCTCAGGGCGAGGATGGACCTCCATAAAGAACCCGTCACATCCCACTGCAGCAGCAGCACGGGCCAAAGGCGCAACAAACTCCCGCTGCCCTGATGAGCATGTGCCCCCACCCCCAGGCAATTGGACACTGTGCGTCGCATCAAACACAACCGGATATCCAAGGTTTCGCATTACGGGAAATGATCGCATATCGACGACAAGATTTTGATAGCCAAAGCTGACACCTCGTTCCGTCAAGAAAATTTTCCTGGTGCCGGCCTCTTGAAGTTTATTGACGACATTTGTCATATCCCATGGCGATAAAAATTGTCCTTTTTTTACATTGACAACTCTGCCGGATTTGGCTGCCGCACAAAGCAAATCGGTCTGACGGCATAAAAATGCGGGGATTTGCAGCACATCGGCCACTTCAGCAACCCGAGAAACATCTTGCACTTCATGAACATCCGTCAGAATGGGTACATTTAACTCATCTTTGACTTTCTTGAGAATTTTCAACCCGGCCCCAATCCCTAAACCTCTAAATGAAGAAATCGACGTGCGGTTAGCCTTGTCATAGGAAGCCTTGAAGATGAAAGGGATGCAGAGATCTTTGGCAATCTCCGCAATCGCGGAAGCGGTCTCCAGCACCAGAACTTCACTTTCGATAACGCAAGGCCCCGCAATTAAAAAATGCGGACACCCTCCGCCAACGGAGAACGGGCCAATGTCGACTTCAGCTGGCTGAGCCATAAAGATCCGGTTCGTCAGGTGCCGAATTTTCGTTGAAGGGCGGCCCCAATGAATGCGGTAAAGAGAGGATGGGGGGAACAAAGCCGTGACTGAAATTCTGGATGGAATTGCGTACCCACAAACCAGGGATGCCCTTTTAACTCAATAATTTCCACCAGCCGTCCGTCAGGAGATGTCCCGCTAATGATCAGCCCCTTTGAGGTTAAAGAATCCAGGTACTCGTTGTTAAATTCATAGCGATGCCGGTGTCGTTCACGGATTTCGGATTGCTCATAGGCCGCAGAGGCAAGCGTATTGGGCACCAATCGACAAGGGAAGCCACCTAAGCGCATCGTCCCTCCCTTATCTTGAATGGTTCGTTGCTCGGGGAGGAGATCAATCACGGGATACGGCGTTTCAGGATTAAACTCCGAACTATTGGCATTCTGGAGTCCTCCGAGGTTTCGTGCGATCTCAATCACAGCACATTGCATTCCCAGACAAATTCCAAAAAACGGAAGATGTCTCTCTCTGGCATATCGAATCGTCTCAACTTTTCCTTCGATCCCCCGAATGCCGAAACCACCGGGAATTAAGACCCCGTCCACATCGGCCAACATCCGCTCAGGGCCATCCTTCTCGATTTCACCAGACTCCACCCAGTGAATGTTGACGCCGGTTTCATCTCGTAAGCCTCCATGAATCAACGATTCCGATACACTCTTATAGGATTCACGAGATTCCACATACTTGCCAACTAATGCAATCGTGACTTCATGCCGGGGCCGCTTAATTTTCTGAACTAAGATGTCCCAATCCCGAAGGTTTGGTGGTCGGGTTTCAAGTCGAAGCGAACGAACGATGAGTTCATCCAGGCCTTCTTTTCGCAAAATAATGGGCACTTCGTAAATAGAATCAACGTCCTTTGCCGTAATGACGGAGCCTTTGTCCACATTACAAAACATGGCAATTTTATCTTTCACCCCAGGAGGGAGAAACCGGTCCGTCCGGCACAACAAAACATTTGGTTGAATCCCTATTTCACGAAGCTTATTGACCGAGTGCTGGGTCGGCTTAGTTTTGAGTTCTCCGGCAGTCCCGATATACGGCACCAACGTGAGATGGATATACAGAACATTTTCCCGCCCGACATCATAGGGCATCTGCCTGATCGCCTCTAAAAAAGGCAAACTTTCAATATCACCGACCGTTCCGCCAATCTCCACGATCACCACATCGACATCATGCGCCACGTTGAGAATCGTCTGCTTGATGGCGTCCGTAATATGGGGGACCACCTGAACAGTCGCGCCAAGATATTCCCCTCTTCGCTCCTTTTGAATAACCGATTCATAAATCCGTCCAGTCGTGCAATTATTTTCACGGCTTAATTGAACAGTCGTAAATCGTTCATAATGCCCCAAATCCAAATCAGTTTCCGCTCCATCGTCGGTGACATAGACTTCACCATGCTGATAGGGATTCATGGTGCCTGGATCCACATTGATATAGGGATCCAGTTTTAAAAATGTTATGGTCATCCCTCGGCTTTCTAACAAATGCCCGATAGCCGCGGAAGACAGACCCTTCCCCAAAGACGAAACCACTCCCCCTGTGACAAAAAGAAATTTACTCATAGCTCTTTTCAGGTTAGATGATGAATCGCATGCCCCCTTCCCTGTCGACTCCACCATATTGCTCTACCTATTTTCAACCCTCTACATGGCCCCTGAAGAACTCTTTTGAGGCTCAAAGGAATTTCTCGACAAGAGGGCCTCCGCAGTGTGGACATCCTCTGGATGATCAATACGAATCGATTCGTGTGCCGTTTCCCACACCCTAATCGGAAGTCCGTGTTCTAATGCCCGAAGTTGTTCCAATTTTTCAGCGTCTTCAAGATAGCCCGTCGGCAAACTGGCAAAACGCAACAACTCGGCTTTTCGAAAAATATAAATTCCCAAATGCATAAATGCGACGCAATCATTCCCAGAAGGTATGCCATCACGCCAGCAGGGTATCGGGCTTCGTGAAAAATACAACGCATGGCCTTGGTGATCAGTAACCACTTTCACAATCGAGGGATTGGCCAGGTCTTGAGTCCTGTACAATTTCCTTTTCAGAGTCCCGATGCCGTCCCGAGATTGAACAAACGGAAGAATAAGATCATTCAGCAACCCCGGGTGCTGGGGAATTTCATCAGCCTGCAAATTCACCACCACGTCATATTTCAATTGAGAAACCACTTTCGCCACCCGGTCGGTTCCTGTTCGACAGGCATCTCTCACCAGACAAACTTCCCCACCGAAATCCTGAACACGTTGATAAATGGCCTCCTGGTCGGTAATGACCATGATTTGCCCGACGTGCGAGACCTGTCGAACCGCTTCATAGACATGTTGAATTAATGGCTTACCAGCCAGAAGGGCCAAAGGCTTTCCCGGAAATCTGGAAGATCCATAGCGAGCGGGAATACACAAACTGACAGAAGAATCAGTTGCGGTCATGAATCAACACCTCTTGGAGTTGCGCTCGAGTCACCGTGGCCGTGCCCACCATTCCCACTACAATGCCTGCCGCTTGATTCGCTAACATTGCAGCATCAGGAAGTGAGGCCTTCGCACTGATAGCCAAGGCCAGAGTACTGACAACCGTGTCTCCCGCTCCCGTCACATCATACACTTGTCGAGCGACTGCCGGGATCGTCCAGGATTGCCCATTGCATTCAAAAATACTCATCCCCTCCTCTCCCCTTGTGACCACTACCGCCTGGCATCGCAATCGTTGTTGAAGGGAAAGCCCGATGTGTTCAATAGGAACATCCTGGGTTGGAAGAAACCCTGCAGCCTGTTTGGCTTCGAGATGATTGGGTGTGATCACCGTCACCCCCTCATAATAGGCCATATGCTCCACCTTGGGATCCACCACAATCGGAACGCCATTTTCCTCAGCTAATTTCTGAATGGCCTTCATGAGTTCCCCTGTGATCGTGCCCTTCGCATAATCTGAAACCACCAGGCAGGACAGATCGGGAAGGCGGGAGGCCACATACCGTAGTATTTTATGCGCCAGTTGAGAAGAAATGTCATGACGTTGCTCCACGTCAAATCGAACGATTTGCTGATTATGGGCCACAACTCTGGTCTTTTTTATCGTAGGTCGACTGGCATCGATAAAAACCCCTGAAGAACCAGAAGAAGATCGTCGGATGTCTGCAAGAAACTGTTTGCCAACCTGATCTGCGCCGACCACTCCACACAATTCAGCCTGTCCGCCTAAGGTCATGATATTATGGTACACATTCGCCGCCCCACCCATCCGATACGATTCAGAGTCCACGTGCACAACAGGTACCGGTGCTTCAGGGGAAACCCGATGAACTTTGCCCCAGACATAATGATCCAGAATCAGGTCTCCCAATACCAGAATGCGGGCGCGGGAAAAGCGTTGAAAATACTGCGTTAATTTCCTATTGGAAATCGATGGGACAGCAGATAGCGGTTTCATCCTTGAATCGGCAAAATGCAGAACAGCTGGTAGGTTAATTGAGTGTTGCCCCCACTATTCGATGAGTTTTCCTATCCGCTCCCATCGAATCCAATTGGTCCAGGATCCTTGTCCATTCCATGACCAATACACCAAAAAGGCTCTTCCTTTAATTTTTTCCATCCGCACAAATCCCCAAAATCGGCTGTCCAGGCTTTGATCGCGGTTGTCACCCATGACAAAATATGAATCAGGAGGAACCGTTAAGGGGCCAAGATTATCACGTGGGTTGATACGCCCATCAATAATTCCCGGATCGATACGCTGCGTAAAGGCCTCATCCATCAACGGTTGTCCGTTAACCATGACTTTTTTGTTCTGAATCTGAATGGTATCACCTGGAAGGCCTATCACCCGCTTTATGAAATCCTTGTTCTCATCCTCCGGGTAACGAAACACAATGATATCCCCACGCTGTGGCGGATCAAAGTTCATCACGATGGTGGAGGAAAAACATGTGACTGGTGGGAAAGAGACCTGAAATTCACAATCTTTCGGCAACTGAAATCCATATGCAAGCTTGGAAACCAGAATATGATCGCCAATCAACAAAGTCGGAATCATCGACCCGGACGGAATCTTGAAGGCTTGTACCACAAAAACCCTGATCGTCAAGGCCAGAATAATCGCAATCACTAAGGCCTCGGCATATTCGCGAATGATGGACTTTTTGGATACTTCCATCTCCTCAGCACTTGAAACCACCGAAGATTTCTCTTGTAAAGTTTTTTCGGAAGAGTCGGTCATTTTTGACTGTTGCGGGTCTGGATTAGTCATAAGCAACTCAATTGGGATCGGTCTTTAATATGGCCAGAAATGCCTCTTGAGGGACTTCCACACGACCTAATTGTTTCATACGCTTTTTCCCCTCTTTTTGTTTTTCCCATAACTTCCGCTTTCGGGAAATGTCCCCACCATAACACTTCGCGGTCACATTTTTCTTGAGAGCGCCAATGGTTTCCCGGGCAATAATGCGTTTGCCGATAGCCGCCTGTATGGCAATTTCAAACATTTGCTTGGGAATGAGTTCTTTCATTTTTTCAGCTAATTGTCGTCCGCGACTTTGGACTTTATCCTTATGCGCGATAATGGAGAGGGCATCGACCGTCTCTCCATTCAGCAATAAATCCAATTTCACCAACTCCGACTCGCGATAGCCCAGTAATTCATAGTCTAAAGACGCATAGCCTTGAGTTCGTGACTTCAAGCGATCATAAAAGTCTAACACAATTTCATTTAAAGGGATTTCGTAACTTAACATGGACCGGGTCGGATCCAGATATTGCAGGCCCACTTGAATTCCCCGACGCTCCTGACATAGTTGAAGAACATTACCAATATACCGCTCCGGAGTGATAATGGTGGCTTTAATATACGGCTCTTCAATCCGTTCGATCTGGGCAGGATCCGGAAGTTTGGAAGGATTGTCGATCACAATCATTTCCCCACTAGTGGTATACACCCGATAAACAACCGTCGGTGCGGTACTGATCAGATCTAGCCCGTATTCCCGCTCCAATCGCTCTCGAATAATTTCCATATGGAGGAGGCCTAAAAACCCGCAACGGAATCCAAAGCCTAAGGCCAGGGACGTTTCTGGCTCATACACAAACGAAGAATCATTGAGGCGTAATTTCTCGAGCGAATCCCGCAGATCCTCAAATTTGGCATTATCGGTCGTATACAATCCACAAAAGACCACCGGCTTCACATCCCGGTAGCCGGGCAATGCGGCTTCTGTGGGCCGCCGGGAGTCAGTAATAGTATCTCCGATCTTTGTATCGGACAGCTCTTTCATTCCCGCACAAATATACCCGACTTCCCCAGGCCCAAGCCGATTAACCTTGGTCCGTTTCGGTGAAAAGATCCCGACCTCCAGCACTTCAAATTCACGCCCGGAAGACATGAGCCGGATCATCATATTCGGAATGATTTCTCCATCCATGACTCGAATTAACACGACGGCCCCCTGGTAATTGTCAAACCAGGAATCAAAAATCAGGGCCTTCAACGGCTTGGCAACCGAACCGGCAGGAGGGGGAATAATTTTGACCACACCCTCAAGGACTTCCCTCACCCCTCGACCGTCTTTGGCGCTGACTAAAAAGGCCTCTTCACTCGACAATCCCAACACATCTCTAATTTGCACTTTGACGCCTTCAACGTCGGCACTCGCCAAATCAATCTTATTGATGACAGGTATAATGACCAGATTATTCGAAATTGCCAAATAGGCATTGGCAATGGTCTGGGCCTCAACACCCTGAGTCGCATCAATCAACAGGAGAGCTCCTTCACAGGCAGCCAGGCTCCGCGAAACCTCGTAGGCAAAATCCACATGCCCTGGAGTATCAATGAGGTTAAACTGATAGTCCTGCCCATCCGAGCTACGGAACCGGGTGGTAACGGCATGCGCTTTGATCGTAATGCCACGTTCGCGCTCCAGATCCATGTCATCCAGATATTGCGCACGTGCCTCCCGTTGAGAAACGGCACCGGTGACCTCCAGAAAACGATCGGCCAGAGTGGATTTGCCATGGTCAATATGAGCAATAATAGAGAAATTTCGTATGTGGCTTTGAGGGATGGGTTTACTCATTCGAAGTGTCCGTGATTGTAGTGAGCCCCTAAAAGGTTGTCAAAAATCAATGAATTCCGCTAGTTTAGTCTGTTGGGAAACGCTATGACCAGCCAAACAAACCGAACACAATTACAAAAAGACGATTGCCAATACGTGTGGCACCCTTTTACCCAAATGCAGGAGTGGGAACGCCACGCTCCTCTTATTATCAGACGAGGAAAAGGTTCCTATGTCTATGACATGGAAGGTAATGCTTATCTCGATGCCACCGCATCCATCTGGGTGAATGTCCATGGGCATCGACATCCCCGGATTGACCAGGCTATTCGCTATCAACTGACCCAGGTCGCTCATACCACACTACTGGGTGTTTCCAACCCTCCGGCTATTCAATTGGCAAAAGCTCTCATTCAACTTGCCCCGAAAGGCTTACGGAAAGTCTTTTATTCCGACAATGGGTCAACAGCCGTGGAGGTCGCGGCAAAGATGGCAATCCAATACTGGAAACAATGTCCTGCTCCTCAACCACGGAAAACTCGATTTATCCATCTGGGCCTGGCCTATCATGGGGATACAGTAGGAGGAATGAGCCTCAGCGGAGTCGAACTGTTCCGCAGGCCCTTTTCCTCCCTCTTATTTCCAAGCCATGGCATTGAGCCCCCTTACTGCTATCGATGTGCCCTTCGATTGCGCTTTCCCGAATGTGATCTCGCCTGTCTCGCTCCCCTTGAAAAACTGCTTCAAGCCAAACATCGAGAAATTGCAGGTCTAATTCTTGAGCCTATGGTGCAAGCGGTCGCCGGAATTATTCCTTCCCCTCCAGGATACCTGAAACGGGTCAGGGACTTATGCACCCGATACAATGTGCTGTTCATTGCCGATGAGGTTGCCACGGGATTTGGACGAACGGGTCGGATGTTTGCCTGTGAGCATGAAGACATCTCTCCGGATATCATGGCTATAGCCAAAGGGTTGACAGGAGGATATCTCCCATTGGCCGCCACGTTGACGACTACTGCAATTTATGAGGCGTTTTTGGGCGAAGTGCACGAAGAAAAAACTTTCTTTCATGGGCATAGTTACGCTGGAAATCCCCTCGGATGTGCAGCTGCTCTGGCAAACTTGACTATCTTTAAAACTGAGCGAACCTTAACGAAGCTTCAGAAACGAATTCCTCAATTTCGCACGTTTCTTAAATCTCTGGCCGATGATCCATGGGTCGGCGATATCCGGCAATGTGGCTATATGGTAGGAATTGAGTTGGTTCAAGATAAAAACCAGAAAAACCCTTTCCCTGCTTCCGATTGCATTGGTCAGAAGATAGCCATGACAGC
>Ga0224505_10002442_pt1 | contig 10912 bp, 9 predicted proteins | sample SF_Jan12_sed_USG_FD_169102 | JGI IMG/M metagenome (GOLD analysis project Ga0224505, IMG submission 169102) | Sediment microbial communities from San Francisco Bay, California, United States - SF_Jan12_sed_USGS_4_1 | ecosystem: Environmental > Aquatic > Marine > Sediment | place: USA: California...
CAAAGGGGGGGAAACGACGCTTGACTTGAAGCAGGCTGAAGTGTGCACCAATCAGTTTTCCATGCAGACCATAAGGTAATTTTTGATACCCATCGGTTTCGTGAGGCATCGGCACGCCCTGCGCCAGCCCATGCCGGCCGCCTCGCGGTGGGTTGTCGCATGATCGAGCCATGCTGGAACCCCTGCCGCAGGAGATCATCCGTCGCAAGCGCGACGGCCTGACGCTGTCGGCGACGGAGATCGAGGCCTTCGCGCGCGGCCTGGCCGAGGGCGGCTGGAGCGACGCCCAGGTCGCCGCGCTGGCGATGGCGATCGTGCTGCGTGGCATGGACACGACCGAGACGGTGACGCTGACCGAGGCCATGACCGGCTCGGGCGAGCGGCTGCACTGGGCCGGCGCCGGCCTGTCGGGGCCGGTGCTGGACAAGCACTCCACCGGGGGCGTGGGCGACAAGGTCAGCCTGCTGCTGGCGCCCATCGTGGCCGCCTGTGGGGGCCTGGTGCCGATGATCAGCGGCCGCGGGCTCGGCCACACCGGCGGCACGCTGGACAAGCTGGAGGCTCTGCCCGGCTACACCGTGGCGCCGTCGTCGGCACAGTTGCGGCAGACCCTGCGCGCGGCCGGCTGCGCCATCGTCGGCGCCAGCGCCCGGCTGGCGCCCGCGGACCGGCGCCTGTACGCCATCCGCGACGTCACCGCCACCGTCGAGTCGGTGCCGCTGATCACCGCCAGCATCCTGAGCAAGAAGCTGGCGGCCGGCCTGCAGGGGCTGGTCATGGACGTCAAGGTCGGCAACGGCGCCTTCTGCACCACGCGCGAGCAGGCCGAGACGCTGGCGCGGTCCCTGGTGGCGGTGGCGCGGGGCGCCGGCCTGCCGACGGTGGCGCTGCTGACCGACATGGACCAGGTGCTGGGCCGACACGCGGGCAATGCGCTGGAGGTGCGCGAGGCGCTGGACGCGCTGCGCGACGGTGCCCGCTGTGATGCGAGGCTGCGCGCCGTGACGCTGGCGCTGGCAGGGCGGCTGTTGCAGATCGGCGGGCTGGCGCAGGATACCGGCGCCGGCCTGGCGCTGGCAGAGAGGGCCTGGGACGGCGGCGCGGCGGCCGAGCGCTTGGCACGCATGGTGGCAGCGCTCGGCGGCCCCACCGACGTCTGGCGCGACGCGCGCCTGCCGACAGCCCCGGTGCAGCGGGCGGTGGCCGCGCCGCGCAGCGGCTTTGTCGCGGCGATGGACACCCGTGCGCTCGGGCTCGCCGTCGTCGCCCTCGGAGGCGGCCGCCGGCGCAACGGCGACGCCATCGACCCCCGGGTCGGGCTGGCGGACCTGTGCCCGCCGGGCCGGGCGGTGGTCGCCGGCGACCCGCTGGCGGTGGTGCACGCCGCCGACGCCGCGAGCGCCGATGCCGCGGCGGCGGCGGTCCGGGCCGCGGTCGAGATCGGTGACACCCCGCCACCGCCACGCCCCCCCTGCCTGGCCGAGGTCTCAACGGCATGACGGTGTCAAGGGTCAGGCGCCGGGCCCGAAAGCCCATTCCGACCCCTCCGCCTTCGAACCGACGGCGACGCCCCCTGGGCCAGGTTCTGCTCTACTTGTCCTCCCGGTGCGGCGCGTGCCGACACCGGGCCAACCGAAGGAGAAGGAATGAGCACCCACGAAACCGCGATCCTGGCCGGCGGCTGCTTCTGGGGCATGCAGGACCTGGTCCGAAAGCTGCCCGGCGTGATCCGCACGCGCGTGGGCTACAGCGGCGGCGACGTGCCCAACGCCACCTACCGCAACCACGGCACGCACGCCGAGGCGCTGGAGGTCGTGTTCGACCCGGCCCGGCTCTCATATCGCCAACTGCTGGAGTTCTTCTTCCAGATCCACGACCCCAGCACGCCGAACCGGCAGGGCAACGACCGTGGCAGCGCGTACCGGTCGGGCATCTACTTCCTGTCCGACGCCCAGCGCCAGGTGGCGCTGGACACGATCGCCGACGTCGACGCCTGCGGCCTGTGGCCCGGCAAGGTGGTCACCGAGGTGCGGCCGGCCGGGCCGTTCTGGCAAGCCGAGCCGGAACACCAGGACTACCTGGAGCGCCACCCGAACGGCTACACCTGCCACTTCCCCCGACCGGGCTGGAAGCTGCCGGCGCGTGAGCGGTCGGCGGGCTGACGACGAAGCGCCACGGTGCCGCCCCGCTTCGAATTCGACAACACGTACGCGCGCGAGCTCGAGGGCTTCTACGCCGAGTGGCCCCCCAGCCCGTCGCCGGCGCCGCGCCTGGTGCGGTTGAACGTCGGCCTGGCCACGGAGCTGGGCCTGGACGCCGACGCGCTGGCCACCGATCAGGGCCTGGCCGTGCTGGCGGGGGCGGCCGTGCCCGAAGGCGCGCAGCCGCTGGCGCAGGCCTACGCCGGCCACCAGTTCGGCGGCTTTTCGCCGCAGCTGGGCGACGGCCGCGCCCTGCTGCTGGGCGAGCTGATCGACCGTCATGGCCGGCGCCGGGACATCGCCTTCAAGGGCTCGGGCCGCACGCCGTTCTCGCGCGGCGGCGACGGCAAGGCCGTGCTGGGGCCGGTGCTGCGGGAGTACCTGGTCGGCGAGGCGATGCACGCGCTGGGCATCCCCACCACGCGTGCCCTGGCCGCGGTCACCACCGGCGAGCAGGTGCGGCGCGACACCCTGCAGCCCGGCGCGATCCTCACCCGGGTGGCCGCCAGCCATGTGCGCGTGGGGACCTTCCAGTACTTCGCCGCCCGCGGCGACGACGCGCTCGTGCGCCGGCTGGCGGACTACGTCATCGCCCGCCACGACCCGTCGCTGGCCGGCCGCGACGACCGCTACCTCGCCCTGCTGCAGGCGGTGGCCGAGCGTCAGGCAGCGCTGGTCGCGCGCTGGATGGGCGTGGGCTTCATCCACGGCGTGATGAACACCGACAACATGACGGTCTCCGGCGAGACCATCGACTACGGCCCCTGCGCCTTCATGGAGGCCTACGACCCGCAGACCGTGTTCAGCTCGATCGACCACCAGGGCCGCTACGCGTTTGGCAACCAGCCGCGCATCGCGCAATGGAACCTGGCGCGGTTTGCCGAGACGCTGCTGCCGCTGATCGACGCCTCCGGCGAGCGCGCGGTGGCGCTGGCCAGCGAGGTGGTCAACGGGTTTGCGGGCCGGTACCGGGCGCACTGGCTGATCGTGCTGCGCGCCAAGCTCGGCCTGGACGACGCCGGCGACGACGACGCCGACCTGGCGCTGGGCGACGAGTACCTGCAACTGCTGCACGCGCATGGCGTGGACTTCACGCTCGGCTGGCGGCGCCTGGTCGATGCGGCGGCGGGCGACGACGCCCCGCTGCGGGCGCTGTTCGGCAGCGGTGCCGACGCCGTGGCGGCCTGGCTGCCCCGGTGGCGGGCGCGGCGGGCGGCGCCGGGCACAACCGGCGCCGACCGCAGCGCCGCCATGGCGCGCGCCAACCCGGTCTACATCCCGCGCAACCACGCGGTGGAATCGGCCCTGAGCGCGGCCGTGGAGGCAGCCGACCTCGCGCCCTTCGAGCGCCTGCTGGCGGTGCTGGAGCGGCCCTTCGACGAGCGCGCCGCAGACGCGGACTACGCCCGGCCCGCGCCGGCGGAGCAGACCGCCCGCTACCAGACCTTCTGCGGCACCTGAGGGCCCTGCCTAGGCTTTCAGCCGGTAGCCGGTGCGGAAGATCCAGGCCACCACCGCCAGGGCCACGCCCAGGAAGGCCAGCGTCATGCCCAGGCTCAGCCACAGCCCGACGTCGGCCAGGCCATAGAAGCTCCAGCGGAACCCGCTCACGAGGTAGACGACCGGGTTGAACAGCGCCACCGTCTGCCACACCGGCGGCAGCATGTCGATCGAATAGAAGCTGCCGCCCAGGAAGGTGAGCGGCGTGACGACCAGCAGCGGCACCACCTGCAGCTTCTCGAAGCCGTCGGCCCAGATGCCGATGATGAAGCCGACCAGGCTGAAGGTCACCGCCGTCAGCACCAGGAACGTGAGCATCCACACCGGGTGCTCGACGCGCAGCGGCACGAACAGCGCCGCGGTGGCCAGGATGATGAGGCCCAGCACGATGGCCTTGGTCGCCGCCGCCCCGACATAGCCGAGCACGATCTCGAACGGCGAGATCGGGGCCGACAGCAGCTCGTAGATCGTGCCCGAGAACTTGGGGAAGTAGATCGAGAACGACGCGTTGGAGATGCTCTGCGTCAGCAGCGACAGCATCATCAGCCCGGGCACGATGAAGGCGCCGTAGCTGACGCCCCCGACCTCGGGAATGCGCGAGCCGATCGCGGCGCCGAACACGATGAAGTACAGCGAGGTGGAGATCACCGGCGAGATGACGCTCTGCATCAGCGTGCGCCGCGTGCGCGCCATCTCGAAGCGGTAGATCGCGCGCACGGCATGCGGGTTCAGCGTCATGCGTCGCCCTTCAGCAGGCCGACGAAGATGTCCTCCAGCGAGCTCTGCGTCGTCTGCAGGTCCTTGAACGCGACGCCCTGGCCGCCCAGGTCCTTCAGCAGCGCGGCGATGCCGGCGCGGCCGTGGCTGGCGTCGTAGGTGTAGGTGAGGTCGTTGCCGTCGGCGGACAGCGCCAGGTCGTAGGCGGCCAGCCCGGGCGGCAGTTGCGCCAGCGGCGCGGCCAGCTGCAGCGTGAGCTGCTTGCGGCCCAGCTTGCGCATCAGCTCGGCCTTGTCCTCCACCAGGATCAGCTCGCCCTTGTTGATGATGCCGATGCGGTCGGCCATCTCCTCGGCCTCGTCGATGTAGTGCGTGGTCAGGATGATCGTCACCCCGGTGGCGCGCAGCGCCTGCACCAGCTTCCACATGTCGCGCCGCAGCGAGACGTCGACGCCGGCGGTCGGCTCGTCGAGGAACAGGATCTGCGGCTCGTGCGACAGGGCCTTGGCGATCAGCAGGCGTCGCTTCATGCCGCCCGACAGCGTCATCAGCCTGTTGTCCTTCTTGTCCCACAGCGACAGCGCCTTCAGGATCTTCTCGATGTGCGCCCGGTCGGCCCGCTTGCCGAACAGCCCGCGGCTGAAGGTCACCGTGTTCCAGACCGTCTCGAAGGCGTCGGTCGTCAGCTCCTGCGGCACCAGCCCGATCAGCGCGCGCGCGGCACGGTAGTCGCGCACGTTGTCGTGGCCGTCGACGACGACGCGGCCGGTGGTGGCGTTCACGATGCCGCAGACGATGGAGATCAGCGTCGTCTTGCCGGCCCCGTTGGGGCCCAGCAGCGCAAAGATCTCGCCACGCCGGATCTCCAGGTCGACCCGCCTGAGCGCCTGGAACCCCGACGCGTAGGTCTTCGACACGCCGGCAATGGTGAGGATGGGCTGCACCGGCGCAGGATACCGGCAGCGGTGGTGGCATGGCAGGATCGCCGCCGCCCGGCGTGGAGAGCGACAGCCTCGTTGACCTTATGCCGCTTTGGCCGCATTCGTCCGTCGGCCACAAGGCGTTCGTGGGGGCCGCCGGCCTACGTGCCCGTCGTTGCCCTGACGAATTTCAGCAGCAGGGCGCGCAGCCGGGTCCGCTCGGCCGGCGTCAACGCATTCAGCAGCTCCACTTCCATGTCTTTCGCCGCCTCCAGCGCGCGGGCCGCCAGGGCCAGCCCGCGCGGCGTGAGCCGCACCTGCACGGCGCGTCCGTCGTCGGGGTCGCGCTGGCGCCGCACCAGGCCGCGCGCCACCAGCCGGTCGACCAGGGTCGTCACGTGCGGCGCGGGCAGCTGCAGCGCGGGGCCGATCTGGCGCGGGCTGGCCTGCCCGTTGTCGCGCAGCAGCGCCAGCAGCGCAAATTCCACCGGCCGCAGCTCCAGCGGACCGCCGACGGCCTGCTGGAAGACCCGCCGCGCGGGCACCTCGGCCAGCGCCAGCAGGTAGCCCAGCAGCGGCTCGACGCTGGGCGCGCGCAACTCAGCCCCGCCGCGGGACGATGACGTCGGCATCCGGCGCAGTTGCAAACAGCCTCTCGACGTCGGCGGCGCGGTGCTCGAGCACCGCGCGCTGGTTGATCGATCCCTTGTCGGTCACTTCGCCCAGGTCGATCGACGGCGCTCGCGCCAGCACCAGCGCCGCGGCCGGCCGGCTGGCGCTGCCGGTGCCCTGGGACCACAGGCGGTCCAGCAGGTCCTGGAAGAAGCCGCGCACCACGGGCGCGGCCAGCACCTGGGCCGCGGGCCAGTCGGCCGGCAGGCCGAAGCGCCGGCGCGCGTCGTCGACCCTCGGGAAGACCAGCAGGCCGACGTGGTCGCGGTTCAGCCCGGCCACCACCACGTCCTGCACCAGCGGGTCGCCGGCCTGGATGGCCTTGGCCCGCAGCGGGCCGACGCTGACGAAGGTGCCGGTGGCGAGCTTGAAGTCCTCGGCGATGCGGCCGTCGAAGCGCAGGCCGCGGGCCGGGTCGGCCGGGTCCTTCAGCCGCACCGCGTCGCCGGTGCGGTAGAAGCCTTCGTCGTCGAAGGCCTGGGCGGTCTCGGCCGGCATGCGCCAGTAGCCCGGCATCACGTTCGGCCCGCGGAAGCGGATCTCGGTCTTGCCGCTGCCCTGGGCGTCGGGCACGAGCTTGACCTCCACGCCCGGCACGGGCAGCCCGATGTCGCCCGCGCGCACGTCGCTGCCGACGGCGAAGGTGCAGCTGGGCGCGGTCTCGGTCATGCCCAGGCCGGTGAACACCGGGATGCGCTCGCCCACCGTGGCCTCGCCCTGCCGGTCCAGCTCGTCCCACACCGCCTGGCTCAGGCCGGCGCCGGCGAACATGAAGCACTGGACGCGCGAGAACAGGCGCTCGCGCAGCGCCGCGTCGTGCGCCATCGCGCGCGCGATCTCCTCGAAGCCCTTGGGCACGTTGAAGTAGATCGTCGGCGCGATCTCGCGCAGGTTGCGCAGCGTCTCGTCCATGCCGGCCGGTGTCGGCTTGCCGTCGTCGATGTAGATCGTGCCGCCGTGGTACAGCGTCAGGCCCAGGTTGTGGTTGCCCCCGAAGGTGTGGTTCCAGGGCAGCCAGTCGACCAGCACCGGCGGCGCGTCGGCCAGGAACGCGAAGCACTGGCTGATCTGCTGCAGGTTGGCGCACCACATGCGGTGCGTGTTGATCACCGCCTTGGGCTGCCTGGTCGAGCCGCTGGTGAACAGGAACTTGGCGATCGTGTCCGGCCCCACCTGCGCCTGCGCGGCGGCGGCCTCGGGGCCCGGCGTCGTGCCCAGCAGGGCAGCGAAATCGGTGTGCACACGCCCGGGCACCTGGCCGCGCGCCAGCACGGTCTCGACCTCGGGCGCGACGCAGGCCTGGATCGCACGGCCGAAGCTGGCACCGTCGGCCGCGAACACCAAGCCTGGCGTCAGCGTGGCCAGGATGTGCCGCAGTTTGCCGAAGTCCTGGGACAGCGTGGCGTAGGCCGGCGAGATCGGCGCGAAGGGCACGCCAACCCACAGCGCCGCCATCGCCAGCGTCAGGTGCTCCAGGTCGTTGCCGGACAGGATCGCCACCGGCCGCTCGGCCGACAGCCCGCGCGTGGCCAGCGCCTGGCCCAGCGCCTGCGCGCGCGCCAGCATCTGTGCGTAGCTGACCGTGATCCAGGCGCCGTCGGCGCCGCGCCGCGCCGCGAAGATGCGGTCGGGCGCGGTGGCCGCGAACTGCGCCAGGCGGTCGGTCAGGCGCGCCGGGCGGGCGGCCAGCGGCTCGGCGGAGACCAGGCGCAGGCTGCCGTCGGCGGCCGTGCTGCACTGCGCCTGCAGGCAGCCCCCGACACGGGGCCGGCGGTAGCGCGGCGCGCTCATGAGGGCCTGCCGACCTTGCCCGCCTTGCCGTCCAGAAAGGCGCGCAGGCGCTCCTTGGCCGCCGGCTCCGCCTGCGCGATGGCCGCCACCAGCGACTCCATGAACAGCCCCTGCTCCGGCGCCAGCTCGGCGATGCGCGGCAGCGCCTGGATCAGCGCGTAGTTCGTCATCGGCGCGTTGGCGGCGATCTTCTCGGCCAGCGCCAGCCCCTTGGCCAGGCCGTGGCCGGGCTCGACCAGGTAGGTCGTCAGCCCGGCGGCCTGGCCTTCGTCGGCGTCGAGCACGCGGCCGGTGAGCATCATGTCGGCCACGCGCGCCGTGCCGATCAGGCGCGGCACGCGCACCGATCCGCCGCCGCCGACGAAGATGCCGCGCTGGCCCTCGGGGAAGGCGTAGAAGGCGCTCTTCTCGGCCACCCGCACGTGGGCGGCCGACGCGATCTCCAGCCCGCCGCCGACGACCGCGCCGTGCAGCACGGCCACCACCGGCACCGCCGCGTACTGGATGCGGTCCAGTGCGGCGTGCCAGTTGCGCGAGTGCTGGATGCCCTGGAAGACGTCCCGATCGGTCAGCTCGGACAGGTCCAGCCCGGCGCAGAAGTGATCCCCGGCGCCCGCCAGCACGACCGCGCGCGCGTCGGCCGGCAGCCGCGTGAAGGCCCCGCCCAGCGCGTCCACCAGCGCGTCGCTGACGGCATTGCGCTTGGCCGGGCGGTTCAGCGTCAGCAGGCACACGTGGCCGTGCATCGCGCACGTGACCAGGGAATCGGCAGGGGGGTTCATGGCTTGCTCTCGGACGACGAAGTACTTACATTATGTAAGCATCTATCCGCAAGGAGCAAGCCCGTGAACATCGCCGACCTGGTCGCCATCGACGTGCACACGCACGCCGAGGTCTCGTGCTGGAACCCCTTCGACAACTACGGCGAGGAGTACGACCGCGCGGCCGACAAGTACTTCGGCTCGAACCGCCGGCCGACGATCGAGGAGACGATCGCCCACTACCGCGAGATCAAGGTCGGGCTGGTGATGTTCACGGTGGACAGCGAGAGCCAGCTCGGCCGGCGGCGGATCCCGAACGAGGAGATCGCCGAGGCGGCGGCCAGGAACGCCGACATGATGATCGCGTTTGCCAGCATCGACCCGCACAAGGGCCGCATGGGCGCCCGCGAGGCGCGCCGCCTGATCGCCGACCACGGCATCAAGGGCTTCAAGTTCCACCCCACGGTGCAGGGCTTCGAGCCCTACGACAAGATGGCCTGGCCGATCTACGAGGTCATCGCCGAGCACAAGCTGCCGGCCATCTTCCACAGCGGGCACAGCGGCATCGGCAGCGGCATGCGCTGCGGCGGTGGCCTGCGGCTGCAGAACAGCAACCCGATGCTGCTGGAGGACGTGGCAATCGACTTCCCCGACATCCAGATCGTCGTCGCCCACCCGAGCTGGCCGTGGCAGGACGAGGCGCTGAGCCTGGCGCTGCACAAGCCCAATGTCTGGATCGACCTGTCGGGCTGGAGCCCGAAGTACTTCCCGCCGCAGCTGGTGCAGTACGCCAACACGCTGCTGAAGGACCGCATGCTGTTCGGCAGCGACTACCCGCTCATCACGCCCGAGCGCTGGATGAAGGACTTCGACGAGGCCGGCTTCAAGGACCGTGTCAAGCCGCTGATCCTGAAGGACAACGCCGTGCGGCTGCTCGGCCTGGGGCCCTCCCCGGGCTAGGGTTCAGGCAGTCGGCGGGCGGTGGCGGGGCCACGGCCCGTGCGTCGCAACGTCAGGCGACCTCGAGCCGGAAGGCGCCCACGACCCCGGCCAGCGCGACCGCCTGCTGCTTCAGCTGCTCGGCCGCGGCGGCACTCTGCTCCACCAGCGCCGCGTTCTGCTGCGTCACGTGGTCGAGCTGCTGCACGGCGTCGCCCACCTGGCCGATGCCCTGGGTCTGCTCCGCGCTGGCGGCGCTGATCTGGGCGATCAGCGCGGTGACGCCTTCGACCTGGCCCACGATGTCCGCCATCGAATGGCCGGCGTCGTCGACCAGCTTGCAGCCGGCCTCGACCTTTTCCACGCTCTGGCCGATCAGGGCCTTGATCTCCTTGGCCGCGCCGGCGCTGCGCTGCGCCAGGTTGCGCACTTCGCTGGCGACGACCGCGAAGCCCCGGCCCTGCTCGCCTGCGCGCGCCGCTTCGACGGCGGCGTTCAGCGCCAGGATGTTGGTCTGGAATGCGATGCCGTCGATGACCCCGATGATGTCGCTGATCCTGCGGCTGGACGCGGTGATCTCGTTCATGGTGCCGACCACGCGGTCGACCACCTGGCCGCCGCGGGCCGCCGCGGCGCTGGCACCGCCGGCGAGCCGATTGGCCTCGCGCGCGGTGTCGGCGTTCTGCTTCACGGTGGACGTCAGCTGCTCCATCGACGCCGCGGTCTGCTGCAGGCTGGCCGCCTGCTGCTCGGTGCGCTGCGACAGGTCGGCGTTGCCGCTGGCGATCTGCGAGCTTCCGGTGGCGATCGAGTCGCTGCTCTGGCGCACGTTGCTGACGATGCCGACCAGGCTGTCGTTCATGTGCTTCAGGGCGTCGAGCAGCTGGCCGGTCTCGTCGCGGCTGGTGACCTCGATCCTGGACGTCAGGTCGCCCGCCGCCACGGTCCGCGCCACCTTCACGGCCTGGTCGATCGGCCGCGTGATCGAGCGCGTGATCCGCACCGAGGCGGTTGCGCCCAATGCCAGGATTGCCGCCAGCGCGCCGGCGATCCAAAGGCGCGCCGCCTGGTACTCCTGATCGCTCGCCTGGCTGGCCGCCTGCACGCCCTCGACGTTCAGGTCGACCAGGGCCTTCAGTTCGAGCACGGCGGCGTCGAACTGCGCGGACGAATGCCCGTTCACGAGCTCGAGCGCCTCGTCGGTGCGGTACTGCTGCGACATCGTGATGATCTTCTTGTTGTCCGCCAGGTAGGCGGACCACGCCGCCTGGAAGGACTTCCAGTGCTGCTGCGCCGCGTCGTCGGTCGGCAGCGCTTCGTATGCGGTCGACAAGCGCGAGAGCTCGCCCTGCAGCGACGCCAGTGCCTTTTCCATGTTGGCCTTGTCGTCCGGCGAAGGCGTCATGACATA
>Ga0224505_10002443_pt1 | contig 10904 bp, 8 predicted proteins | sample SF_Jan12_sed_USG_FD_169102 | JGI IMG/M metagenome (GOLD analysis project Ga0224505, IMG submission 169102) | Sediment microbial communities from San Francisco Bay, California, United States - SF_Jan12_sed_USGS_4_1 | ecosystem: Environmental > Aquatic > Marine > Sediment | place: USA: California...
CGGCTGGATGGTCGGTGCGTGGCGCTCGACCTTCCGGGGTTCGGCCTCAGCCATCCCCGATCGGGGGACCAGCTCGACAGACACTGTGAGGCGGTCGTCGAGCTGATCCAATGGACCGGGGCCGGAAAGGTCAATCTCGTCGGCAATTCGATGGGCGGCCTCGTAACCGAACTGGTGGCGGCCTCCCGACCGGACCTCGTCGCCAACCTCGCTCTCATCTCGCCGGCAACCCCGCTCGCCCCCGGCGCACTGCCCGCGGACAAGGGCGTGGCGGCGCGGCTCGTGGTCCAGTCGCTACCCGGTCTCGGACCCGCCCTCGCGCGACGCCTCCAACATGCGGCATCGCCGGAGGCCCTGGTGCGGACGACCTTCGAGGTGATCGCCGCCGATCCCGCCAGGATCCCTGCAGAAACGGTCACCGCATCGGTGGAGTTGGCCCGGCTGAGGCGCAGACTGCCGTGGGCGGCCCGGACCTACGCCGCCTCGGCGGCGTCGATCCGGCGGCGCCTGCTGCAGCGGGCGGCATTCGCCGAGACCATCGCCAGGATTTCGTGTCCGACCACACTCATATGGGGCGCCGAGGACCGGGTCGTCAGCCCCTCGTCGCTCCGCTGGCTCGCCGGGCTCCGACCTGATTGGACCAGCCTCGAGATCGATGGCGTCGGTCACGTACCGATGCTGGAGGCGCCGGATGTGGTCATGGCTGCCCTCGCCGATTGGCTCTCGGACCCGGTGATCTGCCAGAAAGTCGACTGAACCGGTCCCGGAGTAGGCTGGCCGGATGCAGAGCGACCTGACGTTCATCGACGGATTCGTCCACCAGCTCCACGACGCCGACCCCGTGGAGACTCAGGAGTGGCTGGACTCCCTCGATACCGTGGTGGCGGAACAGGGCACCGTGCGGGGACGGTACCTGCTGGCAAAGTTGCTCGAACGGTCGCACGCCATGGCTCTCGGCACACCCGGGACCGTGACCACCCCGTACATCAACACGATTCCCCCGGAGGAAGAGCCCGCCTACCCCGGCGATGCACACCTCGAGAAACGTATCCGCAGGTTCATCCGCTGGAACGCCGCCGTCATGGTGATCAAGGCCAACCATCGCGAGAAGGGAATCGGCGGCCACCTGTCATCGTTCGCATCATCCGCCGTCCTGTACGAGGTCGGCTTCAACCACTTTTTCCGAGGGAAGGCCGACGGAGATCCGGGCGACGCCGTCTACCTCCAGGGTCACGCCGCGCCGGGCATCTACGCGCGGGCCTTCCTCGAGCGCCGGCTCGATGAGCAGCACCTGGACAACTTCCGCCAGGAGATCGGCGGCCACGGGCTCAGCTCGTATCCCCACCCGCGGCTCATGCCGGATTTCTGGGAGTACCCAACGGTCTCGATGGGCCTCGGACCGATCAACTCCATTTACCAGGCTCGGTTCAACAAGTACCTCGCCAATCGGGGTATCGATGACACTGCGGCCACGAACGTATGGTGTTTCATCGGCGACGGCGAGACCGACGAACCCGAGACGCTGGGTTCCATCTCGCTCGCGGCACGGGAGGGTCTCGGCAACCTGATCTGGGTGGTCAACTGCAACCTCCAGAGACTCGACGGCCCGGTCCGGGGAAATGGAAAGATCATCCAGGAGCTCGAGGCCATGTTCCGCGGAGCCGGGTGGAACGTCCTCAAGGTCATCTGGGGGGGAGGTTGGGATCCGCTCCTCGACGCCGACCACGAGGGCGCGCTCGTCGACGTGATGAACGCCACGGTCGACGGCGAGTACCAGCGCTACAAGGCCGAGAACGGGGCCTTCGTCCGGGAGCAGTTCTTCGGAAAAGACCCTCGGGCCCTCGCCCTCGTCGAGCACCTCAGCGACGACGAGATCTGGGACCTGCGCCGGGGGGGGCTCGACTACCGCAAGGTGTACGCGGCGTACAACGCCGCAGTCCAGGAACAGGACACTCCGACGGTGATTCTCGCCAAGACCATCAAGGGGTGGACGCTGGGACCAGACGTCGAAGGGCGCAACGCCACGCACCAGATCAAAGAGCTCACGAACAAACAGCTCCAGGTGCTGAGGGTCAGGCTTCACCTCGAGGACGACATCCCCCTCGAGGCGCTCGAAGGCGACCAGGACCCACCGTACTTCCGACCCCCGGTCGACTCACCCGAATACCGGTATCTCGCCGAGACTCGCAAACGACTTTCCGGGTGGGTCCCCACCCGATCCGTGACGGTGAGGAGCCCACTGCAGCTGCCGTCGCCCGACGTCTACTCCGAGATAGACGCCGGGTCGGGCAAGGTGGAGGCATCGACGACCACGGCCTTCACCCGACTCCTGCGCAACCTCGCCCGCACCGAGGGCTTCGGGGATCGGGTGGTGCCCATCGTTCCCGATGAAGCCCGCACCTTCGGAATGGACTCGCTGTTCCGGGAGTTCAAGATCTACGCATCGAAAGGCCAGCTGTACGAGCCGGTAGACGCTTCGATGATCCTCGCGTACGTCGAGGGCCAGGACGGCCAGATCCTGGAAGAGGGCATCACCGAGGCCGGATCGACGGCATCGTGGATCGCCGCCGGCACCTCGTATGCCACCCGGGGCGTGCCGATGGTGCCGTTCTACATCTTCTACTCGATGTTCGGATGGCAACGTGTTGGCGATCTCCTGTGGGCGGCCGCGGACGCCCGGACCCGTGGATTCCTCTTGGGAGCCACCGCCGGCCGCACGACCCTCCAGGGCGAGGGACTCCAGCACCAGGATGGTCACAGCCTCGTGCTGTCCTCGGTGGTCCCCGTGGCCAGGGCCTATGACCCTGCATTCGCCTACGAACTCGGCGTCCTCATCCGCGACGGATTGTCACGTATGTATGAGCAGGGCGAGGACTGCTTCTACTACCTGACCGTGTACAACGAGAACTACATACAACCGCCAAAGCCCGCCGGCGTCGACCAGGGGATCGTCGACGGGCTCTACCGTTGGGCGGAGACGCCGGACGGAGTCCGCCCCGGTGGAGCCGTGCTCTTCTCCGGTTCGGCGAATCTGGCGGCTCGTGAAGCCCAACAGATACTCGCGGACCGCTACGGCGTGGGCGTCGAACTCTGGTCGGCGACGTCGTACAAGGCGTTGCGGGAGGAGGCGATGGCGGTCGAACGCTGGAATCGTCTCCATCCCGACAGCCCTCCCCAGGTTCCGTTCGTGACACGGACCCTCGCCGGTGTCGACGGCCCCGTCGTCGCGGTGTCGGACTTCATGCGGATGGTCCCCGACCAGATCACGCCCTGGGTGTCCCAGCGGTACTCGATCCTCGGCACGGACGGCTTCGGACGCTCGGACACACGGTCGGCACTTCGCCGCTTCTTCGAGACCGATGCGGCGCACGTCACGGTGGCGGTCCTGTCGGCGCTGGCCGCCGAGGGCCGGCTCGACCCCGGTGTCGCACGATCGGCTATCTCGGACCTGGGCATCGATCCGGACGTAGCCCCGCCCTGGCAACGCTGAGCGCCCGGGGAACCGAAAACCGCTCGATATCCGGGCGATTCCGGCCGATCAATCTGGGGTGAGTGAGCCCAGAGGGCCGACGACGGGGAACGCCCAGGCCGAAGATCGCTGGCGCGAGCGCCGCCTCCTGGCGGCGTTGCTGCGCGGTGGCATCTTCATGGTGCCCCTGGTCGTCGGGTTCCTGACGGGGAAGGTCGTAGCCGCGGCCCTCCCAGAAACGACCACCGCAGCAGACGTCGCGACCTGGTGGGTGGCCGTCATCGGCTCGAGCATGGTGGCGGCAACCGTCACCGATCGGCTGGCTCGAAAGCTCCTTCCCCTCACGCTGCTCCTCAAGATGACGATGCTGTTTCCCGACCGCGCGCCCTCTCGGATGAGGGTGGCGTTGCGATCCGGCAACTTCACCGAGCTGAGGAAACGGATCTCGGCGGCACAGACGGGCGCGAACTCCGATGTCGGCGAGATGTCGGAGCTGATCCTGTCGCTCTCCACCGCCCTCTCGCAGCACGACAGGAAGACGCGGGGACACTCCGAACGCACCCGGGCCTACACGGACATCCTCGCCGAAGAAATGGGACTCGGCGAGGAGGATCGAGACCGCCTCCGCTGGGCAGCCCTCCTCCACGACGTCGGGAAGCTCGAAGTGCCCGCCGAGATCCTCAACAAGGACGGCAAGCTCACCGACCACGAATGGTCGGTGGTCAAGCAACATCCGGTGTTCGGAATGAAACTCGTGGCGCCGCTGATCCCTTGGCTGGGACCATGGGCCAAGACGATCGAGCATCATCACGAGCGGTATGACGGCACCGGATATCCCCACGGGCTTGCGGGTGAGGACATCTCGCTCGGGGCTCGCATTGTGTCGGTGGCCGACGCGTACGACGTGATGACATCGGGCCGGGCGTACCAGCGAGCAAAGACACCGGCGGCGGCGCGATCGGAAATCGCCAAGCTCGCCGGCCAGCAGTTCGATCCCATCGCCGTCCGGGCACTCATGAACGTCTCACTGGGGCGCCTGCGATGGGCCACAGGTCCGATCGCTGTCCTCGCCGAGCTCCCATTCATTCGTGGCCTCCCTCAACTCGGCCGAGATGCGGCCACTCTCCTGACCAGCTCGGCCGTGATGGCGACCTCGATGGCGGTCGGCGTTCTGCCGCCGCCCGCGGACCTCATCGAGTCGGACTTCCTCGGGTCGGGGTCGATCCTCGCCCTCCCCCATGAAGGGTCCGATGAGCCGGCCCCGGCGCCCAACTCCACCGCATCCGCCCCAGGACAGAATCCCCCGACGACGCGCTCCACCGAGACCGACCCAGATGGAGAGCCCGGGACCGCCGACACCACCATCCCCCCCGGTGACGGTTCCCCGACGACCTCCACCACCGCTCCCCCGCCGACCACCTTGCCGGCGCCGGGCGCACCGCTCCCGTACAACGACGCCGCCACCACCCGGGAGGACACGGCGGTGACGCTGGACGTCCTCGCCAACGACACCGACCCCGACGGCGACCTGGTCGCTTCGACACTGGCCGTCGTCGGTCAACCCGAGCACGGAAGAGCTTCGGTCAGTGGGTCGAGGGTTTCGTACACGCCTGATCCCGACTTCAACGGTTCAGACCGGTTCGACTACCGGATCTGCGACTCCGAGCAAACCTGCTCATCGGCCAGGGCCACAGTCGATGTCTCCCCCGTGAACGATCTCCCAACATTGCAGGCACCGACGCTCACCGTGAACGAGGAAGGCCTGCTCACGGTGTCGTTGAAGGTCGTGGACATCGACGGGGACGACACGACGTGCGAACTGGAGAAGAGCCCGAAGGTCGGCGTGGCAACCGTACCGGCAGACTGCACCAAGCTCGTGTACCAGACCGCCGAGAACTTCAACGGAGAGGTGGCGATCACGATTCGGGTCAGTGACGGCCACGGGGCGTCGTCGTTCCCGCTCGTCATCCAGGTGACCCCCGTGAACGACATGCCGGTGGCAGCGGACATCTCGGATGCGACCGACTGGGTGACCACGATCGATGTCCCGGTCGTCTTCCCGGACTCGGACGTGGACGGGGACCCGCTGACCGTGATAGTCCTCCAAGGGCCAGCGTTCGGCAACGTCACCGTGGTCGGTGGTTCCCTCCGGTACACGCCCGCGTTCGGCATGAGCGGTACCACCACCGTGATCTATCGACTTTGCGATCCCGGCGGACTCTGCGATGACGGGACCGTGACCCTCACGGTGGCAGCCATCACGATCGCCCGAGACGACTCGGGATCGACCAATCCCGGAGGCAACACGACGGTTCGTGTGATCGCCAACGACGTCCCTGCCAGCGGCGATTGGCACCCGCCGTCGTTCCGCATCACGACACAGCCGACCGGTGGCGATGCCCGGACGATGAGCGGCGGGCGGATTCGCTACTCGGCGCGCCGGGACTTCACGGGTACCGACACGATCGGGTACGAGGTCTGCGATACGGCGGGGTCATGCGATACGGCAGAACTCACGATCGTGGTCGGTTGAGATTCATCGCCTACCGAACAAGCGCTTCAGCCAAGTGAGCAGGCTTTGGAAGAACAGTGTGATGCCCTTGACCTCGGCTGCCTTGATCTCCTGAGCCTCCTCGACGGTGGTCGCCGCCAGCTTCCCCTCGACGCATTGGACGAACTCGCCGATGAGCCGGTTCGACATCTCATTGATGAGACCAGTGCGGCCGAACTGCGCAGCGGCACCCGAGAGAGTGACGTCGGCATCCATGCTCACCGTGGTACCGGCGTCCGAGCCGACCAGTTGATACGTCACCTTCACCTGACCGCGGCTGCCTCCGCGCCGATCCACTCCCTTGCCATCGATGAGCCCTGACTTTGCGACCGCGTCCGGGGTGACCTTCGCCTCGCCTTCGAAAGTCGCAGAGAGCGGACCGAGCTTGACCGACACCTTGCCTGCGTAGACGTTGTCTCCTTTGTCCTCTGTGAGCTCGGCTCCCGGTAGACATTGGGCGACGGACGGAACGTCTTGGAAGAAGTCCCAGACCGTTTGAACGGGGCGTGCGACATCGAACTGGTGTGATACCTGCATGAGAGATCCAAGGGGTCGGCAACGGCGGGTACGGTAATAGTCCGCCCCGCCAGGTTGAAACCCTCCCCCGGGCCTGGATCAATCTCGGACCATCAGGTTCGGGGTTTTGAGCTCGGCGGGTCCTTTCCGTGACCTCAAGTGGCCCCCCACCGTTCCTCGTCTCACAGCCAGGATCTCCGCCATGATCGCCCAGGCGATCTCCACGGGCCCTTCTGCGCCGATGTCGAGGCCGGCCGGCCCGAACAACCGATCGAGAACTCGAATCTCCGGGTCCATGGACCGGACGTCATGGAGGAGGCGACGCAAGCGTTCACCGGGACCGAGAACTCCGACATATGCCGGATCGCCGTGAAGGGCCGATCGAAGGTATTCGACATCTCGCAGGTAGTTGTGCGACATCAGCACCACATGCGCCCTGTGATCGAGATCCACCGCCGACCCCAACTCTCGAGGCTCGCAATGCACGAGGGCCGATGCCTGCGGGAACCGTTCTCGGGTGAGGAACTGTCGCCGGTCGTCCACCACGATCACCTCGAAGCCGAGTTCCGCCCCGTACCGGACAACAGGCACGGCATCATGACCCGCCCCGCACACGATGAGTCTGGACCTCGTGCCGGTGACCTCCACGAGGGCTCGTACCCCTCCCACTTCGACGATTCCGTGCCTCCCATCGCCAAGAAGCGCCCGCGCCTCTGCAGCCATCTCGGACGAGAGCGAACCTGTGACCCCACCGTGGGTGACAATCGCACGTGATCCCGGGATTCCGCCCGTGAGCGTGTGTACGAGGGCGGCCGGACGATGTGATGCAAACAAGTCGGCCATCGCCCGGGCCAGCTCGACCGCCGGGGCGGAAGGCTCGACCAACACCTCGGTTGCCCCGTTGCAGCCGATCCCCCAACCCCAGACTGCTTCGTCGTCTGCAGTGAGATCGAATTCGACCAGCTGCGCCCGGGACGTTGCGATCACCTCGGCGGCGACTGCGTGCAGGTCGGAGTCGAGGCATCCGCCCGACACGGTCCCAACCGATGTGCCATCGCTGCTGATGAGCTGGCGAGCGGTGAGCCCGCGGTACGTCGAACCTCGAACCCCGACGACGGTCGCCAGTGCGAATCGGACGTCTCGCTGCGACCATTCCGAAATCGTGTCCAAGATCCGATCGAGTTCCGCCACAAGGGAAGAATAGGTCAGGGATGCTCTGTATCGCCTGCCAGCAGGTCGAGAACATGCGGTACGAGGGCCAGGATCGCCGTAAGGTTCTCCGAAGCCCCCTTGGGGCTTCCGGGAAGGTTCACGATCAATGACCGGCCAAGCGACCCGGCAACCCCACGGGTGAGGGCGGCCATCGGTGTCGACTCCAACCCGCGCGCCAGCATGAGGTGCACCAGCCCCGGCGCCTCGCGATCGATCACGGCGCGCGTCGCTTCCGGGGTCACGTCGCGAGGCCCGAACCCGGTCCCACCCGTGGAGACCACGAACCTCGCCGATTCGGCGAGCAGCCGGAGGGCATTTCCGATGGCGTCGGCGTCGTCGGCAACGACTCTGCGATCCAGCACGGTGAATCCAGCGGAGGTGAGCAACTCCGCGAGGACGTCGCCCGACCGGTCCTCGCGTGTGCCATGACTGACCCCGTCGCTCACGGTGAGCACGGCGGCCGACAAATCGCTCATGGACGCAAGGTCAGCTGCAGGTTCTCGTCCCACGGAGGAATCGGAAGTCCGGGTTCCAATCCCAACCGGAGCACCAGGAACGCCAGGGCATACGCGATGATCAGTCCGACCACCAATCCTCGCTCCTCGATGATCTGAGGAGGTGAGAACGACTTCGTTGCCGCCGCCGCCAGCACCGTCACGATGATGAAAGCGCCGGCGAGTGGAAGGGTGGAAACGAAGCCGGTGCCGGCGTCGGGCAGAAACAGCGGCACGGCGAGCAGCGGACCGGCGAGCCCGGGGATGAGGGCGATCGATCCGGCGAACCTGAGCCGCTCGGACGCCGTAGAAACCTCGCTGCGGTGGCGGCTGAACGAGAGGAAAGCCGGGGCGGCACCGATGGCGATCAAGACCAGTCCGAGAATCCCGAACACAGCAAGCACCAGATCCACCCCGGAGGGCACGTTCCAGCGCTCTAGGGCAAGAGCGATCGGCGACGACTCGTCGACGGGCGTCGTAGCAAGCGCCACGCAGGCGTTCCGGAAGGCAAACAGCATCGTCCACAACATGACGAGGCGCCCTGCGCTCCGGTCTTTCGACCCGGGATACATCATCAGGAGGATCAGCCCCAGGGCCAGGGAAGCCGCGGGTGCGGCCAGCAGCACGAGGTCGGACCCGGACTCCGTCAGCAGTGTGGCGGAGTGCATGAGAACCGGAGCACGCCCGTTGATCGCAGCTGCGATGGCCACCACGAATTGCTCGAACACGCGAGCACATGTGACGCCGAGAGCTGCCGCCAGCAGGGAGTTGGCGAAGAACGTCGGCGCCGTCCGGATCACATTGGTGGAAGGTTCAACACTTGTTGCCATGGATCAATCACGTATCGGGGACGAATGACGTATCGGCACCAACGGCATCGCCCAGAAGTGGTTTCTAGCGGGTGTGGATCAACGTAGCATTCGAGATTGTGGAGTTCGTGGAACGCATGCTCGACGAAGCCGCCCAGGCCGGCGAGTTCGACAGCCTCGCCGCCGCCGGCCGCAAGCTCGAGATCGATCCGGGCCCCGGCTGGTGGATCCGCCGCGAGCTCGCCAGGGACGAGACGAGCCGCGACTCAGCCCTCGCCCGCTCCGAACGAGCTTTGGCGTCACTCCCGACGCTCGCCACCGAGGAAGCAGTTCGAGAGCGGATCGGAGAGATCAATCGTCTGATTGCCCACTCATCGACTCCCGAGGCTGCCCTCGATGCCGACGCCGCCGTTGCCACTTGGCGCAGGATCCGGCGAGCCATGCTGCCTTGAAGAGGGCACCGACCAGCATTCACAACGGTCGAGTGCCTTCGGATGCCTCGACGATCGTGTAGATCTCATCCCGACTCAGCTCTAGCGCCAGCGCATCGGGATAGCGACGGAGCCTACTGACGTTCTGGCTTCCCACGATCACCACGGGCCGTGGGGCCTGGGCGAGGCAGAAGGCGAGCGCCACCGTGGTTCGGTCGACGTCGTGGGCCGCTGCAAGACGGTCGAGAGCGACGGTGAGCTCGGTACGAACACCCTCTCCGGTGACGAGCCGCCCTCCGGCGAGCGGACTCCACAGCAAAGGGACGAGTCCGGATCGCATGGCGAGATCGAAGGTCCCGTCTCTCAGTGACCCGAGATGGGCGGCGGAGAACCTGGGTTGGGTGCTCACGAGAGGGTTCCTCATGAACGACGCCAGCGCTTCGGTCTGAGCGACGGTGTGGTTCGAAACACCGACGGCTCGAACCTTGCCCGACTCGACGAGGCGGTCGAGCACGCCTGCCACCTCCTCCGGATGGGTGAGGAGATCGGGCCGGTGAACCTGATAGAGATCGATTCGCTCGACTCCCAGCCGGCCGAGCGACGCATCGCACGCCTGCTGGAGGTAGGCGGCCGAGGAGTCGAGGGGGACGCCCGGCCGGACCCCGCCTTTCGTGGCCAGAACCACTCGTTCTCGGAGATCGGGCCGCGCTGTGAGGACCTGACCCAGTAGCCTTTCGACAGACCCGAACCCCGCGCCGCCCCACTCCAAGCCGTAGACGTCGGCCGTGTCGATGAGGTCGAATCCGAGTCCCACCGCAGTCGAAACCACCTCGATCGCCGTGTCGAGATCCTCGTGAACGAACCTCCAACACCCGAAGGCGATGGCGCCCACCTCTCCCAGCGGGCCTAGTTCACGCCGTCGTCCAATCGAGATCGAAGTCATGGAAGCCGACCCTAGCCGGGTCTCGGTTCCCCAAACAGATCATCCATGGCGGACACCTCCCGGCACAGCGTCGTCACGGCGTCCGCAGCTGGAGCATCGCAATCTCATGGACGCCTGCCGCTCGGGACAACCCCTCCGTGGGTCGCGGGGCCGGGCTCGCATCGGTGGCCATGGCGAGCGGAGTCCGGCGCAGCATGCATGGCATCGTTCGTCTCGACGACGGGCTGTGAACTCACCCCTGACCGGGGCGGCCGGCGAGTCCAAGTTCGGGCGCGTGCTAGGTTCGAGAGCCAATGCTCAAGTGGCATCGAGACGGCGATGGATACTCGGCCACCCGTTACAGGGTCATCAGCGCCGCTCCCCGCCGGTGGCTGCTGATCGAAGCGGGCCGAGTCCACAGCTTTCACGGTTCGGCATCGGGGGCGCGAGCCACCGCCGAGGCACGCGAGGGAAGTCGCGTCCGCAACGCCCGGCTGGCG
>Ga0224505_10002444_pt1 | contig 10904 bp, 11 predicted proteins | sample SF_Jan12_sed_USG_FD_169102 | JGI IMG/M metagenome (GOLD analysis project Ga0224505, IMG submission 169102) | Sediment microbial communities from San Francisco Bay, California, United States - SF_Jan12_sed_USGS_4_1 | ecosystem: Environmental > Aquatic > Marine > Sediment | place: USA: California...
AAAATCAGACACAGATTTTTATCGAAACTCCTTATCGGAACAATCAATTATTTTCAACCCTGATTAGCACCCTTAGCAAGGAAACATTATTGTGTGTTGCAATTGACCTGACAGGAAAAGAAGAGAGTATACAAACGAAGCGTATTGCAAATTGGAGGCGCACTGTAGCAGAATGGCCTAAACACCCAGCAGTATTCCTCTTTTTAGCTCATTAATCAGATTGCTTTTGCTTTTAAAGGCATTCCTCTAAATTTGCCGACTGAATTTTGAAAGTCTACACTCATTAACTCATAAATTTCTATGCCTTATTTGTTTACCTCTGAGTCAGTATCTGAAGGACATCCTGATAAAGTAGCCGATCAGATATCGGATGCTCTTATAGATTATTTCTTAGCCTATGATCCTGAATCAAAAGTCGCGTGCGAAACCCTTGTCACTACTGGCCAGGTTGTACTTGCCGGTGAGGTTAAGTCAGAAGCTTATCTGGATGTGCAAGACATTGCCCGGGAGGTAATCCGAAAGATTGGATACACGAAGAGTGAATATATGTTTGAGGCCAACTCGTGCGGAATCCTCTCTGCGATCCATGAGCAATCCGCTGACATTAACCGCGGTGTGGAGAGAACGAAGAAAGAAGATCAGGGGGCGGGCGACCAGGGAATGATGTTTGGGTATGCAACACGCGAGACAGACAATTACATGCCTCTCCCTTTGGATATAGCCAATTTGTTATTGAGAGAGTTGGCTGCCATTCGAAGAGAGGGAAAGCAGATGACGTATCTTAGGCCTGACTCAAAATCGCAGGTAACTATCGAATACAATGATGATAACCAACCCATCCGGGTTGATGCCATTGTAGTCTCCACTCAACACGATGAGTTTGATAAGGAAGCAGCCATGTTAAAAAAAATCAAACAAGACGTGGTAAATATTCTTGTTCCCAGGGTAATGAAAAAGTTGCCTAAGCGTATCCAGAGGCTATTCAATGATAAAATCAAATACTTTGTAAACCCTACCGGTAAATTTGTTATTGGCGGCCCCCATGGCGATACCGGACTTACCGGACGTAAAATTATTGTAGATACTTATGGAGGAAAAGGTGCACATGGTGGAGGAGCCTTTTCAGGGAAGGATCCGTCAAAGGTTGATCGCTCAGGCGCATATGCGACAAGGCACATTGCTAAAAACCTGGTAGCCGCTGGAGTATGCGATGAAGTTCTGGTGCAGGTTGCCTATGCTATAGGGGTTGCAAAACCTGTTGGATTTTATGTAAACACGTATGGCACAGCAAAGGTGAAGATGAAGGATGGAGACATCGCAAAGCATATAGAGAAGATATTTGATATGCGTCCTTATTTTATTGAAAAGCGTTTCAATTTGAGATCACCTATTTATTCTGAAACGGCAGCCTATGGACATATGGGGCGTGAAAGCAGAATTGTAGAGAAAATATTCAACAAAGGAAAAAGAGATGAGAAGCGGGTTAAGGTTGAACTGTTTCCATGGGAGAAACTAGATTTCGTTGACCAGGTTAAGAAAGCATTTAGACTTTAATTGCTAAATTTGGATAGCAAGGTAAGTCAGAATGACTGAGTCCGCCATTACCCTTTCAACGAAAAAGCATATAAGGACTAAACTGGGGTTTAGCCTTCTGTCCCTCATCCTGGCAAATATTGCAATGCTCCTTTGGCCAGAGGACATTTCCCTTACCATTGTTCTTTGCATTATCGTATCGGCCTTCGTTATTTATTCAACAAAATTCTTTCGTTACTGGAAGGCGCACAATAGCTATGACGTAGAAATCATTACCCTGAAATCTTCAGTTGGAAACGTCAACAATCAAACAACACTTCCTTTCAAAATATCAGGAGCGATAATTTTGGTTCTTGTGTGCGTATATATGCTTAGTGCTATAGTCGGAATGGAAGTTCATAAAATTCTGCTTGGATTGGGTGTGGTGGCCATGATATCTAGTGGATTTCAAAATGTTGTCATGTTTGATTATCAGAATCTTTCCTTTTATGGATTATGGAAGCCAAAATCATTTTACGACTCTGACTGTCAAAGCATGAGGGAGACTCAACTCGAATTCCACGAGACTGAAACTGGTGAAGTTGAAAAAATTAAAATAACCGATAAAACTGGACATTATTTTATCCAAAAGAAGGATTACACACAACCTGTGTGGGAGAGAATCATTTTTAATCTTGAGCGCATTATCCGATTAACAATTCCTGATAATGGGTAGTGTTCTAAAAAAATCAGGGGTTGAAGATTCCAACACCCTTATCAATACGTGACAAGGATAAGCGTATTAGGCTCTTCCGTCTTTAACTTTAGTTTTAAATTTTTTGAGTTGAGCTTTTAAGGCCTCTGTCGCCTGATCAGTAGCTGCTTCAAATGAACGCGCTTTCTCTGTTGCAAATAATTGACTTCCGGGAAGGTTGAGTTTTATTTCTACTGTTTTATTGTCAACTCCTTCATTGTTTAGTCGCAGAAACACTTCTCCGTCAACTAATCGATCATAATATGTTTCAAGTTTGTCCACTCTTTTTTGAATAAAATCAACAAGTTTACGATCAGCATCGAAGTGAATGGATTGAACTTTCAGTTTCATAATTTTTTATTTAAACGTTTAACATAGGGTACAATGGGAATTGCAATCAGCAAAAAAATAAATATTTATTACATAGCCAATTATTACTTTATTCAGGTTTAGGCTTTAGGGTGAGCCTGATCATATGCTTTTTTTATTTTATCCATGGAGTTGTGCGTGTACACCTGGGTTGCTGCAAGGCTGCTATGCCCTAACAAGTCCTTAACCGCATTAATTTCTGCACCTTTATTTAACAGGTGGGTAGCGTATGTGTGTCGCAAAACATGCGGACTCCGCTTTTCACTTGAAGTGTGACTATCTAGATATTTTTTCACTATCCGGTAAACCATCATGGGGTAGCAAGGTTCGCCTTTAGAGGTAACAAAAACATACCCATGATTTTTTACGTCCACCTCTTTATTCCTAATGGCTTGGTATTCCTTAAGGATAGGTATGATGCTTTTTGGAAAAGGGATCACTCTTTCCTTATTTCTTTTACCCAAAACTTTAATGGTGTTTGATCGAACATCCACCTGTGTTTCTTTTAATGTAATTAATTCAGAGAGACGGATTCCGGTAGCATAGAACAATTCAAGAATGAGTTTGTCGCGACAGCCCTCCAATGAATTGCCAAACTCTGCTGAGTCAAGTAAATTCACCATGTCACCTTCCTTAATGAAAGAGGGAAGGCGCTTTTTTGTTTTCAGAACACGAAGTTTTGTCATCGGGTTCTTCTTGATAACCTCTTGCCTCATTAAAAATTTGAAAAAAGTTTTTAGCCCGGCAATTTTACGGTTAACAGATGCCGGCTTTATTCCTGAATCTACAAGGTGAATAATCCAGGATCGAATTATGCTGTAGTCTGCTGTTTCTGGTTTGTGCTCTGGGAAAACTTCCTGTATAAAAGAGGTGAATTGATTAAGGTCGTTTTGGTAAGCCAACAGAGTATGTTTGCTCACACGCTTTTCGTATTGAATATATACCAGGAAGGACTCTACCATCGGAAACCCACAAATCATCAGTAGGTAACAATTTAAAAAAATAATCCCCAATGATGAAGTATCAATGGGGATTAATATTAATTGTTCAGGAACCGGCTTTTCCGGCCTGAGGATTATTTTTTATCCATTCTCCGCATTTCTCATGCGTTCACGGTAGGCGGCATGAATAATCTCATTTCTACGAGAAACGGAAGGTTTTTCAAAAGAAGTGCGCGAACGCAGTTCTTTCAAAACTCCGGTTTTTTCAAACTTCTTTTTAAAGCGTTTCAGCGCCCTGTCAATAGATTCGTTGTCTTTGATGTTAATTACAATCATTTTATTCAATTCAATTTGGGCTGCAAATATAGTAAAACAGTCATCAATTATGCAAAATCACTTCAAAATTGCCCTGGAAATAACCAGTTTCTGGATTTCGGAGGTACCCTCCCCAATGGTGCATAGTTTGGCATCCCGATAGTATTTTTCGGCCGGATAATCCTTTGTATAGCCATATCCTCCAAAAATCTGTACCCCTTCGGTGGCAACCTCAACGGCTACTTCGGAGGTGTAAAGTTTTGCCATTGCCGATTCTTTATTGACATCAAGTCCCTTGCTTTTCATGTCGGCAGCACGAAATGTAAGCAGTCTGGCAGCTTCAATTTTGGTTGCCATGTCGGCTAGTTTAAAAGAAATTCCTTGAAAAGAAGATATAGGCTTGTTGAATTGATGTCTTTCTTTCGAGTAATTCAATGCTGCCTCAAAAGCACCCTGAGCGATTCCAAGACCTAATGCTGCAATGGAAATTCTTCCTCCATCCAATACCTTCATAGCCTGAATAAATCCTTCTCCTTCGCTTCCCAGCATTTGTGATTTATGCAGCCTGCAATCGGTAAAAATTAGCTCGGCAGTTTCAGAAGCACGCATACCCAGCTTGTTTTCCTTTTTCCCAGATGTAAATCCAGGAGTTCCTTTTTCAATAATAAATGCTGTCATCCCATACGAATCACCAACTTCTCCGGTACGAACAATTACCACGGCAACATCACCTGACTTTCCGTGGGTAATAAAATTTTTGGCACCATTTAACACATAATGATCTCCATCCCTCACTGCAACAGTGCGCATATTTCCAGCGTCTGATCCTGTGTTGGGTTCAGTTAGTCCCCAGGCCCCAATCCATTCGGCAGTTGCCAGGCGAGGCAGGTATTTCTGTTTTTGTTCCTCATTCCCAAACTGGAGTATGTGATTTGTGCATAATGAATTATGGGCCGCCATAGAGAGGCCAATTGATCCATCAATTTTTGAAAGTTCAACAATTGCCGTTACATATTCCGGGTAACCAAAGCCTGAACCACCGTATTCCACTGGAACCAAAACGCCCATCAGTCCAAGCTTTCCAAGTTTCTTAAATAGTTCTATCGGAAACTCCTGAGATTCGTCCCAAACCATCATGTGAGGGTAGATTTCAAGTTCAGCAAAAGAACGCACCGTTTGAGCGATCAACACTTGGTTTTCGCTTTCTTCAAAACTTATTCCGGCAATGTTGTCAGCAACTTCCATGTGTATTTGTTCTTTTAGGGATACGAATGTAGGGCATTTCATTCAACAGGCAAACAGTTGTTAGGGTACTCCTATGAAATGTTCCTGAATAGACTTTAAATCAAACTAAATCGGGTTATTTTTGCCATCTTTTATTAACCTTTAGCCATATGAAAATTGCTGTAATTGGAACCGGATATGTTGGACTTGTTAGTGGAACTTGTTTCGCTGAAACCGGAAACACGGTTACCTGTGTAGACATTGACTCTAAAAAAGTTGAGAAATTAAAAGGGGGAACCCTTACCATTTTTGAACGCGGGCTTGATATCTTATTCGAGCGAAATGTGAAAGAGGGTAGACTTTTCTTTACTACAGACCTCAAAGAGGGAATAAAAGATGCAGAGGTAATTTTACTTGCATTGCCAACGCCTCCTGGTCAAGATGGATCAGCGGATCTTCAGTATGTTGTTAGAGTAGCGGAACAGATCGGGCCCCTCCTTGAAAAGTACACCGTTATAATAAATAAAAGTACGGTCCCCGTTGGGACGGCTGAACTGGTAAGGCAAAAAGTTGCTATAGGTGCAAAGGTTGAATTTGATGTTGTGTCCAATCCAGAGTTCTTAAGAGAGGGGTTGGCAGTAGAGGATTTTATGAAGCCTGAACGTGTGGTGATTGGAACACGATCAAAGAAGGCTAGAAAGAAAATGAAAAGCCTATATGCTCCTTATGTGATGCAGGGTAATCCTGTTCTTATTATGGACGAACCTTCTGCCGAGTTAACCAAGTATGCTGCAAATGCTTTCCTGGCAACAAAAATTACCTTCATGAATGAGATCGCTAATCTTTGCGAAAGACTTGGAGCGGATGTTGATTTAGTTCGTAAAGGTCTTGGTACCGATAGCCGCATTGGCAAGCGATTTTTATTTGCGGGAATTGGATATGGAGGAAGTTGTTTCCCCAAGGATGTTCAGGCATTATCCCGATCTGCCCATAGTGTAGAGTATGATTTTAAAATACTTGATGCGGTGATGGAGGTAAATGAAAACCAGAAATTGAAAATGGTAACGCAGATGAAGGGTCATTTTAAAGATGGACTTAAGAACAAGGTTGTTGCCATTTGGGGACTTTCCTTTAAGCCTCATACTGATGACATCCGGGAAGCACCCGCTTTAGTTAATATTGAGAGCCTGCTGAAGGAAGGCGCAATTGTCCACGTTCATGATCCAGAGGCAATGGAAAATGTCAGGTCTGTAATTGGTGACTCAGTTCACTATCATAACAATCCTTATTCGGCACTTGAAAATGCAGATGCATTATTCATTGCTACCGAGTGGCCAGAGTACCGGACTCCGGATTTTGAGCGTATCGGAAAGTTGATGAAAAACAAGACCGTATTTGATGGAAGAAACATTTACGAACCTAGCGATATGCGTGAACTTGGGTTCATTTATTATAGTGTAGGCCGCCAAACTGTTAATTCTTAAAAGGTTGCCTCAAAATAAAAATATCTTGATTACCGGGGGAGCCGGTTTTATCGGGTCACATGTGGTTCGGCTTTTTATAAAAAAATATCCTCATTATCAGGTAATAAATCTTGATAGCCTGACCTATGCCGGCAACCTTGAAAACCTCCGCGATGTTGAAAAATCATCGAATTACAGATTTATCAAAGGCAGTATTCTGGATGTTGAGCTTTTGAAAAGCATTTTCTCTGAAAACGAAATTCAGGGAGTCATTCACCTGGCAGCCGAATCCCACGTTGATCGATCCATTCACAATCCTGATGAATTTGCAATGACCAACATCATCGGAACCATCCGGTTATTAAAAGCGGCACAAACTGAATGGCATGGATCAATGGAGGGCAAAATGTTTTATCATATCTCAACAGATGAAGTTTACGGCTCGATTGCTGACGGATATTTCACTGAACAAACTTCAATTGATCCCCGATCTCCATACTCTGCATCAAAAGCAAGCAGCGATCATTTTGTTCAGTCCTTTTATAACAGTTATGGATTGGCATCAATGATAAGTCGGTGCTCAAATAATTATGGTCCGTATCAGTTCCCTGAGAAAATGATTCCGTTGATGATCAATAACATGGTTACTAACAAATCATTGCCGGTGTATGGAAAAGGAGAAAACATTCGCGACTGGCTGTATGTTGAAGATCACGCTCAAGCCATTGACGATATTTTTCACAAGGGGAAATCAGGTGAGGTTTATAACATTGGAGGCAACAACGAGTGGAGAAATATTGACCTTATTAAAATGCTTTGTCACATAGTAGATAAAAAACTGGGTAGAGAGGAAGGAACTTCAGTAAAACTCATTACCTATGTTACGGACAGGCCGGGGCACGACCTGAGGTATGCTATTGATGCTTCAAAGGTGATCAGCGAAACAGGCTGGAGACCACAGACTGATTTTTCTTTGGGGCTTGAAAAAACCGTTGACTGGTACTTGAATAACCAGGAGTGGCTCACACACGTCACTTCGGGTGAGTACCTGAATTATTACACTAAAATGTATGATAATCGCTGATTATCAAGTTGTTAAGGTATGAAAGGCATTATTCTTGCAGGAGGATCAGGAACACGCTTACACCCGTTAACCCTGGCGGTGAGTAAACAACTTATGCCGTTGTACGATAAACCGATGATTTATTATCCTCTTTCGGTTTTAATGATGGCAGGTATTCGCGAAGTGTTGATTATATCAACTCCCCATGATTTACCGATGTTCAAAAAACTGTTAGGCGATGGCAAGCAATTGGGCTGCACTTTTTCATATGCTGAACAGCCCAAACCTGAAGGATTAGCACAAGCGTTTATTATTGGTGAAGCGTTTATTGGCAAAGATTCGGTAGCCTTGATTCTGGGCGATAATATTTTTTACGGAAGCGGTTTTGGAAACCTTGTTCAATCCTGCACCAATCCCGATGGGGGGATAGTGTTTGCCTACCACGTTAATGACCCCGAACGGTATGGTGTTGTGGAGTTTGATGGCGAAATGAAGGCCATTTCTATTGAAGAAAAACCTAAACTGCCAAAATCAAATTATGCGGTACCGGGTTTGTACTTCTATGACAATTCTGTTGTTGAAATTGCCAGGAACATTAAACCTAGTCCAAGAGGTGAACTGGAAATAACAGAAGTGAATAACGCATACCTGAAAAAAGGAAAACTTAAAGTTGCTGTGATGAACCGTGGTACCGCCTGGTTAGATACAGGGACTTTTGATTCACTCATGCAGGCCTCAACATTTGTCCAGGTTATTGAACAACGCCAGGGGTTGAAAGTTGGATGCATTGAGGAAGTGGCCTATAGAATGAAATTCATCTCCCGCGACCAAATACTGGAGCTAGCCGGACCACTGGAAAAGAGCGGGTACGGTGAGTATCTGAAAAAAATAGTCTGAACTATTCGTAGTAGATCACTTGTAGCAAAGTATTTCCTACTGCGTTCAGGGTTTCTTTGCTAATGAGATCCATGTTGTCTTTCCTGCTGTGGTGAAAATCACCAAAGTAACCTTCTGCCGGATCGTAATGAACTATGTTGATCATGGGAATTTTTGCAATCTCGTTTACAAACACATGGTCATCGGTAATCGCTCCTTCTCTTTTGTTAATAAAGATGTGTCCATGCCCCAACTGACCGGCAGCTTTCCAAACCTTATCAACAATACCCGGTGCGTATTCCATTGATGTTCCTTCGCGAACAAACACTGCATTTTTCCCGCCTACCATATCCAAAAGAATACCGTAGTACGCTGAGTAGTTAGGAACATGTTTGTTCTTCGACCAATGCTGAGAACCAAGACACCACCATGAATCCAGATTTTTAGGAAGTTTGAAATCAGAATTATTGTTGTATAATTTCTTCGCAGTTGAAGTGTCAAACCCCCAATCCTCTCCATCAAACAAAATAATATCCACCCCAACCTCAGGTGGAGTATTATGACTAATTACTCGCGCAACCTCAAGCAGGACCCCTACTCCACTGGCACCATCATTGGCACCATCAAAATTTACTTTAGGGTTTTCCAGGTCTTTATCGGCAAAGGGTCTGGTATCCCAATGGGCCGCTAGCAATATTCTTTTTTTTACCTGAGGATTAAACGAAGCGATGATGTTCCGTAGAAAAAGTTTAGTGTTGTCATAACTGGTGGCTTCAAATTCCTGAACAGTAACCTCGGCACCAAAAGCCTTAAACTGCTCTATAAAAAAATCTCCAGCCTTTTTATGTGCTTCAGAGTTGGGTATTCGTGGTTTGAAATCAACCTGTTTTTGAATGAAAAAATAAGCCGAATCGGCATTGAAATTGGGTATGGAGACAACTTTTGAAGGTTTTCCGTCCCCCTGGGAGGCCTTCTTTTCTTTATCGGATGAGCAGGAAAAAAGGCCTGCAACAATGATTATTGTAAGGAATTTAATGCGCATAAGTTTCCAAAGTAAAACAAAATTCATCGGATAGAATTGGTGCCTCTATCGCTTTTAACGGATAATTTGGCGATCAGTCAAAAATGATATACTTTTGCATCGAAATATGATCAACTAGACGAGGGGACACAAAAGTCCCCTCTTTGTTTTTTCGGTATTATGGAAGTGACAGAGCAGATTCAGAGACTGGCGGAAAAGCATTTAAACGAAGGTCAGTTTATTGTAGAGGTCATCGCTTCTCTTAAAAAGACCCCAAATAAGTTGATTGTAATTTTAGATGGCGATAAAGGTGTAACCATCGATGATTGCGCCAATCTTAGCAGGGTACTCTCTGACGCCTTAGACAAGATGGGCTTTTTAAAAGGAGCTTACATGTTAGAGGTTTCAACACCGGGGCTGGATCATCCGCTTAAACTTAACCGTCAGTATCATAAAAATATAGGACGTAAGGTGAGGGTGAAAAGGGCAGATAACACCGTTGAGGGTTTACTGGTGAAGGTCACAGAGGATGGAATTTCTGTTGAGCAGGAAACGGGTAAGGGAAAGAAAAAGGAAATAAAGGAAGTTAGAATTCCTTTTGTTGAGATAGATAAAACTTTTGTATTAGTAACATTTAAATAATTTATACCAATGAACGACACCATAGGTCTCATTGAATCGTTTGCAGATTTTGCTAAACAGAAAAACATCGATCGTCCCACGATGATCCGCATTTTGGAAGATGTGTTCCGGAATATGATCCGTAAGAAGTACGAGACAGATGACAATTTTGATATTATTATTAATGCCGATAAGGGCGATCTTGAAATCTGGCGGTTCCGCGAGATTGTAGACGATGAGTCAGAAGATATTTGGGATCATGATAAGATCAGCTATTCCGATGCATTGAAAATTGAACCTGATTTTGAAGTGGGCGAGGAAGTTGCTGAACAGATTTATCTTGAAGATTTTGGCCGCAGGGCAGTAACTACAGCGCGCCAGACCTTAATGCAAAAAGTAAAGGACCTGGAGAAGGATATCTTGTTCCAGAAATATAAAGAACTGGTGGGTGAAATCATCTCCGGTGAAGTGTACCAGGTATTGAGCAAAGAGGTGCTTTTGATAGATGCAGAAGGAAATGAGATTTCCGTTCCACGTAGTGAACAAATTCAAAAAGATCGCTACCGCAAAGGAGAAAATGTGCGAGCCATTGTTCATAAAGTTGAAATGGTAAATGGTAATCCTAAAATTATTTTGTCACGTACCTCCCCTGTTTTCCTTGAAAGATTATTTGAGCAGGAAGTTCCTGAAGTATACGATGGGCTGATCACCATTAAGAAAGTGGTTCGAGAGCCTGGTGAGCGTG
>Ga0224505_10002445_pt1 | contig 10900 bp, 9 predicted proteins | sample SF_Jan12_sed_USG_FD_169102 | JGI IMG/M metagenome (GOLD analysis project Ga0224505, IMG submission 169102) | Sediment microbial communities from San Francisco Bay, California, United States - SF_Jan12_sed_USGS_4_1 | ecosystem: Environmental > Aquatic > Marine > Sediment | place: USA: California...
TGCTCTTCGGTGGTCGCCTCACCCCGGTCTCTCATTTCGGCTGCCCGCCGCCTTGACCGTGCCCGGATATCTGCAACCATGAAGATTTTCAGATCTGCCCCGGGGAACACAACCGTCCCGATATCTCTCCCTTCGAGGACGACACCTCCATCCCTCCCGAGCCGGCGCTGAATCCTGACAAGCGCCTCTCTCACACCTCTGATCCGGCTCACAGCACTCACAGAACGTGTGACCTCGGACGACCTGATCTCAGCGGTCACATCCTCTCCATTCAGAAACAGATGGAGCTTGAACGGTCCGGGTTTCAGCTCGATCGACGCGGATGCAGCAATGCCGACAACCTTCTTTTCGTCCCGTAAATCGATCTTCCGACGAATCACATCAAGAGTCACGGCACGGTACATGGCTCCCGTGTCGATGTACATGTAACCGAGGCGTTCTGCTACTCTCCGGGCTGTCGTGCTTTTTCCGGAGGCGGCAGGGCCATCTATCGTGATAACGAGGCGTTTTTCCAGCAAAGTTTCGTCAAAAGCCGAGAAATTAATATACGGATTTCGCTGAAAGCCCGCAAACAATGGCCTTTTCGATCATGTTCTGGAAATCGCCGCATTTTGAGGGTAAATCGATATATTTCAGCGATGACAAGTCCGATCCGGAAACGAACCCATCAGGATATCGCAGCACATCGCATCCCTGCCAGCCAGGCCCTCTCCGTTGAGAGAGCGCCGATCTACGGTCTTCTCGACAACATCAGAAGCATGTACAATGTGGGCTCCATCTTTCGAACCTCAGACGGAGCCCTGCTGAAAAAGCTCTTCCTGTGCGGCTACACTCCCTCGCCGCCGAGGAAGGAAATCCATAAGACATCGCTGGGTGCTGCCGAAACGGTTCCGTGGGAATATTGCAAGGATCCTCTGGATGCCATTCAACAGGCACGTTCCCAGGGAGCTTCGATCTGCGTGCTTGAACAAACAGATCAGAGCGTCCCATACCATTCCATCCGGCCGTCCGCGTTTCCTGTCTGCCTCGTCGTCGGGAACGAGCTCACCGGCGTTTCTCCCGCGGTGATCCGTGCCGCTGATTCGGCGATCGAGATTCCGATGTTCGGATCGAAGCAGTCGCTGAATGTCGCGGTCGCATACGGAATCGCACTCTTTGAACTGGTCAGGATTTGGGATCAGCGTTGAGGTTATGACGGCCGGTTGTGTGCCAGTGTGAAGAAATCGGTTTTCTCCATTGTATGAATCCGGACAACACCTGCCCTGACCAGTGCCACGAGAATCCTTGAAGCCCGTTGCTGGGAGATATTCACAAGCCGGCTGAATTCTTTCGCCGTGATCCTTTCGTTCCTTTCGAGATAATCGAACAACCGTCGTTCATTGTCTCCGATCTCTATCTGTATCGGCGGTGCATCCGCGTGTTCATTCCGGAGTATCCGGATCACCTCTCTGCTTGCCGCCACGGTCTTGTCATTCACCCGGATAAATGCTTTCGATTCACTTCCGTTCCCGTTGGTTCCGTACAGGTGCGGCTTGGTTTCACTTTCTCTGATATACGCAGAGATCACATCCAGGCCATCGAAGGCCACGATATTGATCTCCGGTTCAATCTCGGGGAGACAGAACATCAACCCTGCATCGCGGATCAGGTTGACCTCACTCTTTTCGCTTTCGACGCCGACAACAGTCCCGTCATCGTCGACCCCGAAAAGGAGGTGGCCGCCGCGGGTGTTCGCGAAGGCAATCATCGTCCGGGCAATCTTCTCCGGAGATGGTACCTTTCGCTTGAATTCGATTTCGAAACCTTCACCCTCGTCAATCAGACGAAGAACATCCTTATAATCCATTATGATCCATTGACGTTCAGGTTCTTTGCCGGCCGGCGCCGGCAGTTCATTCTTTCAGTTTGCCGCTTCTGATCATCCGGTCCCTGAGCAGGCCAACCCTGCGAATCACATACCCCCTGTCACTGTCCGGGCGGTACCTCAACGGGCTGGGGATCACAGCGGCCAGCCGAAGGCTTTCCTCAAGGGTCAGATCCGCCGCTGATTTGCCGAAATAATGACGGGAAGCAGCCTGAATACCGAAGATCCCCGGTCCCCACTCGATGACATTCAGATAGAGTTCCAGAATCCGCTGTTTGCTCAGGTGCTCCTCCAGCGCTACTGTGATCAGCGCTTCCTTCATTTTCCTCAGGAAGGTTTTCGAAGTCGAAAGGTAGAGGTTCTTGGCCAGTTGCTGCGTAATCGTGCTGGCCCCCCGCACAGCCTTCCCCTCCTCCAGGTTCCTGTTGATTGATTCCTTCACTTCGAACCAGTCAAACCCGCCATGAGAGTAAAATGTCCCATCCTCAGCCACGATAACGGCGTCCAGTGTGTGCCGGGGCAATTTATGAAGCGGAATCCACTGATGGCGTATCGTCAGTGTTGTTTGACTCTCCTCCGCTTCCTCGATCCGCTGCCTCATCAGTGAAGTACGTGTGGGATTCTCTGAGGGAAGGTTGATGATGTTCCACCAGGGGATTGTCAGAATTTCCCACGCGGGCAGCGAGAGAAGAAGGAGAACAACCGACAGTATCTTGTGGTTGCGGATCCACCGTCCGACACCAGAGAATCGGCCTGCCATCCGGTTCCTATCCGAGTCCCGTTTCCAGGTAATCCTGCAGGAGCAGCCGGGCCGCCATTTCATCGACGTTTGCTTTCTCCCGCCGCTCCTTTCGTTTCATCCCTCCCTGCCGGAATGTCTCCTTCGCCCTGATGCTGGTGTATCCTTCATCCCATGTTTCAACCGGGAGGCTGAGACGCTCTCTCAGTTGTCCGATGAACCGCTCGATTTCGCCGGCAATCGTCCCGCGTGAACCATCTGCCCGGTACGGCATACCGACGACAACAGCTGTCACTTCGCGTTCGCTGATCATCCTGATAATCACGTCGATGGCATTCCGGTCATTCGGCACAACACCTGCGCCGCCCGCAATGATCCGCATCGGGTCGCTGATAGCAAGACCGATCCTGACCGAACCGTAGTCGATCCCGAGCACCCGTCCTCTCCCGTTCCCTCCGTCCTGTTCCATCACTCCTCAAACCGCTCGACCTTCGTGACCCCCTTGATCTTCTTGATCCTGGTGACAACGCGTGCAAGGTGATCGGTATCGGTCACATAAAGGAGAAACGTCCCCTCGAATATCGAATCGTGAGAATCGATATTGACGCTCCGGATATTCGTGTTCAGGTATGAAGCGATGGCCTGTGTAATATCATTCAGCATACCATGACGGTCATTGCCGGAGACGGACAACCCGGAGACGAACATCGCCTCGTTGTTCACCGGCCAGTCAACATCGACAATCCTGTTGCTCTCCATCTTCATCATCAGCCGGAGGTTTCGGCATTGTTTCCGGTGGATTCTCAGACCTTCGCCCGTGGTCACAAAACCGACGATCTCATCGCCGGGGATCGGGTTGCAGCATTTGGCGTAGTTGTGAAGAACGTTGTCTGTCGCGCCGCTCATCACGATGCCGCCCGGGATCCCTCGTGCGATGGTGACAAACCGGTTGAAAAGACCCTCGACCTTTCCTTCCGGAGTTACAACGCTTGTCTTATGCTTCTTTTCCTCACGAATCATTTTGATAATTTCGTCGGCATCCAGTTTTCCCTGCCGGAGTCCCAGGTAAAACATTCCGACATTTTCAATCTTCTTCTCATGAAGGAACTTCGTGAGCTCATCCTCGTTGATCGATAGCTTCGCTTTCTTGATCCGTTTTTCCCAGAGTGCTTTCCCGTCGTCGATCGCCTGCCGCTGTTCTTCACGGACCCATTTTCTGATTCTCGATTTTGCCCGGTGGGTAACAACGAACTTCTCCCAGTCCGGGTTCGGTGTCTGCGTTTTCGAGGTCAGGATCTCCACCTGGTCACCGCTCTGCAGCATCTGATCGAGAGGAACAAGCTTCCCGCTCACTTTTGCGGCTAGTGTATGATCGCCGATGCCGGAATGAATCGCATACGCGAAATCGATCGGCGTCGATCCCTTCGGCAGGATCTTGAGTTCCCCTTTGGGAGTGAAGAGATAAATCTCCTCCTGGTACAGGTTCAGGCGGAAACTCTCCATCAACTGGGCCGCCGGGTCCCCCCCTTCTGCAACCCCTTCAAATATCTCCCTCACCCAGTTCACCCAGTTGGTAAGGTCCTCATCAACCGTCACGCCCCCTTCCTTGTAACGCCAGTGCGCAGCGACCCCTTTTTCGGCAACTTCGTGCATCGAGCGGGTACGGATCTGCACTTCCACCATCTTTCCTTCAGGCCCGACGACTGTCGTATGGATCGACTGATACCCGTTCTTCTTCGGAAGCGAAATGTAGTTCTTGAACCGGTCTGGATTCGGGGTATAAATGTCAGCCACCCGGCCATAGGTGGCGAAGCAGTCATTCGGGTCCTCGGTATCCAGAATGATCCGCACAGCAAAGAGATCGTAAATCTCCTCGAGAGGTTTCTTCCGGGCCAGCATCTTGTTGTAGACGCTGTAGAGATGCTTGGGACGGCCGGTAATCTCAAACTTGATATTGTCCGCCTTCAGTCTCCGTGCGATCGGCTCCGCAAACCGTTTGATGTACCCTTCCCGTTCGCGTCTTCGTGACTTCAGATCCCGTGCGATCGTATCGTACGCCGCCCGTTCGAGGTACTTGAACGCAAGGTCCTCGAACTCCCATTTGATGTTTGCAAGGCCGAAGCGATGAGCGAACGGCGCATAGATGTCAAGCGTCTCGCGTGAAAGCCGGCGCTGCTTGTCCTGTGGGAGATACTCAAGGGTACGCATGTTGTGTAGGCGGTCGGCAAACTTGATCAGGATCACTCTGATATCATTCACCATCGAGAGGAGCATCTTGCGGTAGTTTTCGGCCTGCGTGATCTCATGGCTCCGGAAGATATCGGTGATCTTGGTCGCTCCGTCCACGATATCGGCGATGACAGGACCGAATTCAGCTCTGATATCATCGATCCGGTAGTTCGTATCCTCCGCAACATCATGCAACAATGCCCCGGCAACGGAGACATCATCGATCGCAATCTCTTTTGCCATGATTCTGGCCGTTTCGTACGGATGATCGAAGAACGGTTCGCCGGAGGCTCTCAGGTCGTGCCGGTGCGCGTTGAATCCAAAGTCGTACGCGCGCCTGATCAGCCCCTCATCAACCCTCGGGAGGTGCCTGTTACAGAGGAGCAGCAGGTCATCGAGCTTCCGTTTATATTTCGCGTTCGTCATCGGTTCCTGAGGATGTACAAACCCTAAGAAAAGATACCAGAGAGCTCAGGGAATGTCAACTGAGAAATCGGGCCTCGATGCCGAAATTCGAAACAGCCGGCATCCTGCCGTTCGGTCGCGCGGGCATTCCGGACTTGCCCTACTTCTTCTTGAAGACCAGAATAACCGGAACTCCGATGAAGGGAAAATGCTTCCGGAGGGAATTCTCGAGATAACGGCGGTAGTTGTCCTCAACGAGCGACGGTTCATTGCAGAAGAAGGAAAATACAGGAGGTTTGACCCGGACCTGCGTACAGTAGTTGATCTTCAACTCTTTTCCTGACCTGGTCCGGGGTGGAAAGAATTTCAGATCGGCTCCGAGCAGTTCGTTGAGGCGTGAGGTAGGGATTCGTTCGTTCTGGTTATTGTCCACTTCTTTGATCAAATCGAGGACTTTCGGGACCCGCTGGCGGGTGAGGGCAGAGACGAAGATAATCGGCAAGAAATCGTACATCCGGAGCTTTTCCTTCAGGATCCGGGTCAACTGCCCGGCCGTCTTCTCGTCCTTTTCAATCAAATCCCACTTATTCACCGCGAGGATGGTCGCCCGCCTTCGCTGCATCGCCAGTTCGATCACCCGCAGATCCTGATGGTGAAGACCTACCAGCGCATCGATCAGAACCACGACCACATCAGCCCGCTCGATACTCTTGATCGTGCGTACGGTGCTGTAGAACTCCACGCTTTCGTGGATTCTGCTTCTTCTCCTCAGGCCCGCCGTGTCGATCAGGACCAGTTCCTCCCCGTGGTATTTGATCACCGAATCGACCGGATCCCGCGTCGTTCCCGGAACACCGCTGACGATATTCCTCGTGGTACCGAGAAGCGAGTTAACCAGCGAGGATTTTCCGACATTCGGCCTGCCGACGATCGCAATCTTGAGCCGCGCATCGTTGTCGACCGCGCTCACTGCGGGAATGTCAAAGGTTGCGGTATCAAGCATGTCTCCCACCCGTAGTCCCATCAGGGCGGAGACAGGCACCGGATCGCCGAGCCCCAGCGTGTAGAACTCCGCCGCGTTGGGAACTCTCCTGTCGCTGTCAAGCTTGTTCACGACAAGCACAACTTTTTTCCCCGATTTCCGAAGCACCTGAGCGATCTCTTCATCCGCCGGAATGCGGCCGGACTTCCCGTCAACCACGAAGAGAACGACATCCGCCTCCTCAATGGCAATCTGGGCCTGTTCCTTGACCGCCGTATCGATCTCTTCAACGGAATCCGGGACATAACCGCCGGTGTCGATCAGGACAAACGATTTGCCACCCCATTCCGTTTCAGCGTAGTGACGGTCGCGGGTCACCCCCGGCTGGTCGTCTACGATCGCCTGTCTGCCACCGATGATTCTGTTGAACAATGTCGATTTGCCGACGTTGGGACGACCGACAATCGCCACCAGCTTTCGTGTCATCGAAAAAACCTGTGAGAAATCTGCTTGTAAAGAGAGTTGAGGAGGAGTGAAGAGCGGGCGCTACGGCTTGATGACGTAAGTCTGGATCGATGCAAGTGCCTTGCTCAACTGCTCAAACCCACCCGACTTGTTGATGTACGCCGCGGCACCCATCATGGAGGCATAACTGACATCTTCTTCCCGGTCGGAAGAACTGACGACGATCACCGGAATGTCCTTCAGGACCTCGTCACTCTTGATGATTTTCAGGACTTCCTTCCCATCCACCCGGGGCAGGTTCAGGTCGAGCAGGACGACACTTGGCCTCGGAGAATTCGTGGTATCAGAAAACTTGTTTTTCTGATACAGGTAATCAAGAGCTTCCTGCCCGTCCCTGACTACGTGGACATCTCCCGGGACGTTATTATCCCGCAGGAGATACTTGGTGAGGTTAAGGTGCTCGAAGTTGTCTTCGACCAGGAGGATCTTAATCTGCTCCGTCATACCGCTCTCTAGGTACGCAATTTCCCGCTCATTTTCAACGGTTCACAGCAATCCCTGCTTGCCTGTCTGTCTGACAGTTCATATGTTGGTGGAAAATCCGCCTCTCTCGTCTTTGCCCGGGGTATCAATGAAGATTCACCTGATTCTGATGGTTATTGTTGGAGTGCTCTCATTCATCATTTCTGCAGCGAGGGATGATGGAAATGTTTGGAAGACCAGGAAATTCGCTGTCAATGACAATGACTGGTTCATGCTCCAACGGACCTATCCATCGGGTGAACTGGATCCTGCCCGCTATTACGATGCCGTGAAGGAAATCAGAAGGTCCGCCTCCGGAAGGACAGGGACCCTCGGTTCCATACCATGGGAAAGCGTCGGGCCGGATAACATCGGAGGAAGGATTACATCTCTGGCACTGCACCCTACCGATGTGAATATCATCTATGCGGGTGCCGCGGCCGGTGGAGTGTGGAAATCCACCAACGGAGGTTCATCATGGGAAAATATCTTCAATGAATCTCCTGCAACCGGCTCGCTCCTTCTCCACCCTCTTGACCCCTCGACTCTGTTCGTGGGAACCGGGGAAGGAAACCCCGCCGGCGTCGCGACGTACCCTGGGAACGGGCTCTGGAAATCGACCGACGCAGGCGCATCCTGGATCTTCTCAGGTCTGGACGAAGCAGGCTCCATTGGTAAACTCGCGATGCACGGTAGTCAGCCTGACAGGATCTTCGCCGCAGCCCTGGGGCGCTATCGAAGCCGGACCACTGAACGCGGTGTGTACCGGTCAACCGATGGCGGCTCCACGTGGAACCAGGTTCTTTTCGTCAATGATACGACCGGAGCATGTGACATCATCGTTGACCCGTCGAATCCTGACAGAATTCTCGCGGCCACCTGGACGCGGCACCGTCCCGTCACCTACTCGATCATTTCCGGAACCGGCTCCGGACTCTGGCTGTCGACCGACGGCGGCGATTCCTGGTCTCTCGTGACAAGCGGTTTCCCGAACAATGACCCGAACCTCGGACGGATCAGTCTCGCCGTCTCGCCATCCACTCCTTCGATCATGTACGCGCTGCCGACGAACGTGGTCTCACCCTCCGGAATCTACAAAACAACCAACAGCGGCACAACATGGACACTGGTGGCCGGTTCATCGACCTTCGGCGGTGAGGGTCAGGTCTGGTACAACAACGTTCTCGGCGTCCATCCAACAGACCCGAACATCGTTCTGGCGGGGATGACCGATATGTACCGATCTGTGTCAGGAGGGACCTCGTGGAACAGTTCACTCGGTTCGATGCACGTGGATCAGCATGCGATCGAATTTCATCCCGCAACGCCGTCACGGGTTGTGGTGGGGAATGATGGTGGTGTATTCATTTCGACCAACACCGGAGTTTCCTGGACGAAGTCGTACAACCTCCCGGTGTCCCAGTTCTACGCGGGGACGATCGACTATACGAATCCGCAGAGGTTCTTCGGCGGAACTCAGGACAACGGAACACTCAGGACGCTGACCGGATCGGTGGATGACTGGTCGCTGATTTACGGGGGTGACGGGTTCTATGTCCTTGTCGATCCGACGAATCCGAACCGTATCTATGCGGAATCACAGTGGGGAGGCCTTGGTTATTCGACCGACGGCGGGGCCTCATTCAACAGCGGCCAGACCTCCGGGTTCGGCTCCAATGACCGGACGAACTGGAACACGCCGATTGCAATGGATTTCAACAGTCCCCTCACCCTCTACGCGGGGACCTATCGGCTTTTCCGGACAACAAACGGGATGGCCAGCTGGACGTCGATCAGCGGCGACCTCACGATGGGACAAAACGGGAGGATCGGAACACTGACAACCATCGATGTTTCCCGGTCAGATCCGTCAGTTCTTTACACGGGCGCTGACGATGGAACTGTCTCGGTCACAACCGACGGAGGAGGGCTGTGGACCAATGTCAGTGCCGGCTTGCCGGTCCGCTGGGTCACGAGGGTTAGCATCGATCCCGAAAATGCCGCCGTCACTTATGTGACTCAATCCGGCTATCTCCAGGACCAATTCTCCGCCCACATACACAAAACGACCGATTTCGGAGCAACATGGGCGCCAATCGACGGAGATCTTCCTGACATTCCTGTAAACGACATCATTGTCGACAATGACAACAAACCGTATCTGTATGCCGCCACCGATGCAGGTGTCATGTATACGTCCAATGGGGGGGCGAACTGGCTGCCGCTCGGCACCGGCCTCCCTGAGGTACCGGTACATGATCTTACGTTTCACGAACCGACCCGGACACTCCTTGCATCCACCCACGGCCGCTCATCATACCTGATCGATCTCACCACTCTCGTTTCAGTCGGCGGGCAGGATGGCCTGAGCCCGAACAGATTCACCCTCGGGCAGAATTATCCCAATCCATTCAACCCTTCGACCACGATACCGTTTCGTCTTGCAGCATCCGGATTTGTGACACTACGGGCCTATGATCTCAACGGGCGTGAAATCGCTGTGCTGGTGAACGGATCTCTGGATGCAGGCGAGCACACGGCAACCTGGGATGCCACCAACTTCGCCTCGGGCGTATATGTCTACCGGCTTGATGTGGCATCCCCTGCCGGCACCATCGCCCGTTCCCGGACGATGATCCTGGTGAAGTAACTCCACATGCTCATCCCGATCCATCCCGTTGATCCTGAACCACGCCTGATCCGCAGAGTGGCGGAGACGTTGAGGGCTGGCGGAATCATCGTGTATCCGACAGATACGGTATATGGAATAGGCTGCAGTATCGAGCAGAAGGACGCCATCGAACAGGTGTATCTGATCAAGCGCCAGCGAAACTCGAAGCCGTTCAGTTTTGTCTGCTCCGACCTGACGCACATCAGCACGTATGCCCATGTCAGCAACCCGGCCTTCAAAATCATGAAACGGCTCGTGCCGGGACCGTATACCTTTATCCTTCCTGCCGCGCGGATGCGCCAGCTTCCCCGCATCCTGATTTCAAAGCGGAAGACCGTCGGCATCCGCGTTCCGGAGCACAACATCACGCAGGCGATTGTCAAAGAGCTTGGGCACCCGATTTTGAGCACCAGCGCAACACACCCGGAAACAGGCGAGCAGTTGAACGATCCGCTGTTGATTCGTGAACAGTTCGGGAATCAGGTCAGACTGGTCATTGACGGCGGTCTCCTCATCTCGGAACCCTCATCTGTGATCGACCTCACCGGGGACCAGCCGGTGGTGGTGAGAAAAGGTGCGGGGGACCTGTCGACAGTCCTGTAGTGCTGTGTATTGCTCACAATAACAAAAGGGATCGCTCCGCTTCGGAACGATCCCTTTTGTTTCAGACTCAGGACGACGCTAACGTTTATGCAGCAGAGAGTACCATTGCGGGGTCGGAACGACGCTCGATGAACTGACGTAGAAATCGTTGGCGGAATTTGCCGTGAAATACGCTCCGGCCCAGCGCTGGACAGACTGGAACTCCGGCAGCATTCCGAGCGAGATATTGTTCGGATAGGGATCTGCTCCGGGACCGGGGTACACATAGTTCCCGTATCGCACAACATCTACCACATTCCCCTGGGGATCCTTCAGGACAAGTTCTTCTGTTGTGTCGAAGAAGAAACCGTATGACTTTGTCGTGGCAAGGATCGTTACCAGCGTATCGGTCGAGTCAATCACGGTAAAGGAATCCAGTGG
>Ga0224505_10002446_pt1 | contig 10900 bp, 7 predicted proteins | sample SF_Jan12_sed_USG_FD_169102 | JGI IMG/M metagenome (GOLD analysis project Ga0224505, IMG submission 169102) | Sediment microbial communities from San Francisco Bay, California, United States - SF_Jan12_sed_USGS_4_1 | ecosystem: Environmental > Aquatic > Marine > Sediment | place: USA: California...
GCAGGCATGCCGATCGTGCACTTCGGCCAGACCGGTGGTGGGCGCATCCCCGACCTCATCGGCTCCGAGGGCATCTCCGACGCGGGGGAGAGCTTCGGCGTGTCCGCCACCCGGCGGCGGCGGGTGCCGATGGCGACCGCCATCGTCGGGCAGAGCTTCGGCGGCTCGTCGTTCCAGTCGGCGCTGTCGGATTTCGTGGTCATGGTGGAGGGCGCGTGCCTGGCGGTCACCTCGCCGCGGGTGTTCGAGATCGCCACCGGCGAGGTCGTGACCTTCGACGAGGTCGGCGGCGTCGACGTGCACGCCCGTCACACCGGCCAGATCGACCTGGGCGTCGCCGACCACGACGAGGCCTACGAGGCCATCCGACGCTGGCTCGGCTACCTGCCTCCGAACGCGTGGACCCCGGCACCGCGCGCCGAACCGGCCGGCTCGCTCGACCCCGACCCGGAGCTGGCCGCCATCGTGCCCACCCGGCGCACCCGCGGCTACGACATGCGCCGCCTCGTCGATCGCCTCTGCGACCCGGGCACGATGTTCGAGCTCCAGCCGCTGTTCGCTCGCCAGGCCACGGTGGCGCTGGGCCGCATCGACGGTTGGTCGGTCGGCGTCGTCGCCAACAATCCGATGTTCCAGGCGGGGGTGCTCGACCCGGAGGCGTGCCGCAAGATCATCCGCCTCGTCTGCCTGTGCGACGCGTTCAACCTGCCGGTGATCTTCCTCGTCGACGTGCCCGGCTTCATGGTCGGCAAGCGGGTCGAGCACGGCCGCATCCTCCACGTCGGCATGCGGATGATGCAGGCGCTGCAGAACGCGGTGACTCCCACGCTCACGGTGTGTGTGCGGAAGGCGTTCGGGCTGGCCTGGCAGGCGATGAACGGCGCCAACATGGTCAACCACGGCCTCTACAGCTGGCCGGGCGCCGAGATCGGGTTCATGGATCCCGACGTGGGCGTGAACGTGGCGTTCGCGGCGCGCCTCGCCGCCATCGACGACCCCGACGAGCGCGAGGCAGAGCGGCGCCGGCTGGTCGCCGAGGTGGGCGAGGCGACCTCGCCCTACGAGGCGGCCGGCACCATGCGCATCGACGAGATCATCGACCCGGCGACGACCCGGGCGGTGTTGCCGCCGAGCTCGGCCGCCTGGCCAACCGGCGCGTCCCCCCGCCCGAGGCCCGGCCCCTGTCGTACTGGCCCACCTGCTGAGCGCGGCCCCGCCGGGCACCGGCACCGATTCGACGTCGATTCGACGGCAGCATGGGCGACGGCCGGCTACCGTGCGCCGCCAGCGACGGCGAGCGCGAGGAGGGCCGAGACCATGCACCTGTCACCCAAGGAACCGGAGTTCTGGGGCCGGGTCCCCGCCGAGTACCTGCGCCCGCTGATCGTCGACAGCGAGAAGGTGGGCATGCCGCTCAGCTTCTTCGCGGCCGGCGACCCCGAGGACCCCGAGACCCCCGGGTTCGCGGTGTTCTCGATGAAGCCGGGCGAGGTCCTGCCCCGCCACAGCCACGACTGCCACCGCTTCGAGGTCATCATCGCTGGCTCGATGCGAGCGGTCGGCCCCGGCGAGGGCGACCGCGAGCTGGCCGTGGGCGACGTGATGATCGCCGAGCCGAACGAGATGTACGGCCCCCACGTCGCCGGGCCCGACGGCTTCACGGTCGTCGAGTACTTCAGTCGGATCCGCGCCGCGTACGAGGTCACCTTCGACACCGAGCGGGGCCCGCGCCAGGTCGACGTGCTGGCCCGAAGCACGGCCCGCGCCGAGCTGGCCGGCTGAGCCAGGACCGAGGGGGAATGCCACCTTGTTGCTCGACGGCTACCGGGTCCTCGACCTGACCGATCATCGCGGCGAGCTGGGACCGTGGCTGCTGGGCCGCCTGGGGGCCGAGGTCGTCAAGGTGGAGCCACCCGGCGGCTCCGCGGCGCGGCGCGAGCACCCGCTCGTCGACGGCGCCCCCGAAGGCCTGGCGAGCCTGCAGTTCGCCGCGTACAACGACAACAAGCGATCGATCGTGCTGGACCTCGCCGCCAGCGCCGCCGACCGCGCCGTGTTCCGCGAGCTGGTCGCGGGCGCCGAGATCGTCTTCGACAGCGGCCCGCCCGGCACGTTGGCGGCCGTCGGCATCGACGAGGCCACGCTCGCCGCCGCCAACCCCGAGCTGGTGCGCGTGCTGGTGACCCCCTTCGGCGAGGACGGGCCGCGCGTCGACCAGCCGGCCAGCGAGGCGACCCTCGCCGCCCTGGGCGGGCCGATGAGCCTTCAGGGCATCCCCGAGCGGGCGCCGCTGAAGGTGTCGATCCCCCAGGTGTGGCGCCACACCGGGGCCGAGGCCGCCCTCGCCGCCATGGTCGGCGTGGCGAGGGCGCGCCGCACGGGTGAGCCCCAGTGGATCGACGTGAGCGCCCAGAGCGCGATGACCTGGACCATGCTCAACGCGATGGAGGCCCACCAGGTCCAGGGCTTCGACTTCCAGCGGGCGGGCGCCACGCTCAAGCTCGCCGTCGAGATCCCCCTGAAGCGGATGGCCAAGGACGGCTACCTGGTCAACAGCCCGATCGGCATCACCACCGGCCCGCTCGTGCCGTGGTTGATCGAGGAGGGCATCGTCCCGGCGAGCTGGGCCGACGAGAACTGGGCCACCTTCGACCACCGCGTGCTGTCGGGCGAGCCGACCGCGATGACCTACGACGATCTGCGCGACGCGCTCGACGAGCTGTGCGCCCGCCACACCCGCCAGGAGCTGCTCGAAGGCGGGTTGCCGTACGGGGCGACGCTGGCGCCGATCAACACGATCGAGGACCTGCTGGCGCTCGGCCACCTCGACGCCCGGGGGTTCTGGCGCTCCGAGTCGCTGTCCCCGGGCACCGGACCGGTGCGTCGCGCCGGCGGCCCGCTCACCGTCGACGGCGAGCGCCTCGACCAGCCGAGCCGGGTTCCCGAGCCCGACGAGTCGGGGCCGGCGCTGCGCAGCGCGCCCCGCCGGGCGCGCCGCGCCAGCGATCCCGCCGAGCGCGACGGCGAGCTGCCGCTGGCGGGCGTCAAGGTCGCCGACTTCTCCTGGATCGGCGTCGGGCCCATCACCTGCCGGGCGCTCGCCGACCACGGCGCCACCGTCGTGCGCATCGAACACGAGGGCCGCCTCGACACGACCCGCGCCCAGCCGCCGTTCAAGGACGGCGAGTTCGGGCTGAACCGCTCCAACTTCTTCGGCTCGTTCAACACGTCGAAGTGGTCGATGAGTGTCGACCTCAGCACGCCAGCGGGCATCGACGTGGCACGGCGGATGACCGCGTGGGCCGACGTCGTGCTCGACAGCTTCCGGCCGGGGACGATGCAGCGGCTCGGCCTGGGCCACGACGCCATCGCGGCCGCGAACCCGTCGGTCATCACGGCGACGACGTCGCTGCTCGGCGGGGGCGGGCCGCTGTCCCAGCTCGCCGGCTACGGCTTCCACGCCGGCGCCATCGCGGGCTTCACCGACCTCGTCGGCTGGCCCGACCTGGGCCCCGACGGGCCGTGGATGGCCTACACCGACACGATCGCCCCGCGGTTCCTGGCCACTGCGGTGATGGCCGCGCTGGACCGCCGTCGTCGCACCGGCCAGGGCTGTCACCTCGAGGCGGCCCAGCTCGAGGTCGGGCTGCAGCTGCTGGCCCCCGAGCTGTTGGACTTCCAGCTCACCGGCCGCCTGGCGGCACGGCTCGGCAACCGCGATCTGCACCTCGCCCCCCAGGGCGTGTACCGCTGTGCCGGCGACGACGAGTGGGTCGCGATCACCGTCGCCGACGACGCCGCCTGGTCGGCGCTGCGCCGCGCGCTCGCAGAGCCAGCTTGGGCGGCGGCGCCGGAGCTCGCGACCGTGGCGGGCCGCCTCGCCGCGCACGACCTCGTCGACGAGCACCTGTCGGCCTGGACGGCGGACCAGCGGGCCGAGGACGTCGAGCGCCACCTGGCCGAGGCCGGGATCGCTGCCGGCAAGGTGCAGCGGACCCGCGACCTGGCGGTCGACCCCCAGTACCTGCATCGGGGGTTCTATCGCGTGCTCGAGCACAGCGAGGTCGGGCCCGTCACCTACGCCGGGCACCAGTTCCGCGTCCGCGGCTACGACAACGGGCCCCGCTTCGCCGCACCGATGTTGGGCGAGCACACCTTCGAGGTCGTGCGCGAGCTGCTGGCCATGACCGACGACGAGATCGCCGAAGCCGCTGCCGGCGGCGCGTTCGGCTGACCTCCAGCAATGCCGGGCGCTGGCGGCGGAGCGGCTCAGACGTAACCCAGGCTCGTGGCCTGCCGGGCCAGCGCGTCGCGGTGCTCGGGGTGGGCGACGGCGATCAGCGCCCGGGCCCGCTCGCGCACCGTGCGGCCCCGCAGCTCGGCGACGCCCCATTCGGTGACGACCTGGTCGACGGTGTTCTTCAACGTGGTGACCACCGTGGCGGGTTGGAAGCTGCCGACGATGCGCGACACCGCACCCGAGCGGGCGGTCGAGGGCAGCACCACGAAGCCCATACCGCCCTCGGAGAACATGGCGCCCTGCGCGAAGTCGGCCTGGCCGCCGCTGGAGGACCAGTAGCGGCCGCCGATCGTCTCGGACGCGCACTGGCCGAGCAGGTCGATCTCCACCGCGGCGTTGATCGACACGAAGCCGGGCTCGCGGCCGATGATGCGCGGTGCGTTGACGTAGCTGGCCGGCCACAGCTCGACCGCGGTGTTCTGGTCGACGAAGTCGTAGACCCGCTGGGAGCCGAGCGCGAAGGTGCCCACCGCCTTGGTCCGGTTGAGGCGCTTGCGCACGCCGTTGGCCACGCCCGCCTCGATCAGCTCGACCAGCCCGTCGGAGATCAGCTCGGTGTGGATGCCCAGGTCGCGATGGTCGGCCAGCGCGGCGAGGATGGCGTTCGGCGTCCCGCCGATGCCGACCTGGAGGGTGGCGCCATCCGGCACCCGTTCGGCCACCAGCGCGGCGATCTCGCCGTCGACGGGTCCGGGGGCGGCGATGTCGAGCGTCTCGAGCGCGTGGTCGTGCCGGCACCAGCCGACCAGCTGGCTGACGTGGAGCTGGTTGCGTCCGAACGTGCGCGGCATGTGGGCATTGGCCTCGAGGAAGAACCGCGCCCGGCCGATGAAGGAGGCCGCGTAGTCGGCGCTGGTGCCCAGCGAGAAGTAGCCGTGCCGGTCGGGTAGCGACGCGGCGGCGATCACGAGCGGGTCGGGGCAGCGCTCGCGCAGCAGCTGGGCGACGTCGCTGAAGTGGTTCGGGACGAGCTCGACGGTGCCGGCCCGGTAGTGGTCGCGGGTGGCGTGGGAAAGGAAGTACGACACGTGCCTCAGCCGGTCCCCGAACGCGCCCGCCAGGTAGCGCCGGTCGGCGAGGGCGTGCATCTGGTGGACGCGCACCCGCTCGATCTGGCCCGCCTCGGCGGCAGCCTCGAGCGCGTCGAGCAGCGCCACGGGCTCGCCGTTCGCCAGCGGCACGATGACGTCGGCACCAGGGCGGACGTGCTCGACGATCTGCTGCGGCGAGCACGGCTCGGTGGATCGGGTCGGCATGGGGCTACTCCCGGTCGGGGCCCGAACGGCGCTGGGCGGCGTCGTCCGGTCGCACCGCCAGACGATACGGGAGCGGCCACGCGCCATCGTTTGTTCATCGGTTCGGGCATTGACCCGGCGGGCTTGGCGCCTAGGTTCGGCCTGGCATTCCGCGGCCCGTACGCCACCGACCGAGGAGATCACCTCCATGAACGCCCGTTTGCCCGTCGACGCCATCCGGCTGCGCTGAGGAGGTGGCCGTGTCCCTCGTCGAGCTGATCGACGCCGACGGCGCGCCCCTGCTGCTGCGTGACCTCTACGCCGGGGGCGACCCGGGCCCGATCGTCGGCGCGCTGGCCCAGGTTCCCGAGTTGTGCGAGGTCGCCCTGCCGTTCATCGGCAAGGCGCTGGGCGCGTCGGCGGTGAGCGCCCGCTACAAGGAGTTCGCCATCCTGCGGACCTCGGCCCTGCTGAGCTGTCGCTACTGCGTCGACGCCCACACGGTCGTGGCGCTCGACTGCGGCCTCACTCTCGACGAGGTGCGCGCGCTGCGCGGCGAGCTCGTCCTCGACGACGTGTTCGCCCGGCCCGAGGAGCGGGCGGTGCTGGCCTGGATCGACGCCGTCGCCACGGGCACGGGGCCCGTCCCGGCCGAGCTGGGGGCCGAGCTGGCCCGCCACGTCGCCGACCACATCATCGTCGAGCTGACGGTCACGATCGGCACGACGATGCTGCTCAACCGGATGGCGACGGCCCTCGAGCTGCCTACCTCGCCCGACACGCTCCAGCGGCTCGCCGCGGTCGGTCTGGCGGCGGGTGCAGCGGCGTCGGGTTCTTCGTCGCTCGCATCACCGCCGTCGCCCGCCTCACCGGCATCGCTCGCCGCACCAGCATCGCCAGGGGAGACCCCGGTCGCCGTCGGAGCGGACCGGTGAGCGTCGCCGAAGCCGTCGCCGCCGGTCAGCTGCCGGGCCGCGTCTGGTTCTACAGCAACTACCACTGCAACCTCGAGTGCACCTACTGCCTCACCGAATCGGCGCCCGGCTCGGTGCGCCGCGCCCTCGACCCCGACCAGGTGCTGCGCCTGGCGCGCGAGGCGGCCGAGCTCGGCTTCACCGATCTGGGCGTGACCGGCGGCGAGCCGTTCCTGCTGCCCTACCTCGTCGACCTGCTGGTCGACATGAGCGAGATCCTGCCCACCGTGGTGCTCTCCAACGGGACGGTGTTCGGCGAGCGCCGCCTCGAGCGGGTGCGCGAGCTGGCCGGGCGGCGGGTCGAGGTGCAGATCTCCCTCGACGCGCCCGAGGCCGACCTCAACGACGAGCTGCGAGGACCGGAGAACTTCGCCAAGGTGGCCGACGTCGTGCCCCGGCTGGTCGCGGACGGCGTGAAGGTCCGCATCGCCACCACCGTCGAGCCCGACCGGCTCGACGAGGCCCAGCACGCCCGGCTGTGCGAGCTGCACCGTTCGTGGGGGGTCAGCGACGACGACCACCTGGTCCGGCCGGTCATCAGCCGGGGTCGGGCCCGCACGGCCGAGATGGGCACCGTGTTCGACCACCACCAGATCCCCGCCGAGCTGACCGTCACCGTCGACGGTGCGTTCTGGAGCCCGTTCGGGCCGACGATGCGCGACGGCCGGGTCGACACCGACCTGCTGCTGACGCGCACGGTCGAACCCCTGGCCGTGCCGGCCGCGGCGCTCGAACGGCTGGTGGCCGGGCGCCCGCCGGGTGACGACGCGGGCATCGGCATACGTTGAGCGTGAACGAGCGCGCCCGGTCCGGGCGCACCCCAGTCACGGTGCGGTCGCGGCGTCAGCTGCGGATCGCGATGACGTCGTAGCTGCCGTCGGCCCGCTCGACGACCACGAGGCGAAGCGGCGGCCCGTCGCGCAGGGCCACGGCGACCCCGTCGAGGTCGAGCCCGGCGCCGACGGCCGGCGCCCGGTCGGCGACTTCCCAGGCTCGCACCCGAAGGTCGTTGTTCGACGCGAGCTCTCGCGCCAGCGCGGGCGCCCCGGTCGCGATGACCAGCACCTCGGGCCGGGCGAGCGCGGGGCGGGCGGCCGGCAGCGCAGCGCGGTCCTCGCGGAACACGACGGCGTGGTAGGCGGCGACCACGCCGGTGCCGGCCACGATGCCCGCGGCGACGCGTACCCGGAAGACCGTCTCGGTGCCGGCCCGCCCCTCGGCGATGTCCTCGAACACGCCGATGAGCAACACGACCAGCGCGACGAGTGCGGCGACGGCGGCCACACCGAAGAGGGCCAGCAGGTGGACGCGCCGGCTGATCGAGCCGAGCTCGGCCACCCGGGCTGCCTCGGACGCCCGCGCGGTGCGGCGCTGCACCCCGAACCAGAACACGGTCCACACGGGCGCGCCGACCAGCACGAGCGTGGCGGCGAGCACGACCGTGTTGGCCAGCGGCGAGCGGTCGACGGCGCTCTCGGGCCCGGCCAGCGCCTCGATCAGCGCCACGAACGCGACGATGACCCCGACGGTGGCGGTGACCAGGCCCACGGCCGCAGCGAGGTAGTCGTAGATCCGGTCGGCCTCGGTGCGCTCGGACGCCGGGTGCAGGTCGAGCACCGAGCGGTGGTACCACCAGAGCGCGGCGCCGACGACCAGGGTCACCGCGGCTCCCGGGACCGAGCTGAAGTGGGCAGCCGCGGTCGACGCGTCGGGCCGGCCGAAGATCCAGAGTCCCACGGCGTGGGCGAGGCGGGCGCCGCCGACCACCGCGGTCGCCAGCCCGCCGAGCACCCCGAGCAACAGCACGTAGGCGTGCCAGCGCGGGTTCGGGCCGTCGTTGCGGGCGTGGCGCACCCAGTACCACACCCAGGTGGCGCCGCCGAGCGCGGCGAGGACCGCCTGCTCGGCGACCCGGTCGCGCACCCCCGTGCCCGACACCAGCACGTCGAAATAGCGGTCCTCGTAGACGCCGTCGAGCGCCCGGGCGGCGGCCAGCCCGGTGCCGAGCGCGAGGCTGACGAGACCGATGGCCGACCCGGCCAGCAGGTACGGCTCGGCCCGCCCGGCGGGGACCCCGAGCGCAGCGCTGCGGCGGCGGGCCAGCGGCCAGTGCAGCGCCCACAGCGCGGTCCACGACAGCGCCCGGCCCACCGCGTCGCCGTCGAGATCGTCGGCGGCGACAGCCCACGCCGCGACCGAGTGCCAGGCCGCCAGCGCCACCAGCAGTGAGACGGTGAGCGTGGCGAAGAGGTAGAGACCCCAGCCGCCCGAGCGCAATTCGGCGTCGGCGTCGGCGTCGGCGGGCGCCAGCTTGCGGCGCGTCCAGGCGGCCAGCCCGAGCGCCGCGGGCACGCCCACCACGGTGAAGGCCAGGGCGCGGGCGAGCTCGGCTGGATCGCGGCTGAGCGTGCCCGAGCGGGGGATGGCCTCTCCGACCAGGCCTGCGATGCCCTCGGCGGTGAGCACGAGGGTGGCGGCGAGCAGGCCGAGCCGGAACAAGCGAGCGACCGCCTCGCGCACGTCGGTCGGCTCGTCGGGCTCGAAGCCCGTATCGGTGCGGCGCAGGGCGCCGATCGCTTTGGCGATGCCGAACACGATGGCGGCGAGTAGCGCGAAGTTGAGGAACGCCGAGATCATGCGCCCACCAGCCCTGGGCAGTCGTAGAGCGGCCAGGGCACCTCGGAGATCGCCCAGCCGGCGGCACCGTCCGCGCCGCTGGAGTTGGTCGGGGCGGTCGGTGCCCTGCGGGGCGTCAGCACGAAGGTGGTGCGCACGGTGTTCTCGTCGGGTCCGAACGGACCGCCGCCGTAGGACTCGGTGATGTCGACCCGCACGACGGCCTGGTCGTCGCGGCGCTCGACCTCGGTCAATACGGCCCGGGTGAACTCCGGCTGGAAGTAGTAGGTGGTCAGCCGGGATCGGCAGGCGTCGGCCAGCTCGTCGGTGAGCTCGGCGGCGGCGTCGGCGCCGCGGCCGTCGCTGACCGCATCGAGGTAGCGCTGCACGGTCGCCTCCGGCGAATCCGCGGGATACGAGGCGACCCCTCGCCGGCCGGTGGCGATCGCGGCGAGGGCCAGCGCCACCAGCGCAAGCCCGGCGATGGCGGCGAGCGCGACCCGGCTGTTGCGTCGCTGCGATCGCCGGCTCCCGCTCACCGGGCCGATGATCGCCCGCGCCGGCGCCACCCGCCACCGCCGAACGTCACGATCACCGCTCGTCCGAGGACGGGGCGAGCTGGGCGACGACGCTTTCGAGGATGCCCAGCCCCATCGTCATCTTGCGGAAGAAGGACTCGGCGTGGGGGATGAGGGTGAAGCGCGGGTGGCCCTGCCACAGGGCCCGGAGGCGGCTGTCGAGCTCGATGGCCTGCTGGTGGGACTCGGTGCGGAACCGGTTCTCGCTCTCGAAGCCGTGGCCACCGCGGGCCGCGGTCTCGAAGAAGATGACCGCGTCGTAGCGATCCAGCTCGGCGTCGAGGCTGGTGCCTACCGAGCTGAAGAACTCGTCCGAGCCGTCGGGCCAGTAGGCGCCGCCGTCGACCGTGCCGCGGTCGCAGAGCAGCAGTCGGTCGGGGAAGCGGGCCGCCTGGATGTCCTCGAGGTTGCGCTGCACGTGGTAGATCGCGCATTGGGCGCTGCGGATGGCGGCCGGCTCGCTCGGCCGGGGGAAGCCGCCGGTGAACAGCATGGTGGCGGCCTCGGGCACGATCGTCACCCGCTCGCCGATCTCGCGCCGGAACAGGTCGGCGGCCGTGGTCTTGCCGCCGCCGGGCCCGCCGGTCAGCACCACCCGCGGCGGGGACGCACCCCGCCCGTTGCCGTTGGGGGTCGTCGCTGCGCTGGTCACGCCTCCAACCAGAGGTGGCGGCGGAACATCGAGTGCACCCGCTCCCAGTGCAGCTCCGACGCGTCGCGGTCATAGCGGTCGCTGCCAGGCGGCGCATAGCCGTGGACGGCGTCGGTGAGCCAGTCGAGCGTGTAGTTCACGCCCGCGTCGTCGAGGGCCTTGCGCATGACCGGCACGTCCTCGGCGGGCGCGGTCGGGTCGTTGTCGCACCAGCCGAAGTAGACCTCGGCCTTCACCGCGTCGAGGCCCTTGTGCGGCGAGTCCTCGGTGTCCTTGACCAGCCAGGCGCCGTGGATGGAAGCGACGGCGGCCACCCGCTCGGGGTGGGCGCGGGCGAGCGAGATGACGAGCCCGCCGCTCATGCAGAATCCGACGGCGCCGATCTTGCCGTCGCGGGCGGCGGGGTCGGCGCCGGCCACCGCCAGCAGGGCGTCGGCGTCACCGAGTATCGAGGTGGGCGTGACCGCGCCCATGAGCTCGCGCCGGGCGTGCATGTCCTCGTCGCTCTGGCCGAACTCGCGGAATGGCCCACCCCGGTAGAACAG